>Ga0315284_10000190_pt1 | contig 85279 bp, 89 predicted proteins | sample YL17G09_16_MG_FD_203696 | JGI IMG/M metagenome (GOLD analysis project Ga0315284, IMG submission 203696) | Sediment microbial communities from Yellowstone Lake, YNP, Wyoming, USA - YL17G09_16 | ecosystem: Environmental > Aquatic > Freshwater > Lake > Sediment | place: USA: Wyoming | collected... | reverse complement strand
CGCCTGAGCTGACCAACTGGCCGGTCCAGTGGAGGCTTGTGACGCCGTCGATGCCCTTCTTCAAAGGCAAGGACATACTGATCGCCGCGGACTGCGTCCCGTTCGCATACAGGGATTTCCACGGGAAGTTCCTCACAGGAAAGCCAGTGATCATCGGCTGCCCCAAGCTGGACGACGCCCAAGGGTACCTCGACAAGCTCACTGACATATTCAAGGACGGCACGCCGAAGAGCGTGACCCTGGTCCATATGGAGGTTCCGTGCTGCCACGGGCTCCAGAGGATAGTCAACGAGGCCGTGAAGAGGTCCGGCAAGAACATCCCGGTGAAGACGACGGTTGTGGGCATCAAAGGGCATATCATCAGATCCGGCTGACTCCCATGGATAGGCTATTCAGCAAGAACGCCATCTCCGCAGAAGATGACCCTGGAGATATCGTGGACAAGAAGAGCGCTCCGTATACCTCCCGAAGTGCGAACTGAACTGGTCGCGAGGCTGGAAAGACTGAGCATGTTCTTCCCCGAGATGAAGACCAAGATGAAGGTGGGCATCACGCGATTCTATGATGGCCTTGTGTTCCAGTCCGACGAAGGACGTGTGAAGCTGATGGTCGACGTCCATAAGACGAGGAAGGGCGTCTGGAGATACCCCACCCATTGGACTCTGGCCCACGAGTTCATGCACCTCGCGCAGTTCAACTCGGAGGGTATCCCGAGCGGCGAGAGAGCGTGCGACGTCTACACCCTCTCACGACTTCCGCCAGAGCTCATCGACGAAGCGCCCAGCTACCTCGTGGTGTCAAAGGGCACTCGGAAGATCTGGGACCACAGGCACGCCAAGATAGCGCACGAGCTTGCCAAGGAGGCACTGAGGCAGCGAGACAATGGTCACAAGAGATACGCTCTTTGGTGGGAGGACGAGTTCGAGGAACGCGGCGAGAATATCTGATGCCAGCGTTTTCCAGCAGTAGAAAGCCGTTTCGCCATGTCATCACCCTTCCGTCGAGGACTCTTTTTATCAGAACGCTCAGTGTCCGAAACAGGTCAGACGTCGGTCTCCTCAGACTCTTGTGCGGACCGCATGCCCAACAGGATTTCTTGGCTCCTGCGGAGGTAGTTCGCGCCCAGCACACCCAGAGCGGTGAACGCCACAGCAACGCCCACGAGCACATAGAATGCCGTGAAGAGCCGCGCCCCTTCGGTCGTAGGCGCCAGATCACCGTAACCCACTGTAGTTATCGAACAGACCGAGAAGTAGAAGGAGTCCGCCCAGCTCCATCCTTCCAGGTTCTGGTAGACCACCGTTCCGATGGCTATCATTCCGACCAGTGCAGACAGTGCGACGAACAGCTGAACCCTGAGGTTCGACCAATTGAACAACTTAGATTTCATGAAGAGAGAATCTGCGCCCGGGAATTAAAGGAATCACATTCCCTAGAAGACCGACCTGGAGACCTCGTCCCCATTGGGGTCATAGATTATTGTGACGGAGGGACAGCAGCCGTCGCGTTTCCCTTATGCGCTTCCCGAAAAGTGGCTGGCGGGCGTGAAGGGATTCGAACCCGCTCAGCTGGCTCGTTTCTAATCTGAAGTCTTGGGTTTTCAGGGGAGAGCACCTCAAACCCCTTGTATTTCTTTCCCATTCTATGTGACAACGCGTCCCCTGATCGATTGTGGGCGTTTCTAGGGGCGGGCGCCTTCGGCGGCACAATCATGTTACAGTCCGAGAGGTAAGGACGGTCCTGAATGGATTGAATCCTTTGTAGTGCAGGGCACCTCTTCTGGTCATTCTTCGAAGACGAATAGCTCATCGATTGTCGACTGCAGAGCGCTGGCGATATCATGAGCGAGGCTGACCGACGGAGAATACTTGCAATTCTCGATTGCCAGTATGGTTTCTCGCCGCACTCCCACGACCCTAGCCAAGTCGTCCTGTGTCATTCCATGGCGAGCCCTGAACTCCTTGATCCTGGTCCTCAGAGAATCACCTTGCGTCTGGCCGGTGTACATATGCGAGATACGCCCAAACCAGAAAGAATATCACTGGCAATGCTAGCAGTCCACCGAACAAAGCCTCGGAAGCCTGTTCCCTAGCAGGAAGCCCAAAGGCGCGTGTGTTGGAAATCACAACCGCATTGAGCAGGATCCACCATGCAATCGAAAGCAAGAACGAGTAGTAACCCGCTCGCAGAACAATCATTTTGCTGCGTTCATCATTCAATTGGAATCCTCGGCGGACAGCATGGTACTGCCTCGAAACAATAAGAAGCGATACGATTGTTATTCCGATAGCCCACAGAGTTCCTAGAATAATGGGGCCTGGCGCACGACTCAAGGCATCTCCCTCCGAGAAGTAGGAGTAATACGGAATCACAAACACCCACGAGTAGCCCACAAGAACGGTCAGCGGCACCACGAGAAGGACCAGTTTACCTTTTTCATTCATTGCTCACACCTAAGTGCGCTATACATAATACAATGTGCGTTATAAATAACTTTCTGCCTTTGTCACCAGACAGTCTGATACTGGACGCAACCACTGTGGACAAAGTTGAAGGCAGACGTCGAGAGAGTCTCTGAGGTGGCGTTCAAGTGGAAGGACTTACGGACAACACTCGCCCAGATGGCAAAAGACCGAGGGGAACCGATTGAGGTGGTCTCGAAGAGCCTCGGGCACAGTTCCACGACTACGACGGAGACATGGTACGCACGGATAAGGTCGGAATCTGCGTTCTCCCTTATGCGGCGGGTCTGGGAAGCCCCCGTCGCAGAAATCCCAAATCGTTGATTAGATTTTAGCCAGTAAGATGGGAGCGGGCGTGAAGGGATTCGAACCCTTGACCACTTGCTTAGGAGGCAAGTGCCATATCCTGTCTAGGCCACACGCCCTTTTCGAATAGCTCTGGTCAGCACTAATCGCAAGATGATATATAAATTGGGTTGACCCCTCGGAACATGGACGCCGAGGGAATCAGGCCTTCGTCCTGTCCTCTTCGGTGAGCTCCTCGGGCGCCTTCTCCCTCGGAGCCTCCTTCTTTTCCTCTGGGGGCTTCACTTCTTTCTTGTTGGCCTCTTCCTTCTTCTCCGGCTTCTCGTACTCCTCGATGAAGGATACCGTCTCAGCGCCCGCAATCTCCCTGAGGTCCGTCACGAGCCTGAACTTGGTTAGCAACCACCTCTGATCATATTTGCACGCATCTGGCAGCTTGATCTTGTAGGTCTTGCCGTGGTGCTCAATGTCGAAACCCTCTGAAGAGCCATAAGACATCTTGAGGAGCAGCTTTACAATATCGACAGGTTTTGTCGGCTTCTCGGTTATCTTGTACTTGTACTTCAAAGTCCGGCCGGCAAGTCTGTTGTTGAAGTCCACCCTGACGCGGCCAGCAGTAACAGCGGTTATGATAGCTTGCTTGTTCTTCACGGTGACTTCGAGGCCCACCCTCGGCTCGATCTCTTGCTTCAAGAACTCTCTGACGGGGTGGAGCTCCACCATTTTCGGGTCCCTGGGGCCTGCTCCCTTGTCCGGAGTCAGAATCACCTCGTATTCCTTCCCTACCTCAGCCTTGAGCATCGATTCGTCCAGACCCGGGAAGAGCCTGCCCTTACCAACTATCAGCGGCTGAGCGCCGTAGACCATCTTCTCGTTGTAAGTGTCATGCTCTTTGGCAACCGCCTCGCTTGTCGTGTCGAAAAGCTCGTTCGACTCCTGGATCCAAGCGTCGAACTCTGCAAGAACGATATCGCCCGCCTTGATCTTCATCTCGACGGGATCGGCCTTCTCTTCCTTCTCGTGGTGCTTCTTCGCACCCTCTTTCTCGGTCATCGAATCTCACCGCTGATGTGCGAATTGTGTGGATACTTAACCATCATTTAAAGGTTGCGCCCCTATCGTGGGTCCCATTCTCGCCATGCTGGACCAGGCAACAAACGACCTCCAGGCACGCATCAACCCGGGCCATCAAAAGCTATATGCCCGAGCCATCATTACTCAGCAAATCCGCCAATGCCACTGTAGCTCAGCTGGAAGAGCAGCTGATTTGTAATCAGCAGGTCGGGAGTTCAAATCTCCCCGGTGGCTCTTTGACTTTTCCAGAACCAGCTTCAGAACAGCAGCACGGGCTTGCTAGGCCTCAGTGAGTACTTCTTGCACTTGAGGCAGTACCATTCGTTGTACTCGGCGACGTACTTCATGTCCTCTTGGCAGGTCGGACAAGCCTTCTTCTCCTTCGGCTCCGCCGCATGCCCACTCAATCCCTTAGGCGCGTATTCCTTGCAGCTGTAGCAGTAATGTCTCTGATACTTCTCGATATGCTTCAGCTGCTCCCCGCACTTCGGGCAAGTATGAACCTCAGGCTTTGCGGTCGCAACGACCTTCGCCTCGTCCGGCTTCCTGGCTTTCAACGGGTACTTCTTGCATGTGTAGCAGTAGTGCTCGTGATACTTCTCGATGTACTTCAGCGCTGATCCGCAGTCCGGACAGCTCGTGATGTCCGATGTCGCATTCTCAACGCTGACGACGGGCTTCGGAGCAGCATCCTTGGACGCATACTTCCTGCAGCCGTAGCAGTAGTGTCTTTGGTACTTCTCGATGTGCTTCAAAGGCTGACCGCAAGTGGAGCACATCTTGATCTCCACATGTCTCTCTGGCTTCGCCTCAACCAGCAGCTCAGGCTCGGGAACCGCCGGAGTATCCACCACGAGGGGAACTGCTTCGGGTCTTGCCGTGATCGCTGGCTCAATGACCTCGGGCGCCGTCTCAACGACCACCGGAGGTATCGCCGTCTCGATCAGCGTCTGAGCCTCGTTGATCGGCTTCTCCTTTTCCGGTTCAGATTTCAGGTCATCCTGGTAACTCTCGCACATGAAACAGTAGAGTCTGCCGTCCTTGAGGTTCTGGAGCGATGCGCCGCAGTTCTTGCAGATCAGTTCAGGCTCTTCGTCGAGATCGCGCAACTCCTGCGCAATGGCGGCCGCGGAATCCGACGTCGCGGGCTCGGGGATGCAGACGTGCTCGTCCTCGCCTTCCTCGACGTACGTGTTGCAGCCGTAGCAGTACCACTTCTCAACATGCTCGATGTAGAAAGGCTCATCACCACACTTCGGACACTTCGAGGATTCCATTTGTTTCCCGCTCCAGGGTCTGTCAGGCATTTGCCCGAATCACTGTAGATTCTACCGCTCTTGAGCGTATATGAACATGCTTTCGTGGGAATCATGCATGATAACACACTGGCCGAAGGGAATTCGTGGCTGGCTGTGCCCAGGCAAGAGACCGTAGCGTACATGTAGCCGAGCTTGGCAAAATGCCTCCGTGTTATGGCCCTTCGGAAGACAAGCAAGGCAGGGTTGTGCTATGAGGGGCAAGAGAGGAAGAAGGGGCTTGAGAAGAGACTGTTCGGGAGGGATTGAAGGGCTTCCGCTTCAGCTGCTTATCATGGTGGTTGTCGCTGGGCTCGGCCTGACCATAATCATGGGCTGGATGAATTCCATCTCGGCACCTCATTCGATCGGTGAGGTATTTGCGAGTCCAGCCGAGATATTCGTCCACGATGAGGACAAGGACGGACTGTACACGAAGACGGGAATCGTCATGACGGTGACGGTCACCGATCAAAGCGGAGACAGACTCGAGGGTGCGACGGTCATTCTCGAAGGAGCGAACATCAAGACCAAGGATGGCGGACCCGTCAGGGGAGTGACGGACTCCCATGGACAGGTCGTCCTGACGGGCCTGTCCGTGGAGAGCTTCGGGACCAAGCTCACGACCATCACGGTGACCGTGGCGAAGGGCGACTATGGGATCGATTCGAGCTTCGAGATACCAGTGATCCCGAGCTGATAGATGATGCGCCTGCGACACGATCGGTCAGGACTGGAATCGCTCCCGCTCAAACTGATGATAGTGGCGGTGGTCGCATCGCTTTCGATAATCCCCGCCTCGGAAGCATTGGACAGCCTGCGAGTTCGGGACTTCGCGAGAAAAGCGGAGTTGCAGCTCGACCTGGTCATTGGGACAGCGCAGGTCGTGGGGATCGAAGGCCCGGGGAGCGTACGCACCCTGGATCTTGACCTTGATGGAGGAACCCGAATGCGATTCGCAAGTCTTTCCATAGGCGATCACAGAGGGGGTGCAAACATGTCATCGGTCGTCCTGAGGTTCGTTGGGGGCGGGCAAACGGTGCGCTCTGCGTCCAACCCTCCTGTCTGGATGACCGGCCTCGATGGGGAGAGCCTAGTCATCGACACCCCGAGATTCAAGCTCACGCTGTCATGCGTGCTCGACAACAGGACATGCAGCATCTTGCTGGAGGTTGCGTAGTGGATTTCGTCGTTTCGAAAGTGGCGATGTCCATCTGCGCGCTCATGGTCGTCGCGGTGCTCGCCGGAGTATTCGACAGAGATGCTTTCGTCGACAGAGACCACGAGCTCTCTGGGGTCCTCGACAGACTCTCCGGTCTCGTCGATAGGGCCGCCACATCGAGCTCGGAGTTCACCACGGGTTGGATAGTTCCTCTCTCGTTCGATGGCAGTTCCATCGTTGTTTCAATACGATCTGGAGCTGTCTCCGCGGAGTCCGGCGGAAGAACCGCCATGACTCAACCGGCGTGCGGCCTACACACTTGGACCTGGGACGGTCGAGGGCTGAATTCGAGCTCGATCTGCGAGATGGACAGATCGTCGCCACAATTGAGATTCGAATCGGGAATGACAATCCTGATCAGGACGATCCTGGTGACTCTCGAGAACGAGCCGAGGTACCTCGTCTTCGCGTCGCAGACCCTCTAGCTGCTCTTGCCGAACTTAGCAGCAAGGTCGGAGACGGCCTCGGTGAAGACATCGACCTCTCCTGCCTCGTTGTATATGTACAAGGACGCACGCGCACACCCGTCTATGCCACGGGAATGGAAGTACGTGTGACAGCAATGCATGCCCGATCTCATCATGATGTTGTTGGAGTTGTCCAGAATCATGGCTATATCGTGTGCTGACAGCCCTTCGATGTTGAAACTGAATATACCACCTCTCACGTTCGGATCTCTGGGCCTTATGACGCTGACGCCTGGCACATCCACAAGAGCGCGCGTCATACGCTTGTTCAGCGATATCTCGTGCTCCCGAATCGCGTCCATGCCTATTGCAGAGAGATAGTCTAGGGCTGCTCCCGTCCCCACGATACCGGAGTAATTCTGAAGGCCTGTTTCGAACCGTTCAGGTGCCGGAAGGAGCTTGAAGGATGCGTAGTCGGTGTCCGTGACCCCATGCCCGCCGAACATCAGAGGCGTGAGCCTGTCAGATATCTCGGCCCTCGCATAGAATACACCGACCCCGGAAGGCCCGCACATCTTGTGGGCCGATGCGGCCATGAAATCCACTCCCAGCTGGCGCACATCGATCCTCATGCTCGGAGCCGCCTGCGCCGCGTCGAACAGGACTTTCGCGCCATACGAATGGGCTATCTCCACGACCTCCCTGGCCGGCAGTGTATAGCCGCTGACATTGGATGTCAAACACATGGCAACGAGCCTGACCTTCTTGTTCATCGCCTTCTCGAACCGCTCGAGGTCGAAGGTTCCATCCGTCGCTGACTCGACCATCCTGTGCCTGACGCCGACCGTCTTCGTGAGCTGGACCACCGGGACGTGGACGGAGTTGTGCTCGTAGTCGGTCGTCACTATCTCGTCGCCCTTCTTCAGGCCCATCCCGAATATGACCGTGTTCAATCCCTCGGTCGTGTTCTTCAAGAAGGCTATCTCGGTCGGGCTTTCAGCATCGAAGAAATCCGCAACCCTGGACCTTGCAGCGTCGCACCTCAAGGAGACCTCGGTGGCCAGCTTGTGCACGCTTCTGCCAGCGCAGGAAGGGAAGGACTCATAGTACTCGGTCATCGCGTCGATGACCGGTTTCGGCCTCAGAGTCTGGCATGCGCTGTCGAAGTATATCGGGAGCTTCCCGCCGATCTCTCTGTTCAGCACGGTGAAGTCCTTGCGTATCTTGCCGACATCCATCGATTTCGGGTTGGCATGGCGGTCATTGGTATTAGCGTTTTCATCTTCCACATGCAAGAGGTCAGGGGATTCCAGATGTTGGGACTCGCAGCGTACGGCAAACTTATTAACCGGTCCGTATTCATCACCTTGTACCGCAATGACAGCCAGCGCCAGAAAACGTGTGTACTTCGACCACAGCGCCACCACGGCAGTCCTCCCCGAGGTCGCGGAGGCCATGACGCCCTATTTCTTGGAGAAGTATGGCAACTCCTCGAGCATCCATTCTTTCGGCAGAGAGGCGAAGATCGCCCTTGAGGATGCTAGGAGATGCGTCGCCAGACTGCTGAATGCCGATCCTACCGAGATCGTCTTCACGTCGGGGGGTACCGAATCTGACAACCTGGCCATCAAAGGCGTGGCCATGTACAAGGGCAAGATGAAGGGCCACATCGTCACGACCATTGTCGAACATCATGCAGTGCTCGAATCATGTGAATACCTGAAGAGATTCGGGTTCGATGTGACCGTCGTTCCAGTCTCGTCGGAGGGTTTGGTCGATGTTGGAGACATAGAGAGGGCAATCAGGAACGACACCGTTCTGATCTCAGTGATGATGGCCAACAACGAAATTGGCACCATCCAACCGGTCCGCGAGATCGGCAAGTTGGCGCAGTCGAAGAGCATTCCGTTCCACACAGATGCAGTGCAGGCGATTGGCAAGATGCCGATTGACGTCAAGGCGGACCGCATCGACATGCTTTCTCTGTCCGCGCACAAGTTTCACGGCCCCAAGGGGGTAGGCGTCCTCTTTGTGAAGAAGGGCACGAAGATCGAGCCCGTGATCCAAGGAGGGGGCCAGGAGCGCGGCCTGAGGTCCTCGACAGTCAACGTCGCGGGGGCAGTCGGTCTCGGAAGGGCCGCGGAGATCGCGATGAGGGATCTCGAGCCGACCTGTGAGAAGATGAAAGCGCTCAGGGATAGGATGATAAAAAGGGTCCCAGAGCTAGTTCCGAGATCGTATGTGAACGGCCACAAGACGAAGAGACTGGTCAACAACGCGCACTTCAGGTTCGATTTCATAGAGGGCGAGGGGCTCATCCTCCAGCTGGATTTCAAAGGCATCGCTGCCTCCACCGGCTCGGCTTGTTCAACCGGCTCACTCGAGCCGTCGCATGTCCTCTTGGCCCTCGGACTCACCCACGAGCAGGCCCACGGAAGCCTGAGAATCACGCTGGGACGGGAAAACACTGAAGAGGAGGCAGACTACTTACTAGAAGTGCTACCCGGCGTGGTCTCAAAGCTGAGGGAGATATCCCCCTTCAACGAGAAGAGTCCCATGGGGCCGGGAGAAGGTGGCTGCTGTGTACAGTGAAAAGGTGATGGAGCACTTTGCGAACCCGCACAATGTCGGGGAGATTCCGAACGCTGACGGCATAGGCAAGGTGGGCAACCCGCAGTGCGGGGATGTGATGTGGCTCTACATCAAGGTGAAGGACAACATCATCACGGACATCAAGTTCAAGACCTTCGGGTGCGGGGCGGCCATAGCCACAAGCTCGATGATCACGGAACTCGCAAGGGGCAAGACCTTGGAGGAAGCGAAGAAGATCAGCCGGCAGGACGTGGCCGACTCGCTGGACGGTCTGCCCCCTACCAAGATGCACTGCTCGAACCTCGCCTCGGATGCGCTCAGAGAGGCCATAAAGGACTACGAGGCGAAGCAGGCGAAGAAAAAGAACGCATAGACGTCGGGCGAGCGCGCCAATAGCTGATGCTGTTTCTCACAATCAATCACACCAGCAGCAGCGCTTCAGAAAAGTACTATTAGCCGGTCAGGTAATCCCAAGGGGAACTGAATGGCGCACCTCTCAGTGACCCTCTGCGGCCTCATGATGAAGAACCCCACGATGCTCGCGTCCGGTGTTTTGGATGAGACGGGCAGGAGCATGCTGGAGGTCGCGAAGGCCGGTGCGGGCGCGCTAGTAACGAAGTCCGTAGGCAAAGAACCGAGACAGGGTCACGGAAACCCCTCGATAGTCGAGCTCCAGTGCGGACTCATCAATGCGATGGGGCTCCCCAATCCGGGGATGGAGATATACGCAGCTGAGGTCAAAGAGGCGAAGAAAGGTGGCGTCCCGGTCATCGGGAGCGTCTTCGGAGGGACCGAGGACGAGATTGCCGAGCTCGCCGGACTCATGTCAAGGGCTGGTGCAGACGCGGTCGAGCTGAACCTGAGCTGCCCCCACGCGAAGGGTTACGGGGCAGAGCTGGGCTCGACCCCGGAGCTCGTCGAATCAATCTGCAGGAAAGCAAAGAAGCAGGTCCGAATCCCGTTGCTCGCCAAGCTCACACCCAACACATCCTCGATATCATCGCTAGCAGTCGCAGCGGAAAGGGGAGGGGCGGACGCTGTTGTGGCAATCAACACGCTCAAGGCGATGGCCATCTCGCCAGAGGCTAGGATGCCGATCCTGGCCAACAAGTTCGGCGGTCTGTCAGGCCCTGCGATCAAATCAATCGGCGTCAGATGCGTTTACGAGATATTCGAATCCGTGAAGATCCCGATAGTCGGTGTGGGAGGAATCTCGTCAGGACGAGATGCGCTAGAGTATGTGATGGCGGGCGCGACCGCGGTGCAGATCGGAACCGCGGTGTGGACCGAGGGACTAGATGTCTTCAACAAGACATCCAGGGAGATAATGCAGTTCATGGAAGAGAACGGGTTCGAGTCCGTCAAGGACATGGTGGGGGTGGCGCACCCTGGCCGGAACTAGAATGTTCACGGTCTCGAAGCAGACCGATGAAACATCCTCCATCAAGACCATCAGGTTCAAAGAAGGGCTCGCGGCCACTCCGGGCCAGTTCGTCATGGTGTGGGTTCCCGGAGTCGACGAGTTCCCGATGTCCGTTTCGTACTCGGCAAACGGATTGGGGATAACATATCAGGTCCTGGGAGACGGGACCAAAGCCCTCGCCTCCAAAGTGCAGGGAGACCGAATAGGCATCCGTGGTCCCTACGGGAAGGGGTTTGCCATTCATGGAAAGCGTCTGCTCGTCGTCGCTGGTGGCGCAGGCATGGCACCTCTCGCACCCTTCGTAGAGGAGGCGATCACGCACAAAACCTCAGTGGACCTCGTGATCGGGGCTAGGACCAGCAGCAACATACTGTTCGAATCGAGAGCTATCAAAGCGGGAGCGAAGGTCCACATATCCACGGATGACGGAACCAAGGGATTCAAAGGCCTGGCAGTTGGGCTGGCAGAGTCCGTGCTCGCTGGAGGGAAGTTCGATTCCATCTACGCCTGTGGCCCGGAGAAGATGCTTTTTGGCCTTCTGAGAATCGCTGAGTCGCGAGGACTTCCGATGCAGGCGTCGCTGGAGAGGATCATGAAATGCGGGATCGGGGTCTGCGACTCCTGCGCGATAGATGGAAAGCACGTCTGCACGGACGGCCCGGTGTTCTCGGAACGCGACCTCAGTACGTTTGGCGAGCTCGCGAAGACGAAGCTCGACATGTGCGGACGAAAAGTGCCAGTCTGATGTCGGACGCACGGTGTCCGACGCGCACATCTACCAGACAACGACGCACAGTTTGGAGCAAACCGCTTCCAAACCCCTGCTCTTGATTCTACGCGCAATCAGGGTTCTTGTCATTCTTCCCTAGGATAGCTTCGACTATTCCCCAGAACTCGTCATCCGACACGCGTCCGTGGTCCTCCCCCGCCTTCTTGATGGCTCGGACGATATCGCAAATCTGATCCTGGCTCGCCTTGACTTCCCTCTCCTCAAGTCTGCTCTTCACCAGCGCCGTTCCAGAGTGCTTTCCGAGGATCAGGTGCCGGCGGTTGCCGACCTGCTCAGGGTCGAGGCATTCGTATGTCATTGGACAATTCAGGACTGCGGCCACATGTATCCCAGATTCGTGTGAGAAGGCGTTTGAGCCGACCCAAGGCTGGTTGGGAGGCAGGGGCAGGTTGGCCTCCTCGAACACAAGCTTGGTGAGATCGGTCAATCCCTCGGTGCGGATCCCGATATCACGCTTGTAGAGGTGCTTCAACGCCATCACGAACTGCTCAAGAGAGACATTGCCAGCGCGCTCGCCGATTCCACCGACGGTCGTCGAGATCGCTTCAGCCCCTGAGTTCAAGGCAGCGATGGAATTGACGACCGCGAGCCCGAAGTCGTTGTGCAGGTGAACGGACAAGGGCACCTTCGTCTTCTCCCTGACCTTCCGGACAAGGTACGAGACCGCCTCAGGGCTTGCACAACCCAGGGTATCTGTAATGCCGAGCCTGACAGCGCCTGCTTTCTCGCTCTCCTTGTAGACATCGAGCATGAACTCCATATCCGATCTCGTGCTGTCCTCAGTGCTCAGACTGGCCTTCAGACCTCGCGCATGAGCGTATTCGAGAGAGCTTATGGCTCGCCTCAGGACCTCATCACGGCTCATCTTGAGCTTGTAGCGCATGTGCAACTCGCTAGTTGCGATGAACAGGAGAACCATGTCGACATCCGAATCGGCGGCTGCGTCGATATCTGCCTGGACTGTCCTGGCCAGGCATATGATCTCAGCACTGAGGCCGAGCTCGGCTATTGCTTTCACGGACTTCTTTTCCTGATCCGAGACTGCCGGATACCCAGCCTCTATCTGATGAACACCTATCTCGTCCAACTTGCGCGCGATGGCAATCTTCTGAGCGAGCGTGAAATGCACGCCCGGCATCTGCTCACCATCCCTGAGCGTGCTGTCGTAGATCACTATCTTCTCAGGGAGAGAGACCTTTGTTGCCACGTTGAACGGGCTCACAGCAGTGAACTTCATCGGCAAGCCATCGGCTGGCAACTATTTATGCTGTTCTCGGCACGCTGGCCCTTCGTTGAAAGCAATAAATAGGCAAACGGGCATTGTTCGGCGCACATGCCGGGGTGACAGAGCGGCCATGTGGCGGACTGCAGATCCGCAAACACGAGTTCGATTCTCGTCCCCGGCCCCATGATTCTCCGTATTTCTGATAGGTTTATAGCGTACTTTGCCTTACCCCGGATATAACGGCGTTACCAGAATACTGGCATTGGGGCGCCGTTTGCGGTGCATACGATGAAGACACCATGCGAACTCGTGGTAGGCAAGATTCTTCCGGCGCTTAGGGCGTCGGTGGTCAAGGAACTATCTAGAAAATACCATATGAAGCAATCGGACATCGCAAAGAAGTTGGGGATTACGCAGGCTTCAGTGAGCCAGTACCTCAGTGCCACAAGAGCTGGCGGGACGAAGATCACAGAAAGCTTCCCCAAGATCAAGACATACGCCAATGAAATCGCGAATCGCATAGTCGCTGGCGATAGCAAGCTAGAATGGTTCGATGTTTTGTGCAAGGCGTGTCAGGACATCAGGTCCGACGACGAATTCTGCAGGATGCAGAAGATAGCATCGAACCCGAGCGGATGCGATGTCTGCAAGAAGGACTGAAAACACCCTCTTGAGCGGTTCTCCCGTTCTCGATTCCCATAGCCAGTAGCTACGCGGACCCGGCATCAACAAGGCACAACGGACTTATATGGCGCTGTTTCATTGTCCGCATCGAGGAGAGTCCATGGCACGACCAAGAGTAATGAACAGCATTCTTGATACCGTTGGAAACACCCCAATGGTGAAGCTCAATAGGATAGTTCCTGAAGGCTCCGCGACCATCTACGCCAAAATGGAGTTCTTCAACCCCACATGGTCGGTCAAGGATCGGATAGCGAAGAGCATGATCGAGGCTGCCGAACGGAAAGGGCTGGTCAACAAGGACACGACCATTATCGAGCCGACATCAGGCAACACCGGAATAGGCCTGGGAATGGTCTGCGCCGTCAAGGGGTACAAGCTGATACTGACGATGCCAGAGACGATGACTATCGAGCGAAGGAAGCTCCTAGCGGCATTCGGTGCGCAGCTGGTTCTCACACCTGGTCCAGAGGGCATGGGGGGAGCGGTGAAGAAAGCAGAGGAACTGACAGCATCGACCCCGAACTCGTTCATGCCGCAGCAGTTCACGAACAAAGCCAACCCATGGATCCACAGGAAGACAACCGCCAAGGAGATCCTAAAGACCGTCGAAAGAATCGACGCTTTCGTCGCTGGGGTCGGAACTGGCGGGACCATCACTGGTGTCGGTCAGGTCCTCAAGAAGAAACACCCTCAGGTGCATATCATCGCCGTCGAACCTGAGGAATCACCAGTGCTCTCTGGAGGGAAGCCTGGCCCGCACAAGATACAGGGCATCGGCGCGGGTTTCGTGCCCGCAATCCTGGACACAAAAGTGTACGACAGGATCATAAAGGTCAACTCGAAGGACGCTGCGGAGACAACGAGGAAGATCGCTAGACTCGAGGGAATGCTGGTCGGGATCTCATCTGGCGCGGCAACTTTCGCCGCTCTGCAAGTGGCAAAGGAACTGGGTCCGGGAAAGACCGTGGTTGTCCTATTGCCAGACATTGGAGAAAGGTATTTGAGCACCGACCTGTTTGCAGAGAATCCATAATGCCAGTTGATGAGAAAGACGATGTTGACATTGTTCTTGAGCGGGATCCCGCTCCGAAGAGTCGAGCGGAGGCTCTGCTATTCAGTCAGGGTCTCCATGCAATCAAGCTCCACAAGATGGCCCACAGGATGTACCTCAAGAAGCGGTACAAGACGGCCAGGATGATCAACTATGTCTCCAGAGTTCTGACCGGTGCCGATATCCATCCGGGTGCGATCGTTGGCAAGAACTTCTTCATCGACCACGCGACCGGGGTTGTCATAGGCGAGACTGCCGAGATCGGAGACAATGTCTCGATATACCAGGGCGTGACGCTTGGTGGCATCGCGACAGAGAAGAAGAAAAGGCACCCGACGATAGGCAACAACGTCGTCATCGGCGCAGGTGCCACGATCCTCGGCCCAATCACGATAGGGGACAATGTCAGGGTCGGGGCAGGGTCCGTCGTCGTCAAATCAGTGCCTCCCAATTCGACGGTGGTGGGTGTGCCCGCGAAGATGGTCCAGAGGATAGGTGTGACGGCCATAGACCTGCATCACGAGGAGCTGCCTGACCCCGTCGTGAACGCGTTCATAGACCTGTGCCACAGCCTCTCCGAGATGGAGTACAGGATGGAGCAGATCGAGAAGAAGCTCGGCATCAAGCACGAGAAGATACCGGTTCCAGAACCACCGAGAATCAAAGCATCCGAGCTGGCTTGTCCAGTAGAGGAGAAGCATTAAGAGCCCCACAATCATTCGAGTGGTGATAGCCAATGGCGCTCGTTTTATACAACACCCTGTCTAGAAAGAAGGAACCTTTCGAACCTCTCCAGAAGGGAAAGATCGGCATCTACGTCTGCGGAGTGACCGTATACGACCAGTCGCATCTTGGCCATGCGAAGTCAGCGATCAACTTCGACGTGATCGTCAGGTACCTCAGGCACAAGGGCTACGAGGTGAGGCACGTCACCAATTTCACGGATGTCGATGACAAGATCATCAACCGCGCGAACGAGCTGGGCATGGAACCTCTCGTGCTCTCGCAGAGCATGATCGATGAGTACTTCAAGGACATGGATGCGCTCAAGATACGGCGGGCGAGTGTCTACCCGAAGGCGAGCGAGACCATGAACGAAATAGTCCAGATGGTCAAGGGCCTCATCGACAAGGGATGTGCCTACGAGTCACAGGGATCCGTATACTTCAGCGTGAACAAGGTGAAGGTCTACGGGAAGCTATCGGGCCAGAGCCTGGACCAGATGGAGGCAGGCGCTCGTGTGGAGGCTGGGGAGGACAAGCGCGACCCGATGGACTTCGCGCTTTGGAAGGCCGCGAAGCTGGGCGAGATCTCGTGGGACAGTCCTTGGGGAAAGGGGCGACCTGGCTGGCATATCGAATGCTCGGCCATGTGCCTGAAGCACATCGGGAAGACTGTCGACATCCACGGAGGAGGCACTGAACTCGTCTTCCCTCACCACGAGAACGAGATACTCCAATCCGAGGCTTACAATGATGCGCCGTTCGTAAGGTACTGGATGCACAACGGGCTTCTCACCATAGACCAGGAGAAGATGTCCAAGTCGCTCAAGAACTTCTTCCTCATCAAAGACATACTCAAGAAATACTCGCCCGAGGTAGTCAGGTTCTACATCCTCAACGCGAGCTACAGACAACCGCTCGACTACACGGAGATATCACTGGCGGAGACAGGAAAAGCGCTTGAGAGGCTGCAGACGACCTACGATGCCTTGGTGGCTGCTGGCAAGTCCGCAACAGGCGCGGAGGATGCGAAGGAACTCTGTGACAAGTCCTGGCGGCAGTTCGAAGAGAGAATGGACGACGACATCAGCACCCGAGAAGCCATTGCAGTAGTCTACGATCTATCTCGAGAGGTGAACAGGCTCCTGGGAGAGCGGAAGCTCAGCAAGAAGGGTATCGACAGCCTCGTCGAGATCTTCAACAGAATCAACAACCTGCTAGATGTGATCCACACCGAGCGAAGAGCGGAACCTGCCGGCGATGCGAACATCGATCGACTCGTGAAGGCGAGAGAAGACGCGCGCAAACGGAAGGACTTCGCTGAGGCGGACAGGATCCGGAAGGAACTCGGGGAGATGGGCATCGAGGTCCAGGACACCAAAGACGGTGCCGTATGGAAGCGAAAGTAAGGCCCGAGATGGCCCGTAGGAAAGCAGAGCTCCTTGCAGGTGGAGCGGTCAGAATCCCCAAGGATTTCAGGCTGCCGTTCCTCCCGAGCAGATCGACTGCAGGGCCCGGTGCTGGCTCGGTCGGCGTTGTCTTCGCTTTCGGCAACACGAGAGCCAAGAAGCCCGTCTCGAGAGATGCGGGCGAGTTCGAGCTAGTCAAGAGAGGCCAGCACCTCGCCATTCTGAGGAATGGCGAAGTCCTAATCGACAACGTTGAGCTCGTCCCGACCCTCCTCCACGCGCCATTCCAGGCGTTCGTGAACATCGACCATGCGTGCGTGCTGAACTGCAAGTTCTGCGCCTCCCCGAGACTTGGCCAGAACCTCACGAAGGAACTCACCGATGACAAGATAGTCGCGATGATAGAGGACGCATCCAAGAAGAAGGATTTCAAGTCGGTGGCATTCACCAGTGCTGTTCCTGAGTCGCCATCCATGACAGCCAAGAGGATGGCTGGTCTAGTACGAAGAGTGAGGAAACTGCTTCCAGACGTGCCAATCGGCGTCGAGCCATATGCCACGAGACCGGACGAGGTCGATATGCTGGCGGAAGCTGGCGCAGACGAGATCAAGCTCAACATCGAGTCGTTCGACCGGGACATCTTCGAGAAGGTGTGCCCAAACAGAGACTACGATCACATACTTCATGCGATCAACCATTCCTGCGAGGTCTTCGGCAGGAACAAGGTCTGTTCGAACATCATCTTCGGCCTGGGGGAGACGGACGACAACGTTCTCGAGGGGACGCGAGTGCTCGCGAACATGGGCGCGGTCGCGACCCTCAGGGCGCTTAGAAGGAACGAGTACAACATGGCGGAGTTGGAGAAAGCCCTTGGCTCTCTGGAGCCAGTCACCGCCGAGCGCATGCTGACGCTTGCGAAGGAGCAGAAGAAGATACTGAAGAGCCACAAGCTCACGCCGCTTGCCTTCAGAACGATGTGCCACACATGCTTGTCGTGTGATCTCGTACCCTTTTGGGACGTATGACTTCATCTGTGCGTGAACACGCATCTGACTATCGGCGCGGACTCCTCAACTCTGACGAAGGCAAACCGCTCGAGTTGAACAACCTTCCCTTTGGCAGCGGCAAGCAGCGGCTCCGCTTTGCCCTTCTTCGTCGTCCCATCCGGCATGAGCACGATGGCATCGTACGAGGACATCGGAGCCCAGTGGATGATCGAGACCCCGTCCTTGAGAATGCTCAGGTCATTGCCGATGTAGTGCGCCTTTCCATCCTTGAACTCGACATTGCAGAGATCCTTCAATCTCAACCTCGTGTCTCCGGACGGCACATCGTCACGGCCGATGAACAGTGACGGTTCAGGTCCTACCTTGATCTCCCTGATGCCGCGCTCAGGATGCTCCGGATGCGAAGGCGACTTTCCGACGAGGTCCGGTGCGCCCTCAATCTTGATCTTCACTGGATCGTTGACGAAGAAGTATCGGTTAGCGCCATCGTCGATGAGTTCGCGATTGAATGAGTAAAGGGTCTTCCACGAGAACTGGATATCGACCGCCTTGATCCCAGTCTCGATCCAGTAGCGCCTCAGGGACTCGGGTCTTATCCCGCGCCTTTTCAGAGCCCTAAGGGTCCCGAGCTGCGGGTCGTCCCAGCCAGTGTAAAGTCCTTCCTTGATACCCGTCGCCATCTTGGAAGTAGATAGCTGAGCCTCCTCGATGGAGACCCTTCCATAGTGGATATAGACCGGCTTCTTCCAGCCAAAGTAGTCGAAGAGGTATTCCTGCCTGAAAGTGTTGTTCAGGTGGTCCTTCCCCCTGAGAACATGAGTGAGATCGAGCAGGTGGTCGTCCACTGCGACCGCCAGGTTCATCAAGGGGTACACGCGGTATTTCGTGCCAGTACGCGGATGCGGCGTATCGTCTATCCTGAGGCCGACGAAATCCCTGATGGCAGGGTTGGGATGAGCGAGATCCGTCTTCACCATCAGCGACGCCTCCTCGGGCTTGTAGGAGCCGTCGAACATCTTGTCCCATCTCACCATCTGCTCTGACAGAGGCTGCTCTCTGTGCGGGCAGGCCTTCTTTTTGTTCTTCAGCTCGCGCCAATCATCAGGCTTGCAGGTGCATACATACGCCTTGCCCATCCCGAGCAGCTTCTTTGCGATGTCGTAGTATATCTCGAACCGATCGCTCTGGATGATGGTCTTGTCGATCCTGACTCCGAGCCAATCGAAGTCCTCTGGGATGGTATCGTAGCCGGTGGGATCGATCCTAGCAGGGTCCGTGTCCTCGAACCTGTTGTAACATATCCCTCCGTATCTCTTCACATACTCGTCATTGAGTATCGCCATCCTGCTATGGCCGACGTGAAGCGGACCTGATGGATTGGGAGCCATCCTCATCCTCACCTCGCCGGTGACATCTTTCAGATCCGGGAGACCCATCTCTCTGTGCTTCACTTCCTTGACAAGCAGTTCAGGAGCCAGCCCCTCGAGAGCCTTCCTCTGGTCCTCGGGCGACATCTTGTTGACTTCGGTGACGATGGACTTCGCGAATCCAGAGACCTCCTTCGCTTTGGGCCTCAGCTCAGCATTCTCTGCCATGACCTTCCCGAGCACTGCGCCCATGGTCGCCTTGCCCTCGAACTGAAGGGCATTTTGCAGAGCATATTTGCGGATGACTTGCTCTAGATCCACGGTCGACTCGATTGACTGGTCAGTATAAATAGATTTGAGATGGACGGACGAGCTGGAACAATCACGAAAGGATAGAAATAGCCAGTTGGGCATGCATCAGACAGGTGTCTCTCTGTCTGTCGGAGAACTGCTGACCCAGTTCAAGGAAACCATAGTCATCAAAGGGCACGTCTCAAGAGAACTTGAGCTGACAAAGACCCTATTCAAAGAGAAGACGAAACCTGTATTGTTCGAGAACCTCGACGGATACAGAGCCATAGGCAATCTGTGGTCTACGAGGGAAAGGATCGCTCAAGCGATGGGCGTCACTTCGGTGGAACTTACTGCGAAGATGATGCAGGCCATGAATTCGCCTTCACAACCACAGGAGGTCGAGAACGCACCCTTTGACAAGAATGTGTTGACAGAATTCGACCTCAGGGAGTCTGCGATTCCAAAGTTTTACCCGACCGACGGCGGCCGGTTCGTCACTGCAGGTGTGGTCATTGCTGAACACGACGGGATTAGGAACATGTCGTTCCATAGACTCATGCTCATAGGCGAGAACAAGTTCTCCATTCGAGTCGTGCCCAGACACTTGTATGCTCTTCACAAGAAGGCCATGGCCAAGGGCGAGGACCTCAAGATCGCTGTCGCAATAGGCCTCTGCCCCTCGATCATGCTCTCCGCCGCCATGAACCTGGAGTTCGGCAAAGACGAACTGACCGTCGCCAACTCTCTGAGACAACTCTGTCTCGGAGAACCAGTCTGCGTGCGCAAGATCAGGAGCGGGCTTCTAGTCCCTGCATTCGCGGAGTATGTGTTCGAGGGGAGAGTGACGAATGAAACCCACGATGAAGGGCCGTTCGTGGACATCACTGGCACGATAGACCCGATAAGGAAACAGCCGGTCGTCGAGATCGACCGGGTGTATCATCGCGACAACGCGATCTTCCAAATCATACTTCCGGGGGTCGATGAGCACTACCTCATGATGGGCATGCCAAGGGAGCCCGTCATTCAGAGAGCGGTCGGCCTTGCGGTCCCCGAGGTGCACGCCGTTCGTCTGACCGAGGGAGGATGCTGCTGGTTGCACGGAGTGGTCTCCATAACAAAACAGAAGGACGGAGATGGAATCAACGCGATAATGGCCGCGCTTGGTGCCCATCCGTCCATGAAGCTTGTTACCATCGTCGATGGCGACATAGACGTCTTCGACGATCGAGAGGTCGAATGGGCTGTCGCGACAAGATTCCAGGGCCACAAGGGCCTTGTTGTGATCGAGAACGCTAGAGGGAGCAGCCTCGACCCGAGCGCTGACGAGACCACCACTAAGGTCGGCATCGACGCGACGAAACCACTCGGTGGAGAGGGGTTCGAGAGGGTCAAGCCTGTCTGAGACAATGCCAGGGGGCCCTGGGACGTGGCAGCACTAGGCCCTGCAGTTAGGGCAAAATGTTTTAATATCGTCCCGTCCTCAATCAACCAGAGGCAATTGAATGCTCACAGTTACGCCAAAGGCGGTAGAGACGATCAAGTCCATCGTGAAGGAAGCCAAGAAGAATGACCCGATAAGGATATTCTTCGGCGGGTACGGATGCTCTGGCCCTGCCTACATGATGGCCTTCGACAAGAAGAAGGAAGACGACATCGAGGTCAAGGTCGACGGCTTCAACCTGATCTACGAGAAGGAACTCGATTCGGAGATCAAGGAAGCAGTCGTCGATTCGGTGGACACACCGGAAGGCCCTGGAGTCGTAGTTCGCGTGAAGTCGACGAACCCGTCGGCGTGCACCTCCTGCGCGGGCTGCCACTAGATTCGCCGGCCTGAGAGAAAAGATTCATACTCTAGGTCTGTTCTCAATGGCTCGTGTTCATTGAGCACGAGCTCATCAAACCCTCCAGCATCGAGCAGAGGGATTATCAGACAAACATCGCAGCCGCTGCCATGAAGGAATCTACGCTCGTGGTCCTCCCTACTGGCATGGGCAAGACGATCGTCGCTCTCCTCGTCATTGCGGACACGTTGCTGAAGAAGAAGGGCAAGGTGCTCTTCATGGCGCCAACCAAGCCCCTTGTCCAGCAGCATGCTGGCTTCTTGAAGCAACATCTCCTGAAGTTCGAACCGACCATGTTCACCGGCGAGAATCCGCCAAAGCAAAGAAAGGCTATTTGGACCGAAAGCAGGCTTGTGGTCTCAACTCCTCAGGTCGTCGAGAACGACCTTGAGGAGGGGAGGATAGAACTCAATCAGGTCGATCTGATAGTATTTGACGAGGCGCACAGAGCAGCTGGAGACTATGCCTACGTATCTATCGGCAAACGCTTTTCAGGACTCGCGCTCGGAATGACCGCCTCGCCCGGTTCCGAAGTCTCGAAGATTGCCGAAGTGTGCGAGAACCTCGGCATCACGAATGTGGAGATCAGGTCCGAACTCGATGAGGACGTCGTGAAGTACACCCAGGATGTCAGGACCGACTACGTCGCGGTGAACGTCCAGGAGGGCATGTCGAGGGTCGTCTACCTCCTGAAGCAGATATTCGATGAGCAACTGACGAAACTGCGAGGGTGGGGATTTCTTGACCCTAAGAAACCGGCTACAACGAGGGATCTGCTGGAAGCTGGGAATATCATACGCGCACGGCTGAACTCGGGGAGGAAATCGTTCCAGATATTCAGGGCTGCGAGCACGCAGGGACTCGCGATGAAGATCAACCATGCGGTCGAGCTCGCGGAGACTCAGGGTAAGGGAGCGCTCGAGAACTACTTCGACAAGCTCGCGAAAGAAGGGGGCGAGAAAGGAGGCTCGAAGGCGTCCAGGGACCTGGTCAAGGACGCCCGATTCCAGCAAGCAAGGACCCTGCTTTGCGGCATGGAGCTGGACCATCCGAAGCTCGAGAAGCTGGTTCCGATCCTGAGGCAGCAGTTCCTTGCAAAGCCGGATTCGAGGATCATAGTCTTCACTCATTACCGGGACACTTGCGACATAGTGACCCAGATGTTTGAGAAGATAGAAGGTTTCAGGCCTGTCAGGTTCGTCGGCCAGGCGACCAAAGGCGAGGACATCGGTCTTAACCAGAAGGAGCAGAAGGAGATCATCGAGAAGTTCCAGGATGGCCGCTACAACATCCTCGTCTCGACATCGATAGCTGAGGAAGGTTTGGACATACCTGCCACGGATTTGGTCGTGTTCTATGAGCCGGTGCCGTCAGAGATAAGGACGATCCAGAGAAGAGGGAGGACCGGAAGGAGGAGAGCTGGTAGAGTGATCGTTCTTGTGACGAGGGATACGAAGGACGAGGCCTACCTCTGGTCCAGCAAGAAAAAGGAGCAACAGATGCGCCGTGAGCTGGACTCTCTCAAGCGCAAGCTCAGGACCAGGAAAGGGCTCCCGGTGGAGCCTTCGACCGTTCAGAGACCTCTCACAAGGATCGAGCTGACCGACATGATGACCGTCGGGCCCGAGACCCCCCGTGAGGAGCTCTCAAGGAAGGTGTCAGAGAAGAGGGGGCAGAAATCGCTCGGCCTCTTCAGGAAGGATCTCGAACAGGAAGGTCCAGTCCTGGTAGTCTCACCAAGAATCGGTAGTGCTGGTCTCCAGACTTCGCTTGCCGATTTGGGATACTCGACTGATGTGAGGGATCTTGAAAACGCCGATGTGATAGTCTCGAACAGAGTCGCCGTCGCTGTACGGACCGTGGACCAGTTCATCGACGGGATCTCAGATGGCTCTATCCTGGCGTCGTTGGCCAAGATGAAGCACGAATATCTCCATCCGATACTCATCGTTCAAGGAGCACCGGTAGGCGACGGAGGCCAAGCAGGGAATGCAGCGGTCTACGATGCCCTGAGTGCGATCCTGTCGGAGTTCCACATGCCCGTGCTCTCGACCAACAACGCAAACGAGACTGCCTCGGCCATTCGCTCACTCGAGAAGCAGGAGATGGCAAAGCATGCGAAGGATGGCAGGACCATGCAGACCACGCTAGACGTACCGAGCAGACAGATGTTCCTTGTCCAAGGGCTGCCGAATGTCTCCGCCACGCTCGCACAGAGGCTGCTTGAGAAGTTCGGGAGCGTCAAGGGGATAGCGGACGCGAACGTCGAAGAGCTTATGCAAGTGGATGGTATCGGTAAGGTCATAGCCGAAGGAATACATACAGTGCTTAGGAAGAGGTTCGGCTAGGAGGAGAAGTAGATGGCTAAAGACAAGTGTCCGCTTTGCGAGAACCCGTGCATAATCAAGATAATCGCCACTGATGACGCGAGATGGTGCGAGGTCGATGTCTGCCAGATGTGCGGGACCATGTACCCGCGCGGCAGGAAGGTTGTTCAGGTCAAGCCCAAGAAGAAGGCCAAGCCGAAGGCAGCAAAGAAGAAGAGCAAGCGCTGACGATGCTCAACGCCGTCATCGAGCCAGCACCGAAAAGCTCACGGAGATAGTTTTATGAACCCCATGCCCATACGAGTGAAACTGAGAAGCATGGAGTTCAAACTGTTGGAGAAGAAGAAAGACAGCATCAAGGTCGAGATAGTCGACCCCGATGAGACGCTGATCTACCCACTCATACATGAGCTGCTCCAGGACAAGAACGTCGCTGACGCCAGATTCGTGACGGGTCATCCTCAGTTGGACAAGCCGGTCCTGACAGTTGAGGTCAAGGAAGGCAAGCCCCAGGCAGCTCTGAAGAAAGCCGCAAAATCCCTCGCCAACCAATTCGCCGAGGCGCGCCAGTTGGTCGAGAAACAGCTAGGGTAGAACATACGAATGTTCTTACACCGGCTGATTGTTCTTAGGTTACGATGAAAGAGAGCGAGCTCGGGCTCGAGGTCTTCCTCACAGAGGGAATACCAGGCATAGGGGGAAAGCTCCGGAAGACTCCTGAGGACTTTCAGGTAGACGAGATCTCCATTCTGCCGCCAGCTGACCCCGAGGGCAAGTTCGTCATCGCCAAGGTGTGGCACAGGAATTGGGAGGCCAATAGGCTAGTCCGCAGGCTTGGGAGCAATCTCCGGATCGGCAGAGCGAAGGTTGGCTTCGCGGGCACCAAGGACGGCCGCTCTGTATCCACTCAGCTGATGTCCTTCAACGCACCCATCGAGGCCGTGCAGTCGCTCGCGATACCAGATATCGAGATCCGTGACGCATACAGGGCAAGGCGGATGATCTCCATAGGCGACCTCGTCGGGAACAGGTTCAAGATAGGGGTCGCGGACATCGATGCTGGCGTTGACGCGAAGGCCATCTGCGATTCGGTCAAGGCGAAGCTCGACTCGATCGGAGGATTCCCAAACTTTTTCGGCATCCAGAGATTCGGCTCTGTCAGGCCCATCACGCATCTGATCGGAAAAGACCTGATCCGCGGCGATTTCGAGGGGGCCGTGATGAGGTATGTTGCGAACCCCATGGACGAGGAGGGTTCGGAAGCGAACGATGCCAGGCGGGCGCTGCAAGAGACGAGGGACTTCGAACGGGCCTTCCGCGAGTTTCCGATGAAGCTCAGCTTCGAGCGCACGATGATAGGACACATCAAGGACCACCCGGCCGACTACGTGGGGGCTCTCAGGCTGCTGCCGTACAACCTCCTCATGATGTTCGTCCACGCATACCAGTCATTCCTATTCAACCGCATTCTGAGCGAGAGGATCAGAAAGGGCATGTCGTTGAGAGAGCCAGAGGTAGGGGATCTGGTACTGCCCCTGAGCAAGACGAACGTCCCTGACCACGACAATTCGATCCTTGTTTCCATCGATAATCTTGAGAAGGCTACGCGCAACGCGAAGGAGGGTAAGGCTTTCGTCAGCGGCCTTCTTTATGGAACTGAATCGGTCTTCGCTGACGGCAGGATGGGCGAGATTGAGAGGAAGATAGTCGAGGCCGAGGAGATATCGAAACTGGATTTCCAGATAGTCGGACTTAGGGAGGCGTCCTCAAAAGGCTCGAGGAGAGAGATCCTTTCATCGTACAAGGACCTCGCGATCAATGTGGGCGAGGGTGAGGCCACGTTCCAGTTCACCCTGACCAAGGGATGCTACGCGACCACACTCTTGAGGGAATTCATGAAGGCCGAGATCAGCCAGTACTAGCAACAGTTATTTCCTCTCCCAATGTTAGGGGTGATGTGAAAAGACCGAAGACAGTCCTCACATGCCCGGAGTGTGGCTCTGCCGACCTGTACTACGAGACCGCGCTGATCACGGGCTACAAGTACCACTGCAAGAAGTGCGGCTACATCGGAGCATTCGTGATAGAAAAGGAAATGGAAGAAGAAGCGGAGAAGTAACCTCCGCACAGGGTTTTCTGGATTCTTGTCTACGCGAACATCGGGCCGGATGCCATCCCTTTGTCCTCGTCCTCGTCCAGGACCTTCAAGATTGCCTTCTCGAAGTCGACCATCGTCACGATGTCTCTGTTCTCTCTGATCGCGAACATGCCTGCCTCTGTGCAAATGGCCTTGATATCCGCGCCTGTCGAACCTTCGGACTTCGCGGACAGCTCCTCGAGATTGACAGTGGAGTCACGGTTCATGCGTTTCGAGTGGATCTTGTATATAGCGGTCCTCGACTCGAAGTTGGGCATCGGTATCTCGATGATCCTGTCGAACCTTCCAGGCCTCAGAAGCGCCTCATCCAGAATATCTGGTCTGTTCGTAGCGCCGATGATCTTGACCTCGCCCAGCGGGTTGAAACCGTCCAGCTCAGCGAGGAGCTGCATGAGAGTCCTCTGGACCTCTCTGTCTCCAGAGGTCGCGAGCTCGAGCCTCTTCGCACCTACGCTGTCTATCTCGTCGATGAACACAATCGAAGGCGCCTTCAGCCTAGCAAGGTCGAACAGCTCCCTGACCAGTCTCGCACCTTCACCTATGTACTTCTGAACGAGTTCTGAACCTACAAACCTGATGAAGGTCGCGTTGGTCTGCTTGGCGACTGCCTTGGCCAACAGTGTCTTGCCAGTACCTGGAGGACCGACCAGCAGAACACCCTTAGGCGGGTCTATACCTACCTTCTTGTACAGCTCCGGCCTCAGCAGCGGATCCTCGACGGCCTCGCGTACTTCCAGGATCTGGTCCTCCATGCCACCGATGTCGTCGTAGAGAGTATCCGGCTTGGAAATTATCTCCGCGCCGATCACGATTGGATCGAGAGACGGGGGTAACACTCCCATGACCGCAAGGGTCTGCTTGTTCAATGCCACGCGCGCGCCCGCAATGAGCAATTCCGTTGACACGTAGTCGGATGTGCTGACGATGAAGTCGGGTCCAGTCGAGCTCTTCACCACGACTCTCCCGTCCGCCAGAACATCCTTGATCTGACCTATTATGAGCGGTGGCGCCTTGAGCCTCTCCAGCTCGGCCTTGAGCCTCTTCAACTCCTTCTGGAGCCGAACGAGCTCCCCCTCGACGAATCTCTTCTCTCCTTCTACTCGGCGAGCTTCTTCGACGAGCTCGAGGTTTCTTTCCTCAAGGACCGAAATCTTCCTATGAGTTTCTTCCAACATCGGGCTTGGTTGGTCCTGTTCCAATGTACTACACCTCGTTACAACGCTTCATACCGAGCTGGCAATTATATAAGGTTAAATACTCTATTTATTCTTTGGCTTCCTAGTCCAGATGTGTGGTTTTCATGATGTGCGAGCTCTGCGGTAAGGACGTCACCTTCTGCAAGAAGGTGACCATCGAAGGAGTCCAGCTTGCGGTTTGCTCCGAATGCTCAAAGTTCGGCATCGAATCGAAAAAGGCGCCCGAGAAAGAAATGGGACCGATCCCCGTGGTAACTCAGAGGCTCGAGATCCGAAACCAGAGAGCGAAACCAAAAGACGTCCTCGAGGGAATGGGAAAGGATGAATTGGTGGAGGATTTCGCGGAGCGCATACGGAATGCGCGCTCGGGCAAGGGAATGACACAGAAGAATCTCGCGATGAAGATCAATGAACGTCAAACAATAGTCAGCAAGATCGAGACCGACCAGATGAGGCCTGACGACAAGGTCATCAGGAAGCTCGAGAAAGAGCTGGGGATAAAGCTCCGAGAAAAAGTTGTCGACACGCAGGTCGCGAAGGGCATGAGCACTTCGTCGCTCACTCTTGCGGATCTGATAAGGATGCAGAAGGACTAGACAACCGAGAGTTCAGTGGAAATCTCTGCCCAGTATCTCGGTGGTCGCGCGCGCTATGAATGCACTCTCTACTGATAGACCGTAATCCGAAGCAACGAGAAGTGCAGCCGGCTCAACATCTATGCCGAGCAACTCCTGTTTCTTGTTGACTCTCGAAACAACCTCTCTCTTGGACACGGATTTCGTCTTCACGATCCTGTCGACCATCTCCGAGAAGAAATCTTGGTTTGCCTTGGGCACTTGGTCGAGCATCTCCTTCGTCGGCTTGTAGTCCAGGGGCACTTCAACTTTCGAGAAATCGAATGTCGGGAACACGTTCCCATTCTTCCTTTGCAGATAGCCTCCCGATATTCCAGCATCCAGCAGCGTCTGGGCTTCCTTGGGCGAGAACCATCGGGTCTCCATCGACGCGGAGAAAACGAATTCACGTTCTGTCAGGGACTCCTTGCCTTTCCGCCTGAACAACATTGCGATGCTTGTCTCAAGGTCACTCATTGCCAACCAGTCTCCCGAAATCCTCCGAAACGATGTAGTCCGCGCCGAGCGTCTCCAGGCTGGAACTCTCGGACACCGAAGCGAAGACTCCTAGGGAGAAACCGAGTTCCCGTTTCGCTGCCACAGCTTCCTTGGCAAGACTGGTCGGGACGATGAAGGCGGTGATGCCGACCGCACAAACGTCCCGAGAAAGGTCGATGAAGGCTCTGCCAGCAATAGCGGGGTCAAAACTCACGATCCCATCCCGGTAGTCTACTTTGAACGTAATGTTATCTGAAAGCTTAAAGGCTCCTCTAAGGTCGTCTAGGCTCGCAAGAGTCGCGGTACCTATTACGGCCTTCTCCGCGCCCGTGATAAGCATGTCAATCACGTTGTTCGCAAACCGAACTCCCCCCTCGTACAGTGTAGGAATCTCTTCGGCGATTTCGCCCACAATGTCGAGCTGCGGTTTATTCTTCGTGATCCCGTCCTCATCAGCAACATAGAGCATCTTGAAACTGTCCGAGAGCTTCGACGCAAACTCGGACATCTCTCCGCGAGCGTATGCGCGTTTCGTAAGCGTACGATTCCTCAACTTCACGTATGGAACTACAAACATAGGAACGAGGTCGGGCATACAGAGAGCAGCTAGATAAAACATCGTCCATGCTCACACACGTAACGTCTCTCTTATTGCAGTCAACCTTGCTAGATGGATTCGCTACAGACGATTGAACTTGTAGACAATCCCACGGGCATAGGAAAGTCCAACTTGGGATCCTGATGAGTCTGATGAGGCATGTCAAACCGATAGGAGCACTCAGTTCATATCGATACAACTGGCGAGTCTGTTCGGGATGAGAACCACCGAGTAGTAGCTTATGACAACTCTTATATAGAAGTTCTAACATATACAAACTCCTACCCGCAGGGAATTCTCGCGGAATCTCGTCAATCCAGATAACGGAAATGGAGGTATGAAATTGATAGGACAGACACCGATCTTCATCCTGAAGGAAGGAACCAAGAGAGAGAAGGGAAAAGGCGCGCAGTTCAACAATATCAGCGCGGCTAGAGCCATCGCAGATGCCGTCCGGAGCACGCTGGGCCCAAGGGGCATGGACAAGATGCTTGTGGACAGTATGGGCGACGTCGTCATCACGAACGACGGCGTGACGATTCTGAAGGAGATTGATGTTGAGCACCCGGCGGCAAAGATGCTCGTCGAGGTTGCGAAGACACAGGACGAGGAGTGCGGAGACGGAACGACAACCGCAGTCATCCTCGCAGGCGAGCTCCTGAAAAAGGCGGAGGCTCTGATCGAGCAGAACGTCCACCCAACAGTCATATCCGGTGGCTACAGATTAGCCGCGGTGAAGGCGAGGGAGATACTCGATAGCGTTGCGATTTCTGTGTCTCCTGATGACAAGGAGACGCTCATGGACATCGCCCGCACGGCGATGATCTCGAAGAGCGTTTCGGCTTCAAGGAACCTGCTCGCGGACGTAGCAGTGAAGGCTGTGAGCGCCGTAGCAGAGAAGAAGGACGGCAAATGGCTTGTCGACGACGACAACATCCAGATCGTGAAGAAACAGGGCGGCTCAACGGACGACACCCAGATGATCTCCGGGATAATCGTCGACAAGGAAGCTGTTCACCCCGCAATGCCTAAGAAGGTCGAGAAGGCGAAGATTGCTTTGGTCGATTCTGCACTTGAGGTCAAGAAGACTGAAATCGATGCGAAGATCGAAATCACCGACCCGAGCCAGCTGCATGCGTTCCTCGACGAAGAGGAGAACATGCTGAGGAAAATGGTCGATATCGTCAAGAAGTCGGGAGCCACGGTGCTGTTCTGCCAGAAGGGCATCGACGACCTCGCCCAGCACTACCTCGGGAAGGAGAAGATATACGCAGTTCGCAGGGTCAAGAAGAGCGACATGGAGAAGCTTGCAAAGGCCACAGGAGCCAACCTGGTCACCAAGCTCGACGACCTGAAGGCTAGCGACCTCGGCGATGCTGCGCTTGTTGAAGAGAAGAAGATCGCGGACGACAGGATGACATTCGTGACCGGCTGCAAGAACCCGAAGGCAGTGTCCGTTCTCATCAGAGGGGGCACTGAGCATGTCATCGACGAGATCGATCGCTCACTCAACGACGCAATAAGCGTCGTCTCAGTCGCATTCGAAGACGGCAAGCTCGTAACTGGCGGAGGCTCAACGGCATCCGAGCTGGCCCTCAAGCTGAGGGACTACGCTGCATCCGTCGGCGGCAGAGAGCAGATCGCGATTGACGCGTTCGCGAGCGCCATGGAAGTCATCCCTACGGCCCTAGCCGAGAACGCAGGTCTCGACCCGATCGACGTCCTGATCGAGATGAGGCAGGCCCACAAGTCCGGCAAGAAGTACGCTGGAATCAACGTGTTCACCGGTAAAGTCGTGGACATGAAGAAGGAAAGGGTCCTCGAGCCGATCCGAGTCGCAAGACAAGCAATCATCTCGGCGACCGACGCGGCCGTCATGATCCTAAGGATCGACGACGTCATCGCCTCCAAGGGCGGCAGCAAGGGCGGAAAGGGACCCAGGGGACCTGACATGGGCGATGAGGGCGGAATGGACTGAAGTCCGCTCCATGAAACCCCTTCAAATTCTTTGATTCAGTCAGATGACCGAGTGCAAAGGCGACCGTGCAGACCGACGGTATATCATCGAGAGCCTGGAGGCGATGGACAGTGGCAGACGAGGAAGCTAGGGAGACAGCTGCCCCCGAGGAGGGCGAGGCCAAGGAAGCTGCAGCCACAGATACTCTGGCGCTCAAGGACCAGCGCATCGCGGAGCTCACGGACGACCTGAAACGGCTTCAGGCCGACTTCGACAACTACAAGAAGCGCGTCGAGAAGGAGTGGAGCGAGAGGTCCAAGCTTGCGACGCTGAGGCTTATGACGGATCTATTGGCGGTTCTGGACTCGTTCGAAAAGGCAATAGAAGACACGAAGAAGAACAGTGACAAGGACAGCCTGAAGGCTGGGCTCGAGGGCCTTCAGAAGCAGCTCTTGCAGATCCTCCAACGGGAAGGCCTTAAAGAGATCAAGGCGGAGGGCAAGTTCGACCCGTTCGTCCACGAAGCCCTCATGAGGGAGGAACGGAACGATGTCGAGGAGGGCGAGATACTCGAGGTCTACCAAAAAGGCTACGCGATAGGTCAGAAGCCGTTGAGGCCGACAAGAGTCAAGGTAGCCAAGAAGAAAGAACCCGCGGTAGACCCAGAAGAGAACGGGGATTACACTAATGGCACGAATACCAATCACAAGACTGAAGAGGATGAGGACAAGACCCAATAGAGGTGGCTGAACATGGCAGAGTCAAAAGGCAAGATAATAGGAATCGACTTGGGAACAAGCAACTCAGCGGCGGCGGTGGTGGAGGCAGGGAGGCCGACGATCATCCCGAGCGCTGAGGGAACAAGCCTCGGTGGAAAGGCATTCCCATCATATGTCGCCTTCACGAAGGACGAACAGATGCTCGTGGGAGAGCCTGCCAGAAGGCAGGCGGTATCGAACCCCGAAGGCACAATCATGGCAATCAAGAGGAAGATGGGGACGGACTACAAGGTCAGGGTGTTCGGCAAGGAATACACGCCCCAGCAGGTATCCGCGTTCATCCTCCAGAAGATCAAGAGGGATGCGGAGGCATACCTCGGAACGAAGGTCGAGAAGGCCGTCATTACCGTCCCTGCCTATTTCAACGACAACCAGAGACAGGCCACGAAGGACGCCGGGCAGATCGCCGGTCTTGAGGTCGTCAGGATAATCAACGAGCCGACCGCAGCCGCACTTGCGTACGGCCTGGACAAGGCCGAGAAGGAGCAGAAGATAATTGTCTTCGACCTAGGCGGGGGCACGCTCGATGTCACGATCATGGAGTATGGACAGGGAGTGTTCGAAGTCATCTCGACCAGCGGTGACACTCAACTCGGCGGCACCGACATGGACAACGCGATCGTCGATTACATCACGAAGGAGTTCAAGTCGGACACCGGCATCGACATCTCGAAGGACAAGATGGCCGTCCAGAGGGTGAGAGAGGCTGGCGAGAAGGCGAAGATCGAGCTGTCGTCCACCCTCGAGACCGAGATCAACCTCCCATACCTAAGCGCAGATGCATCTGGCCCCAAACACCTGACCATGAAGCTCACAAGAACAAAACTGGAGGATCTCGTCAGGCCAACCGTCGAGAGATGCAGAAAGCCGATGTTGCAGGCTCTCGAAGATGGGAAGCTCACACCTGACAAGATAGACAAGGTAATATTGGTTGGCGGTCCCACGAGAATGCCCATCGTTCAGAAGTTCGTGGACGAGATCGTCGGGAAGAAGATCGTGGGAGGAGTTGACCCGATGGAGTGCGTCGCGATGGGCGCAGCGATCCAGGCCGGCGTGCTGGAGGGCACCGTGAAGGACATCCTTCTACTGGATGTGACGCCGCTATCCCTAGGAGTCGAGACGCTCGGAGGCGTGTTCCACAAGCTCATCGAGAGGAACTCGACAATACCGACGAGGAAGAGCGAGATATTCAGCACTGCGGCCGAGGGACAGTCGAGCGTCGAGATACACGTTCTCCAGGGAGAACGGCCGATGGCCTCTGACAACGTCACGCTGGGGAGATTCCACCTGATCGGCATCCCACCGGCGCCGAGGGGAATCCCGCAGATCGAAGTGACATTCGACATAGACGCCAACGGCATAATCGACGTCAAGGCCAAGGACCTCGGGACAGGGCAGGAGCAGAAGATCACTATCACCGCAACGACGAAGCTCGGAAAGAATGACATCGACAAGATGGTCAAGGACGCCGAGAGGTTCGCAGAAGAGGACCGCAAGAGAAAAGACAAGGCTGAGCTGAAGAACAGGGCCGAACAGAAAGCCTTCGAGGTTGCAGGCATCCTCGAGAAGGTGGGAGACAAGGTTCCGCAGGACCTCAAGGACAGGCTAAACAAGCTGGCCGAGGAGGTCAAAACAGCCGTGCAGACAGATGACCCCGCGAAGATCAAGGAGAAGCTGGACGAACTGGAGAAGGCGCTTCTCGAGGTAGGCAAGAGGATCTATGAGGAGGCGGGAAAGCAGGCACAGCAGGCGCAAGGACCGCCTCCAGGCGCGGAGCCCGAGGGACCAGCCGGCGGAGACAAGGGTTACGTCGATGCAGACTACAAGATCGTAGACGACGAGGACGACAAGAAGAAGTAGAAGTCCTCCTCAAACCTATTCTATATCCAAACATCTTCCCTTTCATCACCCGGTCAGGACAACTCCAATCAGACCAGGAAGGACTGAAGAATGGCTCAGAAGCGGGATTATTATGAGGTGCTCGGCGTTCAGAGAAGGGCCTCCAAGGATGAAATCAAGAAGGCCTACCGAAAACTCGCGATGAAGCACCACCCCGACATGAACAAGGACAACGTCAAAGTGGCGGAGGAGAAATTCAAGGATATCTCCGAAGCCTACGAGGTCCTGGTCGACGACGAGAAGAAGGCGAGGTACGACCAGTACGGCCATGCAGGCGTTGAGAGCACCTTCAGACAAGGAGGGTTCGACTGGTCCGACTTCACACACTACGGAGACATAAGCGACATCTTCGGAGACCTGGGTGGATTCGGCGCCGGAGGGGGCATTTTCGACCAGTTTTTCGGAAGGTCCGCGAGAAGAGGGCCTCAGGAAGGGCGCTCTCTCAGGTATGACATAGAGGTGACGCTGGACGATGTCGCCAAGGGCGTTGAGAAGGAGATACACATTCCCCACACTGTAGCTTGCAAGACCTGCGCTGGCAAGGGTGCCAAAGAAGGCGACTTCAAGACATGTCCGACATGCAGGGGACAGGGGCAAGTCCAGAGAGGGCAGAGGAGGGGAAACACCAACTTCGTCACGATCGCGGACTGCCCGACCTGCGGAGGAACAGGGAAACACATCGTCCGTGAATGCACGGCATGTAGCGGAGCCGGAGTCAGCCAGACGACGAGCAACATCAAGATCTCTATCCCGAAGGGAGCCGATGAAGGGATGAGGCTGAGAATCAGGGGCGCGGGGGAAGCGAGCCCGAACGGTGGGCCGTCGGGAGACCTCTACATAGTAGTGCACATGCAGGAGCATCCACTATTCGCGAGGGAAGGAAGCGATCTGTACATCGAGACCCCGATCTCATTCACTCAGGCGGCTTTGGGAGCCGATGTCGAAGTCCCCACGCTCGACGGTACTGCCCTCGTGACCATGCCAGCCGGCACTCAGACCGGGACTGTCTTCAGGCTGAAAGGAAAGGGCCTGCCAGACATGAGAGGCAGAGGTCATGGAGACGAGTTCGTGAAGGTCAGCGTGGCCACCCCCACGAAGCTGACGAGTCAGCAGAAGGATCTGCTGAACCAGTTCTCACAGTCCGTGGGCGCATACGAGAAGTCGACCCCTAGGAAGTCTATTTTCAGAGGCTTCAGGAAGGGTGAATAGACAAATCTATTTATCTGGAGAGGCGCAGATATCTTCCCAGATGCGGGCGATCGGACTGTTGACAGAGAACCCCAGAACATACTTCGAAATGCTGGAGACCCTGCGCGGAGCGAACTTGAAGGTGGTGTCTTTGAATTTCGGAGAGCCTGTGCCTGCGGATGTCGGCGCCATCATAACAACTGAAGAGGAGAAGCGCAGGATCCCATTCGATAAGATCGTTACCGATTCCGACCCCGATGTCGCAATCGCACGAGCCAAGATGATGATGTCTGCTTACAGCAGGGTCAAGGAACTGACGATCGGAATCGACCCAGGCGTCAGGCCTGGAGTGGCCGTCCTCGGGGACGGCGTCGTACTGATAAGGTCTCTAGCCGAATCTCCAGAGGCTGTCGGGGAAGTAGTGGACGATGTCGTACAAGAGTACCCCGAGGCGAATGTTGTAGTAAGGATCGGCCACGGCGACCGGACCAACAGGAACAGGATCTTCAACACCCTCTGGGACGAGGGACACATGCTCGAGATCGTCGACGAGAGGAACACGACGAAAAGGTCCCATACGCCAGATGAGGATGCCGCAGTGGAGATCGCGATGACACCAGGATACAAGCCTGGGAAAAGGCAGGAGACCGACCCGTGTCCTGGTGAGATCAGGAACATCCAGCGCATAAGCAGGCTGGAGAGCTCTGGCAGCCTGACAGTCTCCAAAGAGCTAGCCAGGAGGGTTGCCAAAGGAGAACTCTCCCTGAGAGATGCCATAGAGCGACAAAAGAGCGGTTCAACGGGGCCAGACTAGAACAAGTGTTTTGGAGTAGACTTCGCACAGCCACCGACGCCGCATCTGATTGTCTCTATCCCCAAGTCCTTGATTCTGGCTTCGATCTCTTGGACATGCTTGGGTTTTGTGTTGACGTAGACTGTGGCGCCCGTGTCGATGGAGAAGAATGCAGGAAGCCCCTCGGAGCGCATCTTCTTGACTTCGAGGATGACCTTCACCGTTTCCGGCCGCCATAGCATCATCTCGTCGATGCTGGTCATCGTTATGCCATGTAGTATCAGGGAATCTCGCTCGGCTAGGATGCCGATCTTCTCGATGTTACGTTTCCGGATCGCGTTCTCCATCTCGGCAAGTGCGCCATGAACGAAAGCCAACCTGGAATGGAAGAATGGTGATGTCAGCACAGCCTTGTGCGCATCCTCCGTGAACTTGAACGCCGGAATCAATGCAACGACTATTCCCATCTGGAGATCTTCAGAGGCAATCTGGTACGAATATGACTCCTCGTCCTCGAACCCTGCCCTCCAACGGGAGAATCCGCCCGTGACTGACCGGGTCGCCGAACCCGCGCCTCGCCTTGCTATCACTGACATCTTCTCGAGAGATAGCTTCAGCCCAGCGGCCTTCGATGCGGCGACCGCCAGCGCCGCGAAACCTGATGCGGACGCGCCGAGCCCAACGTTGGACATGAAGTTGTTCTTGGAGGCCATCCTGAACTTGAGATTCAAGCCGCTCCTGCGTCGCACCTCGTCCACGACAAACACAACTCGTTCGAGCTCTCGATCTGCCAGTTGCTTCCCGTCAACGCTGGCAGTGTCCTTCTTGAACCTGCCGAACTCCACTGTAGTGTGCGATGCGGTTGGAGATGTGGCGACGGATATCGAATCATGAAAAGGTATCCTCAGTATCTCGTCCTTCAACCCGTGGTACTTGATCAATCCCTCGATTGGATGAGCGATAGCGGAACCTTTCACCGAGTCACCTCAGACATCGAACAATACGGTAACATTCCCTTCTTCGTCGTCAAACTCAAGACGATGGTACGTGATCCCTTTGACAACGGACCTCTTCGGGTGCTTCTTCTCATCGAACTCCTCCCCTTTCACCAGCGCCTCAAGTGCTTTTCCGTCCGTTCTCACTTCGAACTCGCCAAACACTAGGTTTTCCGCGTCGTGGACGAACAGAAGTTCCTGAAGGAAATCGACCAGAAGCTGTTCCCTATTCTCTGCCTTGAGCACGATCTTAAACTCGCCGAGAGGCTCGATCTTCGTCACGTCGGTGATTTGATCGAACATGGCATAGGCAGCGTTAGCGAATCTCTCGCCAAGCGTCTCACCGTATGCTTCGATCATCGCATCGGCCGTGTGTTCGAGAAGCTTGTACCTCATCGTGCCAAAAAGACTGTTGTCGATATATCAACTCTCTGCCTTGGCTGTCCGAACGAAGTAGTCGCAATACCTGGATATCTGGCACATTGGGCATCTAGGCTTCCGCGCCTGACAGACCGTTCGTCCATGCTCAATCAGGTTGATGTGGTAATTGAAGAATTCACTTCGAGGGACAAGGGCCGCCAGGTCTGTCTGCGCCTGCTCATGCGAGACCCTCGGACCGATGAGCCCGATCCGTTTTGTCACTCTGTGTATGTGTGTATCGACCGGGAAAGCTGGCATTCCCAGGGAGAACAACAAGACGATGGATCTCGTCTTCGGACCGACACCTTTCATCTGGGCCAGCCAAGCCTCAGCATCCTGTGGACTCATGTCCCTCAGAAAATCGAGGTTTAGGACGCCCCTCTCCCTATTGATGAATTCCAGGGCACCCAGTATCCTAGAAGCCTTGATTCCAGCGAGGCCTCCGGAGCGAATCACCTTCGCGACCTTGTCCGCATCCTCGCCCGTAAGATCGCCCCAGCTCGGATAGGCTTTCTTCAGTGCTTGAAAAGCCCTGTGGGAATTCCTGTCAGTTGTGTTCTGAGACAGGATTGTCTCGACAAGCGTATCCAAAGGATCGTCTTCGAGTTCCGCAACCTTCCTGCCATAGGCCTTTGTGAGCATTCTGTCGATATCCGTTGCTTTTCGCTTCAGAGAAGCGGTGCCATGAGACCGTGTCATTCGATTTCTCTTCGCATAACGTGAGACTCGCACAAATAGTATGCGCAAAGGAAAATGAGGATGCTGGCCAGGCGTGGAGGTGTCAACAGTGAAAGTCTTTATATCTCCCTGCCCTCTGTTTTCGCCGTGAACATCTGCGTCATTGGTTGCGGGGCGATTGGAACGACAATCGCGCGTGCTGTCGAGCCGATGCCAGAGATCAATATCGTCTATCTGACAGACCGCTCGAAGGAGTGCGCGACCAGGCTCCAGGAGAAGATGACAAAAGTGAGGTACGTGCCTGACATCGTCCCCATACTCAACGACATAAAGTTGGTCGTTGAGGCCGCGAGCCAGGATGCTGCGAGGTACTACGTGCCGCTTGCACTTTCTGCCGGAGTGGATGTTCTGATCATGAGTGTCGGGATCTTCCAGGACGAGGAATTCCAGAAGGATGCGTTCAGACTGGCAAAGCGCAAGAGCGCCAAGATCTACATGCCCAGCGGAGCGATCGGCGGAATAGACGCCCTCGGAGCTGCAAGCCTCGAACAGATCGACGAAGTGACGTTGACAACGACCAAACCGCCATCAGCGTTCGGGCCAAACCCCTACCTTGAGTCGAAGGGAATCGTGGCGTCGGAACTGCGGGAGCGGACCGAACTGTTCTACGGGACCGCGAGGGAGGCGGTCAAGCACTTCCCCCAAAACATCAATGTCGCTGCGACCATATCGCTTGCTGGGATAGGCTTCGAGAAGACCCGCATAAGGATAATGTGTGACCCTCAGGTCCAGACGAACGAGCACCATCTCAAAGCCAAAGGCAAATTCGGCGAACTCGATGTAGTCACCAGGAACGTCCCCTCACCAAGGAACCCGAAAACCAGTTACTTGGCCGCGCTCTCTGCGATTTCTGCCATCAAGAAGATCACAGGAACCACCTGGGTTGGCGTGTAGCCAGCATCAGCTCTTTATACGCTCAATCGCATTAAGCGAATTCGTCGTGATCACTTGGCCACGAAAGAGAAGAGGATTTTCTCGCAGCTCAAGACGGAGATAGATGCAATCGTTCTTACGAACGCCTCGGAACCCAACTTGGACCTGAGCTTCTTCTACGCGACCGGCATTGTGAATGGCCTGTTCGAGGATTGCGTGGCCATCGTGACGCGTCGAGGGGTCGAAGTCCTCTCATCCGAGCTGGAGGAACTGAGCGCGAGGCTAGCTGGAGCCAAGACCACCGTGTTCCAGACTAGGAAGGAACGTGATGAAACGCTGGCAAAGCGCCTGAAGGGGTACGAGAGAATCGGGATCAACTCACGAGAGTTGACTCACGCCAACTACCAGTTCATAAGGAAGTGCGCGAAGGGGGCCAGATTGAAAGACGTTTCAGAAGCAATCGGCAAAGCCAGGATGATCAAGGACGCGCAGGAGATCTCTCGTATCAAGAAGGCCTGCGACATCACGTGCAGGACCGCGGAGGAGATTCCAGAGCTCGTGAGAGAAGGGCAGATGGAGACTGAGGCAGCGGCAGAGTTGAACTATAGGATGATGAAGCTGGGGGCGGCAGGTCCCTCCTTTGCGACCAACGCGTCGTTTGGTCCTGGCACCGCGGAGCCTCACTATGTTCCTGCATCTCGGAGACTCAAGAAAGGACAACTGGCACTGTTCGATTTCGGCGCATCATACAAGAGATACGCAGCGGACCTGACCAGAACCTTCGTGTGCTCAAGAGCGAGCGCCAAGCAGAAGGAGATGTACGATGTCGTCCTAAGAGCACAGTTGGCTGCCATCGACGCAATACACGATGGCGTTCGAGGAAAGAAAGTCGATCAAGCAGCCCGCAGGATAATCGACGGATCGAAGTTCAAGGGCAAGTTCATCCACAGCACAGGCCACGGCCTTGGGCTCTCGGTTCATGACCCCGGCTCGATATCCTCTGCCAGGGACATGACCCTGAGGGAAGGAATGGTTCTTACCGTTGAGCCTGGAGTGTACGAAAGGAATTTCGGCGGGGTCCGGATTGAGGATGACATCCTGGTCACGAAGAAAGGATGCCGAATACTGACATCCGCTCCTAAGGAATTCCTGGTCATCTAGAAAAGCGACAGCATCTGGATATCCGCCAGATGCATCGCGACCTCGTCGACTATGTAGATAAGCACGACGCCGATAAGTGAAATGACTATGGATGCGAGCCATTCATCACTCACCGTTAGCTCAATGACCAAGATGAACCTGACAGCTAGGATGAGGAGTACGAACGCAAACAGCAGACCCAGATCTCCGAGGTCGAATTCCCCCATCGCATTCCTAAACACAGGGATGGCCACGACGGCGAATATCGATACGATGACAATTCGCAGTACATAAGGCGCCTGGACGACCCAATCCCCGCTCACTATCGCGCCACTGATGTAAAAGATCACTGAGACGAGCGCAATCGCAATGATGAGGAGGATAAGCTGTCCGAGATCCATTGTACCACTGTGCAAGATACCGTCTAGAACCGACATAGTTCTTTCGATAGAACTCCGATTTTCCTCTACGGTGTCGCCAGGACCTCTCTCACCGATGAATCGATGAATCCGCGCGCATTGGCTGGCATGATTGGACGTGCCATATCGGTTGTGCCGAGACAGTACCATGGCCGAGAAACGCTTATCTACGGAGAGCTAGCTTGAGGCATGTGTGGCCATCTTCTTCAACGATGAGTTCTTGGGTCACGTTCAGGATCCTTTCCACCCCGAGTCTCCCGAGAGACTCAGAGGCATCGTGCAAAAGCTAAAAGAGCATGGCCTCTGGAAGAATGTGATTCCGTCAAAGACCGGAAGATTGGAAACACTGCTTTTGGTTCATAGCGACGACTACGTTGACTACATCAGAACCTGTGGTGACTGCAGCCTCACGCTTGACACCCAAGTCCATCACGAGACATACGGAATCGCGACCCTTTCCGCGGAGTGTGCTGTCGACGCTGCAAAGTATTCGAAGGCGCACGGAAAGCCCACATTTGCACTCACCCGTCCACCAGGCCACCACGCGGGCAAGGACTACGGCATGGGCTTCTGCTACTTCAACAACATATCGATTGCAGCAAGATACCTCCAGAAGATGGGTGACAAGAAGATCGCGATCGTGGATGTCGATGTCCATCATGGCAATGGCACCCAAGAGATCTTCGCGCTCGATCCCACAATCCTCTACATCTCAACGCACCAAGCAGGAATATTCCCAGGGACGGGGCCTGTGGAATATGTCGGAAAGGGTGAAGGCGAAGGCTACAACGTGAACATGCCCTTCCAGTCCGGGTGCGGCGACTCTACGTTCGACGTGGCGTTCGAGGAAATCATCAAACCGGTTGTGAGTCAGTTCAAGCCAGATGCGATGCTCGTCAGCTGGGGAATGGACACGCACTACCGCGACCCCCTGGCATCGCTGACTCTCTCCTCTGAGGGGCATGTCAGGCAGGCTGAGCAGCTGATCAAGCTTTCGAAGATATGCGGAAACCGCATCACGTTCATGTTGGAGGGCGGCTACGATGTCCAAGCACTTTCGGAGGTTGTGGCGGGCGTCATCGGGAGATCCGAGGGAATCGAGGTTCCCCTGGAGTTCACGGACATCATCGACAACAGCTGCCTTGGGAGAGGGACTATCGTTAGGTGCAAGCAGATAGCTTCCAAGTATTGGAAGCTATAGCTCCGTCGCCTTCTTCTTCCTCAAGTCCAAGGTCTTCTCATGCTCGCGCTTCACGGTCTTCTCTAGCTGATTGAGCAGCGCATCCATCGTCTTGTAGAGGTTCCAGTCCGTTTGGCTAGCGTAGTACATGCTCCGATCCGTCGTCAGCCTGCCATGAATGCTGTACTTGCTCCTCATTCCCTCAGAGTGGTAGGTCTGGATGTGCACGGTGAAAACGCGCGGGAACTGTATCTTGTCGATTCGGTTCATCGCTTTCTCAATCTCATCATAGAGTACATTGTACACGTCAGGATCCTCCTCGACGAGCCCGGTGATCTGGACATATACACCCTCTCTCTTCTTGAGGCTGATGACCTGCTCCATGAGGTCTGCTTGCGATACCACTCCCACGAGCCTCTCTCCCTCGTGTACGAAGATGGTTGCCAGGCCCTTCTCCAGCATGAGCGACGCGACCTTGCCGATGGAGTCACTGGGTGAGACTGAAATCGCAGGCCGGCTCATGATGCTGCCAACAGCGATGTCAGGAGGTTCCTTGTCACTTCCGACTAGTTCATTGTATGGCTTTGAGGACTTAGGCGACCAGATGATATCCATGACTTCGTGCATGCTCACGGCGCCGACCAGTCTGCCGCGACTATCGACAACGGGAAGCGATTTCTCCATCAGACCTTTCATTAGCATCTGCGCCCTGCGAACGCCCTCCTTTTCGGTGACGAATTGAGGGTTCCTGGTCATGAACTCTGAGACCTTCTTGTTCTTGAGCTGCTCCACATTTGGAAGCACCTTGATGATGTCTGTTCTCGAAACAAAACCAACCATCTTCTCGTTCCTCACAACAGGAGCGCCCCTAACTCCGGAAGCCATCATTTCCTCAACAGCTTTGGTGATTGGCATATCTTCCTCAAGCCTCGGTGCTGGATGCATGACCTGTTCGACCTTCGTCGACAACGGCAGGCTCCTCCTGAGAAGAAAGGACGAATAGCTTACTAGACCGACGGGCTTGTTCCCCTCCAAAACAGGGATCTCCCTGAGGTGGTCTTTCTTCATCCGGGAGATGACGGCGGACAGGGTCTCTCCTTTGGTGGCTGTCACAGCAGACGGACTCATAACGTCCTTGACTAGAAGCTCCTCGATCTCAATTCCCTTCAAATCCAACACATCCATTCAGGATCCCGCGGTGCAAAAACACGGCCGAATTCCATTTCATTTCTGCTAAGTGTGTTCTCCATCTAAATACTTTCGACCGTGTTAGCTTCGGCACTCATTTATACCGTTCGCTCAATCTAGGACAATGGGCGGAAGCGGTCCGACTGTCGGGCATCCACTCGGACGGAGGTTTGGGCTTTGGGAGAGAACTCGGACGACTCAGGTTGTTTGCGCCATCCTCATGCTAATGACCTTGGGTCTGCGGGAAAGAAGACAATCAGCGGAATGGGGTTCCGCACTCTTGATGATTTTGACTTGAGGGGAAAGAGAGTCCTTCTCAGAATAGACATCAACTCTCCTGTTGATGAGAAGACCTTGAGACTCCAGGATGGTTCGAAGATCAAAGGATGTGTCTCCACCATAAGAGAACTCATGGACCGAGGCGCCAAAACGGCGGTATTGGCACATCAGGGCAGACCTGGAGACTACGACTTCATCCCGCTGAACGAACACGCTGCGTACATGAGCCAATACCTTGGCAGAAGGGTTGTCTACGTCAACGATCTGATGGGAACGCACGCAGTCAACGCAATCGAGGGTCTGGCTGAGGGACAATGCATCCTACTGACGAATGTGAGGGACTTTCCAGAGGAGCAGGCGAAGAAGACACCTCAGGAACACGCCGAGTCGGATCTGGTAAAATCTCTCGCACCCTTGTTTGACATCTTCGTGAACGATGCTTTCGGTTCGTCTCACAGAGCGCATGCTTCATTGGTCGGATTCACTCCGGTCCTGCCTTCGGCTGCTGGAAGGTTGATGGAAAGAGAAGTCAAGACGCTCACCCAGGTCTTCCAGAGTCCGAAGAGGCCTTCGACATTCATTTTCGGGGGCACGAAGTTCGCAGACGCGCTGCCCGTCATCGAGGTCCTTTCAGAGCGGGAGCATGTGGACAACATACTGATTGCTGGATTGGCGGGATACGCCTTCCTGTGGGCACTGGGCAGGAAGATCGGTTCGAGAACGGAGGCACTTGCGAAGAGGGACATCACTGATGAGGTCATAGAAAGAGCCAAGAGGCTTATGTCGGCCCACAGTTCGAAGCTGCATCTTCCTGAAGATGCAGCCATCGATGTCGAAGGACAGAGGGTTGAATACAAGCTGGATGGCATTCCTGCGGACGCGGCCATCAAAGACATAGGTGCTGTGACCATCGAGAAGTACAGGCGGATCGTGATCTCCTCCAAGACCGTCTTCCTATCCGGGCCTCCAGGCGTCTTCGAGAAGGAGGCGTTTTGCAGGGGGACCTGTGAGCTGTTCGAAGCCATCATCATGTCTGAAGCGTTCTCCGTGATAGGAGGAGGGCACTCGTCGGCAGCGGCCAATAAATTCGGTTACATCGGGAGAGTGTCCTACGTGAGCACTGGAGGGGGCGCCCTCGAGCAGCTGATGCTGGGAAAGCAGATGCCCGTCGTCGACGCATTGAAGGCTTCGGCGAAGAAGTTCTAGCCGTACGGGAAGCCTTTGCTTGCGCCACCACCAAGGATCGTTCCACCGATCGACCTGGCTCGGATGAGACCTCTGAGCGGGATGCCATCGACCTCGTTGAGACTGCTTTTGTTGACGATCACGAGAGCCAGAACTGGAACACCGCCCGCCTCTTTGATGTCGGTGATGGCACCCTTTATGGACGCACCCGTGCTGAGCACATCGTCTACGATTATGATCTTCTTCCCGTCACCGACAGAGGCGAAGTTAGAGCTGAATGCGCCCCCTGCCTGACTCTCTGCGTGCGGTCGATAGACCCCGACATCGAGTCCCATTATCTCTGCGAGGAGAGTAGCGAAGGGAACACCGTTTATGGCTATCCCGAGCACCACGTCCGCATCCTTCTCGCTCTTGCTCAGTTCCTCGAGTGCGATATCAGCCATCAGCTCGGACATCAGCCCGATGCGGTATCCGGAGACACCTACTGATCTCCACCCGATCTTGACGTCCGATGGAGGTAGCCCTTCCGCTCCGTATTCAATCAGGTAGTTGACAGTATCCACGGAGAGGTGAAGCTCATCTGCGATTTCTCTTACGCCCAGGCCTTTCTTCCTGAGCACTTTGGCATTGGCTGCCAATTCTCTTACATCAACCATCTTACCACAACTCGGAAATGCATCGTGTCACGATATTAACCTTTCTGCTGGCGAGCGACGCTCTCAAGTGAACCGACCATCGCTACCAGTGCGTTGTTCAACGGAGTCGGAATGCCTTTGTCCCCGCCAGTCCTGCAGAACGCCCCATTTATCTGGCCTATCTCCGTCCGACTGCCCCGCTCGACATCCTGAAGCATGCTGGACAGGTTTCTTGAGGTGTCTCTTGCCACGGCCCGCACGCGCGCGTACATTGAAGCAGAACTCAACCGAATTCCTTCCGAACACGCGACCGCGATGCATTCCTGGCAAACCTCACGAATGAAACGCGAGAGGATCGGGCTGTCAAGGAGCTTTCCATTGGGCACTCGCAACACTGCAGTTACAGGGTTGATGCATGCACTTACCACCGCCTTTGCCCAAATCTCACGAGAGATGTCGTTCCTGGCCTTGGCTGGGATTCCCGCTTTCGAGAAGACGCGCGCAAGCATCGCTGCCCCTGTGGGATCCATGTCCGCTCCGATGACAATCTTGCCGATCCCAGACACTCTGACCCTGCCAGGCGAAAGCAGCCTGGCACCCATCGTGGTAGTGCCTCCAAAAGCGCTGCTGCCTTTCCACGCCCTGAGAAGCTCGAGGTTCCCCAGGCCGTTCTGAAGCGTGAGAACCATTGTCTCCTTGCCGGTCCAAGGTTTGCATATCCGAACTGCTTCTATGGTGTCATATGCCTTCGTTGTGATGATCAACAGCTCGGGAGGTGCAATATCTCTGACGGTCTCAGCAGCTTCCAGCCTGACGGAACGGTTCCTGTCGCCTACGAGAGTGAGCCCGTTCCTTCTGATCTCGGCGACATGAGGGTGTCTTCCGATCAACGCCACTTCGTTTGTGCCCGCCAGAAGACCTCCAAGGGCGCTTCCAAGCGAGCCGGCCCCGAATATGCTGATCCGCATGCGTTGACGCCCACTAACTTCCCGCTATTTGTGACTTGTTCCGCGGCGAGCTGACTCTGCGACGATGTGAGCAATGCGCGTGGGTTCTGGCACGCGGTGCGTCAAGAACCTCAAAGCAATGGCCTTCGCCTGATCCTGAGATACCCTGTGACCAGGGGATACGAACACCGGCCTTTCCGATTGACCTCCGCACAATGCATGACCGACGAGTTGACCGTTGAGTACGACCTTGATTGCTCTTTTCGAGGATACACGTGGCATCTCACCGCACAGGAGTCTCTTGGCGACTCCGATTGTCGGCACATCGAAGACAACTCCGATCTGGCTTGTGATCCCGAATCCTTCGGGGTGGAGCACGCCGTTTCCGTCATACATCAGGACAGTCTCATCGTCAACAAGATCCATGAGAGGCTCGATGACCGGTATTTCTCGGAAGGCTAGATAGGTTGGAACATAGGGGAAAGCGGCCTTCCCCTCGACGACATGCCTGGCTGTCTCCTCCTTGGATTCGAAGTCGAACTTCACAAGCGCAGCATATGCGTGGTCGCCGTCGTATGCAACGTCGATCCCTGCAACGAACTTGATATCTTTCTTGAATTCTGTGAGGACAAGATGTCGTTTCAGGTCCGCCTGTATTTTCCTCAGTTTTCTCAACGGGTATTCGGTTTTGAAATCGGTGAACAATATCTTGTCAAGATCCACTACTTTCGACCCCGAAAACTCAATCCCTTCCTTGCGAAGGAGCCGGATCTTCTTCTCGGGGCCTCCGCCCGTATAACCTCCGACAAATCGGTCGGACTGGACAACCCGACGGCAAGGGACTCTAATGATGTCTTCGTTTCTGCTCATTGCGAGCCCAACGAACCTGCAAGCGGCAATGTCTCCCAGAGCCTTCGCGACTTCCCCGTATGTAGTCACTCGCCCTTTCGGCACCTGTGCCACGAGGTCATATGTCTCCTTCCAAAGGTCAGGCAAATCATTGCAGGAGGATAGTCGCATCGAACCATGGACTGCTCATGAAAGTATTAAATGTGTCCTGGCACAACTGCGATTCCTGATGCCCTCAAAACCGCTCCCCCGCTGCTACAGGATCCTCGATAGGAGAGCAAGAGCACACTATCTGAAAAGAGGGACATGCCAGCAATTCAGAACACCTTAAGTACGAACATCGTAATTCATTCGCGTGGATTCCGCAGAATCTATCAATGCGTTGCGGCTCGTCTTGAGCCTGTCGGTCCTGGCGTATGCCTCCTTCTTGGACCTGAGAACAAGAAAGGTGCCCAACGTCTACTGGATCGGTCTCGGGGTGGCAGGCCTAGGCCTGATACTTGTCCAACTCTATGTTGACGATATGCCGATCGAATACCTCCTTGTCTTTGTCCCCATATTGGCCATTCTCGCCGATGTCTATTTGGGCTCGGAAGAGGAGACCACGAGAGCGAAGTTGACGACATTCGGCAAGTATGCGCTGGCCCTGGGCTCCATTCTGGCGCTAGCTTATCAGTATGGCGGTGATGAGTATTTCCAGCACCTATTGGCCATTCCCATCATCATGCTCTTTGTTGTTGTCATGTACATGCTAGACATCGTGCGCGGAGGGGCGGACGCCAAGGCGCTCATATCGCTATCCATCCTCTTTCCATTCTATCCAGCATTCGGATCGCTCCCCTTCATTCATGGTGAGACCTCTGCAGCAGAAACACTACTTCCATTCTCATTCTCCATCCTTGTCAACGCGGCGATAATCGTTGCGCTGACTCCACTGGTATTCCTGGCAAGGAACTTGTCGCGAAAGGAATTCGCTTTCCCGCTCGGACTGCTGGGTTACAAGCTGGATACGGCTGAGATTGCGAAAAAGCATGTCTGGCTGATGGAGAGCATCATGGACGGCAAGCTCGTGACACATGTTAGGCCGCGCAAGCAAGAGGATCAGAAGGCGGACATCGAACTTTTGGCAAGCTCTGGTTACAAGAGAGTCTGGGTGACGCCGAAGATACCATTCATCCTTCCGATGCTTGTGAGCTTGATCTTGACAACAGTTGTCGGGAATATCCTGCTATTGATATTTCCTATTTGAGGGGCATTCGTTCGCAGGACGATATGAACCGCCTTCTCGGACTCAGAGCACGAGGTTCAACTCAGCCCCGCATTTCCCGCATCTGTTGCCTTTGAGGTTCGAGGACCGGACCGAGAACCCCTCCCTCTCAATCACGCGGGTTCCGCACTTGGGGCAACGAGTGTCATCCTTGTCCCCGGCGAGTATGTTACCCAGATAGACGAACTCAGCGCCCGCTTTCTTGGCCAGATCATAGGCATGAGACAGTGTCCTCTCCGGTGTGCGAGGCAGATTCGTGAGCTTGTAGTCCGGGTGGAATGCGGAGAAGTGGATGGGCACCTCCGCTCCAAGAGCATCGACCACCCATTTGCTGAACTGAGATATCTCGTCCATTGAATCATTGTGTTCCGGGATGATCAGGTATGTCAATTCAACGTGAATGCCCAACTCAACGGCGACCTCGCAGGCCTTCAGGACGGGCGCGAGGGTTCCTCCGCATATCTTCTTGTAGAATCCCTCATTGAAGGCTTTCACGTCGATGTTCATCGCGTCGATGACGCCCTTCAGCTCCCTGAGAGGTGCTTCCTGAATGTATCCATTGGTGACATAGTTCGTCTTCAGGCCTGCTACATGGGCAGCTTTGGAGGCCACGGTCGTGAACTCGTGCCATATGGTCGGTTCGTTGTACGTCCAAGAGACCGAGCTCGAGCCAGTGGTTCCGGCGTATCTCACAACATCGCCCGGAGTAAGCTCGGTCAGGTCGAATTGGCCGAACTTCGCCTTTGATATGGAGTAGTTCTGACAGTGTTGACAGAAGAGATTGCACCCGATGCTCCCAAAGGAGATCGATGTGCTGCCTGGCAGGAAGTGGAACAGTGGTTTCTTCTCGATTGGATCGGCATGAATCGAGGAAGCAAGCCCGTATGTCAACGAATACAGAGTCCCTGACCTGTTCTCCCTCACGCCGCACAATCCACTTCTTCCATCGGCTATCAAGCAAGAGTGCGGGCAGAGGCTGCATCTGACCTTGCCGCCTTCCCTATTGTAGAACTGTGCCTCATGGCTGGCGTGTACGGAAGTGCTCATAACCGAGGTTCTCCAGCTTCTCGCGTTTTCCGTTGTCGATGAGGATATTTTCCTCGCCGCTGGTGACCTTCCCAATGACAGTCATAGGGCATCCACATTCCTGCGAGAGTTTCCCAAGATCATCCTCTGCCTCTCGATTGATAGTGAACAGGAGCTCGTAATCGTCTCCGAAGTTCAGGACCAGGTCCTTCTGTCGCTCCAGGTCATGGAAGGCCATCTCTACCTCCTTGGCCTTTGGAATCCGGGTGTAGTCGACCTCGAAGGTCATGCCGGAATTGCGGGACAGTTCGAAGATCGAGGTCGAGAGGCCATCGGATATGTCTATAGCTGATGTGACAAAACCGGACTTGCTCAACAGCATTCCTTCTCGGACCCGAGGCCAGGGCCGCTTGAGAGCGTCTTCGGCCTCCTTCAGCCCGAGAGCCTTCTTCATCGAAAAGAACCCGGATCCTGCCCTTCCGAGACTGCCTGTGACCGCGATGAGGTCACCAGCCTTCGCTCCCTTTCTCAGAAGTATTCCATCCTTGGCGACCTCCCCAAAGGCGGTCCCGCAGAGCACGAGATCGTCGTGTTCTTTCGTGTCGCCGCCAACAATGCTGGTGTTGAACCGCCTGGCGCAGTCGTTCATCCCGTCGACCATCTGCTCGATGAACTCGATCGGGTGACCCCTCGTGATGCCAATTGCGGTCACGAGGCCGAGTGGTGTACCGCCCATGGCGGCTATGTCGCTCAAGTTGACAGCCACAATAGACCAGCCGATGTCGTATGGCCCCATACCTTTCGGGATGTGAGCCTTCGTGACCATCATGTCGGTTGTGACCAGAAGATATCTGTTGCCTATGTCTATCGCAGCGCAGTCGTCGCCCGGGCCGATCGTCGCATCGCTCTTGATGATTTTCTCGATGATCCTGATCGTCTCTCTCTCGCCCAGCGTGCCGAGGGTCTTCATGACTGATACAGATTAGTAGCGAGTTATTAAGACTTTTCAACCAAGGGCCCAGGCAAGAGCTGGGTGACACGACAGGCCTGAACCTACTAATACGGGAAGTCCCATTCCTGCGCGGTAGTCCCAATGCGGGTTGAGATACCATACGGGGGAGGCAAGGAGATAGTGGAGGTTCCCGACGGGAACCTCGGAGAGATCGTCTACCAGAAGGATGTGAAGGCAGACGACAAGGTCCAGGTAATCCTTGACGCAGTGAAGAAACCCGTGAATTCGAAGTCTCTTCCTGAGTTCTTGAAAGACGGGAGGAGCGTACTGATCATAGTCAATGATGCCACGAGACCTACTCCAACATGGAGGATAATCACTGCGATCCTTCCGTTCCTTATCAACAAGAGCGTCAGATACCTCGTCGCGACCGGCATGCACAGGGCGCCCACAGAGGAGGAGTACAACTACATCTTCGGCGACTTGTACGCTCAGATCAAGGAAGATGTCTATGCTCATGATGCGAAGAAGAGCGAAATGGTTTTCCTGGGCACATCCAAGAACGGCACGCCGCTCAAGATGAACAAGCTGGTCGCAGACGCCGACAGGATCATCGTGATCAGCAGCGTCGAGCCGCACTACTTCGCCGGCTATACCGGTGGCAGAAAATCATTCCTTCCAGGGGTTTCGGCGTATGAGACAATCGAGGCGAACCACAAGCTGGCCTTGAGCATAAAGGCTCAATCGCTCAAGCTTGTCGGCAATCCTGTGGCAGAGGACATGGAAGACGCGATGAGTGCCCTCAAGGATAGGATGATATTCGCGATCATGGTGGTATTGGACAAGAACCACAGGACTTGCGCCGCTTTTGCAGGAGACCTCCGAGGCTCCTTCCAGAAGGCGAGCAAGATGGCAGATGACGTCTTCGTCATCGATCTGAAGAAGAAGGCAGACATCGTGGTTGCAGTCACCGCTTTCCCCTATGACATAGACTTGTACCAATCGCAGAAAGCGCTCGACAACGCGAAGTACGCGGTGAGAGACGGCGGTGTCATCATCCTTGTCAGTGCTTGCCGGGATGGCGTCGGCCCGCCGAATTTCCTTGATCTGCTCGGAAGCGCAAGTACCCCTAAGGAAGCCCTCGACAAGATAGCTCAAGGCTACAAGCTGGGCTACCACAAAGCCGCGAAGATGGCGGAAATAGGCCTGATGTGCAAGATGTATGCCGTGACGAGACTGGACCCCGCGATAGCGAGGAAGGCGCACATGACACCGGTGGCCACAGTGCAGGAAGCAGTGGACACGGCCATCCGCGAATTGGGGCCAAAGTCTAAGGTCACGTTTATTATGGACGCTGTGATTACAGTTCCGAGAATCCTGGGAACGCGGTGAAACCGCTGTTATTGACGAGCAAATGATGCTATGCCGAGGAAGAAATACATCAAGGCAGAACGCGCGAAGAAGCTAGAGAAGGAGATGCTCACCTGCACCTTCTGCGGCTTCTGCAAGAGCGTCTGCCCCTACTTCGAGGACAACCAATGGGATCCTTCCGTTGCGAGGGGCAAGGTCATCCTCGCGTACGGCCTTGCAAGGCAGGAGATTCCTGCTGACGATTCGGTCGTGCAGAGACTGTACCAGTGCACCACGTGCAAGGACTGCGAGAGAAGGTGCCCGTCCAACATAAGGGTCGTGGACATAGTTGAAGCCGCGAGGGCCGACCTGGTTGAGGCGGGCTGTGTTCTCGCAGCACACAAGAAAGTCATCGAGAACGTGAAGAAGACGAAGAATCCCTATGGAGAGACTGCGGCAGTCGACTTCGGCGTTCCCATCAAGAAGGCGGAGGTCGGATATTTCATCGGCTGCACTGCCAGGTACAGGCAGCCAGAGATCGCAAGACACACGATTTCTCTTCTGAAGAAACTCAATGTCGACTTCACTTTGGTGGACGAAGTCTGCTGCGGGAGCACGCTGCAGAGAATCGGCGCCAAGGAGAAGGACTATGTCAGGCTCATGAAGGCCAATGTAGACGCTGTCAAGAAGCTGGGAGTGAAGAAACTCCTTTTCACCTGCGCGGGTTGCCTGAGGATGTTCAAGGAGCAGTATCCCAAGTATGTCGAGGTCCCCTTCGAGACTGAACACCTCGTGCAGTTCCTGGCGAGGCAGAACCTTAGACTCAAACCATTCCCAAAGAGGATCACGTACCACGACCCGTGCCATCTTGGCAGACACCTCAAGATCTATGACGAGCCACGGAAGGTCATCAGCATGATACCCGAGGCGAAATTCGTCGAGCTAGCCGAGAACAAGGAGACCGCCAGATGCTGTGGGGGAGGAGGCGGGGTCAGATCAGCGGATCAGCAAGCGGCCCAGAGGATCGCCTCCAGACGCGTGAAATCCGCATCGGAGATTGCCGACATAATGGTGTCATCGTGCCCGTTCTGCGTCAGCAACCTGAGGTTCGGGAACGAGATTGTCAAGGTCGACATCGAGATAAAAGACATAGCCGAGCTAGTTGATGACCTACTGGTGACTTAGGACTGGGAGGTCGAGAGTCCTGAACGCTCGCAGCGACAGGAAAGGGCACAGAAACACATCGATACCCTCAAAGCAGCAGCCATCATCCATAAGGCTAGGCACTTGCCAGCTCAAGTTAGATGAACCCAGGATAATGGGAATCGTCAACAACACCAAAGATTCGTTCTCTGGCGATGGCATCGGCGGAGATGTGAAGGCGGCAGTTCGGGCCGGCTTGTCGATGTTTGATTTGGGCGCTGACATAGTCGATGTTGGAGGGGAGTCCACAAGGCCAGGGGCAGTCTCCGTGCCGCTGGAGGAGGAATTGAAACGGACGATCCCTGTCGTTGAGACTCTCTGCAGGGTTCACCCGGGCAGAGTATCCATCGATACGATGAAGCCAGGAGTCGCAGAGGCCGCTCTCTATGCGGGAGTGGCGATTGTGAACGACGTATCCGGTCTTCGAGACCCACGGATGAGAGAGGTTGTGGCAGAGCATGATGCGGCCGTCATAATCATGCACATGCGCGGGGACCCTAGAACGATGCAGGTCAGGCCCCGATATCGGGACGTTGTTGGAGATATCATGACCTATCTGGAGGCCAGAATCGATGAAGCTGAGGAGGCCGGGATCAACCCGCGAAAGATCATGGTCGATCCAGGCATCGGGTTCGGCAAGACAATCGACCACAATCTGGAGATCCTCCGAAGGCTTCGAGAATTCAAGATGCTGGGCAAGCCGATTGTGATCGGAGTCTCAAGGAAGGCATTCATAGGGAAGATACCTGTATTGCCTGCGATGGACAGGCTCCCAGGGTCAATAGCCGCAGCGGTTCTGGCAGTCAGGGAAGGTGCGAACATCGTCAGAGTGCATGACGTCGAGGAGACCGCGAGCGCCCTAAGAGTAGCCTACGCAATCATGACGAACAATCGCTAGCACATTTGGGCATCCGCCAGCGCCATCCGATGCCTTCAACACTGTGGCTCGCAAAGTATTTAGATGCATCAGCATTCTCCGCATCTTGCACAGAGACAACCTCCCAGAACCTCCTATCCCCGAAGGTCAGTCCGGGAAACGACCGAATGCCCATGTTGAAGGTGAGAACCTGCCATCAGATGACCATGAGAAGAAGGCAGACGAGCCTACATTGATGTCCGAGGCAGGCAGGCTCGAGTATGATGGCAAACGAGCCGTTCTGATGGACGTTGCTGGTGGGCTCTATTCCCTGAAGAAATCCCTCAGGGCCGACATTGGATTCTTTGAGAAGGATTTCATGTTCAGGGCAGGTCAGGATGGCGCCCGAGAGTTTCTTTCATCGCTTGGGAAGACTGCAATGCCAGCTGATCCAGCCGAGGCCGCTGGGATGATGCTCGAGATGTACACCCTGCGGGGGTTCGGGATGTTCAAGCTTGAGAGCATCGAACCCGATTCCATGATTGCGAGGATCTCGACTCGGAATTCGATGGAGGCATGGGCGTTTCAAGAGAACAAAGACCTCCAAAGGGAACCCGTTTGCGCCTACACCGCCGGAGTGCTTACGTGGATATGCAGGCTGGCGCTCTCCAGGGAGACACCTCACGACATTGAGCTCGGGGCGTACGAGGAGGAATGCGTGGCTCAGGGAGGCACGATATGCAGGTTCGTGATAGCTCCCGAGAAAGAGCTGGCGAGAATGTTTCCAGGTTACCAAAAGCCCAATGTATCCATCTCCGAACACGCGCTCAACCTCAACGAGGAGATACTGGTCAAGAACCTGGAACTCCAGGGACTGAACTTGGCTCTTGAGCGGCAAATCCGGAAGAGAACCGAGGACCTGTGGAAGTCGGAGGAGAACTATAAATCGCTCATGAGGATGTCTCCCGAACCCATCGCCGTGATTCTCCTTGACAGCAGGATACACTCTGCGAACCAGGCAGGACTCAAGGTGCTCGGACTCGAGTCGATAGATGAGATCCAGAAGGCAAACCTGTCCTCCTATCTTACTGACAGCAAGAAGAGCTGGGACAAGATCATCTGGATGCTCGAGAAGGAAGGGGCGGTAAGCGGGCTCGAGCTCGAGCTGACGAGACCGGACGGGAGCAAAGTCATCGGCCTGCTGCATGCGCGATTCGCGGACCTCATGCCTGGGAAATGCGTTGAGGTCGTCTTGAAGGACATCACCGAGAAGAGACAGATGGAGCAGACCGTCAAGGATGCCCAGACAGAATTGGAGTTCCTCAACGACCTCATGTCCCACGACATCATGAACTACACCTTCTCAGCATTGCATTTCCTGAACAGTCTCTGGAAATCCAAGCTCGCAACCGAGGAAGATCGCCATGCGTTGACCTTGGTCACCAAGGACGTCCAAGGAGCTTTCGAGCTCTGCTCCTCGGTAAGAGACCTCTCGAGGATCAAATCGCTCGAGGACGATGATCTCCTTGTGAAGGATCTGAACATGTTCATCAGAGAGTCTATCGAGGAATCAAAGAGAATGTTCTCCGACAGGAAGGTGAATGTCGATTTCGGGGGAGTACAAACCCCGCACTATACGAAGTGCAGCACACTCGCAACGAGACTCTTCACCAACTTGCTTACCAATGCGATCAAATACGACCCTCATGAAGAGGCAAGAATCGATGTCTCGGTCAGCCAGACCGCAGAGGGCGGTGTCCAGTACTGGCGAATCGAAGTCGTCGACAACGGGAAAGGCATTCCCGACGACGAGAAGGAAAGGGTTTTTCAGAGGTTCCACCGGATAGACCTGTCCGTATCCGGCACTGGATTGGGGCTCTTCGTCGTCAGGTTCATTGCCAAAGCCAGTGGAGGAAAGGTCTGGGCGGAGGACCGCGTTCAGGGAGACCACACGAAGGGCACCAAGATGGTGGTCCTGTTGCCCAAAGCGGACGAGCGACTTATCGCAAAAGCAGTCACCAGATCTCAGACCGGTACATGACCCAGAGTGGGCCCGTTGCGATTTGAACGCGAGTCGCGAAAGGCACCACTGGCTAAATGCTCAATTAGGGTGAATTGAGATTTGCCCCGTTGTCCTCACAAACCCCTTCCTTTCTTTCCTCCCCTGTGGGCTTTTCCGAGGTGCATGCCACCGGACTTGAACTTGGACATCTGGCGCTTTCTTGTTCAGAGGAATGCTGCGCCGACTCGAACCCTCGTGACGGTTTGTGAGTGAATGCAGAAATGCTTATGAATCTCGAACCCTTCGCATGACCGATGGTAGGGGAGATAGCCGCCGTTCAGGAGACAGCCCCCAGCGTGCGCCCGATCCACGTTTCTGCAAGAGATGTGACCGTCAGCTTTGGTCCAGTGATGGCTCTTGATGGATTTACCGCGCATATTCCCCGAGGCATCGTCGGCCTCTTGGGACCGAACGGGGCCGGAAAGAGCACTTTCATCAAGGCTTCGCTGGGACTTATCAGCCTAAACAAGGGAACGATATCAGTCGCCGGATTGGACTCCCAAACCCAAAGCCTCCAGATTCGAGACAGCATCGGTTACATGCCCGAACATGATTGCCTGATACCGTCCGTCAATGCGGTGGAGCTCGTGTCCTATCTGGGAATGATATCGGGCATGACGTCACTTGACGCTATGCAGCGCAGCCATGAGATGCTGGATTTTGTGGGAATTGGTGAGGAGAGATACCGACCGATCAAGTCGTATTCAACCGGGATGAAGCAGAAAGTGAAGCTAGCGCAAGCGATTGTTCACGATCCCAAGCTCATGTTCTTAGACGAGCCGACAAGCGGCATGGACCCTCAAGGACGGGAGGAGCTTCTTGGCCTCGTGACGAAGATGGCGTCCTCCGAGAAGACGATAATTGTCTCGTCTCATATCCTCCAGGATGTCGAGCGGATCTGCGATTACGCAATCATAATCGATAGCGGGAAGCTGGTTCGTTCCGGTGAGATGAAGACTCTATTGGCTGGCGAACAGGGGGTTCGGAGCCTGACTATTCGAGGCAGCGCAGAGGCCTTGTCACGATATGCGCAGGCTCTGGAGCGGGCGTGCCGAATAGTCGAAAGAAAGGACGAAGCCGGCAATCAGATCACTTTTCTGGTCCGGGGATGCGATGACGGTAAGAAGGTATTCCAATTGGCCGCTGAGAATGGCGTGCAAGTGAGGAGTTACCATCCGGAGATGCTCGACCTCGAAGAGGTGTTCCTGCGCGCTTTCAGAGGAGGCGAGAGAGATGGGCATTAATCCTATCGAGTATCACGCCTGGAAGGGTGAGAGGACCGCCCAGAACCTTCGACTCTACGTCATCGCTCGAAGCGTATTCAGACACAAGATCAGGTCACTCGGAGTAATCATACTTCTCGTCATCGGCTTCCTGCTAGTCCATGCATTTAGTCTGATAACGATTGTCCTCCTCTCTCACGAGGAGTTGAAGGCCTCCGACATGAACTCCTACCTGGGAGGAGGTTTGTTCGTGATTTTTTCCATGTTGCTGGCCGCTGTCGTAACGTCCGACCTGATATCTGAGGACTTGGCGAGCAATTCCTTTGTGCTCTACTTCTCAAGAGCTCTCAAGGTCAGGGACTATCTTGCCGGCAAGGCCGCCGGCGCGCTGCTGGTGATGAGCCTCTTTTGCGCATTGCCCCCAATCATTGTTGCACTCGTCTCGATTGCGACACAGACCGGAGGCAACTATTGGGACGGCTTCGGAGTCTTAGGGAAGACCGCTTTGGTAGGTGCCCTTGTCACGCTGTTCTTCGTGCCGTTCGGCATGATGATATCGTGCTTCACCAGGAGGAAGAGTTATGCAGCGGTCGGCACCTTCATGTCTTTCTTCGTCTTGGTCGTAGTCGCGGAGTTATTCTCTCAGTTCTCCCGGGGATGGAGGGTCATCAGCCCGATCGATGCGCTGACATACCTCTTCAGCTGGTTTTTTGGTGAACCGGTTCCAGGCTATGTCGACAAGGGAGCTCTTGGACTGATTGTGGTGTCCCTGATCATTGTCCCAGCCGTGGTTGTGTACTATAGACTGACGAGGCAGGTGGTCGGCAAGTGACAGCCCATGAGAATGCTCCCGCGCCCGTCATTCAGGCACAATCCCTCAGCAAATGGTACGGGCAGGTGATAGGCCTCAACGGCTTCGAGCTAAGAGTAATGCCAGGAATAACCGGCATTGTCGGACCCAACGGGTCCGGCAAGAGCACATTCTTCAAGCTCGTTCTGGGCCTGATCAAACCCAATGCTGGCAACATAACCGTACTCGGCAGGAGCCCGTGGAAGAATTCTGACCTGCACTCATCGATCGGATTCTGCCCGGACTACGAATCGCTTCCTGGGGATTCGACCGGCCGAGAGTTTCTAACCCTCGTCGGAAGACTCCACATGATGCACGGGACCGCTCTATCAAAGCGCATCCAGGAGGTCGTCAAATTGGTTGAGATGGAGCAAGCCCTCGACAGGAAGACAGGGGTTTACAGCAAGGGAATGAAGCAGAGAATGAAGATCGCCGGTGCCCTGCTACATGACCCTGCGCTTCTCATACTCGACGAGCCGCTGAGCGGGACTGACCCACTGGTGCGGAAAGACCTCATAGACCTCATCAAGAGACTCCACAATGAAAACGGACACGACGTTATCGTTAGTTCTCACGTCTTGTTCGAGATCGAGCGGATGACGCACAATGTTGCATTGGTCTACAAGGGGAGAGCGGTGGCGTCTGGAGACATAATGGAGATAAGGAATCTCATGGACAGCCATCCTCACAACATCATCATAGAGGGTAGAAGGATCAATGCTCTAGCCAAGATCCTGCTTGACCAGACCTATGTCGTGTCTGTATCGTTCAACGACAGCAAAGATAGTGCGACTGTCCAGGTGTCCAAACCTGAGGATTTCTTCAACGACCTTCCGACGCTCATCGACAAGGCCCAGTGCTCAGTGAACAAGATGTACAGTCTGGACGACAACCTGGAAGCCGTTTTCAGATATCTCGTGGGGAGGTAGATGCATGGATCTGAAGAGAGTCCTCGTTGGGATATTCGCGCTGACATTACATTCGACAAAGAAGCTTCTCTACGGCAAGAAAGTGATCATAACGGTTCTTGTCGCGCTGTTCGTTGCGGCAGTCATGGGCTATGCGGGGTCACAGAGCCATGATCCACTTGAGGATGGGACAAACCTGATGGACACTCTGATCCTCTTCTTCTTCATGCCGGTCATGGCGATGATCTTTGGCTCCTCTCTGATACGGGACGAGATCGACGACAAGAGCATAACGCATGTTGCGACCGCGCCTCTGGACCGTGCATTCTCATATTTGGGATACTACCTGCCTTTGGCAATAGTCGTTGCCTTGTCGATGGTGGCGATCAGCTCCGTTGGCATGCTCGCCTTCTTCGGACAGCATGGCTTTGGCACTGAGTCGCTCGAGATCTACCTGGCATTCATCGCCCTCGTAGTCATAGGTTCTTTCGTGTATTCGTCGCTGTTCCTAGCAATCAGTGTGTTGTTCAACAAGCCAGTGATGGTCGGCCTATTCTATGCGTTCATTTGGGAGGGATATATCGGGTCGCTGTCAGGTGCGATTCAGAATGCATCTGTCAAACACTATCTGAGGAGCCTGGGATCTAGGTGGGTGGAATTCGGGGATATCAGCAGGTGGGATCAGGCGTCCAGCGCGTGGGGTTCCGCCGCGCTGTTGCTCGGGCTGACGGTTTTCCTCCTAGTCCTAGGAGCTTATCTCTTCAGGGAGAAGGAACTCGCTTAGCGAGTTCAAGCAGAGTGTGAAGGTGGAGTTCAACAAAGAGGAAGATTCGAATGAAAGCCGTTGTATGTCCTAGATATGGACCGCCAGAGGTTCTTCAGATCAGGGAAGTGGAGACGCCTAGACCCAAAGATAATGAGATATTAGTGAAAGTGCGCGCGACAACTGTAACTGTAGCCGATTCTAGGACGCGCGGTTTCAGAGTACCTCTCTCTTACTGGCTCCTCGCTCGAATAGCGCTCGGCCTCACAAGACCAAAGAAGACCATACTGGGAACGGAGGTGGCCGGAGAAGTTGAATCTGTGGGCAGAGATGTGAAGCTGTTCAAGAAAGGAGACCATATCTTTGCGCACACCGGGCACGGTGGCTCTGGGACCTATGCAGAATACACATGTCTGCCTGAAACCGGGGTTGTCACCATAAAGCCCTCAAACATGACTTTCGAAGAATCTGCGGCCATTCCCATGGGGGGACTCACGGCGCTCTATTTTGTAAGAAAAGGAAATGTCCAGAGCGAACAGAAAGTCCTGATCTATGGAGCCTCCGGAAGTGTGGGTACGTTCGCTGTTCAGCTTGCCAAGTACTTCGGAGCAGAAGTTACCGGAGTGTGCAGTACCACGAATCTGGAACTGGCCAAGTCCCTGGGAGCCGACAAAGTCATTGACTACACCAAAGAAGACTTCACAAGGAACGGTGAGACCTACGATGTCATCTTCGATGCCGTTGGAAAGAGCCCGTATTCAGGCTCTGTGAAATCATTGAAGAAAGGAGGCATCTATCTACATGCTGTTGCCGCCCCGGCGGTCAGTATTCGAATGCGATGGACTTCAATGACAAGCGGCAAGAGACTAGTGGGTGGGACGACGAGTGGAACGAAGAAAGATCTGGTTTTTCTCTCAGAACTCGCTGAAGCGGGCAAGTTAAGGCCTGTCATCGACAGACGCTATCCACTGGAACAGATTGTCGAGGCTCACCGGTATGTCGACAAAGGGCACAAGAAGGGAAATGTCGTCATAACTGTGGAATAACGCGCGAGCTGTTCTCCCGAAATCTCAATTCCTGCTAATTGACGAAATAGCCAGGTGGGCCCGTCGCGATTTGAACGCGAGTCACCAGCACCCCAAGCTGGAAGGATACCAAGCTACCCCACGGGCCCTGAAGGAATTCGAGCTGCGATATGCATGATCAACAGGGTGCGACTTCGTCGATCAAGTATAGGGTGCGACTTCGTCGATCAAGTTGGCGTGCGTCAGCAGCATCTTGCGGCAGCAGTACCTCTCGAGCTTCAGGGAGTCGAGCACATCCTTCGGCGATTCGCCCATCTCGACCCTCTTGACGAAGTTCTCGAATGCGCTGCCTATGACCTTCCCGCATGTGAAACATCTGACCGGTATAATCATGTCTTCATCACCTGTACGATTTCTGGTGCTTCTTCCGAGCGCCCCTTCCCTGGGGGTTCTTCGGAAGCTTCCTCCTCGGATCTGACACGAGGAGCGATCTGTCATACTTCGCGAACGTCTCCTGGAGAACCTCGTCCTCGAGGAACTGCACCAGACCCTTCGCAATCGCAGTCCTTGCGGCGATAGCCTGGCCCATCACGCCTCCGCCCTGGATATTGACATCAATGTCGACCTTGGCCGACTTGTCACCTGCCAGAAGGAGAGGCTCCATTATCATGGCCCTAGCAAGGTGCGGCTCGTGTATCTCGACTGGGACTCTATTGATCCTGACCAGCCCGCGCCCCTTCCTGACGCTGGCCCTTGCAACGGCGCTCTTTCTCTTGCCGCTAGAAACGACTACCTTCATCATCTCAACTCCTGCTTCGCGCCGAGCTCCTTTGAGATATCCCCAAGAAGAACAAATTTCACGAGATGCGGCTTCTTGGCCGTCTCAAGGGTTTCCATCTTCACGTCCTTGAACTCCTTCGGAACCCCCAGATATACCCTAAGGCGCTTGAGGGCGGCCCTTCCGGTAGGTTTCTTGTACTCAACCATGCCCCTGACGGTGCGCTTGAGGATCGCATCCGAAGTCCTCGGATAGAAGGGACCTTTTGCCTTCGTCTGGCTCGCACCCCTCGTCCGCCTGTGAGCGTAGAATTCCACGAGTTGTTTCCGCCTGCCTGAGATGACAGCTTTCTCGGCGTTCAATATGACTATCTCTTCGCCGTTCCTCAGCCTCTTGGCAACGTGTGAACTAAGCCGTCCCAATATGAGTCCCTCAGCGTTTATGACAGCCACCAACTCACCTCATCATCCTGACCTTGGAGCCTTTCGGGTTCGTCTCGATGAGCTCATCGAACGAAAGGCTCCTTCCGCCTGCTTTCTCAATCTTTTCCTTTGCCTGTCCCGATGACCTGTAGGCGGCGACTGTGACCTTCTTCGCGATCTCGCCAGCTCCGAGCAGCTTGCCGGGCACGACCACGGTCTCGTTTTCGCTCGCGTATCGGTTGATCTTGCCGACATTGACCTCGGCCCAATTCCTCATCGGGCCCTCAAGCCGCAGAGCGATGTCTCGCCAGACAGGTGCCCCGTTGAGCCTGCTAGCGTCCTTGAGACGCTGTATCAGGGCCACGAGGTTGGGGTTAGTTTTCCTTTGATTGATTCCCATTCTGACTCCTCCGACATCCAGAGAGTAGCCGAGCTAATGTGCGAACCGTTTATAAAGATTTGGATGCGCCGGATTTGCTGGCTCGGGATACCTGGCTATGACAAATCAGGACCGAAATGGTCAGTGTGGGGGAGCATGAGTATGTTGGGTCACAACGCTATTTCACGAGGTCAATAGAAGATATATATGGCGTACGATATACACGCAAATCCTGGCTTGTCGGGTGTTTAGATGATTCGTTTTGGTCCTGCGGGGATTCCGCTCTCCTGCAAAGGACGGACATTGAGAGATGGCATCGAGGATGTGCACAACCTCGGGCTCACGGCCATGGAAGCGCAGCTCGTTCGAGCGCATGTGCAGGAAAGGGCTGCGGAACCCGAAGAGATAGGCCTGAAACCCAGGAACCTCACGTCCGACATGGTGATCGAGATCGTGAGGAAGAAAGGGGATAAGGAGCAGGTCATCTCCGACCTCGATGAGCCGGTCAAGAAGGGAGACACCCTCGTGGCACTCACTAGCGGCATCGCAAAGAGCTACCTGGAGCTTCGACAGCTGAGAGACATGGCAGACGAGCTCGATGTGGCACTTTCGATCCACACGCCGTATTACATGGACTTGGTCGGGGAGGGCGAGCTCTCCTTCAAGAGCATGGACTCTGTCCGCTGGGGCGGGATCATGGCCAAGGAGCTCGGGGCGACGGTTGTGGTGACTCACATGGGCCTATACGGGGATGTCACGCCCAAGACCGCTCAGAAGAGGATCAAGGATCGGGTCGGGCAACTGACCAAGTGGTACAAGAAGCACGGGATCGGAATCCCGATAGGTCTCGAATTGAGCGGCCGACAGGAGATCTTTGGCGCGCTGCCGGAAGTGTTGAAGACCTGCAAGGAAGTGGATGGGGTCGTGCCCGTTCTGAACTTCGCTCATTACCATGCTCGCGAGAACGGGCTGTTGAGAGAATCCAAGGACTTCGACGAGCTGCTGGACAAGGTCTGGGACCATACTGATGGCGAATTCTATACGCACTTCTCCGGTGTAGAGCACGAGGGCGGCAACGAGAAGAGGTTCACATCGATCAAGAAGGGAGACCTCAGGTTCGAACCTCTGGCAGAATCAATAGTGGACCGCAACCAACCGATCACGATCATATCAGGCTCTCCGTTGCTGGAGCATGACGCGATGTACATGAAAGTCATCCTCGAAAGGGTCTTGGCCAAGAGAGTCTCCAAGGAGACAAAGGAGACCAAGACGAACAACAAGAAGGAGAAGGCCGGATCCAGATGAAAGAGAGCGTCGACTTCATCCTCGACAACATCAAGAAGACTTTCGAGACCGAAATCGAGGGCACGGACAAATTCGTCGACTACATAATCAGCTCAAGGAAGGTCTTCATCTACGGTGTCGGAAGGTCGGGACTGATCGCAAAAGCCTTTGCCATCAGGCTGGTTCAGATGGGACTCGAGGTGTTCTTCATCGGAGAGACCGTCACTCCCATAGTTGAGGAGGGAAACGTTGTCGTGATAGTTTCCTACACGGGGGAGACGATGTCAGCCATGCAGACCGCGAATATCGTGAGAAGGGTCGGGGCGAAGGTCGTAGCCATAACAGCGAACGAACACTCGAAGCTCGCGGGGGCGTCCAACCTCTTGATCCTGATACATCCGCCGAAGGACGAAGAGAGAAAGAGGCTCGCTCCCCTGGGTACTCTGTTCGAGGATGCCACGCTCATCTACCTGGACGGTATAGTCGCGATGCTCATGGAGAAGCTGGGCCAAAGCGAGGGCGGGATGCGCAAGCGGCACTCTATCTGGGTCTAGCCTGGTCTTCGGCTGTTGTTTCTGTTTCAGTGGGTTTCGATCCATTCGCATCTCCCTGCCGACGCAGCCGTAGTATCATCGACGCGAGGAGAGCGAGCGCGACCACGGCAACGATACTCCCCGAGACCACCATGATCATCGGTAAGTTCTCCTTGAGCCAGTCTCGGACCCTCCCGGCGAATCCATTCTCGTCTATTCCCAGGACCGAATCTTGCGAGATGGAGGCGGTGTCGTTCGAAAACGCATAGGACACATAGAGCATCATGCCGGTTCCAGTCGTGTAGTAGGACGAGTTCATGGCGACCGGTTGATAATCACCAGAGGTCCTCATCAGCGGCTCCGAACTGTAATGATAGAACGCTTGGATAGTGCCGTCCTCCTTGGCGAAATTGATATCCTGGACAGGAAGCGAAGTCTGGTTCAGCCTGTGCGTGACGTTGAGACCGTATTGCCCCTCGTCCACGCGGCTGGACACTGTGGTCATCGCCCAACCATCCGCGTTCGAGGTCTCCCTGATCTGGAACATGTTGGTAGAGCCACCGGCCTTTAGCAAGTGCTCGACCGCAAGGCCACTGAAGTTCAACTTCTTGAGAATGTCCAGGGTGAAATTCATCCTCATCTCAGTGCGGCCGGCAACAGTGTAGCTGCCGTAGGAGTTGGAGTATGTCACGGGGTTTTCCGTGATCTGGAACCAGAACGTGATGTTTGCCCAGTCATCGACGCTCGGAACGGTGTCAGTCGGCTGATCGTACAGCGAGAGGGTCGCGGCCATCCGCAACTGAGCATACTCCCCTGATACGGGCCCGGTGGCAAACTCAACGGTGGTCATGTTCCACGCAACATTGTAGTGCGAGTCGAGGCTGGCAGTGTAGGCGGCCTCCGAGCTGGAAAAGACACCGTCGTTGTCTGTGTCGTTGTAAAGATAGAGGAATGGAAGACGTATCGTGAACGAAGGAGCGACTGGGTCGGAGCTGTGCTTGAATACAACCTGCGGTAGACCTTTGATCACCGTCGCCGTCAAGTTGTCCGAAATGAAAACGACTCCGAAGTTGTAGTCGGTGAAGTCGAGGAAGTGTTGCTCATCTGATGCACGTGCGGGACCTACAGGCAAGAGAACGAATGAAACCGCGCATAGAGTAGCCAATAATGCTGCAAACGATGCCCTCATTCGGCTCCTCTCCCTCGATATGACCTGAAGGTGTAGTTGCCTGAATAAACTTTCTTCATTCGGCTGGATCGGGGGAGTATCTCGACATCCCAGTTCACTGACCAACGGACTTGATCTTGAGTTTCCTGGTTCTGGGCTTCTTCGGACGACCATTGGCCTCTCCTTCGAATATGGCGAAGGCCGCCTCATCATAACCGTTGCCTGAGAGCCTGAAGGCCTTCATGTCCCGATTGATGGGGTCGATCACGATCGCCGTGTGATATGGCTGGTCGAACATCCTGCGCTGCGTCTCGAGGTCAGTCCTGGAGAGGAAGCAAGTGTGGCCCGGATGCGAGTGGTACCACCCGACGAGAACGTAGTCAAAACCTGAATCATCCAGATTGCTGAAGAGCTTCGGGAAGCCCTCCGGATCGAACCTGACCTTCGAGGACGAGCTCTTCAGCTCGGTCGTCACTATGTCTCTGACCACCGCGTATTTGTGGCCTTTCCATTCCCTGACCTCCCCGAGGAGGAACCCCATGACCTCCAACCTTCGAGGAGCCTCCTTCTCTGCTTGCAGCCTGATCTTCTTCTCGGCTGTGGCCGATAGGTAGACGTCGAAGGGTTTCCCGGACTCCGCCACCTCGGCATACAGGGCGACCGAGTCACCCGACAACCAGTCGTGGGGGGAAAGCGCGGAGTGTTCCGGAGGTTCCTTCTCCTCGATGGGCTTCCTGGTCTCCCTGACTATCCTGGGTCTAGCCACTCGCATCCCCCACAATCCTCACGCGTCTGTCCGACTGGTCCATGTGCATCGGGGGTTGGTACTTGTTCCTGTTGAAGTAGGCAGCCGCTCTTGTGCACATATCGTTCCCGAAGGGATTCTTGGGGTTCGGATTCACAAGGAGCGACTCGATGCCTTTGATGAAAGTCACGAGGTTCGAGCTGAAGTCCCAGTTCTCGAGCAGTTTGGTGCAGACATAGCCGCCATCGTCGGGCATCATGATATTGGGATGAAAAATCGGGGTCTGCCACTTCACGATCGGCTTCTCTAGGGGGTAGTCTTCGCTTACTATGATGGCCATCCTATGGACGAACCTGTGAACAACCTTTCCCTGCTCCCAATCCGGTCCTGGCACTCGGAGGAATGTCACGTTGACCATCACCGGGAATGAAGAGAGCATTAGATCCGAAACCGCGATGTGATGCCTCAGCTCACGCTGGCACATCTCTATCTCGTTTCTCAATCGCACCCGGAGCAGATCCAACGGCAGAGGCATCTCAGCTAGCCGCCCTCGGGGTCCGGTATCAGCTCCAGTACGTCGTCACCTCGGATGCTAGCGTCCAGGAGCGTGTTCCCGCCACGAAGGACCTTCTTTCCCTTGCGAAGGACATATGCGCCCATGTCCTTGCCCCAGAAGGTCGCTGCGCTCTCAATCACCTCGTCGATGGTGTTCTCGTTCTCGAGTTCCATCTCGACAGTGGCGCCGGTCTCGGCATTCTTGACTTTGATTCTTATTGCCAAAAAACCACCTTGGTACTGGACCAAATGCGAGGTTATAGCGTTTTCTATTACCTGTAGCAGTCTCAAAACCCCTGGTGGACGGGGCAGGTTGGGTTGAGCGATATCTCCAGTTCCTCGGATTGGTTCCGTTGTCCGTCGTAGTAGAAGACGTTCGAAATCAGCATGTCCATCCTTCCTGACACGACTTTCAACGCTTCTCTGACCATGATCGCAGAGACCACGCTCGTTGTTGTGATCTCGGCTGCCAGCCTGGGCTCATGGAACACGACGTCCTTGCCAGTGCAGCTGAACCTCATCTCTGCGACCTTTGAGTGGCTGCGGTTCATGCCGCATTGAACGCACGCGCCGTCTGGCGGCCTCGCGACCATGACCTTTCCAACGAACCCTTCCATCCCTCCGTCGATGTAGGCCTTTCCTGCACGGTATGAATGAGCGTTCGAATGGATCCGCGCCTGGATGTTGTCGAGGCATCCGAAGACAAGGTCGTGGTCCTTGAACACTGTAGCCGGGAGGCTTTCTATCCTCTCACAGATAGGGACGGGCTTCGCATCCGGGGAAACGCTCAGGATGCCACGGGCGACGGCGTCGACCTTGCGCGTCCTTCTTCTGACATCCTCTCTGCTGAAGAAGAGGCACCTGTTCAGGTTGGACCCTACGACGTGGTCCATGTCGACGATGGTGATGTTCTTGAAACCCGATAGGGCGAGGTTCTTGGCAACTTCGTTGCCGAGCGCGCCAGCGCCCACCATGAGGACTCTGGAACTCGCAATCGACCCGAGGTTCAGCCAGCCTATTCGCCTAGACCGGTCGAGAGAGTCGTCGTCGATGGAACCCACCCTCAGCGGCTCCTCCATGGCACTGGAGAGACAATCCTGACGAGTTAAACCTTCGTCCATCGCAAGGAACCGCTTGGCACAGTATGTCTTAGTCCCAGACCAGCCTGCCATCCGCCATCATGGTCTTCTCGTCGCCCTTCCTGTCGATGACGACGATCGTGGGCCTCTTCACCAGTCCATCCAGATGGATCAGCGCCTCGGCATCCCCGTCGTAGTTGCTTCCGACCGCGAAGTGGCATGTGCCATAGACCTTCTCGTCCTCGAGCATGTTGGCGACTATCTTCGCCTTCCTGTTCAGGCCGATCCCCAACTCGCCGATGCTCTTCGCGTTCCTCGCATACGCAGGTGCCTTCGAGGGCCTGATCGTGCCCTTCTTGCCTGCTTCGAGGGCCTTCTTGGCGCCCAGTCTGATCGACTCCTCCAGCTTGAGGGCTTCCGAGCCGCCGCTTATGCTTGTGATGTAGCCTTCCTTGACCTCAGTCACTATGGGACTCCGGATCACTATCTCACCTTCATTCAGGACGATGGATCCGTCGAAAGCAATAATCCCGTCTGTCGTCCCCAAGGCGGGAGACACATAGACCTCTCCTGAAGGGATGTTGCCCGCTTGTCCTGGCTTTCTGAAATCGCCGTCATCCGGCCGTGGCTTCCTACCTTTCACCCCTATGGTCAGGTCAGTTCCCCCCGGGGCGGTGACTCTCACTTGGTCGGCCCAAAGGAGAAGCTTGGACACCTTGGCCGCGTCCGATCTCAGCTGGGTGTAGTCTATGGGCACCGTGCGGCGGAACATGTCCCGGGTTATGCCTGGGGACCAGAATCCTCGGATCTTCTTCTCCTCGTACAGCATGTCGTAGATGTGGTCGTACGCACGCTTGCCCTTGTAGCCGTGGCTGAGCCCCCACTTGTCCTTGCCCAGCTTTTCCTGGCTTATGGACAGTGCGATGTCCGGCGCGGACGACAAGGCTTTGATCACCTCATCCTCAGCAAGGTCGAATTGGCCCTTCTCCCTCTGGAATAGCAGCGTGGGTGCAGCTCTCGCCTCCAAAGCAGCATCGTACACCGCCATAGAGATCTCGCGCACTTCGTTTGTCGGGTTCGAGATGATCAAAACCCGATCGTCCTTCCTGACCGCGAGGACATCTCTCACGGCCGCTCGAGCGCCTTGGACCAGCGCCCTGTCATATGTACCCTCGAATGTGTCCATGCCCAATCACTTTGGGGCGCATTCAACTGGATGGACATCAACCTTTGGGCCGAGACTAGGACAATGCGCGAGACCATTGCTGGACAAAGCTAATAAGATTGGAGCACGGTCTTTAGAAACGATGTTCCGCCTTGAGGCTCCCTCTGAGGTCGAGGGGATCGTAGACGTGTGCATCATAGGTGCCGGACCTGCGGGCATGACCGCCGCAGTGTACCTTGCCCGCAAGAAACTCTCAGCTGCGATCGTTAGCAAGGATGTGGGCGGGCAGGTGGCTTGGACGCTAGGCATCGAGAACTACATGGGTTACCAGTACATCACTGGCCGAGAGCTGACGGCGAAGTTCGAGGAACAGGTCAAGCAGTTCCCGATGCCCATAGTCCTCGACGAAGCAAAGAGCATCAAACTGGAATCAGGTTCATTCGCAGTCGAGACGACGGGCGGAAGGACCATCACCGCCCGCGCCGTGATCATCGCCTCTGGCAAACGGCCCAAGGAACTCGGCGTGCCGAATGAGCGGAGGTTGATCGGCAAAGGGCTTTCCTACTGCTCCACCTGCGACGGACCGCTCTTCGCGAGCAAGGAGGTGGCAGTGTGCGGCGGAGGCAACTCGGCCATCCAGGCCGTCATCGAGATGGCCCAGGTCGCATCGAAGGTCTATGTCGTGTCGAGAAACCCCTGGAGAGCGGACGCCGTGGTGTCCGAAAAAGCTGGTCTCTTGAAGAATGTCGAGCGACGGACTGGGTACGACGTCATAGACGTCGTCGGGAACAAAGTCGTCGAAGGCCTGAGCATCCGCGAAAGGATGACAGGAAAGGAAGAGACCCTTAAGGTGAGCGGCGTGTTCGTCGAGGTTGGCCTGAACCCGAACACGGAGTTCGTCAAGGGCCTAGTGAACCTGAACCAATACGGCGAGATCGAGGTCAACTGTCAGTGTGAGACGAATGTGCCAGGCATATTCGCGGCGGGTGATGTCACAACAGTCCATGAGAAGCAGATCGTTGTGGCGGCTGGCGAAGGCGCAAAGGCCGCTCTTAGCGCGCACGAGTACTTGCTGAGGAGACCGGCACTCACCCTAGTCGGTCAAGGTACTTCGTAGAGATCGGCTTTCCGTGGAGCTCGGTGTCGTACTTCTTCAGTATCTCCTTGACTTCCTGCTTCACCGTCTTGTCCAGGGGAACAGGCCTGTGCTCCTTCAGCAGCCTCTTGACCTCATCTCTCGCCGCCAGCTTGATGGGCTCAACTCTTGCACCGGGTGCGCATTGTCTCATCGCTATCTTGGGCATCAGGGTCTCGCTCCTGAAGTGCTTCAGCGTGTGGATGTCCTTCATGAAGTAACCGCCCGGGCCTACACGCGCGATGGCGTCAAACGCAAGCGTGTCCTTGTTGACCTTCACGCCGTTCCAGCCGCGCAATATGTTCCGCCAGAGCTCGCAGTCCATTACGACCTGCTCGAGCGATTCGCAGCCTGACCTGTCGAATCCCCCGATCCCCACTATCTGGTCAGCACCCGCCATCGCTGGTATCAGGCCGCTTATCGCCTTCTGGTACCCGATCTCATACCCAGGCATGGAACCGGATGCTGCGAGTCCTCCCACCTGACTGGGCAGACTGTATCGCCTAGCCATCTGGCATCCAGCCGCATTTATCAAGGCGCCCTCCGTGGACCCTGACAGGAAGACTCCTGTCTTCATGTCCATGGGACCGCTCTCGGAACTGTAGAGTATGGGCGCGCCAGGAGCTGCAGTTTCTGAGATCACAGCACCTCCCAGATTCTCTGCGTTCACTATAGCGATCGTCCCCGCCAAAGAGACCGGGCACACAGAGCCCGATATCGCCATCGAAAGGTGAACGACGGGAAGGCCTGCTCGAGAGAAGATGACCGCCGCCTCGATATCTCCCTTTTCGTACCGCAGGGGAGTTATCGGCGTATGCGTCACCGAAACGATAGGCCGTTTCCTGAGCTCCTTCTCTGAGCCCACGACCGCAGCGGCCATCTTGACCAAGTACTCCGCGTCGACCGTGTCTCCCGCCCCGTGCTGGATGTGCTTGCCCGTATAGGCCAGGGATGCAGCATACTCGTGGAGATTCGAGATCTCAGGGGGGATATCGGTTGCGACCACCTCCGCCCAGTAGAGGTCGACCTCGGGCATCGCATCGCATACTACCGTGAAATCGATGAGATCATTGAGCGTTGACTTCCGCTTGCTTTGAGTGTCGATGTCCCAAACGTCGGTCGGCTGGCCGTCATTGCATCCCTGTATCCTGTCCGTTGCTGGAAGCCTCAGGTCGTGCGACCTGTCCCTGCCGCACATAAGAAACTCCTTCGGCGCCTTCGCGAGGGCGTCCTTGACCATCCGCTCGGATATCTTGGCGATCTGCGACTTGTGGTCCACCTTGGCGCCGTGGTCTTCGAGCAAAGCCAGCACCTCGGGACTGGTCACCTTGATGCCGACTTCCTCGAGGATCTTGATGGACTCATTGTGGACGACCTCCTCCTCTTCGCGCGTCAGGGGGTTGAAGACAGCTCTCGCCAAGACACATTCCTCGTGTAGGGTGAATCCGTACGGATATAAAAATCAGGAGTCGAGCTGACAGGGAGACAGCGGACACTATCAAGGGGGCGAATCCGTTCCGAGACGGTCAGTCGCTAGCCAGCAAGTATGGACGGCTCGTCAATCAGCAGGGATTGGGGCTGGATCTAAACCCCTTTCCATTTTCTGATTTCAATCAGCGTGCCCTTCTTCTCCGCCCTCGTCGTCGTGGGCGAGGTCGGCCTGGGTTCTTCCGCTACACCGGGAGGTTCCCGGCCTCCATCACAATCCTGCCTCCCACGGTGACCGTGGCCTGAGTCATGGACGCCCACCAGTCCCGGTTGGCGCGGTTCATTCCACCCTTGTCTCGATTGCGACCGAAACCGATCGTGAGCCCGCCGAGGACCTTATCGTCTTGGGTGAAGCCATGTCGGAGTCTCGGGTTGAGCCCGAAGCCGAAGAACGCGAAGCGGTCCATGTCCCCCTCCCCTTCCCGGACTTGACGCTCGAAGACCTCCAGGCCTATGTTGGCCTCGGCCTTCACGATTCGGCCCTCCGACAAGGACAGGGTGAGTCTCTCGATGGCACCCCCGGCCGAGTGGATCGGCTGGTCGTATACGACCACGCCTTCCGCGCTCTCCTCCTCCGCGGTGACCTCCAGGTCGCCAGCAGGGAGGAATACCACCTGCCCATGTGCCGCCTTCTCCTCCGTCGCGAGGCCATCGTTGACGATGACCCGGCGGCGGTCCAGCCGGAATCGCAAGTCGGTCCCGTGGGGTGAGGTCACGTGCACCTCCTCAGTTCCCCCCAGGAGCGGAGCCAGGGCCAGACCTCGGTCCGCGACCTCTCGGTAATCCGCCATGCACCCCTCGAGCATCGCCTCGCTCCACGCCTCGGGTTCCAGTGAGAGAGCCTGCGCGCGGGCGGGGGTGGCCAAGGTCGCCTCCAGCCCCAACATCCTCACGCGTCTGCGCATGGCGATGGCCATCCATTCCTTCACGAAGGAGTTGTCCTCGAGAAACCATATCGTCGCAGCCTTATGCCGTCCGGCGGGAACACGGTTCCAGGGGATGGGATGGCTCGGACCCAACGTGAAGACGAACGCGTCCGTCTCCTCCAGCGCAGCCGCCTGCTGAGGCGGCACGTGTTCGAAGGCCTCCAACGGTCCTTCGATGAGGGAATGAAACCACTCCTCCTCGGACTTCGTGGTGAGGAGAAGTGGGTAGCCTCGACGATCCGCTTCCGAGCCGAGGTAGGAGGCGAGCTCCAAGGCATGGTTCCACGTATCAATCCAGAGCTTCTTGCTATCCTTGAGGCCGAGGCAGACGTCGAGTACCTGATGGGCTAGGGCCGCCCGCTCCATCTTCACCCACCAGACGAACTGTGGACCAGGATAAAGCCTTTCGTGCGGCGAAGCGTCCCGCGGGGCTATCGTAGTTTGAACTGGGTGTGAATTGCGGTTTGAACATCGGCCGCCTTTCCTCCCCTATGGTTTCTTCCGACTGTCTTCGCTCACTTCCGGTGTTTTGACCTGAAGCTCTCGACCGCCTTCTCTTCGAGGCGCCTTGCGCGCCTTCGCATAGCCTCTCTGTTGCGCCTCTCGTCTTCCGCGCTCTCGAGCACGAGCTCCGGAGCGGGCGTCGGTTTTCCGTCAGGGCCCAATGCGACCAGTGTGAGATAGGACGAGCCAGTGTGACGCACCTCGCCGGTCCGCGGGTCCTCCGCCTCGACCCGCACTCCGACCTCCATCGAGGACCTCCAGACTGCATTGACGTTCGCTTGGAGTGTGACGAGATCTCCGACGTGAACAGGAGATAGGAAATCCATCTTGTCGACAGAGGCGGTCACGATGTTGCTGCGCGTGTGCTTCGCCGCCGCCACGTAGGCTGCCTCATCGACCATCTTCAAAATCGAGCCACCGAACACGTTGCCTGCGATGTTGGCGTCCTGGGGCATCATCACTCTAGCTACCGTCGTCATCGATTCAGATACACTTCTCTTCGCGCGTTTCATTCTCACACCCTCTCATATGTAGACGGGCTATCGCCCTGGAAGTACAGGCGGCGGGGACGGCGGTGGCTGGTAGGGCATTCCAGGCTGGTAGGGAGACGGCTGCAAGGGCTTCCTCTTCTTGAGCAATACCAGCGCGAGCACGACAAGAGCGACCACCAAGACGATGCCGCCTAGTGCTGCAACCAACGCCAGGCTGATCGATGAACCCGTACTGTAATCCTTGAGGACCATCGTCGTCACCGGTGTGGCGGAGCCCAGCTCGTACGTGTCCTCCTTGACGAAGTTCTGAGCTTTGGATGACCACCAGTACACCACTGAATTGCCATCACTGTCGGTTGACGTTATCCTGAACGCCTCGAACGTTCCTGCCTCAGTTGTCACGGTCTCTTTGGCGGAGGCCACAACGTTTGTGTATGTCAGGATGCCAGAGTCAACGGCTGAAGACCCCTGGATTGTACCATTGATCCACTCAGTTGTCGTTGTGCTGGACTCTACCGTTTCCGTCCAGGTATCGCCCAGTCGGACTGTGGAAGGATTGAAGCCCGACAACAGAGGGGGGTAATATGTCGTCATTGTCTCGATCTCGGTTCTGGATGAGAGCTGGAAGGTCCCCGTGCCGAAAGTCATGTTGGTCCAAGCGAATAGATCGCCCTTAGCAAATGCCATTCCATTCACGATCTCGTAGATGAATCCACCAAGAGTCACCGACATCTCGAAACCGAGGAAATCGACACCACCTGAGGCTCCACCAGAGATTCTCATAACGTTGACATCGTAGGAGGTACCTCCAATTGCGATCGTGTCCTGGTCAACACAGGTATAGGTCAGCGTGCCATTTGTGCTCAGGCCTGAGGCACCGTAGCCCATCGCGTCAAAAGACATCGTGTAGGTCCAATAGTCTCCCTTGCTTCGGTTCACGGCTGCAGCGGGCATCGCTGCAAGGGCTATCACCAATAAGACGCAGATAACGCTGGCTGGAGTCATCATTCTGTTCATTCGCAAATCGTCGCCCTTCCCTGGTCTCCCTCTGAATGTGACAACTGAATCGACGAACATATAACTTTCCCGAAGAATCACCGCTGCTCCTTGCATTCGACTACATCTGGCATTAAGTGTCCTTTTTATCGCCAGGGACGAAAAGTATTAAGAATGTCAATTCGAATCAGCCCAAAGACGAGGGATGCCCGGCGGGACGAGAACCGCCGTTGGGATGAGGACTCGCCAAGGACGTAAGACCATGCCTGAAGGACTGTCGATGTACGCGGAGAAGGTCTACAACGCGATGAAGAATGCGGGGATAGACAGCGAAGAGAAGATGGCCAACGCCGAAAAGATCGTGGGCCTGACGAAGGCCCCGAAGAACTTCGTGCTCAGAGCTCTGGATGAGCTTCAGTCCAAGGGTTTGGCAAAACGTAGGGCGAGAGAGAAGGCTGCGGGCTACTACTTGATCGTCAAGCCGTAGGCCCTCGGGATTCTTCGACGCTCTCGGGGTTTCCCGTGGAGCGTTCGCGAACTATCTGGCCTCAGCCGGGGTCAGCAAGACATATATTATCGTACAGTCTAGCCCGTCGCAAGTGCTCCGATGCCTGAAGAGTTCACGGTGACGCCCTACAAGGTCACGGGCGAGATCGACTATGATGTCTTGACAGAGAGGTTCGGGACTAAGCGTATCGACGAGCAGCTTTTGGCGAGACTTGCGAAGTACGGACCTCTGCACCACATGCTCAGACGACAGATATTCTACTCGCATAGGGACCTGGAGTGGTTGCTCGACGAATACGACAAGGGTAACAAGTTCACACTATACACCGGCAGAGGGCCGTCGGGACCGATACACCTCGGCCACCTGATGCCGTGGGCGTTCACCAAGTACCTCCAAGACACCTTCAAGGTGAAGCTGTGGTTCCAGCTCACCGATGATGAGAAGTTCATGTTCTACGACCACTTGACGTTGGATGAGTGCAAGAAGTGGGGCTACGAGAACGCCTTGGACATCATCGCGCTCGGATTGGACCCGAAGCTGACTAACATCTTCCTCGACACCGAGTACATCAAGACGATGTATCCGATGGCAGTCAAGGCAGCGAAGAAGATCAATTTCTCGACCATCAAGGCGGTGTTCGGGTTCGACAACTCGAACAACATCGGAAGCATCTTCTTCACCAGCATCCAGACTGTGCCGTGCTTCCTGGAATCGATGGAGCAGGGCAAGAAGGTCCCGTGCCTCATACCTTGCGGCATAGACCAGGACCCGCACTTCAGGATCACGAGAGACATCGCTGAAGGTCTCGGCTATTTCAAGCCCGCGCTCATCCACGCGAAGCTCATGCCCTCGCTCCAGGGCGCCGAGAAGATGTCCACATCCACCGGAACAGACATGACCATCTTCACCACGGACGACAAGAAAACGGTGAAGAAGAAGATCGGGAACGCGTTCACCGGCGGACGCGTCTCCGTCGAAGAGCAGAAGAAGCTCGGAGGCGACCCTGATATCTGCTCCGTGCACGCCTACAACGCCTACTTCTTCGAGCCTGATGATAAGAAGCTCGCGAAGCTGAACTCCGATTGCAGAACCGGGAAGATCATGTGCGGCGAGTGCAAGAACCTCCTCTTCGAGAAGGTCTGGAAGTTCCTCGAGGAGCACCAGAAGAGAAGGGAGAAGGCCAAGGATGTCATCGAGGACTTCTTCGTGAGGGACTGAGCGTTGAGGCTGAAACGGATAGCCACGGTTGTCAACGGAGTGACCGAAACACCCGACGATTGGGATCGCGTGAAGTCGAAACTGGTTTTCGAGAGGAAATTCGTGGAAGGCCTCTACAATCTAGATCATTTCAAACATATCTGGGTGATCTTTGGCTTCAATCGTATGCGCAGAACCATGATGAAGAGCTATCCGCAACACAACCTGAAGAAGCCTCAAGTGGGGATATTCGCGAGTCGGTCCCCCGCCAGGCCGAACAAACTCGGCCTCACACTCGTTCGGCTCATAAGTGTGAGGGGAAATGTCGTGACCATAAAGGGTCTTGATGCGTTCGACGGAAGCCCCGTCTACGACATCAAGCCGTGGGAAGAAGAGATAGACTATTGAGCGGCCAGTCTATTCCGGAAAAGTACATAAACGGACCTCCCGATGAGGCCTCGGCATGTCAGAGAAGGATGTCATCGAGCAATTGAACTTCTTCGAGAAGAAAGTTTTGAAGGCCCTGCACGAGCTGAAGCGGGCGAGCCCGGAAGAGATTCGGAAGATGAGCGGACTCGGTCAGCTGGTCGAGGTAATGAACGCATCTTCTTGGCTGCAGGCCAAAGGCCTGGTGAAGATCGACGAGGTCATCAAGAGAAGCTATTCGCTGAAGAATCCTCAGGTCGCGTCGCGACCACTCCCTGAGAGAGTCGCCATCGAGATCCTCTCAAAAGACCACAAGGGCAAGGGATCGATGGCAGATCTGAAGAAGAGCGGCAAGCTGAAGAACGAAGATATCGCGATCGCTCTTGGCTGGATTAGGAAGAAGGGTTGGGGCGAGGTGACAAAGCACGGTACGGAGACGATCATCACCCTTACCGAGAAAGGCACCGCAGCTCTTCATACGAAAGGTGAGGACGAGCTTCTCATAGAGAAGCTCGCAAAGGCTGATATCAGCGAGACCGACGCCATGAGAGAGATCATCGAGATGCTGAAACAGCGCAAGGACATAGTCAACGAGAAGCACATCGCAACGAGGACCATCTCGCTGACAATTGAGGGCTCGAAGATGGCCGGACTGGACCTCAAGATCAGGGAGGAGGTCGCGCAGCTTACTCCAGAGCTCATCCAGTCTGGCAAGTGGCGCGATGTCGAGGTTCGAAAATACGATGTCAAGGCGTTCGCGCCAATGATCCACGGAGGACGGAGACACCCTCTGACCATCCAACTGGAGAAGGTCAGGTCTATCTTCCTCAACATGGGGTTCACCGAGGTGACGGGGCAGTTCGTCGAGAGCGCCTTCTGGAATATGGACGTGCTGTTCACCGCGCAGGACCACCCGGCAAGAGAACTGCAGGACACTTTCTATGTCAAGAATCCAGAGAAGCTCAGCCTCTCAGAGGACGAAGAGCTCGTTGAGAAGGTGAAGCAGGTTCACGAGAACGGCTGGAAGACCGGTTCTCTAGGCTGGAGGTACAAGTGGAGCAGGGCAGAGGCGGAGAAGGCCCTTCTCCGAACCCACACAACAGTCAACAGCGTGAGATACATCGCGAAGCATCCAAAGCCTCCGTTCAAGGTCTTCTGTCTAGGCAGGATCTTCAGGAACGAGGCTATGGACTCGACCCATCTGCCAGAGTTCACCCAGATAGAAGGGATCGTGTGCGAGAAAGGCGCGAACTTCGACATGCTCTGTGGCCTTCTCAAGGAGTTCTACACGCGCATGGGAATACCCAAGATCAGGATCCGCCCCGCCTACTTTCCGTACACAGAACCATCGCTAGAGGTTGAGTTCTACTGGAACGGCCAATGGATGGAGTTGGGAGGAGCAGGAGTGTTCAGGCCAGAGGTGACCGCGCCGCTCGGAGTCAATGAGCCGGTCCTCGCATGGGGTCTTGGGTTCGAACGGCTAGCGATGATTCAGTGGGGTTTGAAGGATATCAGGGACATCTATGTCTCGGACGTCGATTGGCTGAAGAGCATGCCCCAGGTCTGAAAGAAGAAAACGCGTGACCCGTTTCTAGAAAGTCGGAAATCCTTTGAGCTCATGATCGGCCCTGGAATCCATGTCCTCAGCCCCGACGCTCTTGAAAAGCTTCTTTGACTCCTCAAGCATCTTGCGTGAGAGGACGGTATCACCCCTTTCCTTGAGCATCATCCCAAGCTCCAGCTTGCGCATCCCGAGGATGCGGGGAGCCTCCATGCCATCAAGCGCGGCGATGCTCTCGTAGTAGTATTCCTCGCTCGCCTTCCAGTTTCGCGAGGAGTTCTCCGCCTTTCCAAGGTTCGCATACGCAGCGGATATCCCGAGTTTGTCGTCCAGCTCCGTTACTATGTCAAGGGCGCGGAAGCAGTGCTCCTTGGCGAGTTCCACTGAGCCTGACTTCATCAGAACCTCGGCCAGAGAGGTGAGCGCATAGGCCTTAGACCTCGGCTGACCTGTCTCGTCGGCGAGACGCACGCCGTTCTCCAGGTGGAGCTTCGCCTCGTCCGAGCGGCCAAGGAAAGCGCACGCGATGCCCATGTTGACATACACATTCGTCAGGTCGACAGGGCCGAATCCAGCGGCGCATTTCGAGAAGTGCTCGATCGCGTCCTCGTACATTCCTCTGCCGATGAACACGTTACCCAGCTCCATGTGGGCCAGGAGCATCCCCTTCGAATCCATCACGGTCATCGCATCCATAGCGCTCTTTTCGAGCAGCTCCTGGGCTTTCGGATAGTTGCCGAGCTTGCTCTCCACAACCCCGAGACCGCGCAAAGCCTTTGCCCTGATCCCTGGGAGCTCTCTCGCCTGCTCCAACGCTTCCGAGAGCAGCTCAGAGGCCCGTTTCAACTCCCCCTTCTTGCTCTTGATCTTCCCCATCTCGACGAGAGCCTCGGCCATCAGCCTGCTCTCCCCCTCTCTGGATACCTTCTCGAGCAGAGACCATGCAGCGTCGTACTCTCCCACCATGCTAGCGGTGCGCGCCTTCAGCAGCATGACGGAGTGCGCATACTTGGGTTTCGACGCCTCGAAGAAAGACAACGTTTCCCACAGACGCTGAACATTGCCATCAGCGAGCAGATCCTCACTCGTCCTCGACATCATCATCTCCGCTTCGAGAACGCGGTTTGCCCGGATCAGGTGGAAGAGCCTCTCTTGCGGATTGTCTGCCTTCAGATAGTAATCCGCGGCGACGCTGTGCCACCTCCCACGTTCCTCCTTGGTCATCGAACTGTAGACGAAATCGCGGAGGGACGCATGGATCTCGAACTTTCCCGGAGCGACCTCCCTGAGCATCGAACCTCTCCTGGCCTGACGCAGCTCTCTTGGAATCGCATCCGCCGAGAATGGTTGCTGGAAGATTGAAGCGAGCTGCAACAGAGATTTTTCATCTTCGGGAAGGCCAGCGTAGAATTTCTCCTCGAAGAATCTGGCGACCTGGTATTTGGCGCCCGTGGGACTGGACTCCGTAACCATCTCAAGCGATAGCGGGTGGCCGTGTGTCACGCGGGTCAGCTCGTCCGCGATCGACCCTTCGATATTCCGAGACCTTAGCAGCTCAAGGGCCGCCTTCTTCTCGAGGCCCCCGAGCTCTATTTCTCTGACCTCCTTTCTCGCGACCATATCTGACGCGTCGTAGAACTTCGGACCTGCCTCTGATGTCACGATCATCTTCGCTGAGCCGCCGCTGTGTTTGAGCATCTTGAGGAACTCTTGGAGGTTGTCGGAGGCGTCGACATCGTCGAGCACGAGCGTGTATCCGTTCTCAGCCAGCTCCTCGTTCAGCAAGAAACTCAACTCGCCATATTCGAATTTCCCCGATGCGAGATATGTTGCGAGCCTCCTGCTGCCGTTCTCGGCAAAGAATCTGCCGAGCGCGTCTGCGAGTGTTCGAGGCACGTCCCAAGGCTTTGCGGAGTACCAGAAAACCCTCTGCCCCGACAACCCTGACACTGCCTTCGCGACGAGTGTGGTCTTGCCTATGCCGGCTATCCCTCGAATCGAGAGCACCTTCAGAGTCGGTGAGGCCAACGCTTGGTTGACTTCCTCAAGTTCCTTCCCGCGGCCGAAGAAATCTCTCACCGTCGGCAGAGGTGAAGAGCGCTTGACGGATTTGGATCTCGAGATCGATTCGGGGGATACCTTTGTGGCATCGACCATAGGTATGATGGAGTTGTCTCTGACGTACTGGAGCACGTCGGCCGCCATCGACTTGCCGTTCGTCGTGAGGAAGTAGACCTTCCGCCTCGCCTTCCCCTTCCGGACATGCTTCAACGTCTCGTCCACGATCCCGGATGCCTTCAGCTTCTTGAGCTCGATTGCCGCATGTGCCCTCGAGATCGAACAAGCCTGCGCGATCCCGTCTTGGGTGACATCGAACGGTGCCTCGTACTTGTCCTCGTACTTCACGTAGTTGTTCAGATGATACAGAATGCGTTCCGAGACGGTCAGTTCACCAGCCATGCCTCCACCTTGCGTCCGAAGAAACCTAGGTAACGATATTTAAAGACAATTACTACATGCTGTCGGCGATGAAAGACACCTTGACAGGGTCATCCGCTTTCCTTCTCGGGCACGGACCTAGGTTTTTCCTTCACCAGCAGCAGGACCAGCGTCACCGTGAAAATCCCGAGGCCACCCGCTATGAGGAACGGCACCATCGTGCCTGAGAACGGGTCCGGGAGACCGATATCCTTGGCGAAGAATGCGTCGAGCAGCAAGCCCCCTATGGGCGCGCCGAGGACGGACCCGAAGTTCGACATGGATTCGAGCATCCCGATCAGCCTCCCTCGGACCTCTTCTGGAACGGTGTCCGCCTGAAGGGCCCTCAGAGCAGGGCTGGACACCTGGAATGCCATGCTCCGCATGGCAAGCAACAGGATTATCACGAGCAGCACGCCCCCAAACGGGATGAGTATCGTTCCCACGAAGGACAGATAACCGCCTATGACGAACAGCTTCTTCCTGCCAAATCGATCTGAGAGTCGCCTCGCCGGAAACGCGACCAAGGCCCCGAGGCCCATGGCCGTACCGATGATGATGGAGATGGCATCGGCCTCGAGCCTTGGGTATTCCAACAGTAGGAAGAGTGCCATGAGCGGGCCGATGCTTGCGAAGGAGAACCCCTCCATGGCGGCATTTGCATAGAGCACTTTGAGGTTCCTCTGACCCTGTTTGTCCATGCCGTCTGGTCGGAGGAGCTTCCCAAAGGACATCTTGTGACGGTCTTTTGCAGGTGATCTCGCGTCCGTCACATTCGCCCAGACCATGATCGCCCCGATCAACGCGACAATGGCTGTGAAATAGAACGGGAACTTGAAGCTGTCTGTTACGGATAAGCCGAGATACTGTGCAGCCACGAAATACAGTCCGCCGCCTATGAACGGTCCCACGACCATCCCCAGGTTCGAGGCCATCACGATCTTGCCGAGTGAGGCTCCCCGGCTAGCAGCGGGACAGGAGTCTATCACAAGCGCTTCGCTAACGGGCCAGACCATCGCGCTCGCCACGCCCTGCAAGCCCCGTACCAAGATGAGTCCAGACCAGGAAGTAGGCACAGTGAACAAGACTGCGAGCAAAGCGTAGAGGAAGCTGCCGATCAATATGAGCCGCTTCCTGCCAATCCTGTCCGAGAGGTTGCCGAATGGAGCTGCTAGAATCGCTCTGGGGAGAACAAAGGACGAGAATAGAATTCCGACCTCCAGCCCTCCGCCACCAAGAAGCTTGACGTACTGCGGGAAGAGAGGCATTATCAGTCCGAAACCGAGGCTGATGATGAAATCAAGTGACGCCAGGTAGTTTACGTTCTTTCGCGCTTCGCTCTCACTCAACAGACACGAGTTCAAGAGAACCTGACCTCGACGAGCCAATCAGCCGACCAAGTCGACCCCTGCTCGCATGTTCTTCAGGATGATTGGAACCAGGGATTTGTTCGTAGCCCTCATACCACAGTCGGGGTGTGCGTATGCGATATTCTCTCGGCCGACCTTGCTGGCTATCTCCTTCAGCTTCGCAGCAACGGCCTGGGGTGAATCGACTTTTTTCTCGGTCATAGGGGTGACCGCAATGCATCCCGCGCCCAGCTTCTTGCTTGCTGATTCGAATGCTTTCCTGGACACATGCTCGATGTTCCTGTGCTCGGTCCGGCCGGCGAAGGCGAAACTGAGAGTTGAGACGTTCTCGAGCTTCAGAAGATGATCCACGACTCCGAATCCGCCGACAAATCCGCAGACATGGACGCTTATCTTGTCCCTCGGAAGGCCGTCCGCGACGCGGTCGAGGAGCTCGACCCTCGCGGCGAGGTCCTTGTAGCCCTGCGAGAGAAACGGCTCGTCTATCTGGACATACGCTCCCCTGTCGACAAGCGCTTTTGCTATCGGCGCGAGGGCGATTGCGATGTCCTCATAGAGATTGAAATCAACTATGCTCTTGTAGCGAGACTTGATCTTCCGACTGCCGCACGTCATCCCAAGCGTTGTGGGGCCTGTTAGGGCGAGCTTGATCTTCAGGTCCGGATGCTTCGACCGGATGTACTCCAGGTCCTTGACTTTCGAGAAAGACTCTGGCCCGTTCTTGATTGCTATCTTGCCGAGCACCACGGGCATCCCACCCTCGACCGCGAGCCCCTCGAACGATTCTGCGAAGTAGGACACCATGTCCGCCCTCTGCTCGCCATCGGATACGATGTCTACGCCGTGAGACAGCTGGAATTCGAGGGCGCGGTCTATCGACTCGTGCAGGTCCTCGCTGAACCTGAAGAGGCTGCCTATCGTAGTGGTGGTCAGTCGAGCCATTTCAGTGGCTAAGAATCATGGCCCGCTTATAAGACTTTTCGAAGAACAAGACGAGAGTCTCGAGCCTCCTCGGGCTGAGCTACTCTAGGAGGAGGGGCGCAGCTTGCAGGCGCCTCCAACTCACAAGAATCTCGCTCTTCAGAGGGGCTCCGCAGAGCTCCATTTCAGTCACGCTTAAGTATCTAGATTCGCGTAACATAATCCGGTATTTGCATATGGGAAAAGCAACCGGAGTTGGATCCATAGTCGTCGGCTTCATCATGGTCTTCTTGGGGATAGGCGCTTTCTTCTCTGGAGAGGCAGCCTCAGAGACGAGCCAGGGTAAGATGGTTGTGGGATTCATCATCATACTCGGCCTTGCTGCCATCTACGGTGGCGTGACCGCGAATCAGAAGGCGTCGACAAAGGCCCAACAGGCTCCGCAAGCCACACAAGTCACGCAATTCCCGCAGGCCGCGCAATTCTCGCAGGCGATGGAGATTCCTCCACCGCCGCCTGATGCAGTTGCCGCGGGCTTCTGCCCTTATTGCGGACGGGAGATTCAGGCGGATTTCGTCGTGTGTCCGTTCTGCGGCAAGTCCACCAAGAGCATGTGCCCGAAATGCGGGAAGCAGGTCCAGAAGGACTTCGTGGCGTGTCCGTACTGCGGGACGGTTTTGAAGGGGGCCTGAAGCCAATAACCGCTCGTGACTGAGCCTTGTCCAGTGTGCTCCACAGAGATCTCGGTAAAGAACAAGAACTCTCATGCGGATTCCACAGAGCACGAGGAAGGAGCGAGACTGGAAAAGAGTTAATGCCGGTCATCGCCGTTGAGGTCGCGTGAAGCTCATAGTGACCTCATCCGAGGACAACGCGTCGATGAACATCCGAGCGCGTCTTTTGGAGAAGCCCGGCTGGATTGAAAGCGGTGAATTTGATGGAAACCCGGCGTTGGTCAGGGACGATTTCCTCATGGTCCAGGTCAACAAGATACATCTCGACGAGGACTACGTCGACGATAGGGTGAAACAGAAGCTGGGAAAGGAAGTCGAGGTAGTCATCTTCGCGTCCAGGCACAGGGCGGAATCGAGGATCCCGACCCTGACAGTGCATCCGATTGGCAACTACTCATCTGCCGATTTCGGAGGCAAGCCGGGCACGCTCTGCAAATCATCTCCGCAACTGATGACTTCCGCGCTCAGGTCGCTCGCCTCGAACGCCAAGGGCATGGGCTTCAATGTCTCCTTCGAGACGACGCATCACGGTCCAAGCGTCAGCTGCCCCGCGTTCTACATAGAGATCGGCAGCTACGAGGAGCTCTGGGGCAGAGAGGATGCAGCCGAGGCGATAGCTAAGTCGATCATGAGCGTCAAGGACGAGGGATATCCGGTCGTGGTCTGCGCAGGAGGCGGACACTATGCTCCAAGATTCACCGAGGTTGCCCTCTCGAAGAAGGTCGCGATAGGCCACATGGCAGCAAACTACGCATTGGAGTCGCTAAACGAGGGCATGATCATACAAATGGCAGCCAGAAGCGATGATGCAAGGAGAGTATACTTCCACAAGAAAGGCATGCCCAAGCCAGCATACAGACAACTCAGGGAGAGGTTCGCCTCATTGGGTCTCGAGGAGATCAGCAGCGACGACCTGGAAGCGCTTTGAGCATGAACGTGTAGGAGGGATTGATTGGCGAGAGCAAAGGAGCCAAAGAAGACTGCGCTTGAGACCGTGATGAAGGAATTGAAATCTCATGCCAACCCGAAGAACGTCGAGGGGATGGCGCGATTCGGAATAAACCCCAAGAGCACGCTGGGCATCTCTGTACCCGTCCTCAGGAAGATGGCCAAGAAGGCGGGAACCAATCACGATCTGGCCTTGAAGCTTTGGGCAACTGGAGTCCACGAGGCAAGGATCCTCGCTTGTCTGGTCGACGATCCCAAGGCAGTGACCGAAAGACAGATGGAGAATTGGGTCAACGAGTTCGATTCATGGGACGTCTGCGACCAATGCTGCGGGAGCCTCTTCGACAAAACAGAATGCGCCCACCGCAAGGCGATCGAGTGGGCCAACAGAAAGGAAGAGTTCGTCAAGAGAGCGGGATTTGCCATGATGGCGGTCCTGGCTTGGCACGACAAAGAGGCTAAAGACGAATCATTCCTCAAGTTTCTGCCAATAATCGTCAAGGGGGCCACGGACGAGAGGAATTTCGTGAAGAAGGCAGTGAATTGGGCACTGAGACAGATAGGCAAGAGAAACCGTGCCCTGAACATGAAGGCCATTGAAACATCGAAGAAGATTCAGCTCATTGATTCGAAGAGTGCGCGATGGATAGCCTCAGACGCATTGCGAGAGCTTACGGGTGCAGCCGTCCAGAAGAGGCTGAAATCCTAGCCATGCCTTCGCCTAGGCGCCACGAGAGTACCCCTGAACGTCTTGCCCTCGAGAGCAGCGCGAAGGTTGACCAAGTCGTTTCCGTCGACGATCGCGAGAGATATCTTCGATCGCTCCAGCACCCTCGCTCCCACAGGGTCGAAAACGTTGTTCGGGCCAGCACCAGTCGAGTGCCCCACCAGACCGATGAGCTCCTTGTGAGTCATATGTGGTATCCTCTTGGCGTCCGGGTTCTTCTTCGGGTCGGCTGTGTAGGCGCCGTCCACAGAGGTCGCGTTGACGAGCCTCTTCGCTTTCACGCGTTCGGCGAGCAATGCGGATACCGCGTCGGTCGTGAGTCCCGGGCTGACACCGCCCATGACGACAATGGAATGAGCCTTGCCCGCGTGAAGAGCTTCGTCGTAGTCCTTCGGTGGTGAGTGACACGCGCGATCTCCAAGAGCTGTTATGAGAAGACGAGCGTTCAAGCGCGTGACCTCGATCCCCATCTCGTCGAGGAAGCTCTCATCGGCTCCAAGGTATCTCCCCGCTTTGATGTAGTAGCGAGCGATCTTGCCTCCGCCGGTCACTACATACAACTTGTACTTGGCAGACATGTCGATGAGGATCTTAGCGACTCTCCGGACATAGGAAGTGTAGCCTTCGTCCCTTAACAGTACGGAGCCTCCCAGCGACAATACTACGGTTTCCATGGTGCTCAACTTTTATAACGGTGAACGCTCTAACCCGTACAAAAGGCTTGGGACTGGTTCTGGTGACCGAGCTTACAGACCTGCAAACATACGAGTTCCGCAGGAGCCTCGAGGAGGTCCGGAAACTTTCGGGGAGAGGCACGGAACTGATATCGCTTTACATACCCCCTTCGAAACAGATCTCTGATGTCTCGAACTACCTCCGTAGTGAATACTCTCAATCGTCCAACATCAAATCCGCATCGACCAGGAAGAACGTCCAAGCAGCCATCTCGTCGATTCTTTCAAGACTGAAGAACTTCAAGCAACCGCCGGAGAACGGTCTTGTCTTCTTCGTGGGGCACAGGTCGATAGGCGCGGACCAGACCGACATGGTGCAGTTCGTCCTTGAGCCGCCAGAGCAGGTCCCCACTTTCATCTACAGATGCGACTCGAAGTTCTTCACAGAGACCATCGAGGGGATGCTCGAGACAAAGGAGACGTATGGGCTCATCGTCATCGACAGGAGCGAGGCCACGATAGGATACCTGCACGGCAAGAGGATCGAGTCCGTGAAGAACATGCAGTCGAGGG
>Ga0315284_10000189_pt1 | contig 85357 bp, 86 predicted proteins | sample YL17G09_16_MG_FD_203696 | JGI IMG/M metagenome (GOLD analysis project Ga0315284, IMG submission 203696) | Sediment microbial communities from Yellowstone Lake, YNP, Wyoming, USA - YL17G09_16 | ecosystem: Environmental > Aquatic > Freshwater > Lake > Sediment | place: USA: Wyoming | collected... | reverse complement strand
GTCATGAAACGTGGAATAGGGTATGAACTCAGCCCTGCCTATCTTTTTTTGATAGAGAGCGCTCGCTTCATCAGAAAAGGTGCCTTCCGGGCCAAGGTAGCCGACTTTTAACATATAACTATCTCCTTTCAACCTTTATTTTTGATTCCTTCAGCATTTGTCTTGCCAGCTTGTCGGGATAATCCCCTTCGTACACCAGCCTCTCGATCCCCGCGTTGATCATCATCTTAACACATATTATGCACGGCTGATAGGTGGCATACATCGTGGCTCCTTCTATCTTCACCCCGTGCCAGGCCGCCTGGATTATCGCGTTCTGCTCCGCGTGAAGCCCCCTGCACAGCTCGTGACGCTCTCCTGACGGGACATCAAGCTTCATTCTCAGGCAGCCCCTCATCGCGCAGTGCTTTATGCCCTTTGGAGCCCCGTTGTATCCGGTGGAAAGCACCCTGAAATCCTGGACGATTATCGCGCCAACCTTCCTTTTCAGGCATGTTGAGCGCTTTGATACGACTTTGGTGATGTTCATGAAATATTTATCCCAGGAAGGGCGCATGCTCATTTCCTCTTCAATACGTTCTTTACCGCGAGAACTATGCTGTTGGAGGTTAAGCCGTATTTTTCAAGAAGCTCTTGCGGAGGACCTGATTCCCCGAACATATCCATCATGCCTACCCTTATCATCGGCACAGGCATGTTTTCGGCAAGTACCTCAGCTACGGCGGATCCAAGCCCGCCGATTATGGAATGCTCTTCGGCTGTAACTACGGCCCCTGTTTCCCGCGCGCATTTGATTATGAGCTGTTTATCGATGGGCTTGATCGTGTGTATATTGATCACCCTTGCGCTTATTCCTTCTTTTTCAAGCTGCTGAGCGGCAACCTTTGCAAGTGATACCATTATGCCCGTTGCTATAATGCTCACGTCGCTTCCCGGGCTGATCGTCACGCCCTTGCTTATCTTGAAATCATAATCGGCCGAGCTGTAGATCACGGGAGTTGCCAATCTGGACAATCTGACATACGCGGGGCCGTGTTCTTTTACCAGGCTTTTTATGACATTAACGGTCTCTATCGCGTCAGCCGGCACGATCACTGTCATGTTCGGTATCGCCCTCATTATGGCAATGTCCTCGTTCGCCTGGTGTGTCGCGCCGTCCTCACCAGTGGTGATGCCTCCATGCGTTACGACGATCTTTACATTTGACCTTGTGTAAGCTATGGATACCCTTACCTGGTCCCATGCGCGCCCGCTTCCGAATACGGCAAATGTGCTGGCAAAGACCACTTTCCCGCATGACGCGAGCCCGGCAGCGGTGCTCATCATGTCCTGTTCCGCCACTCCCATGTCAAAGAACCTGTCAGGGAACTCTTTTCCGAACAGGCTTGTCTTCGTGGAAACGGCAAGATCGGCATCCAGCACGACAATATTCTTGTTCGTTTTCCCGAGTTCAACGAGCGTTTTCCCGTAAGCATCCCTTGTGGAAGCCAGTTCAGCCATCAGATCAATTCCTCCAGAGCTTTTATCACTTCTTCTTTTGTCGGCGCTTTTCCATGAAATTCCGTTGGCCTGTTTTCCATGAATGAAACGCCTTTGCCCTTTACGGTTTCTGCGATGATCATCGTCGGTTTCCCTTTGTGGCGCTGGGCATCATCAAGGGCTTTAATAATAGCTTTTATATCATGGCCGTTCACTCCGTCTATCACGTTGAACCTGAAAGCGCGCCATTTATCCGCTATCGGCTGTATACCCTTTATTTCCTCCACGTGCCCGTCTATCTGGTATTTATTGTGGTCCAGTATTACAGTAAGATTATCAAGCTTGTAATGTCCCGCTGTCATCGCGGCTTCCCATATCTGGCCTTCCTGGGATTCGCCGTCCCCTATTATCGCATAAACCCTGTAAGACCTTTTGTCCAGGCGAGCGGCCAGCGCCATACCGTTGGCCGCGGATAATCCCTGGCCAAGAGATCCAGTGGACATCTCGATGCCCGGAAGGCTCAGCATGTCCACATGCCCCTGAAGTGATGAGCCGATCTGCCTTAATGTCTTTAAATAGCTTTTTGGAAAATACCCAGCCTCAGCCAGCGCGGCATATAATACCGGCGCGGCATGACCCTTTGAAAGAACGAACCTGTCCCTGTTCTCCCATTTCGGGTTGCCCGGATCATGCTTAAGTATGTGGAAATAAAGCACGGTGATGATATCCGCGGCAGAGAGACTGCCGCCCGGATGGCCGCTCCCGCAGCGCCCGATCATTTCCACGATATGGCGCCTTATCACTTTTGCTTTTTCTTCAAGTTCTTTTATCTTTTTTTCCATTGAATATTCAGGATAACACGATGAGATTGCCGCTGTCAACGAGTTCAAGCTCCAGTTTAACCCGGAACTTTTCTTTTACTACTGTTCTCACCTTTTTGATTATCGCCTTAACGTCCGATTCCTTTGCATCCCCAAGGTTTATGATGAAATTGGCGTGCTTTTTTGATATTTCGGCGCCGCCGATCCTCAATCCTTTCAGCCCTGCCATATCTATCAGCTTGCCAGCCGGGATATCCTTCGGGTTCTTAAAGATCGAGCCGGCACCCGGCACGGCCCAGGGCTGCGTTTCTTTTCGTTTGATCATGATCTGTTCCATGTTCCTCCAGATCGTTTCCTTTCGTTTATGGCTAAGCCTTAACTTTGCCGATATGACTATGCATTCATCGATACGGCTGGACCTGTAGGAAAAGCCCAGGTCCGACCTTGATAACTTGATGTCCTTTCCTGCTGCTGAAATAATGTCCGCATATTCTATCAGTCTTCCGATATCATGGCCGAACGCCCCAAGGTTCATGACAACGGCCCCTCCGACAGCGGCAGGAACTCCGGCGGCGAATTCAAGGCCGGAAAGAGCTGCCCCCGCGAGTTTACGCAAGAGGGGCTGTATCAAGGTTCCGGCTCCAACTGTGACATGCCTTCCTTCACATTCAAAATCATTCATACCGCCTGATACCTTTATAACTATGCCTTCAAGCCCTTTATCCGGGATAAGAAGGTTTGAGCCGTTGCCGATTATGTACTTCTTTATGCCTTGTGTCGCGGATAATACTTCCCTGAGCGCGTCAAGGTCTTTTGGGATAACAAGTATATCGGCAGGCCCGCCGATCTTGAACGTGGTATGGCGGCTTAAAGGCTCGTCCCTGAGCACTTTGGCCGACTTTATCCTTTTTAATTCCTTGAATATCTCGTTATACTTGGCCACGTTCCCTCATCCTGTTCAACAGTTCTTTCCCGAGGTTCGTTATATCTCCTGCGCCCATAGTTATTATAAGGTCCTTTGGTCTTGCTATATCAAGCAGATGCTTGACGATCTGTTCTTTTTTCTTAAGAAATATTGTTTCCTTTGCCTGTTTTTTCACCTCATTGTAAATGGTCTTCCCGCTTATTCCCTCTATCGGGGATTCTCCCGCGCTGTAAATGTCCGTTATTATCGTTATATCTGCATTATTGAACGACGCCCCGAACTGTTCATAGAAATACAGTGTCCTTGTGAACCTGTGCGGCTGGAACACGCAGATGATCCTTCTTTCAGGATATCCCAGCTTTGCGGCTTCAAGCGTTCTCATTACCTCGGTGGGATGATGAGCATAATCATCAATTATCATCACGTCATTGAACTCCCCTATTATCTGGAAACGCCTTTTTGCGCCGGTGAAAAATTGAAGTCCGCTGCTTATCTTTGAAAACCCGCAGTTAAAATGCAGGCCGATCGCTATCGCGGCCAGGGCATTTTCGATGTTCTGCTTGCCCGGAACGCACAAAGTGACCTCCCCGAGCCTGTCACTGCCCTTAAAGACATCGAATTTGGACCTTCTTTCGCTGAACCTGAAATTTTCGGCGTGATAATCTTTTTCAGGAGTAAAACCGTATGTCACTATGTTTTTTTTGTCCAATGACCTGCGTATAGCATTCTGCCCCTCTCCATCGCCGCCCAGGATTATTATGCCTTCATCAGGCACAAGAGAGGCAAATCCCGTAAACTCTTCCATTACCTTATCAAAAGTCCCAAAATGCTCCATATGGTCAGGCTCTATATTGGTTATTACTTCCGCCGTGGGATGAAGCGTCATGAATGAGCCATCGCTTTCGTCCGCTTCCGCCACAACGTAGGGGCCCGTTCCTATCCTGGCGTTGCCATCCACGTCATTGGCTTCTCCTCCTATCAGGAAAGTAGGGTCCTTGTCGCATCTGGAAAGCATCGTAGCGATCATGGATGTTGTGGTGGTCTTTCCGTGCGTGCCGGCCACAGCTATCCGCACTTTGAACTGGTCCATTATCCAGGAGAGCATGACCGCCCTTTTCACAACAGGAATTCCGGAAGAAAGGGACTCTTCCACTTCTTCATTGTCAGCAGGTATCGCGGATGAGACAACAGTGAGGTCCGCTCCCCTCGCATTTTCTCCTGAATGCCCTATGAATATCCGCGCTCCAAGGTCTTTCAGCCTTATCGTATTTACGGACTCCTTAATGTCCGATCCGGAAACAACAAAGCCTTTTTTTGCAAGTATCTTGGCCAAAGCGCTCATACCGCACCCGCCGATGCCTACAAAATGCACCTTTTTTATCCGGGCCATGTCAGGCAGCCGGTTTTTTTGTTTTTCTTTTCCTGGCATATAGATCGATCCCCAATAGACCTGTTATTATACTGACAAATTCAAATGCGGCATCCGGCTTTCCCAGGTTGCGGCTGGCATTTTGCATATTAGAGTAAAGCTGCTTGTCATTCAATATCCTTTTTACTTCTCCTATCAGTTTGGCCTTGTTCAATTCCTTGTCCTTGATTATCACGGCCGCACCCGCGTCTTCCAGTATTTTCGCGTTCTTGTCCTGATGGCCTTCCGCTGAATAGGGGTATGGTATAAGTATCGAAGGCAGCCCCCTTGCGGTGATCTCCGAAATTGCCAGCGCGCCCGCGCGTGATATCACAAGGTCAGCTCCCGCCAGGCCGTCCCAGATATTATACATATAAGGGATGAGATGATAGAACAGTTTCCCCTCTTTGATCTCGTTCTTGATCCATTCGTGGTCCCTTTCGCCGCTTACGTGGATGACCTGTACGTTCAATGCTTCAAGTTCGTTCATGGATTCAACGATCGTCTTGTTGATGGATATCGCCCCCTGGCTTCCGCCAAGAACAAGGATTATTTTCTGTTCCTGACGCAAACCCATATTTTGAATGGAGATGCTCTTTACAGCTTTTACAACATCCTTTCTCACAGGGTTCCCCACATAATATACTTTCCTCCATTTGATGTGTTTCCTTGTGACCTCAAAAGCCACTGTGATGCGTGAAGCAAGCCATTTGCATATCCTTGTTGTAAGCCCCGGTATGGTGTTGCATTCATGAAGGATCACGGGCACCCTGAGCATAAAACTCGCGATGATCACCGGAAAACTGACAAAGCCGCCTGTTGCCACAATGATATCCGGTTTGAAAGATTTAATGATGCTGATCGACTGGAATATCCCCCCGATGGCCATGAAAGGCGCCGAGAACGATCTATATGTAAATTTTCTGAGCATCCCTCTTGCTTTAATTGTGACGAGCGAAAATCTTTCTCTTGGGACGATGTCTGTCTCAATGCCGCCCTCGCTTCCGACAAAAAGTATCTGGCTGTCGATCACTTTCTCCTGTACGGCCTGCGCAATGGCTATTGCCGGATAAATGTGGCCGCCGGTCCCCCCTCCCACCATTAAGACTTTCATTATGACATATTCCTTTCCTGCGCTACCCTGAATTGCGAGATATTAAGCAGGATCCCGACGGCGAAAAGCGCTGTTACTATCGATGTCCCGCCGTAGCTTATGAACGGCAGCGGTATTCCGGTGGTCGGAGCAATGCCAACGACCACGCTCATATTGAGGAAAGCCTGAAATCCTATCCAGGAAACGATGCCTCCCGCGAGCAGCATTGAAAAGCTATCCTGTGCGTTCCTTGCTATCCTGTATCCCCTGCCAATGAAAAGGATGAACAATAATACCACGCCCATTGCTCCGATAAGCCCCATTTCCTCGCAGAAGATGGCAAAAATAAAGTCGGTATAATTCTGCGGCAGGTAGAAGAACTTTTGCTTGCTTCCTCCGAGTCCCAGGCCAAAAAGCCCTCCTGAGCCAACGGCAATCAAAGATTGTATTATGTGAAAACCGACCCCTCTTGGATCGCTCCATGGATTTATATATGCGATAAGCCGCCTCATCCTGTAGGGACTTGTTATGCTTATGGCAATAAGGCCGGCAAAGGAAGCGGCAAGGACATATAACATGTTCCTTATCCTGGCTCCGCCAAGATAGAAAAGTGAAAAAGCTATCACCCCGATTATGATCGATGTGCCAAGGTCAGGCTCCTTTATTATCAGGAGAGCGGTAAGTGCTGACGCGCCAAGTGTTCCGAGCGCCGCGCTGGAAAGCGACCTGCTTGACAGTTCTTTTGCTAAATATATTATCAATGCGAACTTGGCTATTTCGCCTGGCTGAAATGATAAAAAGCCAAGATAGATCCACCTCCTGGCTCCGCTTATTCCAACGCCTATCCCGGGAATAAATACTATGACCAGAAGAACGATCGCCGCTGTTATTATATAAGTTGACCATTTCCCCAGAAAGTTGAGATCGATCTTAAATCCAGCGTAAAGCGCAAGCAGGCCGACCGCCAGGGAAAGAACATGCCTTTTTAAATAAAAATAATTATCCCCGAGCCTCATAGCCATTGTCGGGCTTGCGGAAAACACCATCAGCAAGCCGATGGAAAGCAAGGCCGCGACAATGAAAAGCAGAACATAGTCGGGACGCGTCTTATAAACGGGCGACAATATGCTTAAACACCTTTCCTCTTTCCTCAAAATTTGTGAACATATCGAAGCTGGCGCATGCCGGGGATAAAAGAACAGCGTCTCCCTTTTCGGCAAGGCGGTTTGAGCGTTTGACAGCGTCGTTAAAATTTTTAGCTTCGTGTATCCTTTTGAATCCGTATCTCTTTAGATTGTCATGGAATCTTTTCTTCGCCTCCCCTATCAGCACAACATCCTTGACATTGTTCTTTACGGCCTTACAGAGTTTTGAAATATCCGTCATCTTGTCCCGCCCCCCAAGTATCAGGACGATATCATGGAGCGGTGAAAGAGCATTTATGGCAACGATGGTCGAATCCGGATTCGTTCCTTTTGAATCATTATAATAAGAGACCCCCATCTTTCTTTTTACGAACTCGATCCTGTGCTCCACACCTTTGAACCTCATAAGGGTATTCTTGATCGATCGCGGCGGGACTTTGCAGATGAGAGCTGCCGCGATAGCCGCGAGCGCGTTCTCCACATTATGCGTTCCCTTTATTTTCATGCTGCTGATCTTGATTATTTTAGTCCTTTCGCTGACAATGTAATCGCCAGACACATAAACACCATTTTTAATGCGACTTTTCTGGCTTATAGCGGTCTTTGGGCACTTTGCTCTTATTGAGATATTTCTGACAAGTTTATCGTCATAGTTGAATATCAGGTGATCGTTCGTGCCCTGATTCATGAATATCTTGGCTTTTTGTGCTATATATTCCTTCATTGTTCGATGCCTTGTCAGGTGATCTTCAGTAATGTTAAGCATTATGCTTATCCACGGCCCGAATTTAGAAGCGGTTTCAAGCTGATAACTGCTTATCTCTGCAACTATCAGATCAAGGTTTGAATCGTCAATTGAAATGAGCGGATTACCTATATTCCCAGCAACGGCCACCTTATATCCGTGTCTCTTCAACATTTCTCCGATCAGTGTGGTCGTGGTGGTCTTTCCATTTGTTCCCGTGACCGCTATTATCGGCTTTTTTAAATATCGGCAGGCAAGCTCAACTTCGCCGATTATGGGGATGCCTTTCGACCTGGCTTTCCTTAGGATGGGGATCTCAAGTGAAACCCCCGGGCTTACTACTATAAGTTGGGCTTTTTCGAGCGCTTTTTTGGTATGTCCGCCAAGTTCGAATCCTATGCCGAGCTTGCGTAAGGTATTCAGGACATCCTTATTAATGTCATTTTTTGCTTCAGTAAGGAAGATCGAATGTTCGCCGCGCAGCCTTTTCGCCGCCGCGATCCCGCTCTTGCCCGCGCCAAAAATAGTTATCTTCACCTTACAAGACCATACTAACCCATATTCCCGCCGCCGCGAACAATACTCCCAGTATTGCGAATATGAGCACTACTAATGGTTCGGGGACTCCGAGGAGCTCAAAGTGGTGATGAAGAGGGGTCATCCTGAATATCCTTCTCTTGAACATTTTGTAAAAAGAAACCTGAAGTATCACGGTCATAGCCTCGATCAGGAAAACCCCGCCTATAATGGCGAAAACTAGTTCCATGTGAAGCAATATTGCAAGGCCGGATATCAAAGCTCCAAGGCCCATTGAGCCAACATCCCCCATGAAAACCTCCGCGGGATAGATATTGAACCATAAGAACGAGACCACCGCCCCGGCAGCCGCTGCCGATATTATCCCGGGATCCATGAACTGAAGATTGTAAGAAATTATCGCGAACGCGGCAAAAGCTATTGCCAGAGTGCTCGCGGCAAGGCCGTCCAGCCCGTCGGTCAAATTAACCGCATTGGCGCCTCCAACAATGACAAAACAGGAGAAAGGGAAATAAAGCCAGGGGGAATCGAAATAAAGCACTTTCAATAATCCTGTAACCTGGTTGTGATGCCCTTTCAATATCAATATCGCGGAGAAGATCGCCGCAAAAAGGAACTGCAGTATCAACTTTTGCCTGCCTGTAAGCCCTTCGTTCTGCCTGTTTCTGATCTTTATGACGTCATCGATGAACCCGAGCACGGAAAAGCCCAGAAAAAGCAGTATAAGCGCGAAATATTTCATGTCTATATCGATGTTTATCAGGATTATCACGAACAAAAGTATGGTGATCAGTATCGGGATGCCTCCCATGGTGGGCGTTCCCGCTTTCAGCTGGTGTGAAGAAGGCCCTTCCTGGCGTATGTTCTGGCCAATCCTGAAAACTTTAAGCGCCCATATCGCGGGGATGCTTATAAGCCAGCAGGTAATAAGAGAAAAGAAGAAAGTCACGATAAGGTTCATAGGCAGAAATTATACCAGAACAAAAAACCCCCGTCTACCGTGGAGTAGACGAGGGCTGAACATCTTTGTTATTCCCCACATTTTCATGCCTTAGGCAGACCCGCCTCTGGCGGGAAATGTGGGGAATTTATCCCACTATATTCAGAAATCCCAGTTTATTCCGAAGGAAATGATAGTTGGCAATCCAAAGCCGAACCTTGTCCTGCAGTTATCTGCCAGGATCCATTCGGTGCCTATTTCAGCGTTAAGTATTCCAAGTCCCACATAGCTTAGAGAGTTAACTCCAAGTTCCTGTCTTACTAGTGATGGCAGGTCTTTGTCGGCTACGCCAGGATTCTTCGCCTTGACCCTGCCAACTGCTGCTACGATGTCTTCTGCGGAAGGCTGTCCTTTGAACCATGTGACCGCAAATCCGATGCCGGTGCAGAGACCCATTTCTGACCTTGGATAACCGTACTGGTCCTTTTCGACAAAGCCGATTAGAGGATTGCCTCCAAGTCCCAAGCCCAATGTGAAATGTCTGCTTACGATAAGCGGGTTTACCTTTTGGGCTGCCGGAGCAGATGGCGGCGTAGGAGGCGGAGTAACCTGTTCCACCGGTATGGGCCTTTCAGTGGTGGGTGCCGGCGCTCCCGCAAAAGCCGCGACCTGGGAAATGAATACAAGAACAAGGACCAAACTGAACGCTCTAACTAACTTCATAAATAACCTCCCCTTTTCTTTGAACTGTATTGAATTATAAAGTTTGAGAGGTTTTTGTCAAGGGATATTTTTAAACTCACCCCGTCCCGACATAGCGTTGGGACACCCCTCTCCATCCTCACCCCCAATTTGATTACTGTCATTATCTACTAATTCTAGTTGTGTAACTCCCCTCTCCACTATGTGGAGAGGGGCGCAGGGGTGAGGAAAGAAAAACCCTCCGATTACTCAGAGGGTTTTCTTAATTAAGGCCTTAATTTAAGCCTTATACTTTAGAATACATAAACATAGCCCAAGGAGATCCCGCTCACTGATTGAACATAAGCATTGTCTTTATCCAGTGAAACTCCGGGTGCTATAAGTCCACCTGCCTTTGCATTATCGGCCCAGGACTGTGTTTCAGTGTTATATTCAATTGCCACAGCCTGATTGTCCGCAACACCGATCATGCAGCCAATGTTGAACGCGATACCGGTTCCCGGCCTGGCATCAACACCTGGCATTGCATTCTGTGACAGCGACTTGAGAGCGATCGCTCCATAAGGGATGTACATATCGATCTTTTTCGATACTACCCCTCCGAGCCCTAATGTCGTTTGCCCCATTCGATCAACAGTACTACCAAAGTCAACTGCGGAATACTCATAACCAAGAACAGCTGCAACGTCAACCGGCAGCGTCACACCCCATAATTTATTCAAGGAATTATTCAAGGTGTATTTAACGCCAAGTCCGGTTGTGCTTGCGGATTTCTGGTTAACATCAAGCTGCTTTTTAACGTTGACATAAGTATCTGATGAATATGCCGCCAGAACATCCAGGTCCTCCACCATTGGGATCCCGTATTCTGCCCTTATGCCAAGTGATGTGGTGTCAAGTGCCTGCGCACAGTATCCGCCAGCACCAAGAGCATCGTCCTTTGACAAATTCCCGGTCTTTTCTGCATTATGATTTGTTGCATACATGCCCAGCACCGCTACTTTGCCTGCTCCAACGCTTGGAGCAATGAGGAAACTCACGCCGGCAAACGAGGAACCCGCACAAGCAACAACCAATATCAATGCGATTAAAGTTTTTTTCATATTTTTATTTCACCCCCTTTCTTTTACAAAATAGAGATTATCGTTCTATTTGCCTTTGAATAGTCCTGTGACAAAATCAGCCGCGATGTCCTTGCAGCCAAGGCCGAAAGCTATTGCAAAAGCAAGGCCTACCGCGCCCACTATCACGCTGAATGACGCCACGATTATTGCGGATGATATCCCGAGTATCTCAAGCGCTTTCAGGAACCCGAAAATTGTCACGCCGTACTGGGCTATCTTTGCCATCGTCTTTGAATTTGAAAGCCCTATGTTATTGGCTATAACGACCACAAGCCCGGAAATGACCACCGATAAAAAGATTGAAAGCGCCAGGACAAAGATAGCAGCTATCACGCTGACTGAATAGTTGAGGATATTATTAAGAAGGTCCTTGGAGTTGGCCGGGCCTAATACCATGACAATTGCTGTCACGGTTATGAAGATCGTTGTCCAGTAAACCAGGTCGCCGAGTAGTTCCGACGGCGACTTCTTTATTTCTCCCTTGGTCAGGAATGGCGTGAAACCGATCGCCTGAAGGCCCTTGTCCAGCATGATCGATCTTAGGACGTAAACAACAAGCAATTGCAATCCTTTTGCCGCCAGCAGAGATACCAGTATGAGGACCAATGATATGACCAGATTCAACAGTAAAGGAGAAATAACCGCGGACACCTCCGAGATCGATTTTAAAATTAATTGAAGATCCATTATTTTTGCTCCCCTCATTAATAAATTCCAAATAACAAAATTTTGAGTCTTGAGTTTTTAGTTTTGAGTTCTTTATCACCCCCTTAGATCAATGTTATTAATAATGATACTACCATGAAAGTGCCGGCGCAAGCATAAGTTATCTTGTCCAGCCCCTCCTCAAGTCCTTTTTGAGTGCCGAATATTTTTGCCTGGCCGCCAATACCCCCAAGCCCTTCACCTTTGGCTGAATGCAGGAGGATAGCTGCGATCAGGCATATCGCGGAGATCAATTGAATAAAAAGTAAAAATCCTTTCACGGCCGCGATGAGTTTATCACACGGCGTCTATTTGTCAAGCGCATTGTAATATCCGTTCGTCTCATAAATAACGCTGCCCTCGATTATGAGTTCGCCGCGATTGTCCACACCCGCGGAGCCGTTCCTTCTCATACCGACAGAATAAACAATGTAATACTGATTATTGGCGGAGGTGCTGTAGGAATATAATGTGTTCACGGTCGCGCCGAATGGATCAAATAAATTCCCCTCCAGTATCTTTGGCTTTGAAAGTATGAGGGCTCTTTGATAATTGTCCTCCTGCGGGCATACCCCCTTGTTCTTTATATATGTATCTATTGCCAGCCTGAGGGTTTTCAGATCGCCTTTTATCCTTGAATAACGAGCTTCGTTCTGAAGCCCAAGGACATTAATCGCCGTGATATTATAAAGTACCGCCAGGATCGATATGACTATCAGGAGCTCCACGATCGTGAAGCCCTTGCCGCTCTTTTTATTTCTCAAATCAATGATTTCCCTGTCATTTCTTCGGGCATTTCGATCGCCAGCAGTTTTAAAATTGTCGGCGCAATATCAGCCAGGATACCGTTTTGCCGTATCTTGTTCCCTTTTACGTCAGGGACCAATATGAATGGCACCTTGTCACAAGTATGAGCTGTATGGGGTCCGTGAGTTGCGGGATCATACATCTGCTCTGCATTGCCGTGGTCCGCCGTAATGATAGTGACGCCGCCAAGGCTCTTGACAAGCTCAACTATTTTACCAACGGATCTATCCACGGCCTCCACCGCCTTTATGGCTGCCTCAAGTATGCCGGAATGTCCCACCATGTCGCAATTCGCGTAATTCATTATGACTACATCATATTTGCCGCTTTCTATCTCCTTCAGCACCCTGTCGGTGACCTCATAAGCGCTCATTTCCGGCTTAAGGTCATAAGTAGCCACTTTTGGCGACGGTATCAATATTCTATCTTCATGCGGATACGGCTTTTCAACGCCGCCATTGAAGAAAAATGTCACGTGCGCATATTTTTCAGTCTCGGCTATCCTCAATTGCTTGAGGCCGTTCTTGCTCAGCACTTCGGATAATATGTTCTTGAGCACTTGCGGCGGGTAAGCGACCGGAGCATCGATCGTGATGTCATATTGTGTCAGGCAGACAAAATGGGCCTTAGGATGGACTTTTCTTGTAAAGCCCTTGAGATCAGGATCCGTGAAACAGCTTGTGATCTCTCTGGCTCGATCCCCTCTGAAGTTGAAGAATATCAAAGAGTCATTATCTTTCACCACCGGCGCATCCACCATCACTATCGGTTTTATGAATTCATCCGTTTCTCCCCTGTCATACGCGCTTTGCATCGCGTTAACAGGATCGATCTCCGCAACTCCCTCCCCCGATGTCATTGCACTATAGGCCACCTGAACCCTTTCCCATCTCTTGTCCCTGTCCATCGCGTAATATCTTCCCATTATCGATGCTATCTTGCCGGTATTTCGTTTCCCGATCTCCTTCTGCAATTCTTCGATATAACCTTTCCCGCTCTTCGGTGGCGTATCACGGCCGTCCATAAAGCAATGGATGAAAACCTTATCGATCTTGTTCCTTTTGGCTAATTCAAGCAACGCATATAGATGCTTATTGTCGCTGTGGACTCCGCCATCGGAAACAAGCCCCATCAGGTGAAGGTTAGAACCGTTCTTCCTTACATTATTAATAGCATCGAGCAATGCCTTATTCGTGAAAAAGTCCCCATCCTTGATCGATTTGGTGATCCTTGTGAGTTCTTGATATACAACTCGTCCGGCGCCGATATTCAGATGCCCCACTTCCGAATTTCCCATCTGGCCTTCCGGCAGCCCGACAGCTTCGCCGGAGCATCCAAGCGTGGTCGATGGATATTGTTTTGCGAGAGTATTGACTATCTGGCTTTTGGAAAGCTTGATGGCGTTGGCATCAGCTGAGTCTCGAACCCCCCAGCCGTCCATGATTATCAGGATAAGTGGTTTTATTGACAATTATAATATCCTCTCGATCAATAGAAATGGAGCCGAGCGGGATCGAACCGCTGACCTCCTCGTTGCGAACGAGGCGTTCTCCCAGCTGAACTACGGCCCCTTACCTATTTCCAGACGCGCTTCTTGACCTTAAGCTCGACTTCTTTGGCGGGATAAACCTCTTCAACGATCTCATCAGGTTCGAACCAGAGCTTTATCTCTTTTTCCGCGGTTTCTTCTGAGTCGGAGCAATGCAGGACGTTCTCGAAAAGGCCTTTGGTCGTCAGCCTCCCGTATTGTCCCCTGATGCTTGTGGCATCCGCTTCCTCCGGATTCGTGGAACCGGCCAGCTTTCTTACTTTACCTATTGCGTCCTCGCCTTTATATACCAGCGCTAGTACCCTGCTGTATTCATCCCCATGAAGCTCACCCATAAGGTACTTCACCACGTCATTGAAAAACGGCTTGCTTCTTAAATGGGTGTAATGCTCTTCCGCCAGCCCTTTGGATACATGGACCACTTTTGCGCCAACTATGCGGAGTTTGGTCTCCGATAACCTTGTGAGGATATTGCCGGTGAGGGATTTTTTTAATCCGTCCGGCTTTATGATGACCAGGGTTTTTGTGTTCATTTATTTATCCTGAAGGACCGCGATCCCCGGAAGCTCCTTGCCTTCAAGGAATTCAAGCGATGCGCCGCCTCCCGTGGAAATATGCGTTATCTTGTCCGCAACGCCGGCTTTTTCAACGGCCGAGGCAGAGTCACCGCCGCCAATGATGGAGACTGCCTTTGATGCGGCAATTGCTTTTGCAACCTCATTCGTACCCTTGGCGAATTTTGCGATCTCAAAGACCCCCAGGGGGCCGTTCCAAACGATCGTCCCGGCTTTTTTGATCTCTTCTTTAATGATCTTAAGGGATTCCGGGCCTGTGTCTACTCCCATCATATCTACGGGAATATTGTCAAGCTTTACGACTTTTGTTGAGGCTTTTTCAGATATTTCAGAAGCCACGACCACATCCACATCAAATATTACCTTTGCTTTGCTGGCTTCGGCCTGAGCAAGGAAAATTTTTGCCTGTTCGATCGATTTATCTTCAACAAGAGATTTCCCGATCTCCATGCCTTTTGCCTTCAGGAACGTATAAAGCATTCCTCCGCCGATTATAAGCACATCGACTTTCTTCAGAAGGTTCTTAAGTACACCGATCTTAGTTGAAATCTTTGCTCCGCCAATTATCGCCACAAAGGGTCTTTTTGGATCAATCAGGGCCTTGCCCATCACATCAAGCTCTTTCTGGATCAAGAATCCAGCATAAGCCGGAAGGAATGCGGCAACTCCTGCGGTTGACGCGTGGGCCCTGTGGGCGGTGCCGAACGCGTCATTTACATATATATCAGCAAGGCCAGCTAATTTCCTCGCGAACTGCTCGTCATTCGCCTCTTCTTCCTTGTAGAACCTGACGTTCTCCAGAAGGACTATGTCTCCATCATTCATTTTTGAAATTGCCTGCTCCACCTCTTCACCGATAGTATCATCAAGCTTAATGACCTTTATCTTTAGAAGTTCTTCAAGCCGTTTGGCTATCGGATTGAGCCTTAGCTCTTCTGTTATTCCATCCGGCCTGCCAAGGTGAGAAACGAGAATGACTTTTGCGCCTTTTTCAGTGAGGAATTGTATCGTCGGAAGGGCTTCTTTTATCCTGATGTCATCGGTGATGTTCTTAGACTTGTCCATCGGGACATTAAAATCAACACGGACAAGAACTCTTTTGCCTTTCAGTTCCTTTTCTGAGAGATCAGCAATTGATTTTTTGTTCATGGGACAGCTCCTTATTTATTTGCCATCAATTTGAGGAGGTCCACTACTCTGCAGGAATAACCCCACTCATTGTCATACCACGAAACCACTTTAAAGAACCTCTTCTCGCCCTTCAGATTGTTCTGCAGCGTTGCAAGAGAATCATAAATAGATGAGCGGTCATCATGGATAAAATCGGTCGATACCACTTCGCCGTCTGCGACACCCAATATTCCCTTTAGGTACGACTGTGACGCTTTTTTCATGAGCGAATCGATCTCTTCAATAGAAGTGTCTTTTAGTGAGCGGAATGTAAGGTCTACAACGGAAACATCGGCTACCGGTATACGGAACGACATGCCGGTAAGCTTCCCTTTTGTCGCGGGCAGGACTTCACCAACCGCCTTTGCGGCGCCTGTTGTTGACGGAATAATGTTAATTGCCGCCGCTCTGCCGCCGCGCCAGTCTTTCTTTGACGGGCCGTCAACCGTCTTTTGTGTGGCGGTGTAAGCATGGATTGTGGTCATTAATCCGGTCTCGATACCGATACCTTCTTTAAGAATAACGTGGACTAATGGCGCGAGGCAGTTCGTTGTGCAGGAAGCGTTTGAGATTAAAGTATGCTTGGAAGGGTCGTATTCATTATCGTTCACGCCCATGACTATGGTCTTCACTTCGCCTTTGCCCGGAGCGGTGATCAGAACTCTTTTTGCTCCCGCAGCCAAATGGCCCTTTGCTTTTTCTGAGTCCGTAAACAGGCCCGTGGATTCTATGACAATCTCAACGCCTAAGTCCTTCCAGGGAAGCTGGCTAGGATCTTTTGTGGCCATGACGCACTTCACCTTGTGGCCATTGATGATCAAAGTGTCATCCTCTGCCGCCCCACTGCTTTTCTCCGTTGATAATGTCCCCTTGAATTTACCTTGGACCGAATCATACTTCATTTGATAAGCAAAATATTTAGCATCTGTACTGATATCTACTACTGCTACGACCTCGATCTCCTTGCCAAGCACTCCCTTATCAACCATCGCACTCAAAACCTGTCTCCCGATCCTGCCGAAACCGTTTATCCCGACTTTAACCGCCATTTTTCTTTCCCCCTTCCCCGCCTGAGGCGGGTCCGCCTATGGCGGATATTTTATCCTTATATAAAGGAATTGTGAGTATATCATCATGCGCTATTTTATGTCAATTCTGATATAATTTCCGTCTCATGAGAAGAAATGTGATAATGATAATATCGGCCTTGATCTTTGCAGCGGCAATTATATATGTAATAAAGCAAAGTGAAACAATAAGCCTCCTTCAAACCCTTCTGCCGGAAAAGATAGCTGTTTTCAAAAATGTTCACATGTCCGGCATAGAAGCTTCGAGCGAAGCCTGGGACATATACGCAAAAGAGGCCTGGACGGGAAGGGATAAGTTCGTCACTTCTTTCGACCACGTCACAAATGCCACAATAACCAAGAACGGCCGCATAATGATAAAGGGCCTGGTGGCCAGGCGGGCAAGGATCGCAAAGAACAAGGATTTCGAGATATTCCGGAGCATAGAAGAGGACAAAAATGATCGCTATCTCAGGGTAAAGGTGGACTTTGGCGCATTAGCCAATCCGCCAAAGCAGGAGAAAAATTTTTCATCGCTTACCGCCGATTACATTAAATTCAATCCCGACTCGAAGAAAGCGCTTGTCCAGGGCAATATCAGGATATTAAAAGACAAGCTTACCGTACGGGGCGAAATAGCCACGCTTGATCTTAATTTGAACATCGCGACATTTGAGGGAAGAAGTTCTTTCACCAAGAGAGACACAAAGCTTTATTCTGATTCCGCGACCGCATTTTTTGATACCGATAAGGTTGACCTTTCAGGCTCGGTTGAAGTTGAACAGAAGAACAAGAAGGCTTCCTCGGAAGCGGCAAACTATGATGACAATTCAAAGACGATCATCATGACCGGGAATGTTGTAGCCGTGATTGAAAAGCCTAAAAGCCTGATGAAGGAAGAAAGCGCGGGCAAATACAAAAGCGAGGAAGCAAAAAAAGCCCTTATCACAAGGACACACGTCAAGTGCGACAAGCTGATAATTGACACTGAAAGCAACGATGCAAAAGCATATGGCAACGTTCTGGTGATTCAAACCAGCAAGGAGGCCAAGTCCGATCAGGCCGAATATAGCGAGGGGAATGCCGTCATCGTAATGACGGGCAACGTGTACATGAAGAAAAATGATGACTGGATAACGGCAGATAAGGTCATAGTCTCCGTTGACAAGGAAATTTTTGAGGCGACAGGCGGTGTTGAGACAACATTCAAAGTGAAAAAAGGCTCAAGATGAGAGCTTTTTGATAAGCTTTGCCACCCTTTCTTTTTCGTCCCTTGTCTTTTTATCCTTTACTTCCAGCTTGAACGAGATCATGTCCCCTTCTTTACAACCGGCCGGTAAAAGATTCCTTGAAATTTCGATCGTGCCGCCATCTTCATCGACAAGAATTACCGCGATGTTATTCTCGATCCTGTCCAAATTTCCATAAAAACTTTTCTTCATCAGAACAACAGCTTGCGCCTCCTCATTGAGATGCTCTGGAGTATCCCTATCGCGCACATATCCATAATAAGGGCCGTTCCGCCAAAGCTGACAAAAGGAAGCGGCACTCCCACCACAGGCATAAGTCCAAGTGTCATGCTAATGTTTGTGAACATCTGAAAACCGATCATTGCGGCTATGCCTGCCGCTATAATGCTCCCGTAAAAATCACGCGCTTCGTTGGCGATCACAATCGCCCTGTAAATTATTATCGTGAAAAGAACGATTATGATGATCGCGCCAATGAAGCCGAGCTCTTCGCCGATCGCCGAGAATATAAAATCCGTGAACTGCTGCGGGATAAAAGAAAGCTGCGTTTGCGTGCCGTGCATGAAGCCCTTCCCAAGGATCCCGCCTCCCCCCACGGCGATCTTTGCCTGAAGGCTGTGGTAACCGATACCGAGAGGATCAAAATCAGGATTTAAAAATGCCATAAGACGCTGCCTCTGATATTCCTTGAGCATCCCCCAGAACCTGGAAACAGCATAACCGATTCCGATATTGCCGAACATTACAGCTGTCAGGTCCAGAAGCCTTATCCTGCTGTTTTTCATGTACAAGGCCAGGCCGACTAAATAAATTATCCAAACATAGATGTACTGCCTGAGAACTATGCTCAGTATCGGAGTGATCAAAAGTATAAGAAGCATGTTCGATGCTTCCGCCCAGATGAGCATGCCCGCAAAAATAAAAAATAGTATTATCGCGGTGCCGAGATCCGGCTGTTTGAATATCAGAATAAAAGGAAGGGCAAGTATCAGCAATGGAGCGATCAGGTTCACTATACCCTTGATCTCGCCCCTTTTCCCTTCAAGATAAGAGCCAAGCGTTAAAAGAACAGTGAGCTTGGCGATCTCAGATGGTTGGAAGGATACAGGGCCAATAGCGAGCCATCTCTGCGCGCCAAGTATCGTGAATCCTTTATAAATGACGATGAACAGGAAGAAAATTGAGATAATATACAAAGGGACGGCAAGGTTTTTCAGGTGTGAATAGTCGATATAAGCAAATACCGCCAATCCCATCGCGCCGATAATGAAAGCGATCAACTGCCTTTTTGTGTAATAGAGAGGATCGTCGCCTTCGCGCGACTGCTGTGAAAATGTGCAGCTGAATATCATCATGATACCGATGAATATCAAGAGTCCCATGCACAGCCATAAAAGCGTGTCCGAATGGCGCAGCATCCTGAAATTTATCATATTTTATCCCTGAGACAGTTCCACGGCCTTCAACATGGCCTTCGCTTTATTCAGCGTCTCTTCATATTCTTTCGCGGGAACTGAATCCGCCACTATCCCTGCTCCGGCCTGGACATACGCGGTATCTTTATTGACCAGGATGGTCCTTATGGTGATGCATGTGTCCAGATCCCCGTAAAAGCTGAAATAACCCACAGCCCCGGCATACGGCCCCCTTTTCAGGTTCTCGAGTTCATCGATTATTTCCATGGCCCTTACTTTTGGAGCGCCGGTGACGGTCCCCGCGGGGAAGGATGCTTTCATAAGGTCAAAGGCATCTTTGCCCTTATTTAATCTTCCCGAAATGTCCGACACAATGTGCATGACATGGGAATACTTCTCTATCGCCATAAGCTGATTAACCTTTATCGTGTCAAAATCGCAGACCCTGCCAAGATCGTTCCTTCCAAGGTCCACAAGCATTATGTGCTCAGCTTTTTCCTTTTCATCGGCAAGCAGTTCTTTTTCAAGCCGCGCGTCCTCCTCACCGTTAGCTCCCCTTCTTCTTGTGCCGGCAATGGGCCTTATCGTTGCAACATTATCCTCAAGCCTCACCATGACCTCTGGTGAAGTGCCGATCAGGCTTGTGTCGCCGAACTTGAGATAATACATGTAAGGGGACGGATTCAGTGTGCGCAAGATCCTGTATATCCTGAAAGTGTCGCCTTTAATTCCGGTCTTGAACCTTTGCGAAAGGACCACCTGGATAACATCGCCGCTTTCAATATGTCCTTTTGCTTTTTTTACCGCGTCTTCAAATGCCTCTTTTGTAAAATTGGAAGAAAGCTTTAACTCGCTTTCTTTGACTGGCTTGAACTTTGCCTCATCTTTTGCCGGTCCCGTCAGTTTTTTCTCAAGCGCGTCGATTTTTTTTATCGCGGTCTCATAAGCTTTATTCGGGTCATCCTCTATGAGGACGTTGGATATTATGCTGATCTTATGGTTGATCCGATCAAAAGCAAGTATGGTGTCCGTCAATAAGAACTGCATATCAGGGAGCTTAAGGTCATCGGGATTCTTGTCCGGCAGTTTCTCCAGATGCCGCACGATGTCATATCCAAGATAACCCACAAGCCCGCCGTAGAACCTTGGCAATCCTTTTATCTTGACCGATCTATATCGGGATAGGACTTTTTTTAAAGCGTCGATAGGATCCCCTTCAATGATCTCTGTTTTACCATTTGAAATGATCTCGATCTTCCTGCCCTTGCTTCTTATGATCAATATCGGGTTGCTGCCAAGAAAGGAGTACCTTCCTATCTTTTCCCCGCCTTCCACGCTTTCAAGAAGATAAGAGTATTTCCCTTCGATCTTCCTGAAGGCTGAAACAGGGGTTTCCATGTCAGCGATGATCTCCTTGTAAACGGGGATCAGGTTGGCTTTCCTGGATAATTCAATAAATTCTTTTTTGCTTGGATAATACATAATTAAAAGAACATTCTGATCGCGATTATCAATAAATAAACCGCGAATAACTTCCGCAACAGCTGTTCGGGGATCGGCATGGCGATCATTGAGCCGATAAGTCCTCCGATCAAAAAACCGGCCGCGGCATAAAGCGCCACATCAATGACAACATTCCCGCTGTAGTAATATCTCATTACCGCTAATATGCCTACCGGCGGCAACAGCGCGGCAAGAGCTGTCCCCTGCGCCTGATGCTGGTTTAGCCCCATGAAGAATATCAAGGCAGGGATTATTATTGTCGCGCCACCTATCCCGAAAATGCCGCTAAGAGTTCCGGCAAGCAATCCGGTAATTATCGCAAATACAGCTGACATATTAACTTCCTCTCCCTTTCAGTATCGCCTCGGCTATTTTCATGTCCTCTTTTGTAGTGATCTTAATGTTCTCATAGGACCCCTTGACCATCTTCACGGATATGCCAAGTCTTTCCACAAGCTTTGAGTCATCGGTCGCCAGATAGCCGATCTTATTTGCTCTTTCATACGCTTCCTTGATAAGATCATACTCAAAGGCCTGGGGGGTTTGAACGATCCATATCGTGTCCCTGTCCAGAGTTTCCAGTACAACATTTTCTTTTGAGACCGTCTTTATGGTATCCTTAACGGGCATTCCGGTGATGACCGCCTTTGATGTTTTTGCCTCATTAATAACGCCTGATATCATTTCTTTCGTGACGAGGGGCCTTGCGCCGTCATGTATCACCACAATGTCAGTATCTCGTGTCGCCGCCTGCAGTCCGTTATAAACAGAATTCTGCCTTTCCGCTCCTCCCGGTATTATTTTCAGCAATTTTTTATATCCGCTCAGAACGTTCTTTGCCTGTTCCACGTCATCTTTATTAACGACCACGACAATATCATCCACAGACTGGCACTCTTCAAAAACAGAAACTGTCATGGATAAGATGCTTTTCCCGAGAAGTTCCAGGAATTGTTTTTTTGCTCCGATCCTGCTGCCTGCGCCCGCGGCGGCGATTATCGCGGTTACCTTCAAGTTATCACCTTAAGGCTCTTGGGGGATCTTGTAAGGACCCTGCATCCCGATCTCTCAACAAGGACCATATCCTCTATTCTAAATCCTCCGATACCCGGGATATACACCCCCGGCTCTACCGTCATGACCATTCCTTCCTTAAGGATATCCTCGCTTTTTAACGAAACCCTTGGAGCTTCATGGACCTGCAGCCCAATTCCATGCCCGGTGCCGTGAGTAAAGTACCGTCCCAGCTTTTCCCTGGCAAGCACCCCTCTGGCAGCGCTGTCCACCACGGAAGCGCTCACGCCATCACGGACAATGCTTATTGCCGCTTCCTGGGCCTTCAAGACCGCATTGAATATTTTCAGCCTTTTCTTGTCCGGAGCGGCCAGTGATACCATCCTTGTTATGTCACTATTGTAACCTTTGTACCTCGCGCCGAAATCCATCACAACAATATCGCCTTTAAGGATCTTCTTGTCCGTAGGCTTGCCATGGGGATACGCGGAAAGTTTTCCTGATGAAACAAGCGTCTCAAAAGCCGGATTTTCGCTCTTGAATATCTTCATTAAATAATCAATGTGCGCCGATACCTCAAGCTCGGTCATTCCCGGTTTTATTATATGGATCATGCAGTCAAAGGTAAGGTCAGCGATAAGAGCGGCTTTTGCTATAAGCTCTATTTCGCTTGCATGCTTTATGATCCTTTTTCCCCTTATCTCCTTGCTTATACTGTAAAATTCAACTCCCGGAAGTGCAGCTTTTATCTTGTTGAAAGTAGCAACATCGATCTTATCCTCTTCATATCCGAGCCTGCTGATCTTTTTCTTTTTGAGGAAGTTGATGGCGGGTTCCCAGATATTGATCCCTATTGGCGCCTCTATGACCTTGGTCCCCTTAATAACCTCTTCTTTTGCCTGCGCGGTATATCTTCCGTCCACGATCAACAAGTAAGTGCTGCCTGATCCGATCAGTATCCCCACACTCCCTGTAAAACCGGAATAGTACCTGATATTGGGCTGGCTAGATATGAGGTTTATCATTTTCCTTTTATGAGGTTGATCGCGGCCATAAGGCCCAGCACATAACTGTTCTTTCCGAAACCTGTTATCTGGCCGGCAGCCACGGGAGCGATCACGGATTTTTGCCTGAATTCCTCTCTTGAATATATGTTTGACAGATGGACCTCAACCGTCGGGATTTTTACGGACGCTATGGCATCACGGATAGCAATCGAGTAATGCGTGTATCCTCCCGGATTAATTATTATAGCCCGACATCTTTTTTTTGCCTTTTGGATCAGGTTTACAATGTCTCCTTCAATGTTGGTCTGATGGATATCCAGTTCAACTTTTTCTTTCTTTGCCAGGGCCTTCAATTCGGCGTTGATCCTTTCAAGCGTCACCTTGCCGTACACTTTCGGCTCTCTTTGGCCAAGCATGTTCAAGTTCGGCCCGTGGATAACAAGTATCTTTTTTGCCATACTCTTAAGGATTATATCATAAGGGCATTTAGATTCAACATATCGGGATTAAGGTCTGTCGCACCAAAGTAGTAATATCACATTTTGACGATATAGAATTATCACATTCCATGGAAAGGAGTGTGGTAAAAAATGTCAAAAGAGGAGATATTACAAATGACCCAAAGGGATATAGACAGGATCAAACTTCTGCACCATGCCATCCAAAAGAAAATAAGCCAGAAGAAAGCCGGGGAATTACTGAATTTGTGCCGGGAGCAAGTCAATCGGCTTTGTGGAAAGATAAGGATAGAAGGCGATAGAGCCATAATCCACGGCTTGCGGGGTCGTCCTTCAAACCATCGTCTGCCTCAAGCATTTGTTGACAAGGCAAAGGCTAAACTAAAAGAAAAGTATAGCGATTTTGGGCCGACGCTGGCAGCGGAAAAGCTTTTTGAATTAGAGGGGATCAGAATGAGCGAAGAAAAGGTCCGCCAATTGATGATTGATATAAATTTGTGGGAAGCTAGAAAACAAAAAGCTGCCCATCGTGAATGGAGAGAACGTAAGGAATGCTTTGGGGAAATGGTCCAGATGGATGGTTCTGATCACGATTGGTTTGAAGGCCGTCGGGATAAATGTATTCTTTTGGCATCCATCGATGATGCCAGCAACCGGATTTTTCTGCGCTTTACTGAATATGAAGACACAAGAAATCTCATGCAGTTTAGCCGAACCTATCTGAAAAAGTTCGGCAAACCATTAAGCTTTTACGTAGATAAAGACAGTATATATGTCACCAACCGGCAGCCCAACCTGGGAGAGGAATTGCAAGGAAGAAAATATGCGCTGACTCAGTTTACCAGAGCTATGGAAGTGGATTTAGGCGTAAAAGTAATCAATGCCGGCAGTCCTCAAGCCAAAGGCCGTGTGGAAAGACTTTTTGGCACCCTGCAAGATCGACTGGTAAAAGAGCTGCGTCTGGCCGACATTTCTTCCATTCCGGCGGCTAACCGCTTTTTCGATCAAATTTATCTTGCCAAATACAACCAGAAATTCAGCGTGCCGCCCAAAAACAAAACTGATGTGCATCGATCGGTGGGGAAAACCGAGGCAGAACTTAATGCCATCTTTAGCTTTCAGGAAGAACGAGTCATTGGCAACGATTACACTATCCGATGGAAGAATCGAATCTTTCAGATAGAAAAGCACCAGCCCTATTATCTGTTGCCAAGAACAAAAGTTGTTGTTGAAGAACGTTTAAATGGAAAAATCAAAATCAGATATAAGGGGGAATACCTGAGAATGCATGAAATTGATCCGGAGAAGATTCGACAACCGACGCGATCTTCTCCTGTTCAAGCCGTCTGCCTCCGTAAGCCATTTATCCCTTCCCCAGATCATCCCTGGAGGCGATGGGCAATAAAATCATACCCAAAGAGGAGCGAGGCCAGCTTAAAATGTGACATTTCTATTTTGGAGAAAGTGTGACATTTCTATATTGGCTTGACAATCGGGATTAAGGTCTTTAAGTTTTCAATGTTTTGTGATACAATATATTTTTGTTTTATGCAAAGTGAACAGCGAAATAGGATGAACATATTCAAGAAGATCGGGTCCTACCTGCCCCAGCAGCGCGGAAACAGGATCATATTATATTTTATTATATTTGCCGCCATATTGAGCGGGCTATTCCTTCAAATACTGACACAGCTCCCTAATGTTGAGGCGATAAGCATTTATTCGCCGTCGGAAACCACGGAGATCTACGCGTCGAACGGCACCATACTTGCCAAGCTCCACAGGGAGGAGAACAGGTATGTGGTCCCTCTTGAAAAGATCGCGCCTATCCTTCAGAAGGCCGTTATCGCGATCGAGGATGAAAGGTTCTATCAACACAGGGGGATCGATTACCAGGGTATCTTGAGGGCAGCGGTAACGAACATAACGAAGAAAAGGATACATGAAGGCGGCAGCACCATAACCCAGCAGCTTGCAAGGAACCTTTTCCTTACAAAGAAAAAAACAATAACAAGGAAAATAGCGGAAATGTTCCTTGCGCTCCAGATAGAACGAAGGTACACAAAAGCCGAGATATTGGAGCTTTATCTTAACCAGATCTACTGGGGACACAATGCTTACGGCATAGAATCCGCGGCGAACGTATATTTCAATAAGCACGCATCGGAGCTGAACCTTGCGGAGGCTTCGCTTCTTGCCGGCATAATCGAAGGGCCGGAAAAATTTTCCCCTTACAAGAACATGGAGGGGGCCAGATCAAGGCAGGCGGTCGTGCTCTCAAAAATGGTGGAACTGGGAATGATAACGGCGGCATCAGCGAACGCGGCAAAGATGCAGCCTGTAATCCTGTCCACCGAGACGCCGAATAAATATAAATTCGTCGCGCCTTACTTTACCACATATGTGATACAGCAGCTTATAGACAAGTACGGGGAATATACGGTCTATAACGGGGGTTTGAGGGTTTATACCACCATAGACCTCAATAAACAGGGCATTGCGGATGAAGTTGTCAGGAAGTTCGTTCAGGATGAAGGTGAAACTTATAATTTCTCCCAGGCCGCCCTGGTATCGCTTGATCCGCGAACAGGTTATATCAAGGCCATGGTCGGGGGGATCTCCTTTGAAGCTTCGGAATTCAACCGGGCATGGCAGTCAAAAAGACAGCCCGGGTCCTCTTTCAAGCCGTTCGTTTACACGGCTGCCATGGAAATGGGCGTATCTCCGGGTTACATCCTGGAAGATTCACCTGCCACATACGAAGTCCCTGCCGATGAATGGAACCCGGAAGGAAAGTGGGAACCCAAGAACTTTGATGAAAAATTCCGCGGCAAGGTCACTTTGCGTGAAGCGCTGGAAAGGTCGCTGAACATACCTTCTGTAAGATTGCTTGACAAGATCGGCGTGGCAAGCGCGATAGATGTCGCGAAAAGGATGGGCATAAAAAGCCCGCTTAAACGCTCACTCGGCCTTACGCTTGGCATATCCGAGGTGAATCTGCTTGAAATGGCGTCTGCTTTCGGGGTTTTTGCCAACGGCGGCATAAGGGTGGAACCCACGGCAATAACAAGGATAGAGGGGCGCAACGGGCAACTGATCTATAAACACACCATAAGTGAAAAGCGCGCATTGAGCAAGAACATCGCGGCTGTCATGGTGGACATGATGCAGGGCGTGCTCCTGCGCGGCACCGGCGTGCGGGGCAACATCGACAGGCCCGCGGGGGCAAAGACCGGGACCACGGAAGAATTCAAGGACGCCTGGTTCATTGGATATGTGCCGCAGCTGGTGACAGGCGTATGGGTGGGCAACGACAACAATGAACCGATGGAAGGCGTTACGGAAGTCGCGGTATCACCAAGGATGTGGAAGGCATACATGTCAAATGTGCTGATCGATGAGCCCGTTATCGACTTTCCGAAGCCGGAAGGACTTGTGGATGTTTCCATCTGCCTTGATTCCGGCAAGATCCCGAACGAGTATTGCCCCGGCAACAGGATAGTAAAGGCGACATTCTGGTGGAACGACAAGCCAACTGAGATCGACACATATCACCCAACCACCGAAGCTCTGCCGGATTATATTTCAAGGTAGACCGCATGATCAAATTTGGTACTGATGGATGGCGAGCAAAGATTTCCGAAGATTTTACCTTTGAGAACATAAGGATCGTATCACAGGCATACTGTAATTACCTGAAAAAGGAACAGCTTTCCGGCAAGGGAATCGCGGTCGGCTATGACAACAGGTTCCAGTCCGAGGATTTCGCCCGGGAAGCCGCAATGGTGGCCGCATCCAATGATATCAAAGTCTATTTGACTGAATATTCCGTCCCCTCCCCTGTTGTTTCATTCGTTGTCAAAGACAGGGCGCTTGGCGGCGGGATAATGATCACCGCATCGCACAACCCCCCGCAGTGGAACGGCTTTAAGATTAAATCCCAGTTCGCATGCTCAGCTTCACAAGACATCACGAAAGCAGTTGAGGCGGAACTTGATAATGTTAAGTCACCGGATGTCGCGAAAGTAAATGAGAATTTAATTGAGAAGATTGATCCGACAGATAAATACTTTGAACATATTTCAAGGTTCGTTGATTTTGACAAAGTTAAAAACGCGAACCTTAATATTATCATTGACCCGATGCATGGGAGCGCCGCCGGTTATGTAAAGGAAATATTGGCTGGGCATGGGATAAACGCTTCTGAAATAAACGGCAACAGGGACCCGCTTTTTGGAAATCTAAATCCGGAACCGATACCTATCAATATGACCGAGCTTTCGTCCCTGGCTAAAGATTCAAGTCTTGCAAAAGCCGGGCTGTGGATCGGGCTTGCGACTGACGGTGACGGCGACCGCATCGGAGGAGTGGATGGAAGAGGAGGTTTTCTAACTTCGCACGACATGTTCGTCCTGATCTTAAAGCATTTAGTTGAGAACAAGAAACTTTCAGGATCGGTGATAAAAACGTTCAACATGACGAATCTTATCGGAATGCTTGCGGCCAGATACAAGCTCCCTGTACATGAAACGCCGATCGGCTTCAAATATATAGCTGATCATATGCTGAAAGAGGATGTATTGATCGGGGGAGAAGAATCGGGAGGCATTGGAATTAAGGGCCATATTCCCGAGCGCGATGGCGTCCTTAATTCGCTGCTTCTGCTGGAATGCATAGCAAGCTATAAAAAAGATGCCCGCGAGATATTGAACGATGTAATGGATGAGTTCGGTTATTTTTATTATGACAGGATCGATGTCCGCATGACCGAAGAAGAAAGGGATAAGGTCAGGTCGAAATTATCAGGATATAAGCCCGGGTCTTTTGCGGGAGAAAATGTAACCGACATTCAAACGCTTGACGGCATAAAGCTGTTCTTGCCGGATAAAAGCTGGATATTGTTCAGATTATCGGGCACCGAGCCGTTGTTGCGTATTTACTGTGAAGCCACATCGGTCGAAAAGGTAAAGAAGATGCTATCCGAGGGAGAAAGAATGATCAGATAGTTATTTCATCTTCTCCTGTATCTCTTTTTCGAATTTCTCCTTTTTCTCGATCCTGTTTATCTCGGCCTGCTCCTTTGACACATCGGATTTTGTTCCGTATTTCTTGTAAATATCCTTCAATTCCTTGTGAATATCTTTATTATCACCGGCGATGAGCGAGGCCTTTCTGTATTGTTCCAGTGCCAGGGTCCTGTTTTTTATGTCACTGTACGCGTCTCCCACGGCGATCAATAGGCCGGGATCGGCTCCGCTGAACTCCCCGGCTTTTTTATATTCGAGCATCGCAAATTCGGTATTCCCCGCCTGCTTGTAAGCTTGCCCCAGGAAGAGGTGTATATACGGATTGTAAGGGTTGCTCATGGCCGCCTGGTTAAAGCTGGATATCGCCTCGTTAAGATTGCCGGCAATAAGCATGGAATATGCCTTGATGATCGGATCATTGATCTCTATATTAGCTTTCTGCCTCAGGCCAAAGATCCATCTCCTGTACGCCATGTCCTGCTTTTCGGCAAGGACCTGTTCATTTAGATCCTTCCCTTTTTCCTTTACCTTGCGCAGCTTCGTGTCCTCCACCTTTATTATATGATATCCATATGAGGTCTTTATGACATCGCTTACTTCACCCGGCTTGAGCGAGAAGGCGGCGTTCTCAAATTCGGGCACCATTTTCCCGGTTGGAAAGTATCCTAATTCCCCGCCCATTTTCGCGCTTCCCGGATCCTCGGAGTATTTCAGGGCGAGCGCCGCGAAGTTCTCGCCTTTCTTGATCCTTTGAAGTATGTCTTCGGCTTTCGCCCTTGCCTCAAAATCCGATTTTGCGTCACTGCCTCTGGACAATATAAGGATATGGCTTGCCTTGACCTCCCTGAGGTCATTTGGAGTCACAGTCACTTCTCCCTTTATCCTGTTCGCCATTTTTGATACGATTATTTCCTCTTTGATCATTTTTTTGAAACCGGATAATGTCTGCCCCATGTTCTTTAACGCCGACTCCAGTGCGCTCTTGCTGGGGACCTTGTTCGCCTGCATTATCTGCTCGATCGCCTGATCCACCTCTCTCCCGCTTGCCCTGAATTTCTTTTTAGCGTCACCCAGCATCAGCATATAGTCCATTACCTGCTCCAGGGCCGCGGTCTGATACATCATGGCCTGTTCGGGCTTGATACGGCCTTTTTCCTGAGCGATCATCCTGTTGAATGCCTGCTGAAGCCTTTCATGGTCTATCTCTTTGCCGTTAATGGTGGCGATGGATCCTTTTTGCGGGCCTTCTTTGATATTTTTGAGCCCGGTATATCCAAGGCCATAGAACATGGATGCCGCGAACAACACCGCGATTGTTATCATTATCGACTTCATCTTTTTTCGTAGATACGAAAGCATTATTTTCTCCTTTAACTGAATTCCTTAAGCGACTTTGAAACTGAAATATAACCCCCGAGCATTCCAAGCACTATCCCGACGCATCCCACGATCAAATATATCATGAAAAGCCTCGCCTGGTCACTTATTATCGGCAGGAAGGGCATTGCCTGGTTCACCTGAAAGATGACAAGGTCATAGGATATTTTCATTATGGCAAAAGAGAAAGCCGATCCGATTATGCCTATGATCACTCCTTCTATTATGAACGGCCACTTGATGAAAGAATTGGTCGCGCCCACCAGCTTCATGATCGATATGTCCTTTTCACGCGCGATGACAGTAAGTCTTATGGTGTTTATTACTATGAGGAGCGTTGCCACCGAAAGCATGCATACAAGGATAAATCCCCCAATCCTTATGGCGGATGCTAAAGACTCTATCTGCTCAAGAAGCTTGCCGCTGTACCTTACCTCGGAGACGGCCGGCATTGCGGAAACCTGTTTTGCAACGCTCGCGACAAGCTCGGGTATTTCCACTTCAATGATAAAAGTATCCGGAAGGGGGTTGTCTGAAACAGCGTCATCCAGGTTCAATCTCTTGCCGTATTCTCCCTTGAATTTTTTCCACGCGTCTTCCCTCCCCATGTACCTTACCGATGAAACCCCTCTTATCCTGGAAATGCGCTGAAAGATCGAATCAGCCTCATATCTTTCAAGTGGACCGTTAATATAAGCGGACACCTGCACACTGGAACTTATCGTGCCTATTATACTGCCAATGTTCACGATCCCCATCAGAAAGACGCCGAAAACCGTGAGGGAAACTATAACTGTTCCGACCGCCACAAAGCTCATAATCCCGGACCTTTTGAACCCGGTCCAGGCTTCGCCAATGAAAAATTCAATACTATTTAGCATTACCGTATACTCCCAGCTGTTCATCTCTTATGATCCGGCCCGCCTCGAGCGCGATGACGCGCTTCCTCATAATATCAACGATGTTCTTGTTATGCGTTGAGACAATGACCGTTGTTTTACGCCTGTTTATCTTGTCCAGGAGATTTATGATCTCCCACGACGTGGTGGGATCAAGGTTGCCCGTGGGCTCATCAGCTATGAGGAGCGGAGGATTATTGACTATCGCCCTTGCTATGCATGCTCTTTGCTGCTCCCCTCCGGAAAGATCGGCAGGAAAACTGCTCGCCTTGCTCTGCAGACCAACAAGCTCAAGCGCGAGAGAAACCTGCCTTCTTATCAATGATCTTGGCCTTCCGACCACCTGAAGCGCAAAAGCGATATTCTCCCATACGGTGCGCCTTGGAAGGAGCTTGTAGTCCTGAAAAACCACTCCCATGTTCCTCCGTAAATACGGCACCTGATAGGATCTCAACTCAGCAACATTGATCTTGTCTATTATCACCTCTCCGGCTGTGGGAAGTTCTTCTCTGTACAGAAGCCTCGTCAGCGTGGTCTTGCCTGCTCCGCTGGGGCCCACTATAAAAACGAATTCTTCTTTGCCAATATGGATGTTTATGTCGATTAATGCCTCAAAGCCGTTCGGGAATTTTTTTGAAACATTTATCAGCTGTATCATTTATTTATACAGGGGGAATTTCTTGCATAGCTCTTTTATCTGTGAGGCAACTTCTCTTTTCACTTTTTCATCGCCCGGCGATGAAAGCGTCCTTTGAATGAACGTAGCGATCAGCTTCATTTCGCTTTCCTTCATGCCCCTTGTCGTCAAAGCCGGTGTACCGATCCTTATCCCGGAAGCGACGGATGCTGCCGCGGTCTCATATGGTATGGTGTTCTTATTGACCGTTATCCCGACCTCATCCAGCAGTGTCTCGGCCTGCTTTCCGGTAATGTTTTTATTCCTGAGGTCAACCAGCATAAGATGATTGTCGGTCCCCCCGGATACAAGCCGGAAGGAAAGTCTAACAAGCTCTTCGGCAAGAGCTTTTGCGTTCTTCACGATCTGCTCCTGGTATTTATTGAATTCGGGCTTAAGTGCTTCGCCAAACGCCACCGCCTTTGCCGCGATCACATGCATCAAGGGGCCTCCCTGGCTTCCGGGAAATACTGCCTTATCAATTTGCCTGGCATATTGGGCGGGACAGAATATCGCGCCGCCTCTCGGGCCTCTCAATGTTTTATGTGTTGTTGTGGTTACGACATGCGAATAAGGGATCGGCGATGGATGCAGGTTTGCCACCACAAGACCTGCAATATGAGCGATATCGATGAACAAGAACGCGCCGATCTCATCGCATATCTCGCGCATCCTGGCAAAATCGATGATCCTTGGATAAGCCGTGGCTCCGCCCACTATCATTTTCGGCTTGTGCTCTCTCGCCAGTGCCGCCATCTGGTCATAGTCAATATATTCATTATCCTGACGGACGCCGTAGGAAACGACCTTAAAATACATTCCAGACACATTAACAGGGCTGCCGTGCGTCAGGTGTCCGCCATGTGAAAGGTTCATTCCCATGATCGTGTCACCCGGCTTGATAAATGCCATGTATGCGGCAAAATTCGCCTGAGAGCCGGAATGAGGCTGAACATTGGCATGGTCGCATTTGAAAAGCCTTTTTGCACGATCGATCGCCAGGGTTTCCACAATATCAACGAACTGGCAGCCGCCGTAATATCTTTTACCTGGATACCCTTCCGCGTATTTATTGGTAAGGACGGTGCCCTGAGCTTCCATCACGGCGCGGCTTGTAAAGTTCTCCGAGGCGATCATCTCAAGCTTGTTCTGCTGGCGGTCGATCTCAAGATCAATTGCTTTCGCTACTTCCGGGTCTGTTTTCCTGATGTGATCTATATTAAAGTGCATTTCAGGGATGATTTTATCATGAAGAGAGCAAATCGTCAATTTCTGGGTTTTGTGATGATATCCCTTCTGACATTTGTAATTTCCCCGAAACCAGATATCCCGAATGCTTCGTTCGTGACCATCACATCATCTATGAGCCAGCCCCTGTATCCATTATAAAAACGATCACCTGAATCAAACATGAACCTGATACTTATCTGGCTTCCGGCATAAGAAGAGAGGTCAAAGCTGTGTTTAACCCATATGCCCGGCTGATAATATCCGCCGGAAGAATAAGCTTCTCCGCTGAACACTATTTCCCCCTGCTTGATAGGATCTTCCCATGGATTTAATGCTCCGAGCAGTGTCCAGCTGCTGTCAGTTGTTTTTTTTGCCATAACAAGCATCTTATCGTATCCTGTTGCGGGGTTCATCCCTTCCACTTCCCACCATGACCAGAAACTAAGTTTTCCGTACAGGTAGCCAGCAAGGTTCAGATTAGGTGATTCCAGGGATCCCACATTGTTGAAGAAAATGTCCGATACGCCCCCGGATCCTTCCCATGTGTCAGTTATTTCCTGCAATCCTATATACGAAGCCTCCTTGGACGCGTCCCCTATTGCTTCCTGGCCATACCAGAAATAATAGCCTGCGGAACCGCCATGTTGAGCAGGCATATAACCAAGATCACCTGACGTAAGTTTTATTTTCGGCGGGGTCTGCCGGACAAAAGCATTCCGCGGATTGGTGGTTATGGGGATGACCGCGCTCTGCCTGTGCCATAATCCCGATCCGGTAGTTGTAAATCCCTCATCCGTTAACTCAAAATCATAGAAGTAGGTGCTTATCCCGCCGGGAATATATTGCAATGTGAAATTTTTGTTAGTCGAACCTCCGCCAACGACCGGCACCGATTCTTTCGTGCTCTGATGGCTGTTAGCGAAAACGCTGACATCAGTCGCTCCAGTTCCAACCGGAACATTATATAATGTATATACTCCATATGAATTGGAATAGGTCTCTCCGCCATGTGATTCGGTGATCCTTGCGCCGGAGATGACACCCCCATTGGAACTTCTTATCGTTCCGGTGATAGTGCCCTGGCTAACTTGGGTCATAGAAATATTACAAGTCGCTGTCTGTTCCGAGTACACAGTAACAACAGGAGTGGTGATCGGAGGATCAAATCCGAGAGCGGAACAATGGACCTCTGTTGTTCCAATGGGGACATAGCGAAGGGTATATTGCCCCAATGAATTGGTTACAGCGTAGCTGGTGGTCGTCCATACATTTGCCCCCGCAATTGGGCTGCCGCCGACTATATTATTGATCGTGCCAATTATAGTCCCCGGCGGAGGAGTGATGGGCACTATCGCCGCTATCCAGCCCAGATACTTTGTATCCACGTCTATGGTGTTCGTTTCAAGAGACGCGTGGCCAATGCCTATGCTTTCCCATAAATAGGTGTCGGGATTGAACCTGTAGAACGTGACATCCTGTGTTGTTATGCCGGTAAGATTTGGTACGGATAATTTTGCCGGCTTTGAGGGATCTGTTTGCGTTTCTTCAGGCTTGGCATAAACGATATATGACACGAACTGCGAACCTTCGGGAGGATTGTAAGGCGCCGCTATTTTTGGGACAGACGTAAGCACGATGTCTGTTGATGGAGATGACAATGACCCGTTCTGGAAGACCATTTTGATGCTTCCGTTGGTACTTGTAGCTACTCCTCCCGCAGTTGGAATAGGCGTTGTCTTGCTGTCCAGGTCGGCAATAAAAGCTATGTCCGCATTGGTGGTTGTGCCTCCCGAAACCGTTGCTTTCCTGTATGCGGAAGTATATGCTGTGTGCGTTATCTTTAATATCTTCTCTCCGCCGGAAAGGTTCGTGAAGGAATATGTGCCGTTTGAAAGAGTGGTTGTTGAATCGCTCCCGGTAACCACACTGGCGTTGGATACCGGCGCATAATTAAGCTTTGCTACCGAACCCGAAAGGTTGCCTGCCCCTCCTCCACCACCCGAGCTGCCTGTACAACCTCCGACGAAAATCCAAAATCCAAACATCAAAATCCAAAGAAGCCAGATATGACGGTTCATTTGCCAATAGTTTACTACAATTTGAAATGTTTGCCAATATCGCAAAAAAAGTGTATAATCCGGCTTTCATGTCAAAAAATAAAGAAAAGAAAAACAACACGGAAGAGCCGCAGTACTGCGAAGAATGCGGCGGCACACTTAAGCCGAAAAAGATAAGGCTGGAAGAATTTGAGGGCGGCAAGCTTTACGTCATTGAGGATGTGCCTGTCATGGAATGTGAATCCTGCGGCGAAGTATGGGTGCCGGAGCCGATAATAGAGGAATTCGAGCAAATGATGGAAGCAGCAAAGCATAAAAGGCCTTTCAGGAAATTGAAGCCAAAAAAGAAATAATGTCATCAATTAGCAAGGAGCTAATGATATGGAAACAGAATTAGGCAGGGGTAAAAGATCAAGAAGGACGTACGGATTTGATGAGATCGCGCTCGCGCCTTCGATCATAACGGTGAATCCTGATGATATTGATATCTCAACAACTATCGCGGGGATCAAATTAAAGCTCCCTGTGATCGCCTCCGCAATGGACGGCGTTGTAAGCCCAAGAACCGCGATCCTAATGAGCAAATACGGCGGGCTTGGAGTGCTGAACCTTCAGGGCGTCTGGACAAGATATGATGATGCCGAAGCGATACTCGGGCAGATAGCATCCGTCTCCAAGGATGAATACATTGAATTGATGCAGAAGGTTTATCTGGAACCGGTAAAACCCAAGCTGGTGGAAAAAAGAATAAAAGAGATAAAGGACGGCGGAGCTAAAGTCGCGGTATCTTCCATCCCCCAGCAGGCGCTTGAGTTCGGTCCAATAGCTGCCAGAGCCGGTGCCGATGTTTTCTTCATTCAATCAACGGTATTTTCCACCAAGCATAAGTCATCGGGGTCCGAGCCGTTGATACTTCCTGATTTCATTGAAAAAATGAAGATACCCGTCGTAGTTGGCAACTGCGCTACATACGATGTTGCGCTTGACCTAATGAAGAACGGAGCGGCAGCGGTGCTTGTAGGGATCGGCCCCGGAGCCGCATGCACATCCCGTGGAGTTCTGGGGATCGGAGTTCCTATGGCAACTTCAATATCTGATTGCACTGCGGCAAGGGAAACGCATTTTAAGGAAACGGGGAAATATGTGCCGATCATCGGCGACGGCGGCATGATTACAGGCGGCGATATTTGCAAAGCTATCGCCTGCGGAGCGGATGCGGTTATGATCGGTTCACCCATTGCAAAAGCTGAAGAAGCTCCAGGAAAAGGCTTTCATTGGGGCATGGCAACGCCAAGCCCCGTCCTACCAAGAGGCACAAGGATAAAAGTTGGCACTATCGGAGCACTAAAAGAAATATTGCTTGGCCCTGCCAAGTACGATGACGGCTCAATGAACTTTGCGGGAGCGCTAAAGACATCGATGGGAACCCTAGGAGCATCAAATATCAAGGAAATGCAGCATGTGGAAGTAATAATAGCGCCTTCGATACTTACAGAGGGAAAAGTTTATCAGAAAGCTCAGAGCCTGGGGATGTACAAGTAAGCTAATATACTTTACCTCCAAAACATTTCCCCGATATAAGCTTTAACCCCCATTTCCGGGACCAATTTTATCCCGCTTTCATCGCTGATATTCACATATGGGGAAGAACGGTCGTCATTGATATAGAATTGCGAGTTTGGATTGCTTACCCCATCATAGAGAAATCCTTTCGGAGGATTATAAAGGAAGAAAGAATCATGGGGGTCGCCCCTTCCGATCAGGATCGCCTCGGCATTTTCTTCCGGCGACGTGAACTTCCTATTAGTTGTCAAGCGTACATAGGAGCCGTATTCAAGGTTAAGGTACCGATTTGAATATGGGTCGAAAACAACGGCAGTGGAATGGCCTCCCGGACCAAACGCTGAATGAGAGTCCAATACATATGATAATGGATAGCCATTTTCAACAAGTAAAGCGGCCTGCGCAAGCGACTGGTCGGCACATACACCTGTCCTTCTGCCAATAGTATCAGCGGGTGAAAGGTATCTCCATTTTATGCTGCCGTCTTCATTGGTTACTGCAGTGGAATCAGGATAATATACGCTGCGATAAAAGAAATTGGCCGCTTTTTGAATGGAATTCAGCCCTTTGGCGGCATCCGCAATAGTGAAGTTGCTGTTAACAGGGAAATTAAAGTCTCCGTCGGGTTCCTCTCTTTTCTGCAGGGGATGTTTCTCGTATTTGCCAAAAGCCAGTGCTATCCTGGCAAAGTACTCATTATTTATGATCTTGCCTCCAAATGCCCTGGATTCCCATCCTGCATTTAAAATAATCCTTGCGCCAGTATTAAATCTTACACCGGCTCCATAGAGGTCAACTTGATCGCTGAGATAATTATGTCCCACCCCTGCCATAAACTCCAAATTGCGCACGCCCAAAACAGTGACCACCTTGCTTGCCAATCTCCTCTCCCTAGTATCGTCATAACCCTCCAGGGAATGTGAAATCGATAAAGTGCTCGCGGGGGTTATTTGAAAAGTGACCGTTGTAGGCAATTCAACTCTGTAAGTGGTGTCCAGGAAGAAATATAAGCCGGGATTATATCTCTCATAATTGCATGCAAGGCCCTGCTGGATGTCCAACTGATCGAAATGGTTGATTGCCATGCTTAATCCGCCGCTTATATCATAATTATCCCAATTATATGACCTCATCCCGTAATCCAGATAATCGGTATTGGCAACTTGCCCCATGCCGCTCATGCCAAAATTACCCGTTAAAGAAATGCGCTCATTGCGAAAGAGCAAAGAGGAAACATCATTGGCCAGCCCGAGCATCCCTATATCTATAGCTTTCTTTCTGGAAACCTGGAAAAGGCCCTGGTCAAAACGATTGCGGGACACGATGCCGCCGCCCAAAACAAGGCAATTTGAAGCTCGATCCCCTATTGGAGTTCTCTGCTGGTACTGGACGGCCGCAAAAGACCTTCCCACAAAACGCCTGTATTGCTCAACGGTTGAAGTGCCCGATGCAGATTGTGCTTCTATGGGATCGAAGTCATAATCGGCTTTCAGTTCAACTGATTGAGTGGGAGATAAGGGTATGACTCCCCTCCCTCTCACAGTTGTTCTTGTCATACCTTCGGGTAATAAAGACTGCGATCTATAACCGCCTTCTAAATATGCCCCGAAAGTATCCGTCGATCCTATTCCGTTTAACCCTAAACCGCTCATAGAATATTATCGTCAATTTTGGCTCAATATTTCGCTTTTTAAGAAAGAATTTTATGATTGCGGCACACTTTCTTGTATGGTATTATTACAAAAATTTATATGACCTCTCAAACTCACGATCTAGTTGTAATCCTCGATTTTGGAGCTCAGTACAGCCAGCTCATAGCAAGAAGAGTGCGTGAATGCAATGTTTACTCGGAAATACTCCCTTATGATACCCCGTTAGCCAAACTTAAGGATAAACACACCAAGGCCATCATACTTTCCGGCGGGCCGTCCAGCGTATATGAAAAGAATGCTCCAAAGCCCGACCCGAAGCTCTGGAGCTCAGGTATCCCTATGCTGGGCATCTGCTACGGCGTTCAGCTGATGGCGGAGAACCTTGGCGGGCAGGTCTCGGCAGGATCAAAGAAGGAATACGGCAAAACGGAGCTTTTGATCGATGATAATTCTGACCTGTTCGCCGGACTTTTGACATCCATCGAATGCTGGTTGAGCCATGGCGATAAATTATCAAAGCTGCCGGAAGGGTTCAAGAGACTTGCCCACACGCAAAGCACGGAATTTGCCGCAGCAGGAAATCCTGAAAAGAAAATGTACGGAGTCCAGTTCCATCCTGAAGTAGTTCACACCCCCAAAGGCATCGAGATCATCAAGAATTTCCTGTATATCATCGCGGATGTAAAGCCCACATGGACCACAAAGAACTTCATCGACATGCAGGTTGAAGAGATCAAGAAGATCGTCGGCAAGGAAAAGATATTGCTTGCTCTCTCGGGCGGTGTTGACTCAACCACCGTTGCCGCTCTTGTTAAGCTCGCCGTGGGCGATCAGCTCTACTGCATGTTCATCGACCAGGGATTCATGAGGCGCAATGAGGGCAATAAGATAAACGAAACATTCACAAAGAAGTTCAAGATCAAGAATTTCTTCCATATCGACGCGTCCAAAAGGTTCTTCAGCAAGTTAAAAGGGGTGACAGATCCCGAGCAGAAAAGAAAGCTGATAGGCACGGAATTCATCCGCACCTTCGAAGAGGAAGCAAAGAAACTCGGGAAGATACCTTATCTTGCCCAGGGCACATTATATCCTGATGTGATAGAAAGCGCAGTTCCCGGAGTATCCTCAAAGGCTGCGCATACTATCAAGACACACCATAATGTCGGCGGCTTGCCAAAGGACATAAAGTTCCAGATAATTGAACCGCTAAAACAGTTGTTCAAGGATGAGGTTAGGATACTCGGAGTTGAGCTTGGAGTGCCTGAAGAAATAGTCTATAGACAGCCCTTCCCGGGTCCAGGTCTTGCAATAAGGATAATCGGCGAGGTAACGGAAGAGCGCGTGGAGATACTTCAGAGAGCGGATGAGATCGTCATGGATGAGATAAGGAACGCTGATTATTACAGGAAGCTCTGGCAGTCGTTCGCCGTGCTCCTTCCGATACGAACGGTCGGGGTAATGGGTGATCAAAGAACATATTTAAATACAGTTGCCCTGAGGGCTGTAACCTCAACAGATGCTATGACAGCGGACTGGGCGAAGCTGCCTTATGAATTACTGGAGAAGATATCCAATCGAATAGTCAATGAGATACCCGAAGTTAACCGGGTAGTCTATGACATTTCCTCTAAGCCGCCGTCGACCATAGAGTGGGAATAAGCAATTGGAAAAAGAAATACCCCATAATAAATTATGGGGATTGCAGAAAATAGGCTTACTATTCCCCACATTTTAATGTGGGGTGCATATCAAAACCCTTAGTGTTCTCTCCTGAATATCTTCTTTATCCTTTCGCTGCGGGTCTGCTGCTGAGCGGCCTGATGCTCTGTGAGGGTCTTGCTGAATATATGGGAGCCGTCCGCCCTGGCTACAAAATAAAGGTAGTCTGATTTTGCCGGGAACATAGCTGCTTTTACGGATGAAAGCCCAGGGTTGCATATAGGACCGGGGGGAAGTCCATAATGCCTGTACGTGTTATATGGTGAATTTATCTTTAGGTCATCATAACTGACGATCTTGCCGGGACGCTCAAGTACATACTTGATCGTAGGGTCAGCCCCAAGGTGCATCCTTATACGAAGCCTGTTGTGATAGACAGAGGAGATCATCGGCCTTTCACTGTCGATGGCTGCTTCCTTTTCGATTATTGACGCGAGCGTTAATATATCGTGAAGGCTGTATTTCCTGTCCATTTTCCTGTAATTCTTGTTCCAATATTGCATGACCACCCTGTTGAATCTTGCAAGCATAAGCCCTGCCATCTGCTCCGTCCCGATATTGGAAGGCACAAGATAAGTATCGGGGAACAAATACCCCTCAAGCGAATCATTGGGCACATCGAACAAAAATGTATATTTCATCAAAAGCGGCCTGGTCAAAGCGTTCTTTGTCAATTCCTGGAATGAGATGCCGTCTCCCACCCCTTCCCTTTCCATGAACCGGCCCATCTTGTATATTGACAATCCTTCTGGAAAAACCAGCTTTACAAGCATCGGGGGGATTATCTGCCCTCTGCTGATCTTGAAAACAACATTGACAAGGGACATGTTGGGATTGAACTCATAAGTGCCCGCCTGCATCCTGTTCTGCAGGCCGAACATATTGACTATCAAGTTAAAGCCGTATTTGCCGTCTATGATACCCCGGGACTGCAGAAGTTCGGCTACCCGGTTCGCGCCATATCCCCTGGGGATATTAATTATGTATAGTTTATTATCAAATCTGTTGCCGACCTGGAAAAACACGCATAAAAGCAGCAGAAATAAAATGATCAGCATTACGCTTACGATCTGAACGGCACTGTTGGCGAATATCTGGGGCAGAGGTTGAGAATATTTCCTAATAGAGCGCAAGAGGATCTTCAGATTCACCTTATAACGCCTTATGAACCTTTTAATTATCGGATTGTCAGTTATTTGTCTTATTGTTTTGCGCATGTTTCCTTGAATCCATAGAGCTCTGCAGCATTACGCTTGCGGAGTAAGAATCGATGGACTGCTTCATTTTTTCCCTTGAAACCCCCGCCCCGACAAGGGATGCGCGGGCCATCTTTGTGGTCAGCCGCTCATCCCAAAGCGAGACCTTTATATCGAGCTGTTTTTTCAGGACATCGCAGAATCCGATCACTTTTGAAGCGGCCACACCCAGATCTCCTTTTAAGGTCTTTGGCAATCCGACCACGATCTCGCCAATGTCATATTTTTCTATAAGATCCTTAAGCTCAGCAATGCAATTCTTGTCGTTTTTGATATATGAAAGCGGAAGAGCTGTCATTCCCAGCGGGTCGGAAACGGAAACGCCGATCCTTATCTCCCCCCAGTCAAGCCCGAGCAACCTCATAGCTTTGCCTGCCCGCCGGCAAGGCGGGTCCTTACTTCCTCCACTATCCTGTCAAACGCCGGCTTCACCCTGGAAGCATCCCTGCCTCCGGCCTCGGCGATCGTTTTTTTGCCGCCGCCCCCTCCTCCAAGGACACTTGCGGCTATTTTGGCAAGAGCTCCCGCGTCAATACCGCGGCTCACCAGATCATCCGAAACCGACAGTATCATCATGACCTTATCCGCATAAGTTGAAATGATCGCCGAAACGTATGACCTCATCTGTCCCTTTATTATATCCGAGATCTTCCTGAGCGTTTCGCTCTCGTAATGCCTGAACTCGCACATGAATATCTTTGTGCCCTTGATCTCGATCGCGTCCTTTATGTAACTGCCCAGGTTCTTCGATATCGCTTCAAGGTTCTCCGCCTCCATTTCACCCTTGAGCTGATCGATCCGGCCCGACAATCCTGAATTTTTTTTCTTGAAATCCTCTAATATTTTATCCACAAGCAAGATGTTGCCCTGTGATACGGCTTTCTTAAGAGTTTCAATTTCATCGGAAGTTATCCTGAAGAACTGGTAATACGTCTCCGGTTTCCCCTCCAGGAACTCCTTTTTAAGTTCCAGCGTCTCATATCTGCCGAACATTTCTTTGTTCTTTTCCCATTCGGCACTGCCAAGTTTAAGGATGTATTGTCTGGCTGCTTCTCCCGCTGCAGCCTCGACCCTTCTAACGCCGGAAGATATCGAACTTTCGTTGATGATCTTGAAGAACCCTATCTCGGACGTGTTCCTTACATGGGTCCCGCCGCAAAGCTCCAGGGAAACATTGCCTATTTTTATCATCCTTACCCTTTCCCCGTATTTTTCCCCAAAGAACATCAGTGCCCCCCGCTTTCTTGCTTCTTCCTGAGACACTTCCATGATGTCGACTTTATGTTTTTCCTTGATAAGCTCATTTACGCGCTTCTCTATCTTTTCCATGTCGCCCTTTGATATGCTGCCGAAATGGCTGAAATCAAACCTGAACCCATATGGAGAAACAAATGAGCCTGACTGCCTGACGCCTTTTCCAAATATTTCCCTAAGTACCGAATGAAGGAGATGGGTGGCTGTATGATTAGCAGAGGCGGCCTTTCTTTTTGCCACATCGATTAACAGCCTGACGGGCGCTTTTGGTTTAATCCCCTTGAGATCCTTTACCTTATGCGCAATGACACCGGAGATCTGCCCGAAAGTCTCGATGACTTCAAATTCCTTCTTTTCCTGAACAAACTTGCCGACATCCCCCACCTGCCCTCCGCTTTCCGGATAGAAAACCGTTTTTTCAAGCACAACTAAACCGTCATCTTCATCAATGTGCGCTATCTTTGAATCAGTTGAATTTGAGGTATATCCAACGAAGTTGGTGGGCGGAAGGTCAACGAACTTTTCCATGAAATGTTTCGATTTGATGCCGATCCCCGATGTCCTGCTGTGTTCCTTCTGCGCTCCCATTAACACGGCGAACCCTTCCTCATCGATCGCGACCCCCGATTCCCCGGCTATCTCCCTGGTCAGTTCCACGGGAAATCCATATGTGTCATGCAAAAGGAAGACATCCTTGCCCGGTATTAATTTCTGCCCCCCGGCGATCATTTTTTTTAGCAGATCGATCCCCTGCTCAAGCGTCTTTCTGAAGTGATCCTCCTCTATTTTTATGGCCTGAGATATGTACTTTAAGTCCTTTTTTACTTCCGGGTAGAATTGGCCGTTCACCTCTGACACCACGTTCGACAGCTTGAATAAAAATGGTTCGTTTATGCCAAGCAGTTTGCCGTGCCGGACAGCCCTTCTTATCAGCCGCCTGAGCACATATCCCCTTCCCTCATTGGAGGGGACCACCTGGTCCGCTATCAGATGGACGATCGCCCTGATGTGGTCCGCTATTATCTTTTTCGAATCAAGCAGCTTTTCGTCGCTTACTTTTATGAACCAATCCAGGCTGTCCATTATCGGCTTAAAAAGATCGGTGCCGAAGTTTGTAGGCACGCATTGAAGTATCGATGCTATGCGCTCCAGGCCCATCCCTGTATCAATATTCCTGGCAGGCAGATCTATCAATCGGCCTTTATCATCCCGGTTATACTGGATAAAGACAAGGTTCCATATCTCAAGGAACCTGTCGCAATCGCAGCCGGGAGCGCACTCCGGCCTTCCGCATCCGCGCGACTGCCCAAGATCATAATATATCTCCGAGCACGGGCCGCAAGGCCCTGTTGCTCCCGCGGACCAGAAATTGTTCTCCTCACCCAATCTGTATATTCTCTCTTTAGGGATCCCGATATCCCTGTTCCAGATGTTGAATGATTCATCATCCTTTTCAAAAACAGCGATAAGCATTTTATCAGCCGGGAGTGAAAATTCCTTTGTAAGCAGCTCCCATGCGAAAGCGATCGCCTCTTTCTTAAAATAGTCGCCGAAAGAAAAATTCCCAAGCATTTCAAAGAAAGTATGATGGCGGGATGTCTTGCCCACATTTTCGATATCGTTCATCCTGATGCATTTTTGGACAGTCGTTACTCTTTTATATTTCGGCTTTTCCATGCCCAGGAATATCGGCTTGAACTGGAGCATTCCCGCAAGTGTGAGAAGCACGGTGGGATCGGTTGGCACCAGAGAGGAGCTTGGAAGCGCCTTATGCCCCTTTGACTCGAAGAATTTCAAGAACTTTTTTCTAATTTCCGAGCTTTTCATCCATTAATTTCCTTATCATTTTTTGAACCTCTTCTACTGGACAATTTGAAGAAATAACCTTGACCCTCTTTGGATGCGATTTGGCGATATTCAAATAAGTACTCCTCACCCTGCGGTGGAACCCTCCGTTCTCGGATTCGAACTTATCCTTGCCTGTATGCCTTGTCCCCCTCCTTATGCCGATCTTTGGTTCCACATCAAGAAGGAAAGTTATGTCAGGGACCAGCCCGCCTGATGATAGCTTGTTTATAAGCCGAACGATCGTTTTATCTATCTTCCTGCCTCCCTGCTGATATGCCGTTGTTGAATCGATGAACCTGTCACAAATTACCATCGTGCCAGCATTAAGCGCCGGCATGATCACATTTTTAACGTGTTCCGCTCTGTCCGCCGCGAATAAAAGGAGCTCGGAATACCTGGAATTAAGGATTGCCCCTTTCAAGAGCATTTTTCGCAGGAATCTGCCGATATGTGTTCCTCCCGGCTCAAAAGTTAGAACAACTTTATACCCCTTGCTCTCCAGGTATCTTTTAAGAAGCCTGGAATGCGTTGATTTTCCGCATCCTTCGCCGCCTTCAAATGTAATGAAAAGATTTTTCATCTTGTGATCAAGCTTACCCCCAGAAGCATTTCTTTCCTTGTTGCCCTGTACTTGATATCCAAATTATAACAATGAAAACCGAGCGACAGGCCGTAATCCAGATCATTCGGGTCCCAACTCGGCACATAATACAGGTAATCGACCGTGAACCTGTTAACCCCGAAATTATATCCTAATCCCACGCCGAATTCATCCGAAGGCAGAGCATGGTACATTTCGTAATTGAAAGGGCTGTTCCCCGTGTATGTAATATAATGCATGTGGCTTGCATAAGAATCAAAGCCATAGCCAAAGTCTCTGGAAAATTTCACGTTCTGATTAATTCTGGTCCAGTTGCTGTCAAAACCGTACCACGACTGGTCGTAATTCATCCCCGCATGGACCTGAGCTATCCCAGATAACGGAAAATCAAAATATCCCCATGTCTGCATATTCCCCCTGTCATAATCATAACCGGACGATTCTTCCGTGATACGTCCATATGATACCTGCCCGCCGATCTTGAAATTATTGAAAAATGCCGGGACATCGTTTGAATGCAGGGTTACGTCAGGAAGCATGCTCACTCTTTCATAATTGATCCTTTCCTTGTATGAAACGTTCGTTGAGATGTCGAACAAGAGCTGTTCTTTTATCTTGAAGAATGTGTAAAACGATGGCTTTTCGATTTTCAGCGGCGGCCCGAAATAATACCTGTGCGTTATTCCCCCATAATAGTTGTACCTCGGGTCGTAATAAGCCCTTAAAAAGAGATCGTTCGCGTCGTTGATATCGTAATTGCTTTCAACTCCTCCGCCAAGGCCGCCTTTCTCCGTGTTGAGAAAAACCACTTTACCTGTTAATTTTTTATTCGCGATCCAGGGTACTGTGTACCTTTCATACACTCCGTCCTCATCATTTGAGCCGACCTCCGGAATGGACAGAACATCGCGGGGTTGCGCTCCCTTGGCCAGCCCCAGCACGCTTATATCGTATATATACGCGGGAACGGGAACAAAAGGCACGCCATCCACCCATAAATACCCCAAATATCCGATCACCCAGCCCTCGGACGGGTACAACGTGGTAGTATAAGAATAAACATGATAATGCGGGGGCTCAAGCCCGCAGTTGTTGAATGTTGCGCCTCTTAATTCGATCTTTTCCTCGTCCATATATGCCGAGTCTCCCGTCAACACGGAATTTCTATAGCTGATCCTTACATTCTTCGTAAAACCTTTTTTTTCTCTGACATTGTAATCCAGATATTCGGCGCTCAATATGAAACTGCCTTTAAGCATCATCGTAATATTACGGTTCGCGGATATGTTTTTTGTTCTTAAGTTATAGACCAGTTGATCCGTCTTAATATTCAGGTTCTCGCCTGTTACCTCAACAGAGCCGAAAGCTTCCAGGGTGGAGCCGTCCTCGCTATAGGATATGGAGTCCGCTACGATGGTTATGTCGCCGGTTACTTCGGCATATGACGCGCTTGCAAGAAGGAAAAAAAGAGCGGCATAAAAAAAGGTTTTAAGCAACCTGCTCGTACCTTGACTCCTTGCTGTAGAACTTTGCTATCTCTTTCCTGAATACAAGTTCCACGGTACCAACAGGGCCATTCCTTTGCTTTGCTATGATGATCTCGGCGATATTCCCTTTTTCAGAGGCTGGATTATAATAATCATCCCTGTGTATGAACATAACGACATCCGCCGTCTGCTCTATTTCCCCTGTCTCGCGCAGGTCCGAAAGCCTTGGGATCCTGTCGGTCCTCTGCTCTACCGCGCGCGACAGCTGCGACAATGCGATCACTGGAAGGTCAAGCTCCCTGGCAAGTGTTTTAAGCGACCTGGCTATCTCCGACATTTCCTGCACCCTGTTCTCCGCCCTTGCCCTGCCGCTCATGAGCTGCATGTAATCTATTATCACAAGCCCAAGCCCGTGCTCAGCCTTAAGCCTCCTTGCTTTCGCCCTTATTTCCATGGATGTTATCGAGGCGGAATCGTCAATGAAAAGCTGCGCTTCCGACAATTTTGACAGCGCCTTTGTAAGACGCTTCCATCCCGCGTCAGGGAGGCTTGCGGTCTTTAGTCTTAATGCGTCTATCTCCGCTTCGGAACACAGTATCCTCTGCGCAAGCTGCTCCTTTGACATTTCGAGGCTGAAAAGGGCAACCGGTATCTTGTGCTTTATCGAGACGTTCTGCGCTATGTTCAAGGCCAGTGCTGTTTTTCCCACTGAAGGACGCGCAGCTATTATTATTAGATCGGCATTTTGAAACCCTGCCGTCAGGTTGTCCAGGTCCGGGTACCCCGAAGGGATCCCTGTTAGAGTTTCATGCTTTTCGTATAATCTGTCAATCCGGTCGAGTACCTTCTTTAAAACGCTGTCTATCCTGTAAAAACCTTCTTTTATTCTTTTAAGCGCGATATTGAAGATGTTTTTCTCCGCATTGTCCATTATCTGGTCCACGCTTTCGGGCTCATCGAACGCGTCCTGCACTATCTTGGTTCCCGCGTCTATGAGTCGCCTTAAGGTGGCTTTTTCCTCCACTATCTTTGCATAGTGCTCCACATTGGCGGAGGTTGGGACAGAATTTATAAGGTCGGTTATATACACTGAACCGCCCACAGCATCAAGCTTGTTCTCTTTTCTCAGTAACTCTGCCACCGTGACGGAATCTACCGGCTCTCCCCTGTCAAAAAGCTGCAATATCGCATCGTATATATATCTGTGCGCGTCGCGGTAAAAAGAATCCGGCGAAAGTATCTCCAATGCCTTGACCACTGCGTTCTTATCCAGAAGCATGGAGCCGAGCACGGACTGCTCCGCTATCAAACTTTGAGGGGGTATTCTTTCTTTTTCCATGACAGGGTCTGTTCCTTATTCCTCTTTTTCTGCTTTGTCTTCATTCATCTCGCAAATACACTCGGACTTTGGATTGCCGCAATCCGGGCATACCTCATCCAGCTCCATGCTGCAGTCGGGGCATAATCCCGGCTTTATGTCCTCATATCCGCAAGTGGGGCATACATATTGTGATTTTGCCATACAGGTCACATCCTTATATTGATCATTATACAGCAGATTCCCAGCTTTTTAAAATGCTTAAGTGCATTTTTTCCTGTTCAATTACCTCGTTCAATGCCTGCCTGGCGCCTTCGTTCTTTGAGTTCTTCAGTACATTCTGATAGAAAAGTATCGATCTTAATTCCACTATCTCGCCGTTAAGGACCGCGTCCCTCACGGTTTTCGCTTCCGCGTCCTTATTGAAGATCCCTGAATCCATGTACGTAAAAAGACCTTCTTCTCTGTCCGCGCTGTCAGGATCGATCCCTTTTGACCTTAGCATTACCTCGAACAAGCCCTTGAACACCTCAAAGTGATTGCCTTCGTCCTCTGCCAGTCTCTTGAAAGTCCTTTTGACCCTTTCGTCCTTTGTCATTTCCAGCACACTGCTGTAATATCTCTTGCCGTCGTTCTCGATCTTCATCGCTATCTTCAGGACATCCAGTTCGTTAAAATCGCTTATCAATATTTCCTTTTCCCCTGCCTTTATTTCCATCGCATACCTCCGTTAAATATTAATTCCCAGCCCAAGGCCATAAGAAGCCAGAAGCCCGCCAACAGGATCCCCCAAGTATATATTAGCCTGGAAGCTCCCCTTAAAATACTTTGTAAAATTATATTCTATTTCAGTTGAAAATGAATATTTGACCGAAGTGGCGATCTTCTCCTCACTATTGGGCCCCGCATAAAAATTATGGACCGCCAATCTGTACCTGGTCCTCATGAAATCGGAGGACGGGTAACTGTAGTCAAGGCCCAGAAGTATCTCGTTGCTTGTGTTACCCGCTCTGTTAATTGCCCAGGTGGCCGTTTCATATTCAGAAACAAAAGCGTAATATTCGGTTTTTCTGCTGCCGCTTACAAGATATTCAAAGCCAAAACCTCCCAGGATCGGATCCGATGTAAGATATTTATCCGAAACTGTGGAATAATCGATAGTAGCATTGCCATATTTTGCCAGCAAACAGACCCTGTCATCATACCCGTATTTTATCGTCAAACAGATCAAGGAAAAAGGCGTTCCAACCATGAGCGTTGAGGCCGACAAATTGGAAGAATAATGACCCTCCCCTTCAACATAAGGAGATGAGTTCCCGGATAAAAAGCCCGCGTACGCGGACAGCTGCAAAAGAATCAGCAAAATAACGCAAATAAATGCTTTTCTCATAGAAGTAATGATTATAACATCCCCTACTTGCCGTATCTACCTTTGTATATGGAGTTCCAAACGATGAAAACTATCAATAAAACCAGAAAAAGAAATCCTATGTCCATTTATTTGATAACTTTCCTCAGGTACTCGCCGGTATAAGATTTTGAGATCTTCATCACATTTTCCGGCGTCCCTTCAGCCACAATATACCCTCCAAGGTCCCCGCCTTCCGGCCCCAGATCGATTATGTGATCCGCCACTTTTATCACATCAAGATTATGTTCTATGACAATTACTGTGTTGCCGGAATCGGCAAGCCTGTTCAGCACGTTCAGGAACTTCTTGATATCGTCAAAGTGCAGGCCTGTGGTTGGTTCATCCAGGAGATAAAGCGTCTTGCCTGTGGACCTTACCGAAAGCTCCGTTGCTAGCTTTATCCTCTGCGCTTCTCCCCCGGATAATGTCGTTGCAAATTGCCCGAGGTGCAGGTAGTCTAGCCCGACGTCGTGAAGCGTCTGCAGTTTTTTATTGATCTGGGGGATGTTCTCAAAAAGATCCAGCGCCTCAGCAACGGTCATATCAAGGACCTCAGCAATATGTTTCCCCTTATACCTCACCTCCAGCGTTTCTCTGTTATATCGCCTGCCCGAGCACTCATCGCAGGGCACATAAACATCCGGAAGGAAGTGCATCTCAATTTTCACCATCCCGTCGCCATGGCAAGCCTCGCAGCGGCCTCCCTTTACATTAAAAGAGAACCTTCCGGGCTTGTACCCCCTGATGAGAGCTTCCTGAGTATGGGAAAAAAGGTCCCGTATGTGATCGAACACTCCCGTATAAGTGGCGGGATTCGATCTTGGCGTCCTGCCGATCGGCGACTGGTCTATGATCACGACCTTGTCAATGTTCTCAAGCCCGACCATGTCCTTGAATTCGCCTGATTTTTCGATCGACCTGTAGAACGTTTTTGCCAGCGCCTTATACAAGATATCGTTAACAAGCGAGCTCTTTCCGGAACCCGATACTCCGGTCACACAGATGAATTTCCCGAGCGGGAACTTTACATCGATATTCTTCAGGTTATTGTGCTTTGCTCCCTTTATCACAAGATATTTGCCGCTGCCTTTTCTCCTGGTTTTCGGCACATCTATCATAAGTTCCCCTGATAGATATTTTCCTGTGATAGATCTCTTTTCCGATATGATATCCTGGATCGTTCCGCATGCAACCACATAACCCCCGTTGATCCCGGCTCCCGGACCTATATCAACCAAAAAGTCCGCATTGTACATGGTGGCTTCGTCGTGCTCAACTATTACCACACTATTACCCAGGTCCCTCAATCTTTTCAGCGTGTCGATCAGCTTTTGATTGTCCTTCTGGTGCAGCCCTATGGAAGGTTCATCCAAAATGTACAGAACGCCAACCAGGCCGGAACCTATTTGCGTGGCAAGGCGGGTCCTCTGAGCTTCTCCGCCTGATAAAGTGGAAGATTCCCTGTCAATTGATATATAATTCAGGCCAACATCCATAAGGAACTTGAGGCGCGCCTTCAATTCTTTGATTATCTGCCTTGATATCATTTTCTGGCGCTCGGAAAGCTGGAGAGAATCCATGAACTCGATCAAGCCGCTGACCGACAGTTTTGTGGCATCCGAGATAGATCTGTCCCCTACTTTTACCGCAAGCGATTCGGGCTTTAGCCTTGCTCCGTTGCATGTTGTGCATGGAACGGAACTCATGTACCTGTAAAGCGCGAACCTTACATGCTCTGACGATGTTTCGTAATATCTGCGCTTCAGATTATTGACCACGCCTTCGAAAGTGCCTTCATGCTCGTAGTAGCTTCTTTCCATGAAATATTTATACTGAACCTTTTTCTCCCCCGTCCCGTACAGGATCACGTTCATCTGCTTTTTGCCGAACTTCTTTACCGGCGTATTAAGGTCAAAGCCGTATTCTTCGCCAACGGCTTCCAGCTTCTGCAGATAATATGTAACCGCCGAATTCCAGGGGGCTACTGCCCCTTCGGAAAGCGTCAGGTTCCTGTCGGGTATTATCAGTTCGGGGTCGAATTCCAGCTTGTCGCCAAGCCCCTTGCAGTCCGGACACGCGCCATAAGGGCTATTGAAAGAGAATATCCTGGGAGTTATCTCGTCAAGGCTTATACCGCATGTGGAACACGCGAACTTCTCGCTGAAAACAAGATGCGGGACTGATTTGCTCTCGAGTTTTGCAACAAAAACCGTCCCGCTGCCGAATTTAAGGGCTGTCTCAACGGATTCGGTGATCCTCTTCCTGTTACCCGCGTCCGCGTCTATCCTGTCCACGACTATCTCTATGTTATGTTTCTTTTTCTTATCAAGGATCAGAGATTCCTCATTTATATCGTGTATCCTTCCGTCAACCCTGATCTTTGAAAAGCCGTTCTTCCTGGCATCCTCAAAGACATATCTGTGCTCCCCTTTTCTCCCTTTAATGACAGGGGAAAGTATCTGTATCTTTTCGCCTTTCAGCTTATCAAGTATCCTGTCCGCTATCTGCTGCGGCGTCTGGCTTTCGATCACTTTGTTGCACTGCGGGCAGTGCGGGATGCCTATCGACGCAAAAAGCAATCTCATATAATCATAGATCTCGGTGACTGTGCCGACGGTGGACCTTGGATTCCTTGAAGGCGTCCTCTGGTCGATGGATATCGCCGGTGAAAGGCCTTCTATGTAATCAACATCCGGCTTCTGCATCTGCTCAAGGAACTGCCTGGCATAGGCGGAAAGCGATTCAACGTAGCGCCTTTGGCCTTCCGCGTAGAGTGTATCAAAAGCAAGCGAAGATTTTCCGGAACCTGATATTCCCGTTAAAACGATGAGCTTATTTCGCGGCATTTCAAGGTTGATGTTCTTGAGGTTGTGCTCCCTTGCGCCCTTGATCACGATCTTTTCATTGTTCGGCATACATTTCCCGTTCACGGGAACTGATAATTATAATGCAGGAATGAAAGATTGTAAAGAGGATGCTAGCGGAGCAGGTATCTTTCTATCATTTTTATGGAGGTGTTTATTATGTCATCCTTTGTCAATCCCGCTTCTGACGCCATTTTCAGCGCCGCGTCAAGGTCCCCCAGCATTGTTGATATGTGAGCATCCGACCCGAGAACGACTTTCCAGCCGATCGATTTGACGTACCTGGCTATCTCAAGACACCTGTCGAAACTGCCCTTCCTGCTGATGGTAAGCGAGCTGTTATTAAGCTCGATCAGGATGCCTTTCTGCTTGGCTATCGGAATAACCTTTTGATAATCGATCGGATACATCGGATTTCCGGGATGCGCGATAACTTTTATATTTGGATGCTTTAAAGCTTTTAATAGAACTTCCGTGTTCTCTTTTTCAACATTGCCTTCATATCCGCATTTAGGGTGAATAGCCACCATCGCAAAATCCAGGTCCCGAAGAACCTGGTCAGGGAGATCAAGGTCGCCCTGTTCATTAATGACATTGACCTCGGCTCCGCGCAAGATCCTGACCCCATTCAAATGATCCGGTATCATCTTCATGTTGGAAAAATGATAAAGCGGCGCGCCTCCCGGCATTGCCGGCCCGTGATCGGTAATGGCAATGGCCTTTATCCCTTTCTTTTTTGCCGCGGACACATACTCTTCGATGGTCGAGTACGCATGACCGCTTGATACAGTATGGATGTGGAGGTCGGCTATCAGTTTGATCTTAGATTTTTTCACTTTTCGGCTTTCGCAAGTATTTCATCGGGTATATCAAAGTTCGCGTGGACGCTTTGAACATCATCGTTCTGTTCAAGCGCATCGATAAGCCTTAGAAGCTTCTGCGCTTCCTCCCCTTCCAGGCGGATGGTATTTGTCGGCACCATAGTGATCTCTGCCGTTTCGGAAGCGTATTTTTTCCCCGCCAGGGTGTTCTTCACCTGTTCAAATTTTTCAGGCGTTGTCTCAACAGTAATTATGCTTTCTTCAGTTGTTATGTCATCAGCACCGGCATCGATAGCGTCCGACATAAGTTGATCTTCTTTTACCTTTGCTTTGTCGTAGTTAAGCACGCCTTTTTTCTTGAACATCCAGGCAACGGAACCTGACTCGCCAAGGTTTCCACCGTGCCTGGAGAAAATAAAACGGATCTCGTTCAGCGTTCTCATTTTATTATCTGTGATGCATTCCACCATTACCGCCACTCCGCCGGGACCGTACCCCTCGTAAGACACTTCCTCCAAGCTTGCGCCTTCTCCTCCGCCCGTCGCTTTCTGTATCGCCCTCTTGATGTTGTCCGCCGGCATGTTCAATTCTTTTGCTTTATCTACTGCAAGCCTCAGTCTCGGGTTGCCTGTAGGATCCCCGCCGCCATGCTTGGCGGCTGTAGCTATCTCCCTTATCACCTTCGTGAAAGCGGACCCTCTTGCCGCATCGGTCTTGGCCTTTGCCCTTTTTATTGTCGCCCACTTGGAATGGCCTGACATTGTTAACCTCCGAAAGGGTATTTTATCACCATTTTAACGAAATTTCCGCCCATTTTTGACGATATATATATAGAGGGGGAATGATCATGGCACAAAGCGATCCAATCAACCTGACAGCATCAAAGGGGCATTCTGTTACCCTGAACGGGAACTACGGGGAAAAACCTGCCAATAAGGACGCGATCACGAATGAGATTAGAAGGGTCGCCAAGAAAGCTACCGGTATTGACTTTAATATAATTATCACTGATGATGAAAAGATAGTTGCTGCCGTTGATACTAAGATGAGAACGATCTTTGTCTCAACGAAAACAATTTTCAAGCCGCGCCTCAAAGCCGTTGTCCTTCATGAATGCGGCCATTATTTATATTCAACCTTATCAAAGGAGGAGCTTATCTCCTTGATACAAAAGAACTGGCCTTCTCGTACCGGCACCACTGCCGAAGACTCGAGAGAACTGATCAAGTCATTGCTGGAGCGCGAAGACTTTCACTATTTCTTGAACACCCTCGAAGACATTATCGTAAATAATAACCTGGGAAAGTCATATCCGCGATTCAAGTCGGAAGCCTATGGTGACGGAAAAATTTTCCGTTACGCAAATCCCAGCTTTCCAATCGTTTCAAGGACCGCTTATTATATTTTCGAGACCTGGCTGTATAACAAGATATTCATTCCCATGAGTTCGGATGAAGATGTTGAGATAGCCAAGCTCCTCACGAAACACACGGAAGAAATATTTCAGGCCTGCCTTTCCTGTGACAGGGACATCGTTTACGGGAAACTGATCCCCATTCTTGCCAAAACATAAGCAATAGCCGACAATAAGTCCCAGGTTGCCTCAAATAAATAACCGCTAAACTCGTTTTCCACAACAAACTTTTCTATGCTATAATCCATTGCATGATGCAAAAAATAAGCGCGGCCTTTTTCCGCGGTTTGATCACTCTGCTTCCACTGCTTATCACGCTGTGGCTGCTTTTCTTTTTCTACAATTTCCTTGACGGCATCCTCGGCAATATTATCACGGTCTTTGTCGGCCATCATATACCGGGGCTTGGTTTCGCTCTAATTATCGCATTGATCCTGATAGTCGGCGCTATCGCTCCTCATTTTATCGGAGAACGCCTTATTAAGTGGGGAGACCGCGTAATGAAGCAGGTCCCGATAGTCAAAAGCATTTATTCGTCGGTCAAGCAGATAAATGATGTTCTATTCATGGAAAGGGATTCTGCGGCTTTTAACCGCGCTTGTCTTATTGAATATCCAAGAAAAGGCATCTGGAGCATTGGTTTTGTGACAAGTGACGCAGCCAAAGAGATAGAATCAAAGGCCGGCCAGAACAAGATGATAAATGTTTTCATCGCGAACACGCCCACTCCCGCTACCGGCTTTCTGATAGTGGTGCCGACCAGCGAAGTTCAGCTGCTTGACATGAAGATTGACGACGCGTTCAAGTACGTGATCTCCGGCGGAGTGTTAAAACCGAAAGGCTGATATGTTCAAGAAGATCTGGCAAATATTCGTGACGGGATTTTTTATATTGCTCCCGATAATCATTACGATATGGATACTTACTATAGTCTTTGACTTTACCGACGGGATCCTTGCGGGGTACATTAAGGCATTTACAGGCCATTACATCCCCGGCCTTGGCATTATCGTCATTTTGATCACTTCCTTTTTGATAGGGCTTATCTCTAATTATTTTCTCGGCAAAGAATTCATCCACTTAAGCGAAGAGATATTGAACAAGATGCCGATCGTAAATACCGTCTATGCTTCCGTAAAAAAAGTGAACGAAGTCCTTTTTCTCCAGAAAGGCAAAGAGGTGCACAAAAGGGTCTGCATCGTGGAATATCCCAGGAAAGGCATCTGGTCGATCGGTTTTGCAACAGGCCTTGGACCAACGGAACTGAAAAAAAAGAAAAAAAAGAACTTTACCAATGTGTTTATTCCGAACACCCCTGCCCCGGCTACCGGATTCACGATAGTCGTGCCCACCAGGGATATTATTTTTCTGAACATGTCCGTTGAAGAAGCGCTTCAGTTGATCGTATCCGGCGGGGCCATCTCCAAGTGAACCTTCTCCAGGAATTCACGAAAGGCATCATCAAGGAAAATCCGGTGCTAAGGATACTTCTTGGCATGTGCGCAACTTTGGCAATAACTACAACCGTTATCAACGGCGTCGGCATGGGGATAGCAACAACATTTGTACTTGTGTTCTCAAATATCCTTGTTTCAATGGTCGCACCTATCACTCCCGATAAGATCAGGATCCCCGTGTTCATCATTGTAATTGCAACATTCACGACAATAGTTGACCTCTTAATGGCTGCTTATACTCCTGATCTTCATTCCGCGCTTGGCGTGTTCATCCCGTTGATCGTGGTGAACTGCATTATCTTTGGCCGTGCGGAAGCTTTTGCATGCAGGGCAAAGATTCTGAATTCCGCTCTGGACGGTCTCGGAATGGGTGTTGGATTTATCCTCACGCTTGCTGTTGTTAGCGCCATAAGAGAGATAACCGGCAATGGGACGATCCTTGGCATTTCTGTTCTTGGCCAAAACTATAGCCCCGCTCTTATCATGCTTATGCCGCCGGGGGCGTTCCTTGTTCTTGGGCTTTTGATCGGAGTAATGAATTTAATCGAATCTATGAGACGATCGGTATAGCCTCTCCACAATAATCGCACTTATTTTCAGCGCTCAATCCTTTGATCTCGGTCTCGTATCCAACTCTCTCTATCAGCAGATGCTTGCAATTAGGACAAAAAGTGTTTTCCCCTTTATGCCCGGGGACATTGCCTATGTAAACATACTTCAAGCCCGCGTCAAACCCGATCTGCCTCGCTTTCTCAAGCGTCTCGACCGGGGTCACATGAAGGTCCTTTAATTCAAGATAAGGGACAAATCGGGTGACATGCCATGGGGTTCCCGGCCCCAGATTATCCCTGATCCAAGACGCGATCCCTTTTAGCTGTTCTTCGTCGTCATTCCAACCCGGTATTACCAGAGTGATGATCTCCACGTGCATGTTCCATTTATCTTTTGCCCTTTTCGTCGCTTCAAGGATAGTTTCAAAATTCGGCACTTTTGCCAGTTTCATGTAAAAATCTTTTGTGAATCCCTTTATATCCACCCTGAATGCGTCAAGATACGGCCCGATAGCATCAAGAGCTTCCGGTGTTATGTATCCATTCGTGATATACGCGGTGTACAGGCCTTTCTCTTTTGCCAGTTTCGCGCAGTCATAAGTATATTCGAACCAGATCGTTGGCTCGTTATATGTAAAAGCTATGCCTTCCGCTCCCGATTCCTCCGCCATTTCCATCAGCTTTTCCGGGGAGAACACATCCGTTCTGTCTTCAGCCAGAATATTGTAGACCTTTCCCTGCTGCACGCCTTCCACAAGGACAACATGGGCGATCTCCCAGTTCTGGCAGTGTATGCATCTCATATTGCAGCCGAGGGTGCCTATCGAGAGGCATTCAGATCCAGGGTGGAAATGGAATAGAGGTTTCTTTTCTACCGGGTCCAGATTCAGAGACGAAACCTTTCCGTATATCAGTGTATAAAGTACGCCTCCCTCATTTTTTCTTACACCGCAGTATCCGGCTTTATCCGGCATGATCGTGCATCGCCTTGGACAAAGCCCGCATCGAACTCTGCCGCCATCCAGCTTTTCATAGAACATTGCCTCACGTTTAGTCTCCATTTAATAATTATTTTACATCAATGCTTATTAAATAGAAAATGAAATTTCATCCTATTTGTTTCGATACATTATTAGGGTAAAAACATATGTTAATAAGGGTAGTTGAAAAATTGAGATCGCCGGTTTTGATCCCGGGCAAAGGTGTGTCAATGCCCGGGCTTGCCCAAACACTCAAGAGATTCTATTCTCAAATAAGAAATATCCCTCCTGTTGCAATGAGAGGACAATCCACTGAAAGTAAACCCGGATATCACGCTTTATGGATATCTCCTGTTCACGTATTTGGCGAAAGAATGAGAAACCCTGATCTGGATAAATATTCATATAGACTTTTATCCACCGTTACTTCCGCCTTTAGCCATGCGGTCCTACATAGTTCTAAGTTAAAAAGGGGTTCGATCCCATTGATCTCATTTTACAGGATCGGCCCGAATAATACCGGGCGTGAGCGCTTGGAGCAGGAATCTGGCGCACGTTTCCCGCTTTATATAAAGGAATTTCCAAGAAAAATGCAGGGCAGCCGATTCGCAGCTACTATTAATGCGTTTCCAATGTATTGCCTTCGTGGCGGAGATACCCGCATTGGAGATCTTTTATTCAAGGATCCTGTATTATTGAGTCGGGTTTGTGAGGCTGAAAATGGAACTCTTGAACAAAAGTTTTTTCATGGTTCAAAATATGTTTTATCCGCGTATTATGAAACTTTAAGAATGCTCTTGATGCTTGCGGAATGCGATTGGGAAGCATAAGAAATTTTAACTCATCGAAGTTTTCCCGTAATATCGCTTCGCGTTTTGTTTCCACCTTACCAGCCTTCCTTAATTAATTTCTGTTGAAGTATTTTAGTCTTTTTTGGAAGTATCCTTCTCATAAAACGATTGGCCTCCTCAAGCCAATTCATCGCGCCCCTGGCAGATTCACGCGCCATTTCTTTTAATTCGTCGTCACTATAATACTTATTCATTATTTCCTTTTTAGTAAACTTCTTTCTCATTTGTTTTTTCTCAATCCTTTCATTCTTTTTAATGATCCGATATCTATCCAATCTCTTAATCTATCGGCTTTATTCTTTAAAAACAAAAGATCTTCAAGGGAAATGCACGAAACATTTATTCTCCCGAGCTTAAATATTTCACGTTTTTTATAGGATTTGTCAAAATCAATGGGATTCTTCAGAAATATATCTACCCTGTCAAATTCCTCATCCTTACCCGTAAATGCGATGGCTGCCAATTTACCCCATTTATGCTTTGGAACATTTGTTTTATACCCAAGTTTTCCGATTGTATCAATGAACTTAATCAAATTATTATTTGATAAATCTATAATTAGATCTAAATCCTTCGTGAACCTGTGAAGACCGTGCAAATTAACGGCAATCCCGCCGATCACTAAATATTTAATTTTATTTTTATTAAGCGCCTTGAATACTTCTTCGTAATACATCTCAGAATGATTTTATCACAAAATAAATGTTTGGGTAATTTGAATTTAGTAATTAGAAATTGTTTAGGATTTCGTGCTTCGAATTTATAATTTATCCTTTCACCACTCCCAATGGTTTCATCTTTGCCACTTTCCTTGCCAATCCCGCCTGATCAACAATGTTGACCACTTCTCTTACATCTTTGTACGCTTCCGGAGCTTCTTCGACAAGCCCTTTCTTGCTTGCGGCCCGAACTATCACTCCTGCTTCTTCAAGTTCTTTCATGAGTCCAGCAACTGACATTTGCCTTGTCGCGGCAGCTCGAGACATCAGTCTTCCCGCACCGTGACAGACGGAGCCCCACGTTTCCTGCATTGAGCGTTCAGTTCCGACTAAAATATATGAATATCTGCCCATATCACCGGGGATCAATACCGGCTGGCCTACATCCTTATAATCTTCTGGAATTTCAGGACGGCCTGCAGGGAATGACCGCGTTGCCCCCTTTCGATGAACACAGAGCATTTTTTCCTTACCATCAACTTTATGTTTTTCTTTCTTTGCTATATTATGAGCAACATCGTATATCAGTCTGATGCCAAGTTTCTCCGGTGAAGCTTGAAGTACTTTAGAGAACGAATCCCTTGTCCAGTGCATCAGCAGCTGGCGGTTGCACCAGGCATAATTGGCCGCCGCCGCCATCGCGCCAAAGTAATCAAGCCCTTCCTGTGAATTTATCGGTGCGCAGCATAGCTGTCGATCAGGGACAGAAATATTATATTTCTGTAAAGCTGTCTGCATGGTCTTTATATAATCGGTACAGACCTGATGGCCCAGGCCCCGAGAGCCGGAATGTACCATGATAGTTATCTGGCCCTTGAATATCCCAAAAGCATCAGCGACTTTCTGGTCATATATCTCTTCAACCTTTTGGACTTCAAGGAAATGATTCCCGCTGCCAAGAGTCCCGAGTTGATTTGTCCCCCTCTCTTTCGCGTGTGAACTCACTTTCGACGGATCCGCACCCGCCATTGAACCATTCTCCTCGGTATGGAGCACGTCATCCTGAGTTCCATAACCGTTCCGTGCGGCCCATTTCGAGCCTTCGAGCAGTACTTGTTCTAATTGTTTTGATGAGAGCGAGATCGGCCCCACTGATCCGACACCTGAGGGAACTTCAGCCGCTAATTTATCAGTGATCTGCCCTATTTTATCCTTGATCTCGGTATAAGTCAGGTCAGTTCGAAGCACCCTGCATCCGCAGTTGATGTCGTAGCCAACACCGCCAGGAGAAATAATTCCGCCAGCTTCAGGGTCGAATGCTGCTACTCCGCCTATAGCGAATCCATAGCCAAGATGGATATCCGGCATTGCCAGAGATCTGCCGACAATACCGGGAAGGCATGCGACGTTTGCGACTTGAATATGCGCGTTATCGGCAACAATGTGTTCGATCATCTGCTCATCGGCATATATCAAGCCATCGGCCCGCATTCCCTCCTTAAATGTTTTCGGCAGAAGAAAGCGCCATTCATCAAGCTTTTGCAGAACAGATTGCCAGTTCGCCATGCATTTATTTTACTTGATATAAAGTGAAATTTCTAGACAATTATGCCGATAAAACTCTGTATGATATTAAGAAATTCTGGTCTTCCGGCAAATACGGGCCGATGCCCTTATGCTGGCACAATAGAAAGAGTGAAACATATTCTTTCTGTTGCCAAACAGTATGTGCCTCATCTGGTCATCGACGGAGCGCGCGTGGACATGGCAAAATGGCGTGTTCTGGTCAGAGCCAGTATAGCTGATCTAGCTTCAAGAGGGCAGTCGCTCGATGAAGAGTTCATGAGGGACTATTTCACCTACCTTGTTGAGCAGGCTGAATGCATTCACGGGAACTGGGCAGCCGCTATACGGGACTATCACAAAAGCAAAAATATTGAAGCTGAAAAGATCACTCTTACACCTCCCGGCAGGAAAAGCAGAAGAGACAGGGTGATCGAAGCCATCCTGTTATTCGATGGGATAAGAACGAACCTCAAGCTTGCCGCAATGTTAAAGATCCATCCCAAGATCGTTAAGGGCGGCATTGCTGAATTCGGAACATGGAAGAAGGCGGTTGAAGCCGCAGGGCTTAACTACAGCAATTACGGCCCGTATGCCAACTGGACGGACAATGATTTTCTTTTAAACGGCAAAGAGCTGATGAAAGCGAAAAAATTCGATCTGGTCCGACTCTTCATTGAGGATATTGACTTCGCAACGGCCATATACGAAAGATTTAAAGATTGGGAAGAATATAAGATCGCCGTTGAAAATTATGTGCCGGAACCGTTAGAGGATAAAACTGACGAGGCCCCGGAACCAGGGCAAGGACCGGAGGCTTAAATGGTAACGATACTTCACGGCGCAAAAGGTGATGTTCTTGTCCCCCGGGGCATTCCCGGTCAGCGAATGTGGACGCGCCCATTCTTTAACGCTTTCGTTAAGAAATGCGAAGAGGTTCAAGTGCCCCTGAATCCGACTTATATCAAAAAGCATTGTCCTACGGCATTTACCGTAGGTGCCGATATATATGGGAGCTGGGAAATAGCATTGAGAAGGAATCACATTAAATACGAGAATGTCATTCTTGTGAAGCGGCCCATGCAAAAAAATGAGATCAAGAAAGCCATAGCGAACAGAGAAACGCATGGGCAGTCGCTGCTCATAAGCGCAGTCCAAAGAGAGGATTATCGCCTTTGGTATTCAGGAGAAGCGCAGTATGGCAGCTGGGAAAGAGCCCTCACTGCAAACGGCCGCAATTACGCGGAGATCAAAAGGAAGGAAAGGGAAGCCAGAAGGCCCCTGATCAGTAAGGCAATTTCTACCGCCCGGCATATAACAATCAGGGAAGAGATCCGCAGCGAGATCAAAATACGGCATCAAGCGGGGCTCCCAATAACCAGGTGGTTCGTTGAGCGCGAAGATAAAGAATTGTTCAAGAAAGGAAAGCGTGCTTATCAGGATAGCTGGAAAGCGTCCGTAGCGGATGCGGGATTCAATTACAAGGAAGCCGTTCTAAGGGAATGGACGGAGGAGAGGATCAAGACAGAGTTAATGCACAGACAGAAGGAAAAGCTTGAGATCATCGATGTAACAAAGATATTAAAAGACAATCCTGATATGGTCATAGCAGCGATAATCCGGCATAAAAAATGGAAGCTGGCTCTTCCTATTTATGGCATCGATATTTATCAGCCGAAACTTGTAGTTCCCGGCCGATTCGATTCAAACGGCATAGAAAAGCCCTTTTCGGTCTGGCAGGCGGAGGTTGAAAAAGCAAGGAAAATACATGAAGCTGCCTGAATCTCGCTAGATAAATACGATAAGAACAATTTATATGGCTAAATTTAAAATATCACAAATAGTTTACGGAGGCGCAAGGAAACCTGAAAGAGTAAAAATAATCATTCAGAACAGTGCTCTTAGGATCCGATTCAATGCCGCTGCCTCTTTCAGGGACATAAATATCCTTCAGTATCTTCCAGAAGTTGTTAAAGCAAAATTCCGCAACACCCCCAATGTCTACATTAAAGACAGAGTGGCGGAAGAAATCAATAAACTGCATGCCATGCAAGACGAACCGTTAGCCCCTACGGCTGTCAGCGCAAGGCATCCGGAGCTTTGGAAATGGGCTCACAGTGTTTTTACTAACTGGGAGGCAGCTATCGCGTACACTGCCGAAAAATATCCTGAAGCAAAGATAAATTACAATGCGATAAGGGATTCATATCATCTAAAAAGAAAGGCAATAATAGAGGAGATAATCAGGCTGCTCAAATCCGGTAAACTTTCTGAAACATCGACAAGCGAATGGGCGTTGAGCAATTTCAGTGAAACTCATGAGCGGGCATGCATATATTACAGAACTTGGGAAGATGCCTTCAATACCGCTCAAGTCGAATTACATAAAAGGCAGATCGCAGAATTCTTCCCCAAACCGAAAATAACTAAAAATCCCGGATTTTTATCGTAATCTGATTTTTATCGTTATATCAGCAAATGTGACGAATACTTGACCAGCTTTAGTGCCATAAGTGGCCTACCAAAGGCTCTCTATTGAATCGTCACTATAATCGTAACCTGCCAGTTTTTAGTTGAAATGGCGGGAAAATGCTGTGGATAACTCGCTTGATAGACGGTGTTGATCAATATCTATCCCCATAATGTCATATATAGACTTGAATTCGATCGAATGCTTGATAAAATCATCGATTTTTAGGTCGCTATTCCTTATGAATATCGAACCCTGCTGTAATAAGGCCTTTTTACCTCTCTTTTGGGCACTTCCTACTATCTTATTGCCCTGCAATGTGATCTCATAGCTTGCCGGGAAGCTGAAACACAGGCGCGCCTGTTCATGGTGCCTTGTATCTGATAATTCAGCCGGCACCCCTACTCTATTTAAAGCTTCGATGATTATCTTTGATATGAATACATAAGATTCGATCATGCCTTTTGGCAATTTTGGATCATCCAGCGCGCAGACAAGGCTATAAGTAACCTCGAACTCATTATGGAATACTATCCCGCCGCCTGTTGGCCTCTTAACAACTTCGATGCCATACTTCTTGCAATTCGCCAGGTTCAGTTCAAGTTCTGGCTTTTGAGTGTAGCCAATTGATATGCACGGGCCTTCCCATCCATATATCCTTAATGTCGTCTCATTTGAACCGTGTTCAAAGTTGCTGAATAAATGCTCATCATATTCCATATTGTATTTGCCGGAATACTTCTTGAAGGGAATAATGTTCAGCATATTACCAGTGGAGTTTGGGTTCGCGTGCCGCTTTCGTTTCGTCCAATCTTGATACCGGGGTTGAATACGGGGCTCCCTTTACCAGCTCAGGATCCGTTTCACATTCCTTCGCTATAGCTATCATCGCATCGCAGAATTTATCCAATGTTTCTTTCGATTCAGTTTCCGTCGGCTCGATCATCAGTGCCTCGTGGACGATCAGCGGAAAATATATTGTCGGGGGATGAAAGCCGTAGTCGATCAAACGTTTTGCAATATCCAGAGCTTTGACGCCGTATTTCTCTTTTTGACGCTCAGCCGATATCACGAATTCATGCTGGCATATTCGATCATATGGAAGATGATAATAGGGCTTGAGCTTATTCAGGACATAATTTGCATTGAGAACAGCGTTCTCTGATACTTCACGCAGGCCTTCTATGCCAAGAGATATAATGTAAGCGTAAGCTTTGACGATCACATTGATGTTGCCGTGGAAAGAATGCACGCGTCCTATACTCTTTGGAAACTTTGAATCTTGAGTCTTGAATCTTGAATCAGATTTGATGATCCTCGGTATCGGCAAATAAGGCTCGAGGTGTTTTTTTACACAAACCGGCCCCGATCCCGGCCCTCCACCACCGTGAGGCGTTGAAAATGTTTTATGAAGGTTGAAGTGAGCGATGTCAAATCCGAGACCTGCGGGAGTTGACTTGATCAGTGTCGCATTGGCGTTCGCTCCGTCATAATATACCTGGCCTCCAGCTTTGTGAACTATATCCGCCACTTCCATTATGTTCTCGTCAAATAATCCAAGTGTATTCGGATTTGTGATCATTATCGCGGCAGTATCAGGGCCTACCGCTTTTTTCAGCTCGTCAATATCAATCCCGCCTCTTGAGTTCGACTTTACCTGAACAGCATGCCAGCCGACCATATTCACCGAAGCCGGATTGGTCCCGTGTGAAGAATCAGGAACAATAACTTTATCCCTTGACCCTTGTCCTTTATCCTTTAAGTAAGTTTTGATTATAAAAAGCGAAGTTAGCTCCCCATGTGCTCCCGCTGCGGGCTGCAGAGTTGCCGCATCAAAGCCAAATATCGCGCATATATATCTTTCAAAGTTATACAATAACTCCAGAATTCCCTGAACTGTCGCGTCATCCTGATTTGGATTGATATCCGTGAAGCCCGGAAACCTTGCGATATCCTCATTGACCTTTGGATTATATTTCATCGTGCATGAACCAAGCGGATAGAAGCCGCTGTCCACGCCGAAGTTCTTACGGGAAAGATCGGTAAAATGCCTTATTACATCGACTTCCGACAATTCCGGGAGATCAGGCAGATCATCGGCAAGAAACTGCTTTGGGATCAGGTTTTCGATCTTTTCCTGCGGTACATCAAGCGGCGGAAGAGAAGAAGCGGTCCTGCCCGCTTTGCTAAGTTCTCTTAAAGATTTCAACCCAAAGTTCAAACTATCGCTCTCTGTGTCTCGGGATCAAAGAAGTGCACTTTCCTGAGGTCAACAACTACTTTTGTGTTTTCGCCTGGATTTGCTGAGATATATGAGCCTACTTTCGCCACAATAGAAGCCTTGTTCACTTTTAAATAAAGGTATATCTCGTCCCCCATCAATTCCCTGAAATCAACCTTCGCGTTTATGATATCCTTTTCATTCTCCTGCAGCCATTTTGCCTGCGCTTCGTCATACAGGTCCGAAGGCCTGATCCCCATGAACACTTCTTTGCTTGAATATTTTTCGAGCATGCCCTTAAAGAATGGATAGGTCTTAATCTCAAAGCATTCGGAGGTGAATCTAAGCGCATCTCCCTTTTTTGAGATCGTGCCCTTGATGAAATTCATTGGGGGACTGCCTATGAAACCGGCAACGAATCTGTTACATGGTTTTTCATATACCACAAGCGGCTTGTCCGCCTGTTGGACTTCTCCATTTAAAACTACAGCTATCCGCTCTCCCAGGGTCATGGCTTCCACCTGATCGTGCGTTACATATATTATGGTCGTTTGCAGGCTGTCGTGGATCTTCTTGAGCTCGGCCCTCATCTGTACGCGGAGTTTGGCATCAAGATTTGAAAGGGGCTCATCCATCAGGAATACCGCCGGCTTGCGCACTATTGCCCGCCCCAGCGCGACACGCTGTCTCTGCCCTCCCGATAATTGCTTTGGAAGCCTCTTCAGCAGCTGCTTGAGCTCGAGTATTTCGGCTGTCTGCGCCACTCTTTCATCTATCTCTTTTTTTGGAGTTCCCCGCAGCTTGAGGCCGAAAGCCATATTGTCGTATACGTTCATGTGGGGATAAAGGGCATAGTTCTGGAAAACCATGGCGATATTACGGTCCTTGGGAGGAACATCATTTACCAACCTGTCGCCGATATATATTTTGCCCTCGGTCACTTCTTCCAGACCGGCTATAGTTCTAAGCAGCGTTGTCTTGCCGCAGCCGGAAGGGCCTACAAGCACAAGGAATTCCTTGTCCTTTATTTCAAGATTTACGCTTTTTACGGCTATGACGTCATCAAATTTTTTTGTGACGTTCTGTATCAGGACTCTTGCCAATTATGGATCCTCTCTAGATCTGGCTTATTACGTTCGCGGATTCGATCGCGCTCATCGCGGCGGCAAACCCCTTGTTCCCGGGCTTTGCTCCCGCTCTTTCCAGCGCCTGCTCCAGGTTGTCGGTGGTAAGCACGCCGAATATCACCGGAACCCCTGAATCAAGCGATACTTTTGCCACGCCTTTCGCTGCTTCGGACGCCACGTATTCAAAGTGCGGAGTTCCGCCCCTTATCACCGCGCCCAGACATATGACCGCGTTATATTTCTTAGCGGCCAGTTTCTTCGCCATCAGCGGCATTTCAAAAGCTCCTGGAGCCCAGACCACATCTATGGCCTCCTCGGATGCCCCGTGCCTTTTCAGGCAATCCAGAGCCCCGCCAAGAAGCCCTTTTGATACCAGATCATTGAACCTGCTTACGATTATCGCGAATTTGAGCCCGGTTGCGTCTAACTTGCCCTCGATCGTTTTTCCCATGATACATTCCCCCTTTTCTTGAATGATAAAATATGGCCCAATTTCTTCGATTTGGTACGAAGGTACATAATATTATGCTTATTTGGGATAATTTCAAGCGGAATTCTTTCCGTTACCTTAAGGCCGTAGCCTTCCAATCCCACGATCTTCCTTGGATTGTTCGTTATCAACCTGATCGTCGACAGTCCCAAATCAGCAAGTATCTGGGCCCCGATGCCGTAATCCCTAAGGTCTGCCTTGAACCCGAGGTCCAGGTTCGCTTCCACAGTATCCTTCCCCTTATCCTGAAGTTCGTACGCTTTTAATTTCCCGGTTAAACCGATGCCTCTGCCTTCCTGCCTCATGTAAAGCAGGAGGCCGGCGCCTTCCCTTTCGATCATTTCAAGCGACCTTTCCAGCTGTTCGCCGCAGTCGCACCTGCATGAGCCGAAGATATCCCCGGTAAGGCACTCCGAGTGGACTCTTACAAGAACATTTTTCTTCTTCCGGATGCTGCCTTTTATCAGCGCGATATGGTAATAACCATCTAGCGTGTCCCTGTATGCCTGCAAAGTAAAGTTGCCGTACTTGGTGGGCATTTTTGTGGTGGCTATTTTTTCAATGAACCTCTCTTTTCTCATCCTGTACCTTATAAGATCAGCTATCGTGATCATCTTGAGCTTGAATTTTTGTGCGAATTTCAGCAGGTCCTGTGTCCTTGCCATGTGTCCGCTCGGCTTTATGATCTCACAGATCACTCCCGCGGGATAAAGCCCCGCGATCCTTGCCAGGTCAACTGCGGCCTCAGTATGACCGGCCCTTCTGAGGACTCCGCCTGCCATGGCCTTCAATGGAAATAAATGCCCTGGCGCAACGATATCAGATGGTTTTGATGAGGGGTTTATCAAGACCTCGATCGTTTTTGCCCTGTCCGCGGGCGAGATGCCGGTTGTGATGCCGTATTTTCTGGAAGCGTCAACTGAGACCGTAAAAGCTGTTCTCATTGATTCCAGATTCTCCGTGACCATGGGCTTAAGGCCAAAATACTCCAGCCGATCAATTGTCATTGGCACGCATACAAGCCCTTTTCCATGAGTGATCATGAAATTGATGGCATCGGGTGTGACCTTTTCTGCCGCCATTATCAGGTCGCCTTCGTTCTCGCGGTCCTTATCGTCCAGCACCACGACCATCCTGCCTCTGGCGATATCTTTTTTGGCTTCTTCAATGGTATTGAACATCAATTCAGGAAACCCGCCTTTTTAAGGAATTCGTCGTCGATCTTAATGCCCTTGATACTGGCCAGGTCATTGATATCACTTTTCCCGATCACGCTTTCAACGTATTTGGCCAGAACATCAAATTCAAGGTTCACATAGTCGCCTATCTTTTTATGGAACAGGTTCGTGACCAGCGCGGTATGCGGGATCACTGCCACCCTGAAATACCTGTCATCCATTGAAGCAACGGTCAAGCTTACGCCGTCAACAGCTATCGAGCCTTTGCTGGCCAAATATTTTCTGTAATTATCCGGCACGCTTATCTCGATCTCGCGTGATTGACCTGCATTAATGATGTTGATTATGATCGACTTGCAGTCCACATGCCCCTGAACGATATGGCCGTCAAATCTTCCGCTTGCGGAGATCGCCCTCTCAAGGTTCACATATTCGCCCACCTTAAGTAAATTGATGCTGCTCTTCTCAAGCGTCTCCCCTATTATATCAACCTTGAACGATGACATGAGCTTTTCTGTGACAGTGAGGCAAACTCCGTTGACCGCGACGCTGTCGCCAGTGTGGAGTTCATTTGTAAATCTTGCGGCAATGGTAAGAACGACCCTGTCCTTGAACCTGATAAGTGATCCGACTTTGCCGAGGTCCTCGATAATTCCTGTGAACATAGAACCTGAATTATATCACGGCGGCGCCAAGAATTCCATTTATGAAGGACGCGGAGTTCTCGTCTGAGTACCTTTTTGCAAGCTCTATAGCCTCATTGATTATGACCGCCTTGGGCGTATCCTTTTCATTAATAAGCTCGAACAAGGCGATCCTCAATATGCTCCTGTCAACCGGGGAGATCCTGTCCACAGCCCAGTTCTTCGAGAACTTCGTGATCCTGCCGTCAAGCTCATCTTTTACTTTGATCACACCGATGGCAAGCTTTTTTGAGAAATCCTTGGCTTCGTCAGCCATTTTCTCTTCCTTAAAAAGCCCGTCAAGAGCCTCTTCAATGTCAATTGCTGAGATATCTGACTGATAGATCGCCTGCATGGCGACCCTTCTTGCTGTGGAGCGGCTACCCATGAATATTGCTGAAATGCCTGGCTATGAAATCCGTGTGCACATTTCCTTCCCTGAATTCTTTCACCTTAAGCACCTTGCGGTGGAAAGGGATCGTTGTCGCGATGGGACCGATGGCATATTCATCAAGCGCCCTGTCCAGCCTGTTTATCGCCTCTATCCTTGTCGGCGCCCAGGCGATGAGCTTGGCGATCAGGGAATCATAATGAGGCAGCACTTTATATCCCGTATACGCGTGGCTGTCCACCCTTATCCCGGGGCCTCCGGGTGCTAGATATACAGAGATATCTCCGGGACAAGGCATGAAATCCCTTTCGTGGTCTTCGGCATTAATCCGGGCTTCTATCGCATGGCCAGTAAACCTTACTTCGCTCTGCCTGTAGCTCATCTTTTCGTCTGTTGCGATAATTATCTGTTCCTTGACGATATCTATGCTTGTAACCATCTCCGTGACCGGATGCTCCACCTGTATCCTGGTGTTCATCTCCATGAAATAGAAGTGATTGTATTTATCCAGAAGGAATTCTATGGTCCCCGCGCTCAGATATTTTGCCGACCTCGCCACCTTCACTGCAGCCTCCCCCATTTTTCTCCTTAGCTTATCATCAAGCGCCGGCGACGGGGATTCCTCCAGTAATTTCTGATGGCGCCTCTGTATGGAACAATCCCGCTCGCCCAGGTGGATCACGCTGCCGTGGCTGTCCGCAAGTATCTGGAACTCTATATGACGCGGCTCCACTATGAACTTTTCAATATAGACATCGGGATTGCCGAACGCCGCTTCTGCCTCAGCCCTGGCAGTCCTCATGTGAGATATCAGTTCGCTTTCATTTTCGGCCACTCTCATACCACGGCCCCCGCCTCCCGCGGATGCCTTTATGATAACGGGATAGCCGATCTTCCCTGCGATCCTTTTGGCTTCATCGTCATCGGTTATGACGCCTTCTGAGCCGGGAACAACCGGCACTCCTGCTTTTGCAACTGTTTTCCTGGCGATCGACTTGTTCCCCATGGCCTTCATGGCCGACGGATGAGGCCCGATAAAAACTATCTTTGATTGCGCGCAGATCTCCGCGAATTTCTCGTTCTCTGCCAGGAATCCGTAGCCGGGATGGATGGCATCCGCCCCGGAAACCTCGGCAACAGATATTATGCTGGGAATATTAAGATAACTCTGGCTTGGCGTGGCGGGGCCTATGCAGTAAGCTTCGTCCGCGATCTTCACGTGAAGAGAATCCTTGTCGGCATCGGAATAAACGGCGACGCTTTTTATCCCGAGCTCTTTTAAAGCGCGGATGATGCGCACCGCTATCTCTCCCCTGTTCGCGATCAATACTTTTTTAAACATCAATCTTATCCTCCATAAAATTATTTGGGGATATTTGGAACGAAGGGAAGCATTGTAGCACAAAATCCCTTGACAATCAAGCATCAAGACTGTAATATTGCCCTGTATTTACAGAGAGTAGGAGGTGAACAACTTGGCAAAAGGCGGATTAACGAATTTGGTTGTTTCATTCAAAGGAAGAACAGAAACACTGGAAAAGGTATTCGGCAAGAAACCGATCCCGGTCACAAAAATGACAAAGGTTTTGTGGAATATCGTAAAAAAGTTCAAGCTCTTGAAGAGAAAAAAATAAGGCTGAGCTTTATCCCAGCATCTGTCGTTTCCTTCTCGCTATCGGCGGAAGGATAAAATCAATCACATCATCCACGGTCACGATCCCCAGGATCTTGCCGTCCAGGCTTACCACAGGGACAGCAAGCAAATTATACTTGGATATCACGTCCGCCACACGCCTTTGGTTCGCATCGGGAGGCACGGTTATCAGGTCTTTTATCATGATCTCTGAGAGTATTTCGCTCGGCTTTGAGACTATAAGCCTTCTTAATGTTACGACACCTACAAAGCGGCCTTCCTCATTAACAACATACAGATAATAGATCGTCTCGGCGCTGGGCGCAAGCTCCCTTAATTTATTGATCGTCTCTTCCACCGTCAAATTCTGGGGAAGCGAGATCATCTCCGTTGTCATCAGCCCGCCCGCGGTCTCGTCATGGTGTACCAGCAGTTTTCTTATTTCCCGTTCCTTCTTGTTCTGCATTATCCTGAGCAGCTCTTCCGCCCTTTCCTCGGGGATGTCGCCAAGAACGTCAGCCGCCTCATCCACGGGCATCCTGTTCAATATGCTGAGGGCCTTCTTGGTATCAACAGTTGTCAGCAGGAACGCCTGGATCTTTGGCGCAAGTTCATGGAGCGCTTCCGCTGCCGTCTTGTCGGGCAGGCCGGCAAAGATCTCTGTCCTTACGTTTGAACGCACGTCGCTTATTATGCTGGCAATGTCCGAAGGGTGAAGTTCTTCAACTCTTTTGTGAGGTATCGTCAGTTTCCCTTTTTTTACATCGCTCTTAAGGAATTCCACATAATTCCATCCTATCAAAGATTGTTCCAGCTTCACCCGGAAGGTCCCAAGTATCATGCCAAGAAAGCCTTCGATCCCAAGCCTCCTCAACACGCCCCTCATGCCAATATCTACCGCGATCAGCATTATCTCTTCTTCAACCTTCGCTAACTTGATGTCATTCACCCTTACCACCCTCGCGCCCTGGGTGTCCACGATCTGTTTGTCCAGAATATCTCTGCAGAGCAGTATGTCATCAGAAGACAGGCCGCAGAACGGGATCCTCTCTTTTACTGTCCTTGTGGAAATGAACTTTCTGCCTATAAGATCGATATCCCCGATAAGGACCACTTTTTCAGCGCCATTATCGTCAAGCCTGACCAGAATGCCCGAAACTTTCGGGAATCTGTGGCTGAAAGTCGCTATTATATCCTTCACGATGCCGATGCGATCTTCAAAGCGGTCGATCACCGGCTTATTTATGAGCTCTGATACGAACATCTCTGAAAACAGGACCATTGAATAAATTATAGCATGCAATTAATTTTTAAGCTAAAATGATTCCTGAATGAAAGCAAAATTAACACTTCTGCTGATGGCCGTGATCGTTTCTATATGTATATCTTATATATACATCATTAATTCTATCGTTGAGATAGTACCCCCTTCCATGGCCGGCACTATTATCTGGCATGGCAGCCGTAAGCTGCCGGAAGTGGCGCTTACGTTCGATGACGGCCCTAACTCAAAAGCAACTCCTCAGATACTGGATATACTTAAGAAGTATGATGTAAAGGCCACTTTTTTCGTTCTTGGCAAGTTCATCGAAAAGAACAAAGGCATAATCAGTCGTGAGGCGCAGGAAGGCCATGTTATCGGGAATCACACATATACCCACGCCAGCGGTCTTATTACTGATTCAAATAAAATTAAACGTGAATTGACCAAAACGAACGACCTGATCAAGAAGTATGCCGAACAAAATGTGAAATATTTTCGGCCTCCTTTCGGTTTCGAGAGCTGGAGATTCCTGAACGAAGCTGAAAATCTGGGATACACAATTATCCTCTGGAACCGGGATGCGGGGGACTGGAACCATAAAACCGGAAAAGACATAGCATCGAAAATACTAAAATACTCAAGTAACGGCACGATAATACTTCTCCATGACGGCGGGGCAAGCCGGGAAGCTGTGATCAATGCCCTGCCAGTGGTCATAGAGGGACTTAAAAAGAAAGGCTTCAAGTTCGTCACGATTGACGAAATGGTGTCGCACCTGTAGTAAGTGGTGGGCAGTATAGGAATCGGACCTATGACCTCCTCGGTGTCAACGAGGCATTCTACCACTGAACTAACTGCCCTTCTACGCACTCGCTCCGCTCGTTGCTCCGAAGGGCAAGCCCGTTATTAGGCTTGCCTGACGAAGCTCGAAGAGCGGAGTCAGGCGCAGGCCGGAATCGAACCGGCGTATAACTGTTTTGCAGACAGTTGCCTTACCGCTTGGCTACTGCGCCGCTGCAACAGGCAGAAATTATCTCATGAACACGAGCGGTTTTCAAGGTTTTGGATTCGATGTATAATATATCGATGCTCAGAAAGATCATGCTTTCTTTTGTGCTGGCTGACAATTTCGTGTCAAATCTTGCCAGGAAACCTTTCAAGACAAGGTGGATACTGGAAGGCAAATGCAATAAGTGCGGCAAATGCTGCAAAGAGATCCACATAAAGATCGAACCCAGGCTATTAAACAACAAGCTCACGCAGGAAATAGTGATCCGATGGATCTCTTGGTTGTTCAGATTTTATCTGCAAAGGATCGACCATGAAAGGAACTATCTGGTATTCGGCTGCAAAAACTCGCGTCCTGACGGCACCTGCGGGGACTATAAATGGAGGCCGAATGTGTGCAGGAATTACCCTCTTGTAGATTTCTTTGAAGAACCTGCGTTATTCGATACTTGCGGATATAAGGCTAAGCCAAGATAAAAAGCGGGCTACTGGATCCGATCATTGCCGGATAATCGGTTGCTAGAAGGAAAGTCCGCCCTGGATGAATGGTTCAAGCATATAACGGCCGGCTTTGTCCCATTTAATGGTCAATCTAATAGTGCCGGAATCCAAATGGATAGTATATTCGCCTTTGTTGCTGGCCGATGCGCCAAGGCCAAGCGAAAGATCAGTATCGCTCTTGAATAATTTCTCAATATCTTCGATCTCAAGGTGTGCTTTCCATTCCTCGCTATTTGCCACTTTAACATCATCTATCAAAGCAAAGTGTTTTGCATATTCGGCACCGAGAGAGAAATTTCTGCCGCCAATATTCATGAGGAAATGAGATGCCTCTGTGTCAATATGGGCTGGTTCGTCGCTTAAACTTGGAACGGTCGTGTCAGGATCATATTCATAGGGCTGGGTGCTGATCACCGCGCTCAGGAAAGTGTTATGTTCGTCAGAACCAAGCAGTGATATCCCTCCGATCGAGCCCCCCGCGTACTGCCTGTCGGCATCAACATAGAAAAAGCATCCGTGCTTGAATCCGGAAACCACTGCAAATCCGATATTATCAAAATCTTCAGTAAGGTTCTTTACCCGTGCGTGTCGAGTTATATCGTTTTTCAGGTCATTAGGGACCCTTAAGCCGTCGGCTTTAAAAGAGAACATGCAGGCACCAAAGAAATTGTTTGGGGCTATTTTCGGGACCTCGGTCCCTATGCCTGATATCCCCGCTATTATTTTCTGTTTTGCTGCAGGGTCACTCTTATTCTTTTCGTTATCCTCTATGGTCCTATGATTATTATCTGTAGTAGGCGGGTACCATCTGAACGAATCGAATGCCGATGAAATGATATTATCTGCCATTGTGTCCTCCGTCATCAAAATACTGACAGAGTATTATCTGAAGAATCGGGCGGAAATTTCACTGAATTAATAAAGCGGGCTGGGGGATTTGAACCCCCGACCTTCTGCTTGGGAAGCAGACATTCTACCGCTGAACTAAGCCCGCTCATTACACTTGATTCAAACCGTTCAATATTCGACGATTTAACATCTTTAATTACTTTGTTACTCGCCCTCCGGAGCCCCTCGGACGGAGGAGGGAACTAAGCCCGCATCAGGAGCCGATATAATATCAAATTAACTGAAATTTTTCAATATAACGCACGATTAATAAGCTGAAAGCGGGAAGATCAAATCATTCACTTCTGCTAAGACCGGCGAGCTTATTTTCCTTACTGAAAAAGATAACGGCGATTAGCACTCACGATTGATTTTATCCTCATCTTATTGTATATTAATATTCTAAATGAAGCACCAGGAGATCGCCAAGGTTGCCGCAAACACGAAAATCGCCCCTGAACATTTCAGAATTACACTGGCAGTTCCGAAAATCTCAAGAGAATCGGTCCCAGGACAATTCATAATGGTCAAATGCTCGGATTCATCCGATCCCCTGCTCCGCCGACCTTTGAGCCTGAACAGGATAGATCAAGCTAAAGGAACCATTGATGTTCTTTTCAGGGTCATCGGGAAAGGCACCAGGATGTTGTCAGAGATCGAGCCGGGCGGGGACATAGATATTATCGGCCCGCTTGGGAACGGATTTATGATAGACAAGTCAAAGGACGTGGCAATAATCGTGGGAGGCGGTGCAGGGATAGCCCCGATGCTTGCATTGGCGGAACAATTGACAAAAAAAGTTAAGGCAGTTTATGTATTGATCGGCGCGAACAACATTAATTCGGTGCTTTGTGAGGAGGATTTTAAGGAACTGGGTTGTGAGGTTGTGGTATCAACTGATGACGGGACTTACGGCAAGAAAGGGCTGGTTACTCAGGTCCTGCTTGACGTCATCGGCTCAAAGCTTTCCCCCACCAATACGATCATATACGCGTGCGGCCCCAGGCCGATGATCAGGGAACTTGAAAGCATTTCCTCGCAATACAAGATCCCCTGCCAGGTTTCGCTTGAGGAATGGATGGCATGCGGATTTGGATCGTGCAACGGCTGCACTGTAAATACAAAGAACGGATATAAGAAAGTTTGTTCCGATGGCCCGATATTTGATGTGAGGGAACTTTTATGGCAGAAATAGCCGTTAATATTGCCGGATTAAAGATGAAGAATCCCGTGATGGTGGCTTCCGGCACATTTGGCAGCGGCAAGGACTACGAGGACTTCATCAATATCAACGACATTGGTGCCTTGATAGTGAAAAGTATCACCTTAAAGCCGCGCGAAGGCAATCCGCCTCCGAGGATATGCGAAACACCATCGGGTATGCTGAACACTATTGGGCTTCAGAATCTTGGGATCGATGCTTTTATCAAGGACGACCTCCCCTATCTTGCCAAGTTCAAAGTGCCAGTGATCGTCAATATTGCCGGTGAATCAGTGGATGAATATGCTCAACTGGCAAAAAGACTTGATGGATTAGCCGGGATTTCCGGCATTGAGGTCAACATTTCATGTCCCAATGTGAAACAGGGCGGCATGCAGTTCGGCATTGATCCGAAGCTGACAGCGGAAGTGATCAGCGCGGTGAAAAGATCGATAAAACTTCCGGTGATCGCCAAGCTTTCTCCAAATGTGACTGACATCAAAGTAATCGCCAAAGCAGCCGAGATCGCCGGAGCCGACGCGATCTCAGCGATCAATACTGTCCTTGGAATGGCGATCGACATCAATTCAAGACGTCCGAGATTATCGATGGGCATCGGCGGCCTTTCCGGGCCGGCGATAAAGCCAATAGCGGTCAGGATGGTCCATGAGATCTATAAAACCGTCAAGATCCCGGTCATCGGCATCGGAGGCATAATGAATGCTGATGACGCCGTTGAATTCATTTTAGCCGGAGCTTCCGCTATCCAGGTCGGCACCGGCAACTTTATCAACCCGCGTGCCGCCGTCGAAATCGCTGAAGGCATAAAGAAATACTTGATCGCCAATAAAATTGAAAGCATAAAAGACCTCGTCGGCCAAATTAAAGCTTAACCACCAATGGCAAAGTTGGCAGTAAAGGATTTCAACCTCGATCACACCCTCTCATGCGGTCAAGTTTTTCGATGGCACAAGCACGAAGGCTTCTGGTACGGCTTTATTGGCAGAAAGCCTATCAAGATCAGGCAGGAAGGCAATGAACTTGTATTTGACGGCAAAGTCACTACCAAAGCTGTAAAAGATTATTTTAACCTTGACCTTGATTACATAAAAGTGATCAAAACTTTCCCGAACAACAGGATACTCATACTCGCGTTAAAGAAATACTGGGGACTGAGGATAATCAAACAGGAGCCGTTCGAGTGCCTTGTAAGTTATATCCTGTCCTCACAGAACAACATCAAGAGGATAAACAAGATGGTCAATGAGCTGAGCTATCGCTTCGGAAAGAAGATGCAATTCGAGGGAAGAACAGTTCACGCCTTCCCTACCCTGAAAGAGCTTTCCGGCTGCTGCATGGCTGATCTGCGAACCTGCGGGCTCGGCTTCCGCGACAGGTTCCTTGAAGACGCCATCAGTAAGCTTTGCACCAAAGAGATCAAGCTTGATAAGATCACCAAAATGCCATATGCCAAGGCAATGGCCGAACTGATGGAAGTGAAGGGCATTGGTAAAAAGGTAGCAAACTGCATACTTCTTTTTGGCTACAACAAATATGAGGCATTCCCTGTCGACGTCTGGATAGAACGGATCATGAGGAAATATTTCCCCGGCAAGGACGCCTCATATTTCGGCAAATATGCGGGATATGCGCAGGAATATTTATACGCGTTTGCCAGGAACCTCTGACTCTCTTTCCCCCTTTTCCCCTGCAAAATATTGAAATTTTGACCCATTTTTGACGATATATATATAGAGGGGAGAATATGCCATTTATTGATATTAAAAGATTGCCTGCACATTATGTTAATAATAACCTTCGCGTAACCTTTGGAAGAAGAGCTCGCCCTGCTTTGCTTCAAAGACAAAATCTTCCTCCATTAAATGAGCAGCAAAGACCAGTCCCTTGCCATGATGGCCCAAACAGGCCGGATATTCAGGTTATACGACAGGTCGGAACTGTTCAATTTACTATTGAGAACGCTCATGCTGATATCTCTCAAGAAAGACTGCAAAACATGAGTGATGTGGTAAACAAATTAAATCGTTATATCCCTCGGAGGCCTCTAAAATCAATAAAAATAAATGATAAATATAAGGCATCATATGAGCGTGGAATCGACCCCGCCCTTCATGCAATACTCATGCCATCTGATTACTGTGAAAGAGATGATTATCTAAAAACTATAGCCCACGAAATGGGACATGCTCTTTTTGATACATTAATACGCCACAAGAAGACATCGGAATGGGATACTATCTTCTTGCTATGCGTGGGATCATACGGCGCTACCGTCGTATGGGATCGGAATTTTGCTCCGACTCATCTACAGGGTGGGCATCCCTATGACAACCCTAGCGAATTATTCGCATCATCTGTCGCGGCATTTACCGAATCATCCGAAGCGTTTCGTTATATTATTGCTAATAGAAAAGATGAGGGCGAAAAGAAAGGCGGTATTCTTCTTTACTGCTACTTAAGAGATGAAGTGTTTGGCGGTATATTCGTGGGCGGGCAGTTTTTCCCGAACGGGACCAAGGAATGCGAATCCCAAGATACCTTAAACGGGGTCAGCTGGAGGGAAACGGCAAAAGGCATGATCGAATCGGGAATAATAGAAAAGATCAGTAAAGACCATTTATTCATTAAAACGAATGAGTTTCTTGGAACATGCTTTTTAGATTATTGCTTTGCAACAATAAAAGAAAGAAATAGTCAAGCTGATGCTGGAGAATCCCATCAAGAATTAACTATTGACCCGGACAGGCTGATCCAACCATTAATCAATTTATACGGAATAAATATGTACAGGGTATCTCTACATTCGGATATTCGGATGCGTATATTGACAATCATAGGAAAGCATCCGGCAAATGATACAAGATTTATTGAGATCCTGCTTCTTGGCTTAAATGATGAGTTCCCAACTGTCAGACAAGGTGCGGCAGACTTCTCGAAATACAAAATAAAGACAGATAATAGATTTAGTTTGCTTATCGTTTTTATGTTAAACAGTTTTGATCCATCGATTAGAAAAAAGGCAAGAAAGTTCATGAAAGATATGAAGATCGGCCAGGAACGCATTAAATCTGCAGTAATTAATTGTCTGCAAGATGCTAATGGCATAGTAAGGCTGAAGGCGATAGTTGCTGCAAGACTACTCAAGAGGAAAGATGAAAGATATGTTCAACCGTTATTGGCAGCTCTTAGCGATAGCGATCCAAGAGTAAGGGAAGAGTCGGCAAAAACTATCGCGGAACTAAAGATGAAAGACAAGGGGTTCCTTCCTGCCCTCTTGGACCTATTGAAAGATAAAAACATAATGATTGTCGAATCAGCAAAGAACGCTATTGTTGCTCAAAATATAAAAGATGAATATCTTGTTTCATCCCTATTGAAACTGATAAGCGCAGACGATGTCATTCATAAATTTTTAATCGACCGTTTGCTCGATCAGCTTGGGATTAGAAGAGAAATATAATAAAGCCAGCTTGTTAGCAACTTTTTAAAATTGATTGGAACGATACAAATTTAAAGATTTTTCATCAAAACATCTCTTGCCGCTTCCCTGTCATCAATAAGAACTTTCTTTCCGTTATAATCCTGGAACTTTTCATGCCCTCTGCCGGCAATTATCACAATATCCTTTTCAGAAGCCATTTTGATGGCTTCTTTTATCGCGGTTTTTCTATACTCTTTCTTTTTATAGTTCTCCCCGATCTCTCCGCCCGCCTTTATAACCCCGGCTTCAATTTCCGCAATTATTGCTTCCGGGTCTTCCCCGTGCGGGTCGTCCGTAGTGATAAAAGTAAAGTCCGCCAGTTTAACGGCGATATCACCCATCAGCGGCCTCTTGGCTCTGTCACGCTCTCCCGGGCAGCCGAAAACAAGTATTACCTTCCCTTTTGTAAGCGGCCGCACCGTTTCAAGCAATTTTGTCAAACTGTCCGGCGAGTGAGCAAAATCAACTATGACCGGGAATTTCTGTCCCGCTTTCACCCTTTCGAACCTGCCGGGAATATTATCTAATTTTTCTATCGCTTCTTTTGCTTTCTCGAATGGTATGCCGCAGGCTTTCCCGCATAAAAGCGCCGCCATAATATTGTAAGCGTTATACGCGCCGATAAGGCTCGTGGTGATCTTGAACTTTGTATCAAAGGTAGCGATCGTGAATGACATCTTGTCGATGGACGTCTCGATATCCGAGGCATCCAGGTTGGCATTATTGATCATCCCGTAGGTCAGGATATTCCCGTCAACATAAGTCATTACCTTTTTCCCATAAGGATCATCCACGTTGATCACGGCGGTCACATCCTTTTTATGACCTTTGCCCAGCTTCTCGAATAGCTTGAGCTTTGCCTTAAAATAATCCTGCATGTTTCCGTGAAAATCCAGGTGGTCGTGGGTAAGATTGGTATAGACCGCGATATCAAATTCGCAGCCATAGGTCCTGTAAAGCTCCAGTGAATGGGAAGATACTTCCATTACAACATGGGTCACTCCCTGCTTAAGCATTTCTGAAAGCAATCCCTGAAGTTCCGTTGATTCGGGCGTTGTCAGTTTAGTCGGAACGCTTACGCCATTGATCCTTGCGCCAATAGTACCTATTACCCCTACCTTATGCCCTGCTTTCTCGAGTATCGCCTCCACAAGATATGCTACGGTCGTTTTCCCGTTCGTCCCGGTTATCCCGATCATCTTAAGCCTTCGCGCGGGATAACCAAAGAATGCGGATGAAATTTCCGCCAAAGCTATCCTTGCATTTGGGACTATCACTTTTGTGGCATTCGGGTCAAGAAGTGTATCCTTTTCAAGTACCACCGCGACAGATCCGTTCTCTATCGCCTGATCCGCGTACATCGCGCCGTCGGTCTTGAACCCGTGGACGGCAACAAATAAACTGCCTTTTCCGGAAGTCCTTGAATCATAGGATACCTGCGAAATATCCTTATTTATATCTCCGATGACTTTTTCGTCTTTTAGTCCGCTTATGATGTCTTTTAGCTTCATCTTATTCTGACAATGAATCCATGATGCGGCCCTTTGTGAAAAGGCTTCTCGCGGCCTGGTAGAACTGCACTCCTTTATCGAACAGATTATACGTCAGTTTATCGAACGGCAGGTCATATACGCCTATCCAGGATTTTAGCTCACCGTTAAATCCTTTCTTGAACCTCCATACGCCGTAAAGCGGATGGCCTTCTGTCGGGCTTGACGGCACGCCCCACATGTCATATAGCTTATATCCCTTTTCTCTGGCCCATTTAATAAGGAACCAGTGAAGTGCGTGATTCGGCATCACGTTGCGGTATTCATTGGCAGAAGCCCCGTACATGTACCATATTCGGTCGCCGAACCTGAAAGTGAATATGGAAGCCACCGGTATCCCCCTGAACTTGGCTGTGAATATGTTCGCCATATTCTTTTCGATCAGCAGATTCTTCAGCTTCACGTAATAGTTCATCGGGTGGATAAGGAACGTGTCCCTTTTGCATGTCTCTTTGTATAGCTTATAAAACGACTCCAGTCCGGCTTGTGTTGATTCCTCCATTACCTTAACGCCCTTTTTATCCGCCAATCGTATGTTATACCTGGTCTTTTCCTCAAAGCCCATCAGGATATCGTCTTCCTGCCGGGTGAGGTCGATCAAGTAAGTGACTCGCGGCTGGACCTGTTTCTTTTTCTTTATAAATCCAACTTCCTTTAGAGCATCGATCGCATTTATATTCAATTCATCAATTTCAGGATCGATCTTAAGCGCGATCGCGTTCCTTAAAGCTGCCTCTACGCATATTCCGTCGATCAAAGTGGTCAGAAAATGCTTATCCGCAAGATCGACGATCGGGCCTCTAGGAGCGTAGAAAAGTGTCTTTTTAATTATCGGCAGTTTCCTGGTTAATATCGAGATGCCTGCTTTTATTTCGCCGGCGTCCTCCACCACGAGTATAAAATGGCCCCACCCGAGCTGTGACTTGAACTGCCCCCATTCGTATGACTGGAGTATCTGCGGGAGTTTCTGTGAAGAAACAAAATTGTTCCATATGTCCCTGTCTTTATCGGTCAGTACCCTAAGTTGCATAGAGTTCGATTTTATCAAATATGCTATAATTTCGCTACATATGATACTAGTGATCGACAACTACGATTCCTTCACTTATAACCTGGTCCAGTACCTTGGAGAGCTCGGTGCTGACCTGAAGGTCTTCCGCAACGATAAGATCACGATCAAAGAAATCGGAGAACTGAAACCAGAAAAAATATTGATATCGCCTGGCCCCGGATATCCAAAGGATGCCGGCATCAGTATTTCCGTTATCAAGGAATTCGCCGGGAAAGTTCCTATTTTGGGCGTTTGTCTGGGCCATCAGTCCATCGGTGAAGCTTTTGGAGGCAAAATAGTCCAGGCAAAAAGACTGATGCACGGCAAGACATCAAGGATATATCATGACGGCAAAACCATCTTCAAAGGGCTCTCAAATCCATTTGAAGCCACAAGATATCATTCCCTGCTTATCGAAAGATCAAGCCTTCCCGAATGCCTTGAAATATCCGCATGGACAAAAGAAGACGAGATAATGGGCGTGCGGCATAAGGAATTCAAGGTTGAAGGGGTACAGTTCCATCCGGAATCGATACTGACCACTGAGGGAAAAAAGCTGCTTAAGAACTTTTTGTCTCTTTAGGCTTTTCTGCTGGCCCTGAAGAGAGATTCTTCAGGGCGGGTTTACTTTCTTTCTTGGTCTCCGGTAATTTACCGATCTGTTTTGATTCGTGGAGTCCGTCTTTCTTATGATCCGTCACATAAAACCCTGAGCCCTTAAATACTATTCCCGAGGAAGAGATCATGCGTTTAATTGGCGAGCCGCATTTGGGACAAGCTTTAAGGGATTCATCCTTTATGCTCTGTTCGACTTCGAACACTCCGCATTTGGGGCATCTGTAATCGTAGGTAGCCATCAGGAGATCTTCGAAACTCCCCCCATATACGGGACAAGAACTTCGGGGATAACGACTGAACCGTCAGCCTGCTGATAATTCTCTAAGATCGCAGCGAATGTCCTGCCGGCAGCAAGTCCCGATCCGTTCAAAGTATGAACGAACTCCGGCTTTGACTTCTGGTCGCGCTTGAACTTGATGTTCGCCCTTCTGGCCTGAAAATCTTCAAAGTTTGAACAGGAAGATATCTCGCGATATTTATCTTCCGACGGGAACCATACCTCAAGATCGTAAGTTTTAGCGGCTGAAAATCCCATGTCGCCAGTGCAAAGAAGCACTACTCGATACGGCAATTTGAGCTTTTGGAGTATTTTCTCGGCATCAGCCGTTAGACTCTCAAGCTCATCATAAGACTTGGAAGGCTCGGTGAATTTAACCAGCTCAACCTTATTAAACTGGTGCTGACGGATCAATCCTTTTACATCCTTTCCATAGCTTCCTGCCTCACGCCTGAAGCATGGTGTATAGGCAACATATTTTATCGGCAGCTTGTCGATCGATAATATTTCCTCGCGATGAATGTTGGTAACCGGTACTTCGGCTGTCGGAGCAAGGTATAGGTCATCATTAGTTTTATAAAGGTCGTCCTCGAACTTCGGCAGCTGCCCGGTGCCCATGGCACAGGCGGCAGTAGTCAGGAAAGGCGGTATAACTTCAATATAACCGTTCTCATTTGACTGCACATCGCGCATAAAGTTGATCAAAGCCCATTCAAGCTTCGCGCCAAGCCCCCGGTATACCGTGAACCTGGAGCCCCCTATTTTGGCTCCCTGGGCAGCGCTGAGAATTCCCAGCTTTTCGCCAAGCTCATCATGCGGCTTTGGTTTGAATCCCTGGTCCTTGATGACCCCCCATCTCTTTATCTCCTTATTACCCGATGCATCCTTGCCGACAGGGACCGATTCGTGAGGGGTATTCGGGATATAAAGCGAGGTTTTTGCAAGCCCCTGCTCAACGCTTTTTAAAGCTTCTTCTTTGGCTGTGATCTGATCGGAAAGCTTTTTCATCTCCGCAAGTAGCTCTGATGCATCCTTTTTGGCAGCTTTCAGCTTGCCTATCTCATCGGACTTCACGTTCTTCTCTGCTTTAAGCTTTTCGATCTCATTAACCGCTTTTCTCCAAACCTCATCGGCTTTCGTGAAATCATCTATCAGGGCATTATCCATCCCCCTGTTCTTGAGGGCTTGTTTAACTTTAGCCGGGTTTTCTCTTAATAATTTTGGGTCAAGCATGTCCGGATTATAGCACGATGAAATATGCTTCTAAAGCCTCTGTTCCAGGTTTGTAGGGACAGCCTTTATGGCTGTCCGTCTTTCAGTATTGATCAATAATACCGCACAATCCATAGTCCTCCCACCTCTTTACCAACCCTTTTCTCACAGGATTATTTAGGATATATTGTCCAACATTAAACAAATTCTCGTTTTTCCTTAATATATGGTCATAATACCTTCCTTGCCATAGTTTCCCTTTAATGCCTTTTGACCAAGCTATTCTTGTCGATAAACTTTTATATCCACCAATTAGACTTGATATCGATTTTCCGCTATCGGCAGGATTAATTAGCATATGAAGATGATCGGGCATAAAACAATATACATACACTCTAAACATCAGCTTATCTCTATAATCTATAAGTGAAGCAATTATATTATTAGCTAGTTCCTTATCCTTAAAATATATATTCTTATCTCTTGTACAGATAGTTATGAAATATACTCGCTCTGATGAATAATCAAATTCCTTAACTCTGAGGCTTTTTCTATTATGGAGTGATTTGTCTTTCATGGATTATTTGGACAGGGACAAGCCCTGTCCCTACATAAGCAGAATATTATTTTCCTTCAGGATAAAAGTACATATAACCATCATATATCCCTGGTTTTTTATATCTAAATCCATTATTTGGTAATATTTCGATCTCCCAGCCCTTTCCTTTTAGAGCTTGTTTAATTTTATCAGCTTTCTGATAATCCTTTACTTTTCTTGCATCATTTATATCACTTAGCATATCATTAATTATTTCTGTATTATCATCCGGGCCAACCATCCCAATCTGAATATTCAAACCAAGCACATCAACCGCCAGTTCCTCAAAAAGACCTGTAACTTGCGCCCAGATATTGTCAGTGACATTACTCTCATTATTCAACTCAAATATCAGATCACATAACTTAAATACGCTTCCCAATGCTTCCGCCGTATTAAAGTCATTGTCCATAGCTTTGACGAAGTTTTCCTTGATACTTTTGATCCTGTTGTCGCTCGCCGATGCTTTACCGCACGAAGCATTTGCCCGCACAATACTCAATGCGTTCGCTATCCTTTCAAGCCCGCCCTTCGCGTTCTCAAGGTCAGCATCCGAAAAATTGATCGGGCTTCTATAATGCGTTGACAAGAGATAAAACCTGATCAACATCGGATTATATTTCTTAAAGATATCCCTTAATGTAAAGAAATTGCCTAATGACTTAGACATCTTCTCGTGGTTGATGGTCACAAAGCCGTTATGTATCCAGTATTTAGCGAATGGCTCCCCCGTATAGCATTCCGCCTGCGCTATTTCGTTCTCGTGATGCGGGAAGATAAGGTCGAGGCCGCCGCCATGGATATCAAGCGTATCGACTTTCGCTTCTTGAAGTGACATCGTGGAACACTCGATATGCCATCCTGGCCTCCCCTTCCCCCACGGCGAATCCCAAATTGGCTCCCCTTCTTTAGCAGATTTCCACAAAGCGAAATCGAGAGGCGCTTTCTTTCGCTCATCGATAGCTACTCTAGCACCTTCCTTTAGATCATCTAGCTTCCGCTTCGACAGCTTGCCGTATTCCTTGAACTTGGCTACTTCGAAGTAAACATCCCTGCCCGACGAAGCCTTGGCGGAGTCGGGACCGCCGATGACATACGCATAGCCTTTTTTAACAAGCCCCTCGATCACTTTGACCATTTCCTTGATATGCTCGGTGGCTTTCGGGTATTGTGTGGCTTTTTTGACGTTCAGCTTGTCCATTACTTCAAAATAGCTGTCGATATATTTCTTTGTCAGCTCCTGGATGGGGATCTTCAGCTCATTCGCTCTCTTGATTATCTTATCATCGATATCCGTGATGTTCTGGATGTAATTGACCTTGAAGCCGGAATACTCAAGATATCTTCGGACAATATCGAATACCACATAAGCGCGGCCATGTCCCAGGTGAGTTTCATCATAAGGAGTGATGCCACAGACGTACATGTTCACTTTGGGCGCATCGAGAGGCTCAAATAATTCTGATCGGCGATTCAATGTGTTGTAGATCTTTAAAGGCATAATAAATCACGATATAACC
>Ga0315284_10000187_pt1 | contig 85508 bp, 69 predicted proteins | sample YL17G09_16_MG_FD_203696 | JGI IMG/M metagenome (GOLD analysis project Ga0315284, IMG submission 203696) | Sediment microbial communities from Yellowstone Lake, YNP, Wyoming, USA - YL17G09_16 | ecosystem: Environmental > Aquatic > Freshwater > Lake > Sediment | place: USA: Wyoming | collected... | reverse complement strand
CCGGACCGGATGATGGAGTTCTTCATCGAGAACCTGGTGCTGAACAAATAGAGAGCGAATAAAAGGGACGAGAAAATTTTAAAACGATTATAATTCATCCCCATTCTGCCGGGGACGATTCAGGGGGCATTGTAAGCCGACTCCTGCCAAGCTAGTGAAAGCGGGTGTTAGAAAAGTCGGAGTTCCGACCATGAAAAAGGCCTTCTTCCTTTCCGTAGTTTTTATAGTCTTCGCGATTTTCGCGGATAGCTATACGGCCTCGCCAGCACAAGAAAGCCCGAGAGCAATCGGCAAAATCACGAATACCAATTTCATCCTCAGCTATGACGGGAGGGGCATAACCGGGCTGTCCAATCCGAAAGATCCCTACGCCGCCGAATTCCTGCCGCCCGGCGGGCGCCTCGGCGAGCCCGTGGTGAGATATCGAATCGGCCAAGGAGACTGGCTCGACATCTACACGAACGAGCGTTCGCTCACGGCCGAAGCGCAGGCCGGTTCCCTCACTTATGCCGATATCGTCAAAGGCGCTCCGATAAAGATGGTCCAGCGCTTCAGGACCGACGGCTCGGTCCTGGATTGGACGATCGAAATAGAAACGGTTATGGGCTTTCCCGTCGTCATGGGCGATCTGGCCTTCCTGCTGCCCTGGCGTTTCCCCTTTGGCGAGAATCCGCAAGCCATTTTTGAAAAAAGCTACACCAAGCACCATTTCATATCCGGGCACGGCTCATTCCTCTATTTCGTCAAGCCCAACGGCGAGCCGCCGTTTCTTGTCGTCACCGTTCATCCCGGAACGAAGCTCGAATATTATGCCAGCGAAGGCCGGAGCGGCTACCGGGCGTTTGTCCATTCGGCATTGACAGGCGGCAACGAAACGCGCGGGACATGGCGGCAGGAACATACCTCCTTGAAACTCGGGCCGGCCGGCGCGCCGGACAACAAGGCGAGTTATGGGATCCGGTTTCATTGGGCGAACTCCTACGACGAGATCAGGGAAATTCTCTATCGAGAGGGGTTGTTTGATGTCCGCGTCGTCCCCGGGATGACCGTCCCCGATGACCTCTCGGCCCTGTTCGCCCTTCACACAAAAGCCAGGATCGAATCGGTCGCGCCCGAATTTCCCAAGGAGACGAGACTCATCGACCTGGGAGAGAAAAAGCCTGGCGCCCATATTTACCAGGTGGAATTCAAGCGTCTGGGCGAGAACCTGCTGACCATCACCCATGACGGCGGCCGCAAGACGCACCTTGAGTTTTTCGCTACCGAGCCGCTTGAAACGTTGATCAAAAAGCGAAGCGCTTTCATCACAGGCCGCCAGCAGCATCGCGATCCGGCCAAATGGTACGATGGACTATTTTCGGTCTACGACATGAAGAATAAAGTCCTCCGCGGGCCGGACAACACCGACGGGTTCGATTTCTGGTGGGGCTACGTGCTGGCCTGCGACGACCCGGCCTTATGCAAAGCCCCTTTTGTCGCCACAAAGAATGTACATTTCCCGGTCAGGGAAGAAATCGCGGCGGTGGAGTACTACCTAGAGCATTTCGTCTGGGGCAAGCTGCAACGGACAGATAAAGAAACGCCCTATCCCTACGGCATCCACGGCGTACCGAACTGGATGGTCAGCCGTGATCCGGCCAAGCGGGCCGCCATCGAAAACCGCAACCTGGATAAAATGAAAATCTGGCGCTCCTACGATTACCCCCATGTTGTTATGCTCTACTTCCATATGTATGAGATCGCCAAAAAATACTCGGGCATGACCAAGTACCTCGACGCTGCGGGATATCTGGAGCGGGCCTATCAGACGGCCCGGGCCTATTTCATCTATCCCTACGAGATCCTTCCCTGGTACGAGACATACAAGTGGGGATGCTACAACGAATTGGTGATCCTGAGCCTTATCGATGCGCTAGAGAAAGAAGGCTTCAAGGAAAGGGCGGATTGGCTGCGTGCCGAGTGGGAAAAGAAGGTCAAGTATTTCGTCTATGACGAAAAATATCCCTTCCGGTCGGAATACGTGGTCGACCGGACGGCCTTCGAGTCGAGCTACGCCCTGGCCAAATACGGCGCCACCTATGAAATGAAGCCGGATACGAACCTCTGGTTCGATAAAAGATTGGAGAAGTGGTATTCCCACCCCGTCGTTAAGAAAGAGGACTCACGCGCTTTCATGGTCCGCCAGCTCAAGGCAGGCTTGGCGGTGCGGGGTTGGCTCGAAACGGCCTATTATCTGCTAGGCGCCGACTTCACGGCCTCATCCGATACCGGGTCGATGAGCTATATGGCCGCCATGGGCGGCTGGGGAATCCTGGATTATGCCGTTAATTTTGCTCCCGTCCCCTACGATTGGCTGCAGTTAGGCTACGCCTCCTACCTGAGTTCTTGGTCGCTCATGAACACGGGACGGCCCGAGACAAACTACGGCTACTGGTTTCCCGGGAAAGAAAACGACGGCGCCACCGGCTGGCAGTTTTTGACCGCCAAGTATGGCCGGGGCTGGATCCGCAAGGAGATGCCGAGAGGAGCATGGCATTATGACGGAGAGATCGATTTGGGATACGGCGCCGGACTCCGGACGGCCGCGACGGTCCTGACCCGGGATCCGCTCTTCGACTGGCTGGCCTACGGAGGAACATTGACCGCGGACCGAGACGGCTTGTCGATCATTCCGCGCGACGGCCTGCGCCAGAGGTTTTATGCCGTGCTGGCCGAGGAGAGGCTCAAGATCGAGCTCGACCGCGACGGCTTTGCCGCCGGGCAGCGGATCGATACTGATAAAAACCTAAGGAAGGTTCGCTTCACCATGGAAAACAGGACCGGCGATGCGCACGCCACAATGTTCAATATTTTCCCGATGGGCAAAGCAACCTACAGCGTCTATCAAGATGGGAAAAAAATCGGAATGGCCAAGGCCGGCATGGAATCGACCATCGAGCTCAAGGTTTCCAGGTCCTCAGCGGTTATCGAGCTGATCAAACAATGAAAAAGCTATCTGTTTTGCTCGCTTCCTTGGGCTTATTTTCTCTAGGCGCCGCCCTCACAACCTCCTGCCTTAGCCGGACTCCCCCTGCGGCACCGAAGAACAATGCGCTTTTTCACGTCGTCGAGACCACCATCAGCGAAATCCACCACGCCATGCAGGCGGGCCGGCTGACTTCACGCGCCCTTGTCGCAACTTACCTCAGACGCATCCAAGCCTACGACCAGCCGACAAAGCTGAATGCCGTAGTCGTCGTCAATCCGGAGGCCCTGAGGATAGCGGACAAGCTCGATCAGGAATTCCGACAAACGAAAAAACTGCGGCCGCTCCATGGCATTCCGGTCATCGTCAAGGACAACTACGATACGAAAGACCTGCCGACGACGGGCGGCTCGCTGGCCCTCAAAGGCTGGGTTCCTCCGGATGACGCTTTCCAGGTCCGGAAACTCCGGGAAGCGGGAGCTGTCATTCTGGCAAAGTCCAACATGGCGGAATGGGCCTTCAGCCCGTACCTTACGGAAAGCTCGGTGGCAGGGATTACGCGAAATCCTTATGACCTCGAGCGCGTTCCCGCCGGCTCTAGCGGCGGAACGGCCGCGGCAGTGGCCGCGAATTTCGGCGCCGTCGGGCTCGGCACCGACACCGGGAATTCCATTCGCGGGCCCTCGTCCCATAATAGTCTGGTCGGAATCCGTTCCACCATGGGCCTGACCAGCCGCGACGGCATCGTGCCGCTTTATCTGCGTAACGATATCGGCGGCCCGATATCGCGCTCCGTCGAGGATGCCGTGAGAGTGCTCGAGGTGATCGCCGGCTACGACCCGGCCGATCCCATCACCGAAGCCTGCCGCGGCAAAGTCCCCAAAAATTACACCCAGTTCCTGGACAAAAACGGCCTGAGGAGAGCGCGCATCGGCGTCTTCCGGACCTATATCGACACGCCCAAGGCCGATCCCCAGGTCAAAGCCCTCGTCGAGAAGGCCATCGCCGACATGACGGCCCAGGGGGCCGAGATCGTTGATCCTTTTGTCATCCCCAATTTCGAAGCGCTGACAAAGAACCTGTGGTGCGACATGTTCAAGCACGACGTCGAGGAATATCTCGCCTCCCGCGGCGGGACCGTCCCCTTTAAGACGTTGGCCGAAATCGTCAATTCGGGGATGTATGCGCCTTATATCGAGCGCCGGCTCAAGCAGGCTTTGGCGGCTGACGAGAAAAAAGAACCCCCCTGTCAGGATCTCTACCATGAGCCGCGGAACATCAAATTCCGGGAAGCCGTAGAGAAAGCGATGGATGGGCAACGCCTCGACGCCATCATCTATCCGACCTGGAGCAACCCGCCAAGAAAGGTGGGCGACATGGAAAGCCCGGCCGGCGACAACAGCCAGATCATCCCGCCCCACACAGGCTTTCCCGGTTTTAACGTACCGATGGGATTCACTTACAAAAATCTTCCGGCCGGGCTGCAGATCGTGGGGAAGTTATTCGCCGAGCCGACACTCATCCGGATCGCCTACGCCTATGAACAGGCGACAAAGCACCGCCGCCCCCCGGAAAAATTCCCCGACCTCCATTAAGGCTTGCGTTATAGCCAGACGAAGCGTTCCGTTTAATCAATGCCGTTAGAACGGGAGACATGTTTTACATTTAATTTATCCTGCAGAGAAATGAGATTCGGCGCCCCTCCGTTCGTCTATTCAAGAGAACTTTTCAAAGGAACTATCGCTTGACGGCTCAAACAGAACGGTCTATAGTAAGACATTGTAAGACTCATCAAGGAGCCCTCAATATGAGCCGCATTACGAAGACAGTGACGATTTCCCTTCCGCCTCAAATTTACAAAGAAATCGAGGAAATGGCGAAGCTTGAGCAAAAGACAAAAAGCGAACTTTTCCGCGGCATGATCAGGGTCTATGAAGATTTTCTCCATGAAAAACGCTGGCGGAGGCTGAGAAAGATGGGGCGGGAGATATCCAAGAAATTCGATATCACGTCGGAAGAAGACGTAGAGAAAATCGTGCACGACTTCCGACAAACGCAGAGACAGAAGTGATCCGCTGTGCAAGCTCTATATCTCGGCGGATTGACGCTTGGACAATCTCAAGCGACTCATCGGAGTCAACTAACGGTTTCTTCAATTGCTGATCAACGTTCTCGTTCGATAACATCGGGCGTTTTGCTCGGGCCTTGAATTGTCCAGACGGTGTCTGGACAATCTCCCAACCAGTGTAGAACGATCGCATCTGACCCAGATTTCGCTCGGAAAAACCTCTTCCATGTGTTGGCAATAGCTAAAAATAAATAAGGACCAGGAGCTCGGAGACCATGGCGGGTTTCTCCTCCCCTTCGATCTCCAGGGTGTTCTCGATTTTGAGAAGGACTTTCCGGAATCCTCTTTTCTGAATGTCCTTGAGGACGGCCCGGTTGCGGATTCGGGCGCCGGGCCGGACGGCGTTGATGAAGCGGACCCTGTCCAAGCCGTAATTGGCGGCCATCTTGAACTTCATCTTAAACAGCGGCAGCTGCTGGAGAAAATGGGCGACAAGCGACAAGAGGAGAAAGCCGTGGGCAACTGTTCCCCGGAGAGGGCTCTTGGCCGCCCGCTCCAGATCAACGTGAATCCACTGCCTGTCCTCGCTGCACTCGGCGAAGGCGTTGATCCGGTCCTGGGTCATGACGAACCAGTCGGATGTTCCGATCTCTTTGCCGAGAAAAGCTTTAAGCTTCCTGGGTGTCAAACGCTCCGTCAATTCTTCCGCTCCTTTAATTTCCGAAAACCTTGCACCCACTCATAAAACCTCTTAAAACTTCTTGAGTGGCAAAATTTTCAAGGCTCTGAACGCTTCATTTATTCAGAGGAAGATATTGACAGGCCGATATCATCCCGAGAGCTCCTCGCATCAATCGGCGGCGTCTTCTTTCTTGGCCAGCGCCACCTGGGCCGCCGCCAGCCGGGCGATCGGGATCTGGTAGGCCGAGCAGCTGACGTAGTTCAACCCGATCTTGTGGCAGAAGACGATCGACCGCGGGTCGCCGCCGTGGACGCCGCAAATTCCGACCTTGAGGTTCGGCTTGGTTTTGCGGCCTTTCTCGACGGCCATCTTCATCAGCTGCCCCACACCGTCTTGGTCGATCGTCTCGAACGGATCGTCCTTCCAGATTCCCTTTTCGAGGTAATAATTGAGGAACTTGCCGCCGTCGTCGCGGGAGACGCCGTAGGTTGCCTGGGTCAGGTCGTTGGTGCCGAACGAGAAGAACTCCGCTTCTTGGGCGACTTCATCCGCCGTCAGGGCCGCCCGCGGGATCTCGATCATCGTCCCCACCAAGAAGTCCAACTTGACCTTGTGCTTGGCCATGACTTCCTTGGCGATGCGGACGATGATCTCTTTCTGGTTGGCGAGTTCGGTGACATTTCCGACCAAAGGGACCATGATCTCGGGAAAGACCTTGCCCCCTTCTTTGACGATCTCGCAGGCGGCTTCGAAGATAGCCTTGGCCTGCATCTCCGTGATCTCCGGGTAGGAAATGCCGAGTCGGCATCCCCTGTGGCCCAGCATCGGGTTAAACTCGGACAGGGCTTTCACCCGCTCCAGCAATTTTTCCAACTCCTCGATCTTCGCCTTATCGCTGCTCCCCGAAGCCTTCAGCGTGGCCAGCTCGACCATCAAATCCTCTCTGTTGGGCAGGAACTCGTGCAGCGGCGGGTCGATGGTCCGGATGGTGACGGGATTGCCATGCATCTCCTTGAAGAATTCGTAAAAGTCTTTTTTCTGGAAGGGCAGAAGCTTGTCTAAAAACTTGCGCCTGTCTTCCTCGGTCTCGGAGAGGATCATGTCCTTGACGATGGGCAGCCGGTCCGGCCCGAAGAACATGTGCTCGGTCCGGGCCAGGCCGATCCCCTGGGCGCCGAAGGCAAAGGCCGTCCTGGCGTCGGCCGGCGTATCGGAATTGGCCCGCACTTTGAGCTTTCGGACCTGGTCGGCCCAGGACAGGAGCTTGGAAAAATATCGGTAGATCTTGGAGTCTTTGGCCTTCTTTTCGCCGCGCACGACCTGGATGATCTCCGAAGGCTGGGTCGCGATCTCGCCTAAGAAGACTTCGCCCGTACCGCCGTCGATAGAAATCCATTCGCCTTCGGCGATCTTCTGCTTTCCGATATGGAAATATTTCTGCTCTTCATTGACCTTGACGGCGCCGCAGCCGACCACGGCCGGCTTGCCCATCTGGCGTCCGACCACCGCGGCATGGGAGGTCATGCCGCCCGTCGCCGTCAGGATGCCCTGGGCGGCGCTCATGCCGTGAATGTCGTCGGGCGATGTTTCCTCTCTGACCAGGATGACCTTTTTCCCCTCGGCTTTCCAGGCCACCGCTTCGTTGGCCGTGAAAAGGACCTGCCCCGCGGCGGCTCCGGGTGAAGCGGCCAGCCCCGTGGCCAGGACCGCACGTTTTTGTTTCTCTTCGACGTTGAAGACCGGATGGAGAAGCTGATTGAGCGCATCGGGCTCGACCTTGAGCAGGGCCTCTTCCTTTTTGATGAGGCCTTCTTCGACTAGGTCCACGGCGATCTTGACCGCCGCCTGCCCGGTCCGTTTTCCGTTCCGGGTCTGGAGCATATAGAGCTTTTCTTCCTGGATGGTGAACTCGAAATCCTGGACATCGCCGTAGTGTTTTTCCAGCCGGTCCGTCGTCGTCTTGAGCTCCTTGAACACCTTGGGCATTTCGTCCTTCAGGTGAAGCAGGGGCGACGGCGTCCGGATCCCGGCCACAACATCTTCTCCCTGGGCGTTCAACAGATATTCGCCGTAGACTTCCTTCTCGCCGGTGGCCGGGTTCCGGGTGAAGCCGACGCCGGTGCCGGATCGATCGCCGAAATTGCCGAAGACCATGAGCTGGACATTGACGGCGGTCCCCAGATTATCGGGGATATGGTATTCGCGCCGGTAGGTGATGGCCCTGGGATTGTTCCAGGACTTGAACACCGAGCTGACGGCCATGTCCAGCTGCTTGTGAACATCCTGGGGAAAATCCCGGCCGGTCTCCGTTTTCACCAGCTTTTTGTAATCGGCGATGATCTCTTCCAGGATTTTTTCCGAAATGTCCGCATCTTTCCTGATTCCGTATTTCTCTTTTTTCGCCCTCAGGATTTCCTCGAATTTCTTCTTGGAGACATCGAGGACGACGTCGGCGAACATGTGGATCAGGCGCCGGTAGCAGTCGAGGGCGAACCGCTTGTGGCCGCTTTTGGCCACGAGTCCCTGGATGGTCTTGTCCGTCAGCCCCAGGTTGAGGATGGTATCCATCATGCCGGGCATGGAAAATTTCGCTCCCGAGCGGACGGAGACGAGCAGGGGATTCGCCTCGTCCCCGAACTTTTGGCCGGCGATTTTCTCCAGCTTCTTCAAGTTCGCCCGGATCGATTTGTGAATGTCCTCGGGGAGCTTTCCCCCGGCCTTGGAAAAAAGATTGCAGACTTCCGTGGAAACCGTGAAACCCGGAGGGACAGGCAGCCCGATCCCCGCCATCTCAGCCAGGTTGGCGCCTTTTCCTCCGAGGAGGTCCTTCATGTTCTTATGGCCTTCGGCAGCGCCGGTCCTGAAAAAGTACACGTATTTTTTGCCCATAATATAGCTCCTTGATCTATAAACGAGAATATAAACTGTAATTTATACACCAGATGCGGCAATAAATTCAAGTCGAGCAGCCGATAGATAAGCATTTCCGTTTGTCTGATTTTCTCTCGGCGCCGGAATTGCCCCCGGCCCCCTGGAATTTGAAAATGTTTTTTGCCGACAGGCTTTGACTTCTCCCGAGAATTTAGGCCATAATCATTATAGCATTCATAAATCGGTAGCGAGGAGTCTTATATGGAATTATCTCATAGAGGCCGGACAATCCAGGCGTCTCCCATCAGGAAGCTGAAGCCCTATGCCGACCAGGCCCTGGCCAAGGGCATCCATATCTATTTTTTGAACATCGGCGATCCGGATATCCCCACACCCCAGCCCATTCTCGATGCCGTCCGCGGCTACGATGAAAAGATTCTAGCCTACGGGCCGGCCCAGGGCTTCCTGGAACTGCGGCAGGCCATCGCCCAGTATTTCAATTCCTACAAAATCCCCCTGGATTCGGAAAATGTCATCATCACCTGCGGCGGCTCGGAGGCGATCCTTTTCGCCTTTTGCGTCGTGGCCGACCCGGGAGATGAGATCATCATCCCCGAGCCTTTTTACACGAACTATAACGGCTATGCCTCCACCTCCTGTATCAACATTGTACCCCTCACCCTGCACGCGGAAGACGGCTACCGCCTGCCTCCGAAAGGCATCATCGAGGCCAAGATCACCCCGAAGACCAGGGCGATCGTCCTCTGCTCGCCCAACAATCCGACCGGCAGCGTCTATACGCCCGAGGAGATGGAGCGGGTTGTTGCCCTTGTCCGCAAGCATGACCTATTCCTGATCGGCGACGAGGTCTACAAGGAATTCATCTATGACGGCGGAAGGCACAAGAGCGTCCTGGAGTTTGAAGAGATCAAGGATAGCGTCATCGTCGTCGACAGCATTTCCAAACGGTTCAGCTGCTGCGGAGCGCGGATCGGCGCTGCCATCTCCAGGAACGAGACCGTCTACCAGGCGCTGCTCCGCTTTGCCCAGGCCCGGCTCTGTCCGCCGACGATCGAGCAGAAAGCCGCCCTGGCCGCCTACAAGATGGGCATGGGCTATTTCGAGCCGGTCCGGCTGGAATACCAGAGGAGACGCGATATCCTCTTCGAAGGCCTGAGCGCCATTCCGGGAGTCGTCGTCCATAAACCCCAGGGCGCTTTTTACATGAGCGTGAAGCTTCCCATCCACGACACGGAACGGTTTGCGGTGTGGATGCTGACCGATTTCGAAGTCAACAAGGAAACGGTCATGGTGGCGCCGGGCCCGGGATTCTATTCAACGCCCGGCAAAGGCAAGGATGAAATCCGGATCGCCTATGTCCTCAACGAAAAAGACCTGAAACGCGCCGTTGAAATATTCAAAGCCGGGCTGGAAAAATATAAAAGCACGGTCGAAAAATAGCCGCATCAGACATGAGACAGCCCCCTTCGACCTGCCGAGGTCTTCAGAGCGCCGACCATAGCCGTTGTTCTCCATGAATTTTAAAAAGACCGTCGCGGGGGCAGCGCTGATCGTCCTGGCCGCCGTTCTTTTGGGCTTGGCTGCCAACTTTCCCCTGCTCCAGAAATTCCTCAAGGGCGAATTCCGGGAGAGCCTCTTTTCGTCCGACAAATATCCCGGCATCATCCTGATCGGCCTGGCCGAGGCCGAGGAGTTGTTCGTCCGCGGAAGCGCTTTGTTTATTGACAGCCGGCCGAAGCAAAAATTCTTGGAAGGCCACATTCTGAACGCTGTGAGCATCCCTCTCGAAGATAACAAGAAAAAATTGAAGTCGCCGCTCAACGTCCCTTTGGATAAAACAATCGTCGTTTTTTGCGACGGGGGAGACTGCCAGGAGAGCCTGGCCTTGGCCAAGGTCCTGCACAGCCAGGGCTATAAGAATATCCGCGTTTTTACGGGAGGCTGGGCCGAATGGGTAGGCACCGGTCACCCGACGGCCAAAGGACATGATCCGCAATAAATATTTCCTGTTGGCGTTCCGACTGATCGTCGGCGGGGTGTTCTTTGCGTCGGGCCTCCTCAAGGTCGGCGATCCTTTAGCGTTCGCCCAAGACATCAAGAACTTCCGGATCGTCTCTCACGAGGTGTCCTTCATGGCGGCCCTCATCCTTCCCTGGATCGAGATCCTCTGCGGCGCCCTGCTCATCACGGGAATCCTGCGCCGGCCGAGCGCCCTTCTTGCCTCCGGCCTCCTCATTGGATTCATCATCCTGGTGGGGATTACCATGGCCCGCGGGATCGACACCGACTGCGGCTGCTTCGGAAGCCTCAGCCACAGAGCGGACTGGTGGCTCCTTTTACAGGACGGTGTCCTGCTTCTGATGTCGCTCTGCGTACTTTTCGCTAAACCCGGTCCGCGTGTTTGACAGGATCCGTCCCAAAATCGACGCGAGGATCAACGACTTTCCATTTCTATCGGCAATTTTGGGATCCGTTCGGCCTGTTGCCAAAGGGGCCATATTCTGCTATTGTTCCTAAGAATCGGGAGAGTCGATGACCAAGGACCCCGCGGCCAGAATCGTCCATAAGCAAGAATGGGGCGATTACTTTCTTTTCGGCGTCGAATCGCCGGCGCTGGCCGGCGAGGCCAAACCCGGCCAGTTTCTCATGGTCCGGGTGAGCGATCATATCGATCCGCTTCTGCGCCGGCCGCTGAGCATCCATGCCAGGGAACGGAATACGCTCGAAATATTTTTCAAGATCGCAGGCCAGGGCACAGCACTCCTCGCTCGAAAAAAGGAGGAAGACCGGCTCGATATCCTGGGGCCGCTGGGAGCGGGCTTCCGCCTGGATGCCGGCCTGAAAGGAAAAGCGGTTTTTCTAGTCGGCGGCGGCAGGGGGATCGCTCCTTTGTATTTCTTAGCCCGGGAACTTCGGACGGCCGGGGCCAGAGTTAAAGTGTTGTATGGAGGCAAGAGCCTGCCGGACTTGCCTCTCAGGCACAAATTTGAGCAGGCCGGCCTGGACGTCGCCTGTTCTACGGATGACGGGAGCAGCGGTTTTCACGGCTTGGTCACCGGGCTGCTTCAGAGTGAAGCCAACAAACAGAATCCGGCAGCGCTGTTTGTCTGCGGTCCCGACCCGATGATGAAAAAAACGGCGGAATTCGCCGCCCGTGAAAAGATTCCGGCCCAATTCTCCCTCGAATCGATGATGGGCTGCGGCTTCGGCGCCTGCTGGGGCTGCGTCAAGCGCATCCGGAAGGGCGACGACGGAGCGTGGAGGAAGATTTGCGAAGACGGGCCCGCGTTTTCCGGCGATGAGATCGTATGGGAAGAGGAAGGCTGATGGTTGACCTCTCCGTGGACCTGGGATTTTTGAAGCTTCGGAATCCAATCCTCGCCGCCAGCGGCACCTTCGGCTACGGCCTCGAGTTTGAGCCTTTTATGGACCTGAATTCGATCGGCGGGTTTGTTGTCAAGGGGCTTTATTTCGGGCCGCGCGAAGGGAATCCGCCGCCGCGGCTCGTTGAAACGGCGGGCGGATTGATCAATGCCATCGGGCTGCAGGGCGTCGGCGTGGAACAATTTGCCGAGGAAATCCTGCCCCGGCTCCGGAAATATCAGACGGCCGTCTTTGTCAATGTCTGCGGCGCGAGTGACGAAGAATACATCAGAGTCATCGAACACCTGAACCGCCACCAAGGCATCGCGGCCTACGAGCTCAACATCTCCTGCCCGAACGTAGAAAAAAACGGAGTGTGTCCGGCCCTCAACTCCGACCACACGTTTTCTCTCGTCAAGATGGCCAAACAAGCCAGCCGTCTTCCGATCATCGCCAAGCTCTCCCCGAATGTCACCGACATCGTCGCGATCGCCAAAGCCGCGGAAGAAGGCGGAGCCGACGGCCTGTCTCTGATCAACACCATCCTGGCCATGGCTGTGGATATCGAGACACGGCGGCCGAAGCTGTCCAACACCTTCGGCGGGCTCAGCGGTCCGGCCATCAAGCCGATCGCTTTGAGGATGGTTTACCAGGTTGCTTCGGCCGTGAAGATCCCCGTCATCGGCATAGGCGGCATCATGACGGGCGCCGACGCGCTCGAGTTCATGATGGCGGGCGCCAAAGCCGTCGAAGTCGGGACGGCCAATTTCGTCGACCCGGCGGCCACGTTGAGAATCGTCCGGGAGATCGAGGATTTTTGCCGGAGGAACAACATCAAAAAAATCGCTGGATTGGTCGGAACGCTAAAGGCATAATCGCGGCCGGGAAATCCCGGCATCGTCTTTCTCACGTCCGGCTGGAGAAAGCCCCCACCTTTTTTAATTGCTGAAAAAGATCCCCCCGATCACGATCCCGAAAAAGACCATCAAAATCAAGCCGGCCGCTGCTCCACCAAGTTTTTTTTTGCAGGTTTTGAATTTGCTCTTGCTCATCTCAAGCCTCCTTAACATCAACATCGATAACAATCTAGCTTTTTCTTCGAAAAGAGTTGTCAAAAATCTGTCAAAAATCTGTTAAAAGTTTGTTAAAATAAGAACAGGAAACCGACCCGAGGAGGAATTTCGATGCCGTCAAGTCAGGACATGACAAAGAAGGTCATCATCGCCCTCGACGTGGAGAATAAAGAACAGGCCTTGGCCCTTGTCCGCGAGCTCAAGGACGCCCGGATTTTCAAGGTGGGTTTGGAGCTTTTCACCGCCGAAGGGCCGCCGCTCGTCAAAGCGCTCGGCCAGCTCGGCAAAAGCGTTTTTCTGGACTTGAAGCTTCACGACATTCCCAACACGGTGGCCGAAGCCGTTCGCATCGGAGTGAGGCTGGGCGCCGCTATGATGACCATCCATACCTCCGGCGGAGAGGGAATGATGAGAAAGGCCGCGGAGGCGGCGTCGGCAGAGTCGGAAAAAACAAAGACGGCCAGGCCGCTCCTCCTGGGAGTGACGATCTTGACCAGCCTGAGGAGCGACGACCTTCAGGCAATCGGGATGGCCCCGGATATTCCTGGCCAGGTCCTGCGCCTGGCCGGATTGGCCAAGAAGTCGGGCATGGACGGTATTGTTTGTTCCGCCCAAGAAATCGAAATCGCCAGGCGGGAGTTGGGGGCGGGTTTCGTTATTGTCACGCCGGGGATTCGGCCGGCCTGGGCCGCTGTCCATGACCAGAAAAGAATCATGACGCCTTCGCAGGCGATCCAAAAGGGGTCGGATTATCTGGTTGTGGGGAGGCCCGTCACCCAGGCGACCTCCCCGCAAGAGGCGTTTCTAAGGATTATCGAAGAAATCGAAAAAACTTAGAACCGATCGGATTAAATACCGCTGATTGTGCCGACGGTGAAAATCGCTCCGAGCACCAGGGCGACGACCAACGAGAGGACCACGACCACCACGATGCAGACGAGCAAATAGCCGACGACTTTGTCCTTCGGAGTGTCCATCAAAGGACTGTCGAACCCCAGATAGAGGATATAGAGGCCGTACAGGCTGGCCAGGATGGCCAGGAATCCCAAGAACGGAATGATATAGAAAACACCCCCGATCCACATCGGCGTCATGCAGTAAACAGCCAGCTTCATCGCATTTTCCATGCTCTGTTTCGAGCCGAAGCTTGGGGCTAAGGCATTGATGACGATTCCGAAGACATACACGCTGACCAGCGTGAAGACATAGTAGAGAATGGCCTGGAAAAGCGCCGAACCGATAGGGAATCTCACCAAGCCGACAAAAGGAATCTTCTTGCCGACGAGACCGTTGCCGATGAACTGGGCCACGGCCGGGACGGCGGCCAGGAGCACGGCGTACGAGGTAAAAAGCTGGGCAATCGGGGTGGATTCGCCCTTGATCTTGACCCATTCTTCCTTGGGTTTTAAGAGGATGGCCTGAGCTCTTGCAACTAGATCCATTCCGAACCTCCTTTATCGAATTGAAAAGACAATATAATAATTGACATTCCCTGTCAAATCAAATTTCCTCCAGGGCATTTGTAGTGGAGGCGCGGGTCGGACTCGAACCGACGAATCGAGGTTTTGCAGACCTCTCCCTTAGCCACTTGGGTACCGCGCCCTCCGTCTCATGAAACGCTAAATGCCCGGCGTAGAAATTCAAAAACTGGAGCGGGCGATGGGACTTGAACCCACGACCTTCTGCTTGGCAAGCAGACGTTCTACCTCTGAACTACGCCCGCTTTGGCCATCCGCAGCTCTGCGGGGAGAAAGAAGGGTTTAAACTAACAAAAACCCGGGTTTCTGTCAATAAATATGGTTCTCTTTCCTTTCGTGTGGGGAGGAAAGGGAAGAGAACCATAAATATAAACCGGTAGAAGATCTGAGCGTTTCGACGATTCCTTTTGTGTTTCGTTGTATCTGAGGGAAAAACCCGGACCCTGATGGGCCGCGATTTATTTGACTTGGGCCGGATAGCCGAGCCGGGCAGTATCCCTGCAGGACAGGATCTTGATCGTGGCGCTCTGGGTTCCGAGATCAATGACAACCGAATTGCCGATCGCCTCCAGAGGCATGTTCTTGTTAAAGCTCTTGAAAATGGTCAACTGCTGGCCGATCTGGATCCCCTGGGCTTTCCCCATGTCGATGATCGCCCAGTTGCCCGTGCCGATCTGATTGAGCTCATTCTGGAGATAAACGAGCCTGCCTGTCTGAGCTCCCTCTTTGGCGAGAACATTGAAGCCGAGGTCTTTCCCCAACAGGCCTTCTTTCTCCGCAAAGGGGGCGAGAAAACTCCCGATCATGACACGCCCGCAGGACCGCTCCACTTTGGCCAGGCTGCGGCCCGCCTCCGTCCGGACGATCCGGGCCCTTCCCCGCTTGAAGGCTAAAGGACCAAGCGTAAGCCTTAAATCGGTGGATTTGATCTTATCCCCGATTTCCAGGATCGTCCACGCCTGGTTTTCCTGAAGCCCGTCGTCCTTGCCTTTGTCCACATAAAAAGCGTCCCCGTCGGAAAACATGGTCTTCTCCGAGGCGCGCTCGGCGGCGATGATCTTGATATTAGGGAATTCCTCTAAGATAAAAAACGAACAATAGAGGTCTGATTCGGCGATCAGCGGATATGTATCTCGAAAAATCTTCGCCTTTTCAATCTGGTTCTGGACGTCCTGCCCGCTTGCCGCAACCATCAAGATAACAACCGGGATCAAACACATGAGAAGCCGAGAATGTTTTTTCATAATCACCTCTCAAACCTGATTTTACCCACTCCGGATAAACTCATTATAGTGGGCAATAATTTTGCTGTCAATTCATTCCTTTACGGACTCAGGCTTACCATTGGACATTCTAAAAAAGAATAACCTCCGGGGGGCCGGGACAGGGACGGTGCCTGCCAAATGGGTAGGCCCAACCCCATATATTTAGTCATGGATAATATGAATAACTTGACAACGATCCGTATTCTTCCTAATATTAACTTATCATTTAATAATTCATTGTGCGGCTTTATAAATTCTGCACTCAACAGCAAAAAGGAGAGGAGGTCAGCCATGGGCAAAAAAGAGATCGTGGCCAAGATGGCCAGGGATTCGGGCGTCACACTCCACCAGGCACAAAAAGCCTTCCAGTCACTTCTCGAGTCCGTCAAGACGTCCCTCAGGAAGGGAAGCAAGGTGAATCTGTCGGGATTCGGAAGTTTTGAGCTGAGAATCCGGGAAGCCAGGCGGGGCCGCAATCCAAAGACGGGGCAGGCGATCGACGTGCCCAGACGGAAGAGGATTAAGTTCAATCCCAGCCGGATGTTCAAGGGCAGCCTGTAGCTGGGCCCGGCGGCAGATCCATTTGGAAGGGAAGACTCCTTCCAACGGGCGCCCCACTGCCTACCCACCTTCTTAACCCCAATCGACGATGGACAAAAGAGAAAGCATTCTATACAATACTCCTCAGGAGCCGACGATCCTATGGCCGAAAAAACAGCTGTGGCTTTGCTTTTCGGGGGGCGTTCTGCAGAACATGAGGTATCCATTCGTTCGGCGGCGGCCATCCATCTGAACCTGGACCCCAAGAAATACAAAGTCTATTCCGTTTACATTAACAAGCAGGGGGAATGGAAGAACGCGGCTTCGCCTTTTCTTCCCTTGGAAGATCTCTCCCAAGGACCCTTTCACTCCTTTCTTCCCTGGACAAATCAAAGTCCGGCCGAGCCCGTCCGTGCGGACATCTATTTTCCGGTTCTCCACGGCCCCTACGGTGAAGACGGGACGATCCAAGGCCTTCTTGAATTGGCGGATGTTCCCTACGTAGGAGCCGCCGTGCTGGCCTCGGCCGTCGGCATGGACAAAGCCGTCATGAAGACTATATTCCAAGCCAACAACCTGCCGGTCGTGAAGTTCATCGTCCTTCACGAGACAGAATGGAAGTCGCGGCCCGAGGCCTCGCTGAAGCGCATCCGCCGGGAGTTCGGCCTTCCCTTTTTCGTCAAGCCGGCCAACCTGGGATCGAGCGTGGGAATCACCAAGGTGAAAAATTATAGCGGGACGGAAGCCGCGCTTAAGACCGCGTTTGTCTATGACCGGAAGATCCTGGTCGAAGAGGGAATTTTGGGCCGGGAGATCGAATGCAGCGTTCTTGGAAACGACGACCCGCAGGCATCCCTTCCCGGGGAAATCATGCCCTCCCGCGAATTCTACGATTACGACGACAAATATCTCGACGGCAAGACGGAATTCGGCATCCCCGCCGGACTGCCGGCTCCGATCATCAAGGAAGTCCAGAGGCTATCCATCGAGGCCTTTAGAGCTTGTGACTGCTCGGGAATGGCCAGGGTGGACTTTTTCCTCCAAGCCCGCCCCCGGAAGATCCTGTTGAGTGAGATCAACACCATTCCCGGGTTTACCGAGATCAGCATGTATCCAAAGCTCTGGGAAGTGAGCGGCCTTCTCTTCCCGCAGCTCGTGGACCGGCTGATCGAGCTCGGGCTCGAGAGACACCGTTCGAAAAAACGGTGCGTTGACAGAGACCGGCCATGAGGATCCTGGGCATTGACTTCGGCGACCGCAACATCGGCCTGGCCCTGAGCGACTCCCTCCGGCTGACGGCCCAGCCCCTGGGTCTCTATCAGTTCAGAGACCGGGAGGACGCCGAAAAGAAATTTTTTGGGGACCTTATCCGCAAGCATGAGATCGGCGAAATTGTCTGCGGCATCCCCCTGCGAATGGACGGCTCCTCCGGGACACGAGCGGAAAAAACCCGGGCTTTCGCCCGCTGGTTGGAAAAGGCCGTCGGCGTTCCCGTCCGGCTCTGGGATGAGCGGCTGACGACCCGCCAGGCCATCCATGTCATGCACGAGCAGAAGGTCAAGCTCAGCGCCAAAAAGTCCGTGGTCAACCAGATCTCGGCGACGATCATCCTCCAGACCTACCTGGACAGCCAGCGAGCCGATGCCCATGTTTCTGAGAATCATTAAGACCGCCCTTATCCTGGCCCATGCGCTCATCCTCAGCTTGGCCGGCTGGCTCATCTTGGAATCCCGGGGAGCGCTGGCGGCAAAGGCGCAACCCGTCCTGTTCGACGTGGAGAAAGGCAAGGGCGTCCGGGTTATCGCCGAAACCCTCAAACTCAAGGGGATTATCCGGAAACAATGGCCGTTCGTGCTTCAGTACGAATTCTTTTTCTTTCCTCAGAGCCTGAAGGCGGGCGAATACCAGTTCCAGCCTTCCCAATCAAGCCAGGAAATCCTGGAAGACTTGATCCGCGGAAAAATCTACCTCCATGCCGTCACGGTCGCGGAGGGATTGACCGCCAGGGAGTTGACCGACGTTTTTCTTTCCGCCGGCTTCGGCACCTCAGGGGAATTCTTCAAGGCCTTCGGGGAGGCGGAGTTGATCTTCCCATGGGATGCCAAGGCTAGGAACCTGGAAGGCTATCTCTTCCCCGAGACCTACTCCCTTCCCAAGGGGCTCCCGGCCAAAGAAATTTTTGGGAAAATGGTTTCCCTATTCAAGGCCGTCTTCGACGAGTCCTGGCGCCGCCGGGCGGAGGAGCTGCGGATGAGCGTCCGCGAGGTCGTGACGCTCGCCTCTCTGATCGAAAAAGAAACCTCCCTCCCCGAAGAAAAAAAGCTCGTCTCGGCAGTCTTCCACAACCGGCTGGACCGGGGCATGAAGCTGGACTGTGACCCGACCATTATCTATGCCCTCAAGGAAAAAGGCCTATTCGACGGCCGGCTTCACACCAAAGACCTCAAGCTGGACAATCCCCACAACACCTATCTTTATCCCGGTCTCCCCCCCGGCCCCATCTGCAACCCAGGAAGAGAATCGCTCCGGGCGGCCCTCTATCCGGCCTCCGATGACTATTTCTACTTCGTCTCCAGGAACGACGGAAGCCATATCTTCAGCCGGACATTGAAGGAGCATCAGGCGGCCGTCAGGAAATATCAGCGACCTTTTTGATTCCTCCAAGGGGGGCAGGCGAGATTTATCACGCAAATTGAGGATTTTCTGAAATCTTGGATTTCGCAGAAATGTGGAGCGGCCGGGCAGCGAAATTGAGTTGCGAAAAAAAATCATTTTTGATATATTATTTGGTTCATTTTGAGATCCGGTTGAATGCAGCGCGGGGAGCAGCGCCAAGTAAAGTATCTTTACGGAGAACATTTAGATAACTTGCAGATAAATAAGCAATTAGCTCGTAGGCGAATTGGCATAATATTTGCATCATTTAAGATGTGAAATTTTTTGTGCTTCAAATAGAGGAGGATCTATGAACACACGAAAATTAATCGCTCCGGTTCTCGTTGCAGGATTGATCTTCAGCATCGTCTTGGCTCCCGGCTTGGCCGCCCAAAAAGACAAACAGGAAGCCAAGCCCCAGGCGAGTCAAAGAGTTTTTATCCCCAAGGAGATCAAGGCCATTCTCGACGAGGGGCTCACATCCCGCCAGGGCCGTCAGGATATTCCTTTTAGTATTTTCCGGACGACATTTCTTCCGGCCCAGACCGCGTTTTACGAAGTCTTTTTCTTGAAAATAAAAAATGGAGACCTCGGCTATGCGCCCGCCGTGGCCTCCCAGATACCGGCCGTCGACGCTGTGGCCGCGGCCGCGCCCGCGACGGCCAAGCTCAAAGCCGGCTTCAACGTCTTCCTCCAGTTCCGAAAGATGGAAAACAACCTGCCCACCCAGATCGTCAAAGAGGTCTATATTCCGGCCAGCGTGGAAGTAGACAGCGAGGGCTATGACCCGAACAAAGAGGACGTCTACAGCATCGGCTACGCCCTGTTTCCAGGCAATTACCTGTTGGCCATGGCCGTGACCTCGCTCGACCTGAAAAAGATCGGAACCCAGTATTTTGAATTCACCCTTCCCGACGTGAAAAACCTCTCCAAAGAGCTGGATATAACGCCCATCTTCCTGTCCAAAGACCAAAAAGACCTGAGTACGCCCGAGACCGTCGCTTCGCTGCACAAGGGCTATTTCATGTATTCCGTCCGCCAGATCACGCCCAATCTTGACAACACCATCGGCGTTGGGGAGCTCCTGGATGTTTTCTACTATGTCATCGGCGCTCAGTCGATCGACCCGAAACAGCCGAATGAACGGCCGACGTGGAACATCGAAGTCCAGTACGAAGTGACAAAAGGCAAGGAACCCGCCATCCGCTTTCAGCCCGCCAATTACGACAATCCTCTGGTCAGCCACCCTCTGCCGATGAAACAGACTCTCATCATCAAGGATGGCGACAAAGAACGGACGGAAACCAGAGACTTGGGCGCGGGCAGCTACACTCTGAATCTGAAGATTACGGACAAGATCTCCGGAAACGCCTGCACGAAAACGCTCGACTTCACCGTCAAATAAGGCCAGGTTTTCATTCGGGAGTCCAAAACGCTCTAGTTCTTGACCAAAAATATTTTGCGTGTCTTGCCGATGTCCTTGCCGGTTACGATCACATCGACATAATTTTTCCCGGGGCCGAGGTTATAAGGGAAGGAAAAGGAGATCGCTTTCGTTTTTTCGAGATCCTCCGGCCGGCCGGCGAAGCTCCGGGATTCCTTGAAGATCTGCTTATCGGCGGCTCCCGGCTGATAAATAAAAAACTCAAACTCAAACTCAAACTCGGCCTTGAGGAGCCCCTGTTCATCTCTGAGATTCAGCCGTTTGATGGGAAGAGACAGGACGAATTGTCGTTTCTCCTTTTCATAGGCCAGGTCAAAGTTCACGAATTTTTTCGAGTCGCTTCCATCCTCCCGATAAATGGCGCCGAGCTTAGCCGCCTCAATCGCTCCTAAAAGGTCGCCGGCAATCTCGGCGATCGTAAAAGTGCCGATTCCCCTTTCATCCGTGAACTCGATCCCCAGGTCATATCGATAATAGATCCAGTAGATCACGGAGCCCCGGAAGTCGGCTGTCGGCTGGGGGAAAATCTCCTCGGTTTTTTCGGGAGAGCCGAGATAGACATAGATCCGCCCCCTGTCCGTGTTCCACCCCTTTTTTCCTTCCCTGAAGTGTTTGTTGGCATAGTCCAGGCGCTTCTCGAATTCCTCCTTGAATTCGTTGTTTTCCGTGTCCGGATCCGGGTCCCGTTTGGCCCAGAAATCCGTGACGAACTCCCGGCGCGACTCGGCGTCCGGCAGATGATTGAATATGTCTCTCTCGGCCTCGGTCATCACCAGCCGTGCCGTTTCGTAAAAATCGCGACTCTCCGGGTCCAGGGCGATTTTCTCCGTGGAGGCGCAGCCAGCCAAAAACATCGCCATGCTCATGACGAGAAGCGTTTTGACGGTTTTATGGGTCATATCCCTCCTTTATGACCGCACGGGCTATGAAAGGGGAGAAGGGTGTGCTGCTGCCCGCCCGCTCTGCGACTCATGCAGCGCCCATCCCGGACGGATTCATCGCCGTATGCACATCTTATTTTTTCTTTAGATAATCCAGAAAAGTCCGGACCTGGGTGGCCTTGTCCGACGTCGAGTCGTATTTCAGGAACGTCTCGAAGGTGGCGATCGCCTCCTGGTTTTTCTGCAGGGTCGTGTAGGCCAGGCCGAGCTGATACAGGCCGTCCAGAAAGTCCTTCTGGAGTTCCACGGATCTTTGGTAATACTTGAGGGCCTCTTCGAACTTGGAAAGTTTGTAATAATTGTTCCCGATATTATAAAGGACGATGGGGTCCGTGATCTTGTCGAACTGGATTTTGCTGTACCATTCCATGGCCTTGTCGGTCTGGCCGCGGTTGGAATAGCAGTTCCCGACGAGGAGGATGGCATCGCTGTCGTCGGCATTCTTCTCCAGGATTTTTTTGTAGGATTCCTCCGCCTGGTCATACTGCTCCTGGGCGAAATAACAATGGCCCACGTTTTTCCAAAGGATATAGGCCTCGGGGAATTTCTCTAAAAGGTCTTTGTAGGCTTCGAGTGCAGCCTGATAGTTTTTCTGCTCGAACATCTGATTGGCCAGGGTCAGCTTCGTTTTGAGCTCGTCGCTGAGGACAAGCCCGGCGGCCTTCTTCAAATTGATCTTGATCTCCGGCTTTTTTTCGTTCTCGCTGACTTCGAAGACGATTTTTTTGGTCTCGAAGCCGATTTTTTCGAAATCGATGTTCCAGCTGCCGCCCCGGAGCCAGGCGCCGGTCCATTTTCCCTCGTTGTCGGTCTTGACTTCGAAGCCCTCGTTGGATTTCGCGTAAGCCAACTTGACCCTCACTCCCTCGAGGGGCTTCCCTTCCTCGTCAAAGACGACCCCAAAAATCCTGCCTTTGCCCTTGTAGTCCTGGGATGATAAAAAAACGCCGACGACCAAGGCCAAAGCTATGATCAAGGCGGCTTTCCTCATTTCGAACCTCCTCGTCTATCGAAAATGCATATTCCGTGCCAATGATAGCTATTTCGGAGCCATCGAAAAATCATTGTAGCACCGAAACCTGTAAAAAAAAAGCTCTTGATCGTCACGGTAAGCATCTCCGTCTGTGTGATTTCAAGGAGGCATTGGCATCGCCCCTGAGGCCCCATAGCGGAGGGGGTCCCCGGACACCCCTCCAAGGAGCATCCTCCCATGAATTCATCGCCAGATGCTCCTTGGAAGGATGGCAGGGAGCGAAGCGAGCGTTGGAAGGAAACCCCGCCAAAGGGTTTCCTTCCAAGAGTGTCCGACGGGACTGGTTCCCCAGGGGGCCGGGGGGCGATGCCAATGCCTCCTTGAAATCACATATCTGAAGATCCTTCCATGATCACGGAACTTTGCCTGGATTGAGAATTATTCTTCACGCCCGGAAACCGATCCTGCCGCAAAGGGACCGGCAGGAAAGCCATCCCTCTTTTTCCGCGACATTTCTCTTGCAATCCCGTTGAAGATTCCATAAACTTGAACCTCCGCCACAATGAAATTCATCGCCGACCTTCACCTCCATTCCAAGTTTTCGCGGGCCACGTCGCGGGACATGACCTTTGACACGATGGCCTGGTGGGCGAAAATCAAGGGGATATCGCTTCTGGCCACGGCCGACTTCACCCATCCGGAGTGGTTCTTCCTGACGAAGCAAAAACTCGAGCCGGCGGGCAACGGCCTTTTTCACTTGAAAAATCCCCAGAGGCCCGAAAACGAATATCTCCGGGCCGTCGCCTTTTCGCCAAGCGATGTCTCGTTCATCCTGTCCACCGAGATCAGCTTCATTTATTCCAAGAAAGGCAAGGTCCGGAAAGTCCACCTTCTCCTTCTGGCTCCCGATTTCGAATCCGTGGAAAAGATCAACAGCCGGCTGGTTCAATTAGGCGGCAATCTGAGGTCGGACGGCCGGCCGATCCTGGGCATGGATGCCAAGGCCTTCGTCAAGATGGTGGCCGACCTCTGTCCGAGGTGCGTGGTCATCCCTTCCCATATCTGGACGCCCTGGTTTTCTCTCTTTGGGGCCAACTCCGGCTTTGACGCCATCGAGGAGTGTTTTGAAGAAATGACGCCGTTTATTTTCGCCCTGGAGACCGGCCTCTCCTCGGACCCGCCGATGAACTGGCGCCTCTCGGCCCTCGACAGATACACCCTCGTCTCGAACTCGGACGCCCATTCCCCCTCCAAGATCGGCCGGGAAGCCAACGCCTTCGATACCGAGTGCAGCTATAAAGGATTAGTCGAAGCCATCCGCAGCAAAGACCCCGCGAAATTTCTCTACACCATCGAATTCTTCCCTGAGGAGGGCAAATACCACTATGACGGCCACCGCAAATGCGGCGTTCTCCTCTCCCCTCGGGAATCGATCGCCCATCGGGACCTCTGTCCGAAATGCGGAAAAAGGCTCACTATCGGCGTCATGCACCGCATCGAAGAGCTGGCGGACCGGGAAGAGGTCAGGGATCGCGGTCTGCGAATCCCCTACAAGAACCTGATCCCTCTGAACGAAATCATCGCCCAGGCCTGCCAAAAGACTCCCGATTGCCAGAGCGTCTGGGACCTCTATTTCCGCTTCATCCACGAATTCGGGAATGAGCAAAAGATCTTGGCCGAGGTCCCCACCTCCGAGCTGCGCCGTATCCCTCCGGAAAAGGTCGGCCGCGGCATCGACCGCATGAGAAAAAATCTAGTCAAGATCCTGCCCGGCTACGACGGCTTCTACGGCATCATCAGCCTCTTCGAAGAGGAAGAGGACCAGGCCGCCGCGGGAGGCCAGCTCTCGCTGTTTTAACACGCACCCTGCAACGAAATCCAGCCCCTTGAAGGTTCTATAAGTCGCCAGGAAAATTGGCCGGGGGCTTTGTCTATCGAGCGGGTCGATTGGCCCCCGAAAGCATCGCCTGATTTCTTTAAGGAGGCTGGTCATGTCATCAAAATCTCTGGATGAACCGCTCCGGGGGAGTTTGACCCAAAAGGACACTCTGGCATATAATAATACGATGAGAAAACCGACCGTTCTTATCCTCGTCGGCCTGCTCGTGTTCCTGGTCCTATTCCTGCCCGCCCAGAAGAAAAAATCGCCCAAGGACCTGCCCCCCGTATACCAAAAATGGCTGCAGGAAGAGGTCGTCTATATCATCACGGCCAAGGAACGCGATGTTTTTCTCCAGCTCGAGTCCGACAGGGAGCGGGAGATCTTCATCGACGCTTTTTGGAAAGCCAGAAACCCGAACCCGACTTCACCCGAGAACGCTTTCAAAAAAGAGCATTACCGGAGGATCCAGTACTCCAATCAATGGTTCGGAAAAGACTCGCCGGGGCCCGGCTGGCGGACCGATATGGGGAAGATCTATATTATCCTGGGAGAGCCGAAACAAATCGAGAAATTCGAGAACCTGCCCGAAGTCTTTCCGATGATCGTCTGGTTTTACGACGGGATGGCCGAATTCGGACTCCCCAACGCCTTCAGCGTTGTCTACTTCAAACGGGAAGGGGCGGGAGAATACATCCTCTATTCTCCGATCCGATACGGTCCCCAGTATCTCCTGATCCACTACAAGGGCGATCAGGCCAACTACGTGGATGCCTATAACCAGCTGTTCGACATCGAACCCAGCCTGGCCGATCTCTCGCTGTCCCTTGTCCAAGGAGAGACGCGATATTCCCTGACGCCATCCCTCTCTTCCGAGATCCTCCTCAATCAGAAAATCCCGGCGGCGCCCTACGAGAAGGTGAAAGACGCCTATGCCGAAAAGCTCCTGAAGTACAAGGGCGTGATCGAGGTGGATTATACCGCCAACTGGATCGACAACGAATCTCTGATCAAGGTCTTCCAGGACCCGAAGGGGAACGCCTTCGTCCATTTCAGCGTGGAGCTCGCGCCGGAGCGGCTGACGCTTGAAGAAATCCAGGGCCGCTATCGCACGACCTTCGAAATCAACGGCAGCGTCACCGACCCCCAGGGAAAAATGATCTATCAGTTCAACCGGAACGTCCCGATCGAGATGCTCGACGACCAGTTCGCCAAGATCAAATCCAAGCTCTTCAGCTATCAGGACATGTTCCCCCTCATTCCCGGCCGGTATAAATTCAACCTGCTCCTCAAGAACATCGTCTCCAAGCAGTTTACCTCCGTCGAGGCGGACCTTTTCATCCCCGAGCCGACCCAGCTGTCCATGAACGCTCCGGTCCTGGCCAACAAGATCAACCGGGAATCTAAATACAAAGGCATGAACAAGCCGTTCCTTCTGGGGAACGTTCAGCTCGTCCCTTCACCGCGCAACGACTTCCAGAGGGATGAAACCCTTTATCTATTCTTCCAGCTTCACGGCCTTCCGGCCAATGTCAGGGACGGCGGAGTTCTGGAATACACCATCCTCAAAGAGGCTGAAAAAATCCAATCCCTGACTAAAGGCCTCAAGGAGTATCCGAGTCAGACCAACTTTTTCGAGGAATTTTCACTGGCCAATTATTCGCCGGCAAATTATAAAATCAAGGTCGCCCTCCTCAGCCCGGCCAGGCAGGAAATCATGGCGGCAGAGCTCCTCTTCTATGTCACGCCGAGGGTCAGTCTGCCCAGGCCGTGGATCCTGTCGACGCCGCAGCCGACTTCGGACGACCCCTCTTTCCCCAACATCCTGGGCAATCAATATTTAAACAAACAGGATCTGGGGAAAGCCAAGGCTTTGATCGAAATTGCCCACCGGACAAAACCCAGCTATCCTCCGTTTGCCCTCGACTTCTGCCGCGTCCTCTACGAGATGAAAGACTACAAGGGCGTCATCCAGACCGCCACTCCTTTCCTCGAGGGCGAGACGCGATACGATTTCCTCCAAATCGCCGGGCAGTCTCTGCAGGCTATCGGGCAGCTTGCCGAAGCCGCCGCCCTCTATAAAGACTATCTGTCACATTTCGGCACGAACATTTTCATTTTGAATGCCGTCGGCGAATGTTATTATCAGCTGGGCAACGCGGCCGAGGCGCTGTTCGCATGGGAAAAATCTCTCGAGCTCAACCCCAATCAGGAGAAAATCAAAGCCCTGGTCAAATCCCTGAAAGAAAAAAAATGAAGAAAACGGCCTTCCTCCTGCTGCTCCTGTCCGCTTTGTGGCCGGCCTCCTGCGCTTCCTACAAGCTGGAGAGAAGCCTGGACCCGGACAGCCGTGATTTTCTATCCAAGGTCCGCTATGTCATCACCAAGCAGGAGCGGAAGACGTTTCTCAATCTTCCGCTGACCGAACGGAAGCCCTTCATCGAAGAGTTCTGGAAAAAGCGCGACCCAAGCCCGGATACCGACGAAAACGAATTCAAGGACGAGTATTTCAAAAGGATCGAAGAGGCCAATCACCTTTTTACCGAGGGCTCGCCGGGATGGCTCCAGGACAGGGGAAGGATCTACATCCTTCTCGGCCCGCCGTGGAACCGGGAAACCTACCCGCGGGGGATCACTTTCTACGGCAAGCCGACCGAGATCTGGTACTACGGATATTTCCCCATCGTCTTCGTCGACGAAGCCTGGAACGGCGACTACAAGCTCGACCCGATGAGCGCCAACCAGCTGGTCGAGATTATGTCCGTCCAGATGTACTTGAAGCCCGCCATTTTGACGGAAAAAGGCGCCCTGGACTGCAAGCTGGAACTCCACAGGCAGGCCGAGGGCAAGGCCCTGGTCCGCGTGTCCGTTCCTTTAAAAAAAATCTGGCTGAAATCCGAGGGCCAGAATCTCCTGACCAGCCTTGAAGCCACCATCGAAATGCTCAGCTCCTCGGAGAAAAGACTCTGGGCGGAACAAAAATCCTACGCCCTGTCCTTCACCGAAGAGCAGCTGGAAAAGATCATCAAGGAAGATTATGTCATCGAAATCCCCGTCGATTTGAAGCCGGAATACTCGCTCCTCAACCTGACCCTGAAAAACACGACCGATGGGAGCAAGGCCTTTAAAAGGATCAAACTGAGCTGAAAGATCAGTCCGAGCCTGGCGGGTGATCCCTTTTTTTATCGCCTGCCCGGCGAAAGGCTTGAGATTGCCGCGCTATTTATGATATCTTGGGACAATATTGGCACACAATTTGCATTCATATTTTCGGAGGTCAAAATGAAGGCTCATCTCATGAAAAACCTAGTATTTATCCTTATCCTCGGCTTATCAGCCTCCAGCTTGGCCTACTCACAGGCTGGACGAGGCGTCGGCAGGATCGGGGGCGTCGTGGTCGATACGGAGGATAAGCCCATCGAGGGGGTCAAGGTGATGATCGTTTTCTCTGCGGATGAAAACTTGAAACACGAGACCACCACCAACAAGAAAGGCGAATGGGCGTTCCTCGGCCTGGGCACCGGAAACTGGAACATGACGGCGACGGTCAAGGGATTTCTCCCCGTCAGCAAACCTCTCTACGTCAGCCAGTTGTCCATCAACCCGAAAGTGACGGTCAGGCTTCAGAAGACGTCCACAGGCGGAGGCGGCATCATCCAGGACGAGACGACATTTGTCTTCCTGGAGAAAGCCAACCAGTTGTTCAAAGAGAAGAAGTATGACGAGGCCATCGCCTCCTACCAGCAGTTCATGGAGAAGAACCCCGCCGCCTACCAAGTCTCGCTGAGCATCGCCGATTGCTACCAGGAAAAAGGCGAGATCGAAAAAGCCATAGAGCTCTACAACAAGATCATCGAGCAGGCCAAGGCCGACAAGACCATGGGCAAGGAAATGACCGCCAAGGCCCAGGCCGGCATCGGCAATTGCTACCTGAAGCAGAACAAGCTCCAGGAAGCCCAGGACTTCTTCAAGCAGTCGGTCGACAATTCCCCCAACGATGAGATCCTGGCCTATAACGTCGGAGAAATTTATTTTAAGAACGGGAAGTTCGACGACGCCCTCCACTACTTCGACCTGGCCGCCCAGATCAAGCCGGACTGGCCCGATCCTTACCTGAAATTGGGATATGTCTTTCTCAACAAGGCGGACAACGCCAACGCCATCAGCAAGCTCGAAAAATTCCTGAGCCTGGAGCTGGAGGGAGAGCGCGCGGCAAATGCTAAAAACATCATCAACATCCTCAAGAAGTGAATGAATAAAGAGAGCCCGTCTTTTTCCAATCTATTGAAAATAAAGCAAAAAGACGTGTTTAAGCTTTTAGGGTAGTCGATGTCGAAGAAAAAGCGATCCCGGAAAAAGAAGCAGGGGATTCGACAGCCGCGGCCTTCCCCCGCGCCCGAGGCCGTCGCCAGCCGGCCGCAAATAAAAGACAAGGCTGCGAAGCTCGAGCCTGCCGACAAAAAAGGCCCCCGAAAACTCCGGATCGTTCTCGTCGCCCTGATCATCGTGATCGGAGCGGCAGCGCTCGTCGTCCTCGTCCGGCCGCGCCGGGTTCCCATCACAAGGGACGGCCGGCTGAACGTCCTGCTGATCACCTTGGACACGACCAGAGCCGACCGGATCGGGGCCTACGGCTATGCCAAGGCGAGAACGCCCAATCTCGACGCCATCGCCCGAAACGGAGTCTTGTTCTCTAACGCCTACTGCCAGGTCCCGTTGACCCTTCCCTCGCACTGCTCGATCATGACCGGAGCCTTGCCTGTCTCTCACGGGGTCCACAACAACGGCACGTACACCCTGGCCGCCGACAAAGTCAGCCTGGCCGAGCTTTTGAAGGGCCAGGGTTACAAGACGGCCGCTTTTGTCTCCTCGTTCTCCGTCGATTCTCGCTTCGGCCTCGACCAGGGATTCGATGTCTATGACGATAATTTTCAGGAAAACCTGCCCTTCAAAGCCCTGAACTCCGAGAGAAAGGCCGAGCAGGTCTACAGCGCCTGCCTGCCCTGGTTCGACAGGCTCAAGGACGAGCCGTTTTTCTGCTGGGTCCATTTCTTCGACCCGCACCTTCCCTACAACCCGCCGTCGCCCTATCGGGAGGATTTCAAGGACCGGCTGTACGACGGCGAAGTGGCCTACATGGATTACATCATCGGCGAGCTGATGAGAAAGATCCAGGATAAGAACCTCCTCGGCCGGACCCTGATCATCGTGGCCGGCGACCACGGCGAGGCGTTCGGAGAGAAAGGCGAAGCCGGCCACGGCATGTTCCTGTACGACATGGCCATGAAAGTGCCGCTCCTTTTTTACGCCGAAAATCATCTTCCCGCCTCGAGCCTCATCCCGGCCCGGGTCCGGCTGATCGATATCCTGCCCACCGTCCTGGACCTGCTGAATCTTCCGAAGCCCGAATCCGTCCAGGGGACAAGCCTCATTCCCTATATCCAGAAAAAAAAGAAAAGCAACCTGGATTCCTATATAGAAACCTATTATCCCAAGGAGAATTACGGATGGTCGCCGCTCGTCGGCATGATCGCCGGCGATTGGAAGTACGTCCGGGCCCCCAAAGAGGAGCTCTATGACCTGAAGGCCGACCCGAACGAGGCCAAAAATGTATTTGCCTCCGATAGGAAAGCGGCCGCGAAATTGAAGGCCGGTCTGGACGCGCTGATCAAAGAGAGCATCGTTCCCGGCGCCTCGGCCAAGCGGGCATTGACGGCCGAAGAGCAGGCCCGGCTGCGATCCCTCGGCTATGTGGACTATTCCGACAAAACGGCGACGGGGGAAGCCGCCGACCCCAAGGACAAGCTCGATGAGCTCCGGATGATCCAAGAGGCGGAAAAGGCCGAGTTCGAGGGCCACTATGCGGCCGCGGCGGCTCTCCACGAAAAAATGCTCACCCTGCGGCCGAACTCCGCGTCGAGCTACATCAACCTAGCCCTGGCCCAGGCCCGGATGAAAAACTTCGATCTGGCCATTCAAACGCTGAGGCTGGGACTGGCAAAGATCCCCGGCTCGGAGCTCCTGCTTTCCCGCTTGGGCTATACATATCTCGTAACCCAGCGCGCCCAAGACGCTTCTGACACGATGGCCGAGGTCCTGAAGATCAACCCCAGGAATATGGACGCCCTGACGGCCTCGGCCATGATTATAATCAATCAAGGCAAAAAAGAAGAGGCCCTGAGTTACTTCGAAAGGGCCCTGGCCATCGAGCCCGAGAATAAATTTCTCCGGATGAGCTATGCCCAGGCCTTGGCCGACCTTCGCAAGCTGGCCGAAGCCATCGCCGTCTACACCAAGCTGACCCAGGATTATCCCCAGGACTACACGCCGTTTCAACACCTTGGAATCGTTTATGCCATGGCCGGCGATTTCGACAAGGCCGCCGAATTCCTGAAGGAAGCGACCTACCTCAAGCCGACGCCGACCGCTTATTATTTTTTGGCCATGGCCTATAAAGAAAAGGGCGAAATCGCCGAAGCCGTCCGCTATCTTGAATTATATGTCGAAGATACAAGGGGCGAGCCCGAGACAAGGGTCAGCAGCGCCGAAACGGGGTTGAAATATTTAAGAACCCTCCTCAAATAAGGCACTCGGTTTTGTCGCTAATCAATCCTCGTCCAACTAAATAAGAAAAATCCTGTCATTGCGAGGCACGAAGTGCCGTGGCTATCTGACCCTGTCATTGCGAGGCACGGAGTGCCGTGGCTATCTGACCCTGTCATTGCGAGGCACGGAGTGCCGTGGCAATCTCCGCTTAGGTCTCTCGCGAAAAAAAGCGGAGATTCCTCGCTTCGTTCGGAATGACATGCTGCGGAGATTCCTCGCTTCACTCGGAATGACAGATTAACGTGTCATTGCGAGGCACGGAGTGCCGTGGCTATCTGACCCTGTCATTGCGAGGCACGGAGTGCCGTGGCAATTTGACCCTGTCATTGCGAGGCACGCAGTGCCGTGGCAATTTGACCCTGTCATTGCGAGGCACGCAGTGCCGTGGCAATCTCCGCTTAGGTTCCTCGCGACAAAAGCGGAGATTCCTCGCTTCACTCGGAATGACAGATTAACGTGTCATTGCGAGGCACGGAGTGCCGTGGCTATCTGACCCTGTCATTGCGAGGCACGAAGTGCCGTGGCAATCTCCGCTTATGTCTCTCGCGATAAAAGCGGAGATTCCTCGCTTCGTTCGGAATGACAGATTAACGTGTCATTGCGATCCGCTCTTGCGGCGTGGCCATCCAACCTCGTCATTGCGAGGCACGAAGTGCCGTGGCTATCTGACCCTGTTATTGCGAGGCACGAAGTGCCGTGGCAATCTCCGCTTATGTCTCTCGCGATAAAAGCGGAGATTCCTCGCTTCGTTCGGAATGACATGCTGCGGAGATTCCTCGCTTCGTTCGGAATGACAGATTAACGTGTCATTGCGAGGTACGAAGTGCCGTGGCTATCTGACCCTGTCATTGCGAGGCACGGAGTGCCGTGGCTATCTGACCCTGTCATTGCGAGGCACGGAGTGCCGTGGCAATCTCCGCTTAGGTTCCTCGCGACAAAAGCGGAGATTCCTCGCTTCGCTCGAAATGACAGATTAACGTGTCATTGCGAGGCACGGAGTGCCGTGGCAATTTGACCCTGTCATTGCGAGGCACGGAGTGCCGTGGCAATCTCCGCTTAGGTTCCTCGCGATAAAAGCGGAGATTCCTCGCTTCGCTCGGAATGACAGATTAGCGTGTCATTGCGATCCGCTCTTGCGGCGTGGCCATCCAACCTCGTCATTGCGAGGCACGGAGTGCCGTGGCAATTTGACCCTGTCATTGCGAGGCACGGAGTGCCGTGGCAATCTCCGCTTATGTCTCTCGCGACAAAAGCGGAGATTCCTCGCTTCGCTCGGAATGACAGATTAGCGTGTCATTGCGAGGCACGCAGTGCCGTGGCAATCTCCGCTTAGGTCTCTCGCGACAAAAGCGGAGATTCCTCGCTTCGCTCGGAATGACAGATTAACGTGTCATTGCGAGGCACGAAGTGCCGTGGCAATCTCCGCTTATGTCTCTCGCGATAAAAGCGGAGATTCCTCGCTTCGTTCGGAATGACATGCTGCGGAGATTCCTCGCTTCGCTCGGAATGACATTTCGTGTCAGAGCGCCACATCGATTGTTCCTGAGAATGAGATAAATGGCTATCTTTTGATCAGGATGAAAATCTGACAATATTTTTTGCGTCCATTAAGTCGTCCATGAATAATCAATACTATGTCTATATTCTGACGAATCAAAGAAATACGGTCCTTTATACCGGCGTCACGTCTGACCTGGAAAAAAGGATCTATGAGCATAAATCGAAACTAATCGCAGGCTTCACAAAAAAGTACAATGTCAACAAACTCGTCTATTATGAGATATTTGAGATCATTGACGAGGCGATTAAGAGAGAAAAACAAATTAAAGCCGCCACCAGGAAAAAGAAAATCAAGCTGATCGAGAATACGAATCCAGGTTGGAATGATCTTGCGGAAAAATTATGAGATTGCCACGCCGCCAGAGCGGCTCGCAATGACAAAACTGCCGATAAAACAAGTATTTTTGTGATGAGTCCCTTGACCCCCTTGCCCCCGATCGGCCGGTCGGTGACAGGCCCCGCTTAGTCTGGTGTCAAACCTACTCATTACGCAAAAGTGAACATTCCTCGGTCCTTTTCCGTATGGAACTAACTTTGATGGCGCTTGTAATCGCTTTCCCTTCCAATATAAACGGGGGTCAAAGCTATTTTTTACGCAATCGCGCAAAAAGTAGCTTTGACCCCGAAAACAAATTTTTCTCAAGAGTGTCCCCCTTGAAGATTCATTGCCTAATGATCCTTGGAAGGAAGGCAGGGAGCGATGCGAGCGTTGGAAGGAAACCCTAGGCAAGGGTTTCCTTCCAAGAGTGTCCGACAGGTCCCGCCCGGCACACAAAAAAGGCCCGGTCCCCGTCCGGGGACCGGGCCTTTGTATCTTATTCTGCGATACTTGCTTCTACGCGAACTCCAACATCAGAAGGAGAACCGGGCGCCGACTCTGGCGGACCAGGCGCCGTACTTGCCCGTCCAATAAGGATTGCCGTTGTTCCAGGGGGGATTCCACTTGTTGATGGTGATCTTTTCATCGATCCACTGCTTCCAATCTTTGTAATGGTCCTTCTGGCCGAGCAGTTCGTCGTCCGTCAGCCGGAGCATGTTATAGTTGGCCTGCATGGAATAGCTATTGATGGTCGAGGTGTTGGTGGCGTTGTAGATTGTCGCATTGAGGTTGACGGTGTACTTCTTGGCGATTCTCAGGTTGTACTCGAGATAGAGGTCCATCGTGAACAGGAAGGGATAGCGCTTGCCCGTGTCGAAATAGCCGTCCGGGAAGATCTGCATGTCGTTGAAGGAAAGGGAGGTGGTCAAGGGCAGGCCGCTTCTGCCGTAGGCGACGACGCCCACGGTCAGGCCGAACGGGAAGGCATAGGAGCCGTAGGCCTTGAGGTAGTGGGTTCTGTCCGAGGGCAGGACTCCATCCAGCGGACGGCCGTGGATGTCATACCGCTCGAAGTAGAGGTCCCAGTACCGCTCGACGTTGGGTGAGTTGCGGCCGCCTTCGTCCGAGGACGAAAGACCGCCGCAGTTGCCCGTCATTCGGCTCCAGGTGTAGTTGAAGCCGCCCTGCCAGTTGTTGCTGAAGCGCTTTTCGACAGCCAGGTTCAGGCCCCAGTACTCTCTCTTCGGCTTCGGGGCAGGCCAGAAGACATCGGAGAACTTTCCGCCCTGCGAAACCGGCAGCGTCCAGCCTTCACCCGGGTTGGCGATGTAATACTGCTCGGAGAAGTTGCCCGAGCCCGGCGGGTCCTCAAGCAGCACGCCCACGTCTTCGATCGTCCGGATGAGGTGCTTGTACACCAAACGAGCGCTGAAGGAAATCTCTTCCGTGACCTTCTTCTCGGCGCCGAAGGTGACTTCGCTCTGGGAAACAGGCTTCAGGTCGGGGTCGGTCGTGTCCCAAGACACCGTCCGCCAGTTCCGGGAGCCCATGTAGGTGCCGCCGGCGGCCTGGTCGGCCTTGTTGGTGATGTCGCCGCTGGCCGCGATTTTCGTGAAGTCGTAGTTGTCAAACGTGTAATAGCTTGTCCACCACTTGAATCCGCCGTAGGCGCCTTCGGCCATGTACAGCTTCATGACGTCGTAGTAGATGCCGAAGCTTCCGAACAGCTTCAGGCTCGAATCGCCGAAGAAGTCATAGACGACGCCCAGCCGTGGAGCCAACTTCTGGTCGAAGCCGAACTTGATCGGCTTGTAGTCTGCATACAGGGGATCGGTCGTGGCCAAGGAGGGAACGTATTCGCTTTCGGTGCGGAGCCCGAGGTTCAAGGTCAGCTTCTGGCCGATCGTCCAGGAATCCTGGATGTAGATGGCCCAGTTGTTGCTGGCGACGTTGAAGAAGGACCCGTAGGGCGACATGAAGTCGTTGCGGATACCGTAATATCCGTACGTGCCCCTTACTTCTCTGCCGTCGGGCATCCAATAGTTCGTACCCCAGTTCAGGGTTACCATGGGATGCTTGGGTGACTGGTCGACGTCCTCATGGAGGCGGATGTACTGGACGCCGGCTTTCCAGGCGTGCTCGCCGGCCAGAGTGAGATAGTAGGTGAAGTCGAGGTTGCCGCTCATCCGCTCGTTGATGTATTTTTGGGTGACGGTCTGGTTTGTCCCATTCGACCAGCCGGAAAAGTGTTTCAGGCTGTCGGGAATCTCAGCATAATTCATGTTCGACCCGCTGAAGCTGTATGATGTGCCGGGAACGAAGAGCTGCTGGTTGGTCGTGTTGGTGTGGAAGAAGCCGCCGCGCGCGCTGATCAGGAAGTTGTTGCTGACCGTGTAGTCGATATTGGCGTTTCCGGACCAGTTCGGATAATCAAAGCCGGGCTCTTTACCAGCTGAAAGAAGGCCCAAATTGGTAGAAGGATTGATGGGGTTCCAATCTGTTCGATAAGATTGATACTTGTTCGATGTCCCGGCAATGCTCGGAATGCTGCCGCGGTACTTGTTGAAGTTGTTGTTGGTGCTGATCGCCATCCGCATGCCCTTGAAGGGGGCGATGGTGATCTTGGCCTGCCAGTAATAGTACCAGCTCTTGCTGTAGAAATTGTAGGTCCCGCGGCCCTGCTGCGGATCTTTGATCGTGTCTCCCCAAACCTTGGCGTTGGCCTGGTTGGTGGGGTCGACCGTGAACCACCGGTCGCCGTAGGTCCTGGAATAGATCGGGTTGAAGGAGCCGAAGAACCACAGCTTGTCCTTGAAGATGAAGCCGCCGAGGTTGAAGACTCCCTCCATCCGCTGGTAGTCGTCGCGCTTCTTTCCGCCGTCCCAGTAGATGTCGTCGCTGTTGACATACTCATAGTCCGACCAATCGTAGGGCGAAGCGGCATAGGGGCTCATCCGCAGATAATCTTTGCCTTTCCCCACGAAGAGCAGCGTCTGGTTGTTGTAGTAGCCAAAGATGTCGCCGTGGAACTCGTTGCCGCCCGAGCGGCTGATGACGTTGATCACACCGCCCATCGACCCGCCGAACTCGGCGTTATAGCCGGAGGCCGTGACCTTGACCTCGTCCAACTGCTCCATGACGATACTCTGGGCCTGGGTGCCGACACGGAGGTTGTTGACGTTCGTGCCGTCGATGTAGAACATGTTCTCCGTTCCGGACGCGCCGTCGACGGAGAGACCGCCCTGGTTGCCTTCATACTGGACGCCCGGAACCGTGCTCAGGAGGCCTGTGAAGTCCCGGTTCCTGGGCAGCTGCATGAAGACTTCCTTGGTCATCGTGCTGCTTTTAGTCGTGCTCTTGACGTCGATCAGGGGGCTCTGGCCCACGACCGTGATTTCTTCGGCAAGGGCGCTCTGTTCCAGCTGGACGTTGAGCGTGAGGGTCTGTTCCAGCTGAACGACGATTTCGCGCCGGGTCAGGGTCTTGAAGCCGGGCAGCGTGAACCGGACAGAGAACGTGCCGGAGGGCAGAGAAAACAGACGGTAGGTGCCCGTTTCGTCGGTGACGGCATTCGCCAAACCGACCATTCTCGCGCTGTCGCAGGTGATGGAGACGCCGGGAAGCGGTGCTCCTTCAGCATCGGTGACTCTGCCGACCATTCTTCCGGTTGGAACCTGAGCCATGGACAGGCCGATCGTCAGGAGAACGGCAAGTGCTGTGAAAAAGATTTTTCTAGTCATTATCGATTTTTTCTCCTTTTTCCTTGAATTCCCCTCAAAAGCAGGATCCAAGATAAAAAGTTGTTCGCCCCTCCTCTTTCAGGGATTGAGCGAAACATACCGAAACCCTGGAGCAGAGGAAGCAATCTCTGCTCCGAACCCAACAGGCATAGGATTCGCGTTTTGTGATTCTCACCTCCTTATTTGTCATGCAAATAGCCTTTTAAACCATTGTTATAAGCAAAAAACATACCAACCCGCATTGCTTTCTATTTCATTTGTTTTCAAGTATTTAATATTTAAAGTGCCTAGAAATCATCCAATTCCTTGAATTTCATCCAAAAAATTGAATTTCATCCAAAAAACCATCAAAAAGGATTCGGGGTCAAACCTTCACATTCAACATCATCGTCCCCAAGAAACAAGCAACTTTCGACAATGCGCCCACCTCTAGTATTTTGTTGAATGTTGAGGTTTGACCCCGGGTTTCCTTGACTTTGGCAAGGGGGCATTTTATATTTATCCTGAAGGAAGGAGCAAAGCGATGGAAATTGAGATGAAAATCAAGGGCCTCGTGGTGGACCCGATTTCCAAGATGCCCATTGTCGTGCTCGAAGACCCCATGAGCGACCAGATCCTGCCGATCTGGATCGGCGTATTCGAGGCCAACGCCATCGCTTTGACCATCGAGAACATCCCCACGCCCCGGCCGATGACCCACGACCTCATCAAGAATTTTCTGAACAAGCTCAGCATCTCCGTGGACCGGATCGTCGTGAACGATGTCCGGAACAACACCTTTTACGCGACCATCCATTGCCGCTATCAGGAAAGGGAGCTGCTGCTCGATTCTCGCCCCTCCGACGCCATCGCCCTCGCCCTGCGCATGAATTCTCCCATCTTCGTCGAGGACGAAGTGGTCAAGCGGGCCCACGGCCTGAAACTGGATGAAAACCTGGAGAACTCCGAGAACCTGAGGAAGTGGCTGGAGACGCTCAAGCCGGAAGACTTCGGCAAGTACAAGATGTAAGGGCTCGGGGGGACGGCATCGCTCCCAAACCGGGATTTTTCACGCCATAAAAATTTCAGCTTTTTCGGCGGCTGCGATTCTCGCATGCTTGATAGCCGCGTAAAAGATGTCCTTGTCCACACCTTGGCCTATCTGCATTATCATCCCAGCTCAAACATGCTCGCCGGCCTCAAGAAAGGCTCCCCTCAAAAGCTGAAATTTTTAGGCTAAATCCCTCATGGTCGCTCCATCCGCCCCCCCTCGCCCCGGCTTAATTTCTTAGCATCCGAGCCATCTTAGTGGGCGCCCCGGTCGGTGCCACCCATTTAAAGATAGGTGCCTCTTTTTCCTTTATTTTATCTGCGTATCCCCACTCGCCCAGCCAATAAAAAAAATTACGTCCGCAGGCGGAAGAGCAGGTAGAGGCCGATGAGACCGAAGACGAGATTGGGCCCCCAGGCGGCAAAAAAAACATTCAGGAAACCGACATCGCCCAGGCTTCTGAAAACGCCGATGGCGACCCAATAGACCATGGCGATGGCCAGGCTCACGCCGATCCCGACGAGGGCCCCCCGCTTTCCCATCGAAAACGCAAAGGGGATGCCCAAGAGCGTCATGATCAGGGCGACGAACGGGAAAGAGATCTTGGAGCTCAAGTCCACTCTGAAGCCGACGGTTTCGAAGCCGAGTTCCTTGATCTCGCGGACATATTGCCGGAGCTCACCGTAGGTCATCTGGGAGGGCTCTCTCCATTCTTTTAAAAAATAGCCCTTCCCCTCCTCCAAAGCCAGGTCCATCGTTTTGAAGACCTGGGCCCCCGGGCTTTTTGGCGCCTCCCCGGCGAATTCCCTGATCCAGCCGTTTTCCATATGCAGGAGGTTTTCTTTCAAGACGGCCCTTTCCGCATAAATCCTGCGCTTCAAAGACCAGTTGGAAAGGTCCAGGTCGAAGATCGAAAGCCAGCTGAAAGCGGCCTTTTCGGGGTCAAAATAGCTGTAGTGGTAGAACCGGTCCCTCTTTTTGTTGGCGACCCAGCGGCGGTTCAAGTAGCCGTAGCTCCGGGGAGAGACGTCCGTGATCTTGTTCCATATTTCCTCGGCTTTTTTATTGGCTTGGGGGAGGACGCGCTCCTGGATATGAAAGGCCAGCCAGCCGATCAGCCCGGCCAGGAACACCGCGGGAAGGACCGCCCGGTAGATGCTGATGCCGCAGGCTTTCATGGCCGTGACCTCGTTGGACTTGGTGAAAAGGCCCAGCGTCAGAAGCGTGGCCGCCAGGGCCGTCATCGGCAGGCTGAAATGGATGAACTCGGGGATCCGGAAACGGATGTATCCGAGCAGCATGCTCATCGGCTTGCGATGCTCGTAGAGGATGCCCAAGCGATCAAAAAACGTGATGATGACGAATATCGAGATCAGGCTCAAGATCACAAGACTGGCGATGACCAGGTACTTCCTAATGAAATAGCGGTCCAGGATGTTGGGAAAGGCAAAAGACAAGCGAGGAACCTTCACGACCACGACCGGCGGCCTTGGCTTGGAAATATTTTTCCGGCGGGGCCGTAGAAAATGATCCAGAGACTTCAGCAGAGACGTTTCTTGAGAAGTCTTGCGGAAAAGATACAAGCCCAAAACGCTCAACAGGATGTTCGCTCCCCACATTCCCAGGAAAGGCGAGATCCGCCCTTCGAGGGCGAACTTTTCGCCGGCCGTGATGCACACGTAATAAACCAGGATGATGATCAGGCTGAGCGTAAAGCCGCTCGTCCGCCCCCCCTTTTTCGTCGAAACTCCCAGCGGAAGGCCGAGAAAGGCAAAAATCCAGCAGACGAAGGGCAGGGCGAATTTCTTGTGGATCTCGACTTTGTGGGACCGCCGTTCGTGTTCAGCCTGGAGCAGGGCGAATTGGTTCCTCACCCTGGTCATGTCGTCCTTTCGGAGATTTTTCAGGACGATCTCCGCCTTCTCCGTCTCGACTTTTTGGAGGTCCTGCTCGATCGTCCGCAGCCCCGCCACGAGCTCCCGGATGTTCTTCTCTCTCACCCGCTTTTCCGCCGAAAACGTCGCGTATAAATTCTCGATGTCGATCTCCTGCTCCATGCGCGCCGTCGAGGAAACGGTGTAATCGTCCGGGTTGGCATGGGCATTGGCATGCTCGAGGACATCGTACAATTCGAGCGTCGCCCGCCTGGCCTTTGGATAAAAATTCAGCCGGCCTCTCCGGGCCAAAACGAGGCGGGGCTTTTCGGGAGTATCCGTCAAATAGATGATGATATTCTGCCAATTTTTTTGCTCGACGATGTCCTGGATAAAGATCACCGTGTTGGGGATGCCCTCGAAAAACTCCCGGGGGTTGATCTGGAGTTGGACCTTGTCCAGGACGGATTCGGTCAGGGTCTGGACCCATTTGAAATTGAAGAACGGGGCGAGATAAAGGGTCAAGACCGAGGTCAGGAGCCAGCCGCCGAAGGCAAAGACCAGGAGCGGTCGCAGCATCCGCCGGGGACTGATGCCCAGGTTCTTGAAGGCCGTAATCTCGGAATCCGAAGAAAGACGGCTCATGCCAGCCAGGATGCCCATGAGGACGGACATGGGAACGGTAAAGGCCAGGATGGCCGGCACGAGATAGAGAAGGAGCTTCAGGGTGACTCCGAGGGTGACGCCTTTGGCGATGAACAGCGCCGGCAGCTGGAGGAGCTGGTTCATGAGCAGGACGAAGCTGTAGATCAGGAGGCCCAACAAAAACGGCGGGGAGATCTCCTTGAGGATGTAGCGGTCAAAGAGCTTGAGCATTGGGAAAAATATAACACAAAAGAGAAATGACTGCCATGCTCCGCGCCACCCATCCAGAGCGTTTATGGGGTTTCGGGTAATAAAAAAGGGACGGTCCGCAGACCGTCCCTTTTAAAGTTCAGGCTGTCATCGCGAGGCACTTTGTGCCGTGGCAATCCGACCCTGTCGTTGCGAGCCTCTTGGCGTGGCAATCTCCGCTTAGGTCTCTCGCGACAAAAGCGGAGATTCCTCGCTTCGCTCGGAACGACCCTTCGTGTCAGTTCGCCACGTCGCTCCGCTCCTCGCGATGACACTTAATACATGTCGCCGCCGGGCGGGGTGGGATACCTGGGAGCCTTGTCTTCCTCAGGAAGATCCGTGATCAAACCTTCGGTGGTCAGCAGCAGGCCTGCGATCGAAGTGGCATTCTGGAGCGCGATCCGGACGACCTTGGTCGGGTCGAGGATGCCGGACTTGATCATGTCTTCGTACTTCTCGGTCAGGGCGTTGAAACCCATATCCTGCTTCATGTCCTTAACTTTTTCGACGACGATCGAGCCTTCCCAGCCGGCGTTGTTGGCGATCTGGCGGATCGGCTCTTCCAGGGCTCGTCTGACGATATCCACGCCGATCTTCATGTCGCCTTCGGCCTTGACGGCGTCGAGGGCTTTCTGGGCCCTCAGCAGGGCGACGCCGCCGCCGGGAACGATGCCTTCCTCAACGGCCGCTTTGGTGGCGTGCATGGCATCTTCGACTCTGGCCTTTTTCTCTTTGAGCTCGGTCTCGGTCGCCGCGCCGACCTTGATCAGGGCGACGCCGCCGACCATCTTGGCCAGCCGTTCCTGGAGTTTCTCCTTGTCGTAATCGGAAGTCGTCTCCTCGATCTGGGTCCGGATCTGCTTGATCCTGGCCTGGATGTCGGACGCCTTGCCCTTGCCCTCGACGATGGTCGTATTGTCCTTGTCGATGACGACTTTCTTCGCTTCGCCCAGCCACTCCATATCGACCTTCTCGAGCTTGACGCCGATATCTTCGGTGATGACTTTGCCGCCGGTCAGGATGCCGATATCTTCCAGCATGGCCTTCCGCCGGTCGCCGAAACCGGGCGCTTTCACCGCGGCGCAAAGGAACGTGCCTTTCAGCTTGTTGACGACCAGGGTGGCCAGGGCTTCGCCCTCGACTTCTTCGGCCACGACGACGAGCGGCTTGCCCATCCGGGCTACGTTCTCCAGCAGTGGGAGCATTTCCCTCAGGTTCGAGATCTTCTTCTCATGAAGAAGGATGAGGGGATTTTCCAGGACACATTCCATCCGGTCGGGGTCGGTGATGAAATAGGGGGAGAGATAGCCGCGGTCGAACTGCATCCCCTCGACGATATCCAGGATTGTATCCATGCTCTTGGCTTCTTCAACCGTGATAACGCCGTCCTTGCCGACTTTTTCCATGGCTTCGGCAATGATCTTGCCGATAGACTCGTCGTTGTTGGCCGAGATGGCGCCGACCTGGACGATCATCTCGCCGCTGACTTCGCGGCTCAACTTCTTGAGCTCTTTGACGACCTCATCGACAGCCTTGTCGATGCCTTTTTTAATGAGCATGGGGTTGGCGCCGGCCGTGACATACCTCAGCCCTTCCGAATAGACGGCCTGGGCCAGCACGGTGGCGGTGGTCGTCCCGTCGCCGGCCACATCCGACGTCTTGGACGCGACTTCCTTGACCAGTTGGGCGCCCATGTTCTCGAGATTGTTTTTGAGCTCAACCTCTTTGGCCACGGTCACACCGTCTTTAGTGCTCGTCGGGGAGCCGAATTTTTTGTCGATCACGACGTTCTTTCCCCGGGGGCCGAGGGTGGCCTTGACCAGGTTCGATAAAATGTTGATGCCTCTTAACAGAGACTGTCTTGCTTCATCGCCTATCATAATTTGTTTTGCCATTGTTCCTCCTTAAATTAGCGGATCAACTGAGTTTGGCCAGAATTTCTTCTTCGCGGAGAATGACGTGCTCGACGCCGTCGACGGTCACTTCCGTTCCGCTGTACTTGCCGATCAAGACCTTGTCGCCTTTTTTGACTTCGAGGGGAATCACCTTCCCTTCATCGGTCATTTTGCCTTTGCCCACAGCGATCACTTCGGCTTCCTGGGGTTTTTCCTTGGCCGTGTCGGGGATGATAATTCCGCTCTTCCGAACTTCCTGTTCTTCTATCCTCTTGAGAAGAACACGGTCGTATAATGGGGAAATCTTCATTGAAACCTCCTAAATTTGATTTATTTAGCAGACTAAACAACTAAGTGCTAATTATAAGGAAAAACAAAGGGCTTGTCAAGAAAAAAGTTGCAAAATTAGCAGTCTTTAGACTTAATTGCTAAAAAGGCAATTATTACTTTAATTTCTTTATTTTCAGCGTTTTCGCCCGATTATGGAGCGTATTACGGTGAATTCCGAGGGCCCTGGCCATTTTCGTCATGTTTCCCTTATATTTTTTCGCGGCTATCTCGATGTAGATCTTTTCGAATTCCCGGAGGGCATCCCGGAAGCGGATCTCCTTTTCCACCATGTCCTTGATCAGGTGCTCCATTTTTTGATGGATGTTCAGGTCGTCAAATTTTTTGTCCATTTTTGGTCCCGCCTTTCACGACGTCCTGGTAGGCCGCCTTGAATTGATCCTTCAGGTCCTGGGGAATGAGATGAATCATCGCCTTCGTCAGTCCGTAGCAATACGGCGCCAGCCGCGAGTTGAGCAAGGCCTGTTTATTGAGAGGAAACACCAGGAGGGCAAAGACAAACACACCGCAGATGAGAACGCCTTCGAAAAAACCGATGAGGCCGCCTAAAAGATGGTTGATGAATTTCAAGGGCCCTTTCATGAGCTTGGACAGAAGGAACGCGATCAGCGATCCGACGCCGATCACGATCAAAAATAAAATGATAAAGCCTAAAAACTTGGCCAGGCTGGGCTGGTGGATCAGGCGTCCTATGAGGTCGGCGAAAGTGTTGTAATAGCGGGCCGCCAGGACGAACCCGACGATGATGGCAACGATGCCGATCACCTCCTTGATCAACCCGCGGACCAAACCCATAATGACCGTGACCAATAAAATGACCGCCAAGACGATATCCAGCCAGCCGATCATGATCTCCCCCTCCTTTTTTGAAGCTCCTCCACCATCCCGTAATGCCCGTCTCTGATGAGCCCGAAGGTGACATGAGGCTTGATCCGGCCATGAAAATCCGACCCGGGCGTCGGGACAAGGTCAAGCTCTTTCGCCGCCTCGGCATAGAACCTGGTCTGCTCCGGCTTGTGGTAGGACGTGAAGACTTCGAGCCCCGCCAAGCCCCTCTCTTTCAATTGAACCAGGTCCTCTTTGGTCGCATTCTCGAAATAGGCCCCCGGATGGGCGAGGACGGGCACGGCTTCCGCCTCGGGGGCCAAGTCTAAAACCTCTAACAAGGGAATATGTCGTTTGGGAACGAAGGCAGGTTTTTCTTCCATGAAATAATCTCTATAAAAAAGGTAAGGCGCCAAGGGACGGTTGGCCGCTTCCAAATATTCCGCGAGAGCCGGGTTGTTTTTCGATTCCGGCTTATCCAACAAAATTTGGGCGATGGTCACGCCGAGCGGCGGCAGGCCTTTGGACGCCCGGATCACTTCCGGCCAGGTCAGGTCAAACCCCAGCTTGCGAAGCTTGTCCACACGCTCCTGAGCCTCCTCGAGCCGGCCCTCCGAGACGCGGGTCATGATCCTCCGGACAACCTCTTTTTCCCAATTCAGGAAGGGGAGCAGGAGATGAAACTCCCGGCCGTTGAAAAGGGTCGTGACTTCCATGCTCGGGATGACTTCGACTCCCGAGCCGTTGCCGGCCTCCAGGGCTTCCGGATAGGCAGCCGCCGTATCGTGGTCGGCGATCGAGATCGCCGTAAACCCGTTGTCCTTGGCCAGCCGGACAATGTGGAGCGGAGAGAAATCGCCGTCGCTGCTTTTGTTGGAATGGATATGGAGGTCGACGAAACCGTTTCTCATCAAAGCTCATTTTTTCCGGTCAGAAGCCGGTAGATCTCAAAATACTTTTCGGAGGTTTTTTGGATGATGTCCTCGGGAAGGGGCGGCGGCGGCGACTGTTTGTCCCAACTCGTGCTTTCGAGGTAATCCCGGACAAACTGCTTATCCAGGCTCGGCTGCCCTTTCCCGGGCGCGTACGTGGCCAGCGGCCAGAACCGGGAGGAATCGGGCGTGAAAATCTCGTCGACCAGGATCAGGTCGTCCTTGTCCAGGCCGAATTCGAACTTCGTATCCGCAATGATGATCCCCCGGGACAGAGCATGAAGGGATGCTTTCTGATAAAGGGCGAGGCTGACTTTCTTGATTTTTGTGGCCAGCGAAGCCCCGATGAGCTTCTGCATGTCTTTGAAGGAGATGTTGAGGTCATGCCCGGCTTCGGCTTTCGTCGAGGGCGTGAAGATCGGATCCTCCAGCCGGTTCGATTCCTTGAGCCCGACCGGGAGCTTGACCCCGCTCGTTTTTCCGGTCGTTTTATATTCCTTCCATCCGGAACCGGATAGGTAGCCTCGGACGACGCATTCCACGGGAACGACGCTCGTCTTCTTGACCAGCATCGTCCGCTTGTCCAGCATCTCCCGGTATTTTTGAAGGACGGGCGGAAACTTGTTGACGTCGGCGGTGATGACATGATTGGGGCAGACCAGCTGGGTGTAATCGAACCAGAAGTACGATAGCTGGGTGAGAATTTTTCCTTTGTCCGGGATGAGGGAGGGAAGGACAAAGTCAAAGGCTGAAATGCGGTCGGTGGCGACGACGACGAGCTTGTCCTCTAATTCAAACACGTTCCGGACTTTTCCTTTTTTAAAAAGGGTTAATTCGGGAATAAGAATGTCCGAAAATGCTTGTTTCATGTGTCACCAAGGCCTTTGGGATTTTGGAAGCGTCCTTATCTTAATGAAAGCCAAGAACATTTTCAACACCCCCGTCACGGCCGCAACCGTTTTTTGAGCAGGGACTTATCTAACTCCTTGACAAATCCATAAAATGGGGTCAAACCTCAACATTCAACATTTTCGCCTATCAATAGGCGCATCCTTTTGGGCGATCTCCCCCATCGAATCATAATGTTGAATGTTGAGGTTTGACCCCGATGAAATTGAAGAGTCGGGCGGTCTTGTTACGGTCGCGTCGGTAGGACAAGAGGCGGCTGTCGCAATGGGTGCAAATTCCGGCCGTGAAAATATTTTTTCCCTTCAAGCCTTGACTCTCCAATTGCCGGCGGTTGGCGGAAACGAGATCCAAAAGATATTTTTCCCGGAGCTCAGGATGAGGCCGGAGCATATCGAGGGGAAGTCCCGCGGCTCCGAATTCCCGCCGCACATCCTCCCCCACTTCGTAGCATTCCGGACCGATGCAGGGGCCGAGCGCGGCCAGGAGAGAGGAAGGCTGACAACCGTAATGGGCCTGCAGTTCCCGGACGGCATGCTCGGCGATCCGCTTTTGAGTGCCCCTCCAGCCCGAGTGAACGGCGGCGACGACGCGCCGGGACTCATCGACAAGAAAAAGGGGAAGGCAGTCCGCAGTTTTGATGATCAGAAAAATTCCGGGGAGCCGCGTCGCCAGGGCGTCCCCTTTCCGCCGCCGGTCGGGAAGAGCATCGATAAAATGCATCTCGCGAGAATGGACCTGGTCCAGCCAGTACATCTTGAAATTTCGCCACTCTGGACGGCCCTCCAAATCCCGGAGCCGCCAATCTTTCGTTCCGAAGCCGTGGATGAGCCAGGGGATCCGGTCGAGCCTCGGGACCGTCAGATATTTTTCCGCATTCATCTTTTTAGATGATACATAACGGCGACTTTTTTTCAATCATTAAGGACTCCCAAAAATTACCGATAGGGGCTAATCATCAGCAAAAAGCTCAGAGCATTCCATTAAATACAATGGGGGGGACGACACCTGACGGGTGGCCTGGTTCGAGGGCCCCCCGCCGCCCCGAGCGTTCCGTGACAGGACCCACCTAGCGATTCTCTCTCGCCAAAAAATTCGTTGGGGCTATTCATCTTGCCCAATGAGAATCCAACATGTATCATATATTGGATGTCTCCGTTGCCGAAAATGTTTTTCTAGTGAATAATAGATGACGAGGGAAGCCATGAAAATAATCGCCCTTGGCTTTATGTCGGTTTTTATTTTAACTATGGTCAGTCTTTCCCTCCAGGAACGGCCGCGCCTCAGGGAATTCGGCATCAAGACGGGCATTCTCGAACCCGGCCCGCTAAATGCCATCACGGACGTGGCCGGCGTCAAGGTCGGCCATGTGACGCTCATCGAAGGCGATAGCATCCGGACCGGCGTGACGGCCATCATCCCCCACGAGGGCAATCTCTTTCAGGAAAAAGTTCCGGCTGCAGTCTATGTCGCCAACGGCTTCGGCAAAATCACGGGCACAACCCAGATCGAAGAGCTCGGCAACCTCGAAACGCCGATCATCCTGACGAACACATTGAGCGTGCCGACGGCGGCGGACGCCGTCATCGATTACATCCTGTCTCTGCCGCAGAACGAGAAGGTCGAATCCGTCAATCCCGTTGTCGGGGAGACCAACGACGGCTGGTTGAACGATATCCGGGGCCGGCACGTCAAAAAAGACCATGTTCTTGAGGCGATCAAGAACGCCAAGACCGGGCCGGTCGAAGAAGGCGCGGTCGGCGCGGGCACCGGCACGATCTGCTACAACTACAAGGGAGGCATCGGGACCTCTTCGAGAAAACTGGCCGCCCAGCGCGGCGGCTTTACGGTGGGCGTCCTCGTCCAGACCAACCACGGCGGCGTTTTTCAAATCAACGGCATTCCCGTCGATCGAGAGCCCGGCGAATCTCCGATGACGAGCGCGCTCGAAGGGGACAAGACGCTTGAGCCGGCCTCGGAGGGTTCCTGCATGGTCGTGGTGGCGACCGATGCGCCTCTCGACAGCCGCAACCTGAAGCGGCTGGCCAAGCGGGCCCTGCTCGGAATCGCCAGGACCGGCGGATATTATTCGGGCTCGAGCGGCGATTATGCCATCGCCTTTTCCACGGCCAAAGACGTCCGGATTCCGCACCGCGCTTCCGGGCCGACCCAGACCGTGACACTCCTGCGCAACGAACAAATGTCCCAACTGTTTCTGGCGGCGGCCGAAGCCGCAGAAGAGGCCATCCTCAACTCGCTGTTTAAAGCCACCAATATGAAAGGCAAGGACGGCCGCACCGCCCAGGCGCTGCCCCTGGAAAAAATTAAGAACATCATTAAATAAAGGGTCGCCGCGATGAAAAAAACGATCGGGATATTGGGAGGGATGGGACCCGAAGCGACCGCATATTTTTTTCAACTCCTCATAAAAAAAACGGGAGCGGCCTGCGACCAGGAACATATCCCCATTCTGATCTGGAACAACCCAAAAATCCCGCCGCGGACCGATGCCATTCTCCATAAAGGCAAGAGTCCGCTTCCCCTGCTGCTGGAGGGTATCAACATCCTGGAAAAAGGCGGGGCCGGTCTTATCGTCGTGCCCTGCATCACCGCCCATTATTACGCGCCCAAACTCCAGGCACGGGCCAAAGTTCCGTTCGTCAACCTCCTCGATGAGAGCCTGGGATACACTAAAAAATATTTTCCTGGAATCAAAAAGGCGGGCCTCGTCGCCAGCTCCGGCACCGTCGCCTCGAAGCTTTTTCACAAGACTTTCGAGAAGGCCGGGATCGAGGTCATCTCCCCCGGGCAAGACGAGCAGAAGCGGATCCAGAACGCGATTTTCGGGAAAAAAGGAATCAAGGCCGGGTTCACAACAGGCGCGCCGAAAGAAACCATCATCTCCATGGCCCGCATTCTAATCAAGCGCGGCGCCGAAGCTATCATTGCGGGCTGTACCGAAGTTCCGCTTGTCCTCGAGCCAAAAGACATTTTTGTTCCGTTCATCGAGCCGATGAAGATCGGCGCCCTGGCCTGCATCAAAATGGCCGGCTATAGAATAAAGGAATAATCGGAATCACATGGGAGGAAGTCATGAAACTCAAAAAAGGGCTCGTTTTATTGTCTCTCGCCATTTTTCTGGTTTCGACGCTGGGCTACCTCTGCGGCTGCAAGGCCAAGAACGAAAAGGCGGCTGAGCAAGTGCCGCCGCTCGTCAAAGCTCCGGACATCCAACAGCGGTTGGCCAAATTCGCGCCCACGGAAATCACCTTCGACAAAAGCATCTTGACGGCCGAAGACAGAGCGCTGCTCAACAAGTTCATCAGCGCCGCCCAAATCATCGACAACATCTTCTGGAAACAGGCTTATCCGCCTGGCCTGGCCATCAAGGAGCAGTTCGAAAAATCGACTCTGCCGGAAGACAAGGATTACCTGCGCTTCCTCATGATCAACTTCGGGCCTTTCGACCGCCAGGACGAGAACAAGCCCTTCATCGGCACGGCCCAAAAACCGGCCGGGGCCGGCTTTTATCCGCCGGACCTCACCAAGCAGGAATTCGAAGATTACATAGCGAAAAATCCCGGTGAAAAAGAGCAACTCGAAAGCTCGTTCACGGTCGTTAAAAGGCAGGCCGGGAAGCTTGTCGTCGTCCCCTATCCGGCCGAGTACAAAGACGACCTGGAAAGGGTCGCCCAGACGCTCCGAGAAGCGGCCGGACTGACCACCAATCCTTCGCTTCAAAACTACCTGACCCGCCGCGCCCAGGACCTTCTGAGCAACGATTACTTCGAGAGCGACTGCCTGTGGATCGACCTCAAGGACAACTTGGCCGAGATCGTCATCGGGCCGTTCGAAGTTTATGAGGACGGGCTCATGGGGGTCAAGGCTTCCTACGAAAGCTTCGTCTATGTCAACGACCGCCAGGAGATGAAAAAGATCAAGGGCTACCTGGATTACCTGGACGAGATGCAGACGAACCTTCCCGTCGAACAAAAATACAAGGACCAAAAAGTCCGCGGCCTGGATTCTCCGCTCAACGTCGTCTATGAGGTGTTCACGGCGGGCGATACAAAAGCGGGCGTCCAGACCTCGGCCTTCGTCCTCCCCAACGATGAAAAAGTGCGCGAGAAGAAAGGCACCAAAAAAGTCTTCCTCAAAAACATGATGGAAGCCAAGTTCAAAAAGAGCCTGGTCCCGATCTCCGAACGCGTCCTTGAGCCCGACGACGCCCAAAAAGTGTCCTTCGACGCCTACTTTACAGAGACCATCCTCCATGAGATCAGCCATGTCCTCGGAGTGAATTATGTCACGCTTCCCGACGGGACCAAAACAACCGTCAATAAAATTTTGAAGGACCTCAACACTCCCATTTCAGAAGCCAAAGCGGACGTGGTCGGCATCTACAACGTCCCGCTTCTCGTCGAAAAAGGCTGGTTCCCTAAAAAAAAGGAGACGGAGATCTACACAACGTATCTGGCCGGAATGTTCCGTTCGATGCGCTTCGGCGCCACGGAAGCCCACGGCCTGGGCGTCTTGCTCCAGTTCAACTTCCTCAGGGAAAAAGGAGCCTTCGTTTACGATGCGGCGGCCATGAAGTTCAAGCTCGATTCGAGCAAGATCCAGGCCGCCGTCCGCGAGCTGGCCCGGCAGTTCCTGATCCTTGAGGGGGACGGCAACTACGACAACGTCCGCAAGTTCATCGACCGCTACGGCAAAATGGATGACATCACGAAGCAGATGATCGAGAAGCTCGCGGACATCCCGGTGGACATCGCCCCGATCTTCAAGACGAGCTACTGACGATCGGGCTCAATTTGGAGGGGAAGATCTCTTTGCTCGCTCGTCAAGGAAACCAGGACGCAGGCCGATACCGTCCTTGTCTCATTTTAGCCTCAATATCATTGTTCCTTTTCTGGGCCTTTGGGACACGGACGATTCGAACAATTGAAAAAACAAGATCATTCATATATCTAATATAAATGTATAAATGGAGGAGGCTGTAATCCTATGAAAAAGTCCCTGTTCGGCTTAGTTCTTCTCGTTCTTGCCATCGTCGTATGGGGCGTCGGGACGCTCGAGGTCAAAGGCCGAGTTGTGTCTCTCGACGGCCGTCCGGTCGCCGGGGCGGTCGTCTCGGTTCGTTCGGTCAACGCTTCGGCCGTTACCGACGCCGAGGGAGGCTTCACCGTGAGCGTCCCGGACGGAGAACGGATCCGATTGACCGTGACCCATCCGGATTACTTCGCCGAGGAACTATCGTTTTCGGCCAAGGCAGCATCCCAAGCCCTGCTCGTTCAGCTCACCCCGCTGATTCGCCAGACGGTCGAGGTTTCCGTGACGGCGCTCCGGTATCCGGAGCCGTCCACGAAAATCCCCGCCGCGCAGACGATCATCCCGAGCGAGCTGCTGGAAGAACGCCTCGCGCCGAACATCACGGAAGCCCTCGCCTTCACTCCGGGAGTCACGCCTCTGGGTTCGGGTGGTTTTTCTCTCGTTCCTTCGATCCGCGGGCTCGCCCGACGGCGGATCCTCGTCCTCGTGGACAATGCCCGTATCGCGAGCGACCGGAGAACCGGCCCCAATGCATCCTTCGTCAATCCCGAGGATCTGGATCGTATCGAAGTCCTTCGCAGCCCCTCCTCGATGTTCTACGGATCGGATGCCATCGGCGGCGTCGTCAACTTATTCACCAAGAATCCTCCCTCCGGGGATGGCATTTCCGGGCGCCTGCACGCCGGATACGGAACCAACAACGCCGAGAAGGCTTACGGCTTGAGCCTGGCCGGCCGGAAAGGAACCTGGGGATTCTATCTCTCCTACCAAGGCCTCGACGCGGACAATTACCATTCGCCTCAAGCCGAGGTCCTTCAGTCGCAATACAGCCAGTCCGGCCTCCTGGGCAAAATCGTTTACGATGCCGACGCCCGCCGGGTGAGCCTGAGTTTCCTCGGCTCGCGAGGGACGGATATCGGCAAGCCCAACCGGACCAGCGCCACCAAGCCGACTTGGTATCCGCACGAGAACGACAACCTGGTCCAGCTCGCCTGGACGGAGAAGTCCGTGGCCGGCGGCGAACTGGCCGTCCATGCCTATGCCAACCCGAACTTCCTGGAGACGAGGACCAAGTCTCTGTCGGGGACGGCCATGACCAAAGATTCATTCAGCCGGACCGAGAGCGCGGAGTACGGAGTTCAGGTCTCTTTCGCCAGGATGCTCGGCGCGTCCTTCCGGCTGACAGCGGGCGCCGACCTTTTCGGCCGAGCGGGCGTCAAGGCTACGCTTCATGAGATTTCCTTCGACGCATCCGGCAACGTCACCAAGATCTATGACGAGACGGCGTATGACCGCGGCCGGAGCACAGACGCCGGCGTCTTCATCAGCGCCGACTTTTCGGGCGTGCCCAACCTCGACCTCGTCGGCGGCCTGCGCTGGGATTCGTTGTCGCAATCGGCCCATGCCGGGGGCGGGACGGAGGCGATGGACAAGCGGGACGACGCCGTCACCGGCTTTTTGGCGGCCTCCTACCGTTTCACGCCTTCGCTCATGCTCTTCGCCAACGCCGCCCGCGCCTACAGGACGCCCGGCTTGGGCGAGCGTTTCTACTCGGGGATCACCGGGCGTGGGTTCATCATCGCCCAGCCGAACCTGGCCAACGAACGCAGTCTGAATTGGGACTCCGGCCTGAAGTGGATCTCGCCCCGCCTCTATGCCGCGGCCTATGGATTCATCTACACCGTCGACGGGCTCATCGATCGTTACCAGGTCGGCCCGTCGATCTACACGTACGGCAACGTGGACAAAGGCCGGATCAAGGGCGTCGAGCTCGAAGCCGAGGTCTATCCGCTCTCCGGCTGGAAGCTGTTCGGCACGTTTGCCGCGCTGCAGGGGGAAAGCGCGACGACGGGAGCGCCCATCAACGACATCCCGCCGTTGCGCGCCGTCATCGGAACGCGGCTCTGGTGGGGAAAATTTTCGGCCGAACTGAGCGGCGTTTTCCAAACTGCCAAGGACGATCCCGGCCCCGCCGAAATCTCCATCTCCGCCTGCCGGGTCTTTCAACTCAAGGCCAATTACTTCCTCCACCCGGTCAATATCTATTTCGTCCTCGGCAACATCTTCGATGCCAACTACCTCGGCCGTCCCGACCCGGAAGCCATGGAGGAACCGCGCCGTGGCTTGAGGATCGGCCTGAGCTATTCATTTTGACGGCTTGACAAGCGGGCGCGTCTCGGGTATAAATTGCATGCTTTTTCCTATGTGAGGAGGTGAATTTCTTGGCGTTTGTTCTTATCGAAGAAGGTGAATCGCTCGAAAGCGCCCTGAAACGTTTTAAGAGAAGGGTCCAGCAGGAAGCGATCATCAAAGAGATTAAAAAGCATTCCGTCTACTTCAAGCCCGGCGAACGGAAGCGGATGAAAGAAGCCCAGGCCCGCAAGCGGATGCGGCGGCGTATGAAGCGAGACAAAGAACTCGAATATTGACCAGTCATCCTTCCCCAGACTCGCCTCTGGCCAAGAAACCCTCCTGGCTCAAGGTCAGGTTCCCTTCCCACTCCAATTTTTTTGCCGTTTCCTCCCTGCTCCATAAGCACAGCCTGAACACGATCTGCCAGAGCGCGAAGTGTCCCAACATCGCCGAATGCTGGACGGAGAAGACCGCCACGTTCCTCATCCTGGGAACGACCTGCAGCCGGGACTGCGCCTTCTGCGCCGTCCAAAAAGGAAGGCCCGAGCCCGTCTCTGCGGACGAGCCCGGCCGTGTGGCGGAGGCCGCGGCGAGGCTCGGGTTGTCCTATACAGTCCTCACCTCGGTCACCCGGGATGACCTGGACGACGGCGGCGCATCGCAGTTCGTCCGCTGCCTGCAGGCATTGAGGGAGCGGATCGCCGGCGTCAAGATCGAAGTGCTGATTCCCGATTTCGGAGGGAACGAGGCCGCCCTGAAACAGGTGGTCGATGCCGCTCCCGACATCCTGAGCCATAATCTGGAGACGCCCGAAGCCCTTTACCCGCGCATCCATCGGCCCCGCTCGAACTACGCCCGGTCCTTGGCCGTCCTTAAAAAAGCCAAGGATTGGGGATCCATCACAAAGTCGGGGCTCATGATCGGGCTGGGAGAAACGGAGAAAGACCTCTTCCAGACGTTCCAAGATCTGCGGCGGGTCTCATGCGATCTCCTGACGATCGGCCAATACCTGCAGCCGACCCGCACCCACGCGCCCGTCGAGAACTACTACACGCCGCAGGAATTCGACCGCTGGAAAGCCGTCGCTCTGGACATGGGCTTTGCCGATGTCGAATCCGGGCCGCTTGTCAGAAGCTCTTTTCATGCCCACCAACTTTATGATAAGGTAGTGAGGACCCTAAAAAATTTCTCATGAGATACTTGATTTTTACGGATATTCACGGCAACGTCGAAGCCCTGAACGCGGTGTTGAAGTTCATCCAGAAAAGGAAGATCGACCATTTCATCTGCCTCGGCGACCTGGTCGGCTACGGCGCTTCCCCCAACGAGACCATCCAAAAAGTCCGCAGCCTCAGGCCGCTGTCGATGATCCGGGGCAACCATGACAAGGCCGTCAGCGGGTTCGATTCCATCGAAACCTTCAATCCCATCGCCGCCTCGGCCATCTACTGGACCAAGAAGAACATCCTGAAAAAGAATAACGAGTTCCTGATCAACCTCAAGAAAGGCCCCCAGATCATCCATAATCATTTCGTCATCTGCCACGGCGCGCCCTTCGATGAGGACTACTACATCTTTGGAGAGTTCGATGCGGCCGAAGCCTTCGAGTACCTGAAGCTACCGCTCTGTTTCTTCGGCCACACCCATTTTCCCTTCGTCTACACCAAGCGGGACACGGCGGTGGAGGGGACATTCCTCGAGGGCGATGCCAACGAAGTCAAGCTCGAAAAAAATGTGACCTATCTGATCAACCCGGGCTCGGTCGGCCAACCCCGCGACCGGAATCCGCGCGCGGCATTTGCCATCTACGACTCAGACAGCCACATCGTAAAATTCTACCGGCTGGAATACGACGTCGAGGAAGCCCAGAAAAAGATCCTGAAAGAGAACCTTCCGCCGGCCCTGGCCGAACGCCTATCGCTGGGCATCTAGAATTATCCCTGTCATCGCCAGGAGCGCAGCGACAAGGCGCTCCGACCCACAAGGTCATTCCAAGCAAAGCAAGAAATTATCTTCTTTTCTTGGCGAGAGAATTAAGAGGAGATTGCCACGACATCTTCGATGTCTCGCAATGACGTATTTTTTTCAGGCAAGCTTTGGGTTGGCGTAGCAGTACAGACAGCAGTGGGGGCAGGACTGGGTATAGCTCCCGATATCCACGGACTCGGTGCAGCCGCATTCCGGACGCTGGCTCTTGTCTTTGACCGATGAAGCCGCCTCCTGCCGCGGGTGAAGCTCCTGGAGAAGCCGGCCGTCAATGCACGAGGAAGCTTGAATTCCGGGCACCCGGGTCAAAAAATTCTGACTGCAGGAGAAGAGGCGGACTCCCCGCTTCCCGGCAATCTCTGCCAGTCGCCGGGCCGCTTCCATCTTTTCATCTTGGGGCGGGTCCACGTAAGAAAAGCCGCTTTTCCGGGCCCGGCGCAAAGCCTTTCCGTACCACTGGGTGAAGCTCATCCTGATATCTTCGATGCCCAGCCGTCCGGTATGTTCGGCGACCTCCTCGAAGAATTCAAGGTTGGTCTTTAAGCGGTCACCGTCTTTCCAATAGACGACCGGGTCGAATCGTACCGAAATCCGTTTGGCAGATCCGGCGATCTCGATCAAGATGGGAAGCTGGGAAAGGGCCGCAGCGGGCGGCGGAACGCCGCGCTCGATGAAAGAGCCTCCCAGGCCTGTGATCGTGAAGAGAAAATAAGTCTGATCGTATTTCTCAAGCGAATCCCGAAGGCCGTGTTGATTTTTTGTCAGGTTCGAAAAATCCTTAGACCAGAGGACGATGGTATGGACGGAGGCAGGCTTCAGATCCGCCGGATAGACGCGGCCGGACGGGCCGCAGACCCGGGCTTCCTCCCGTTCGAGGACTTCCGCCAGCCAGCCCGGGAAAAAGGCGACGAGGTCCGTCCGCCGCGATGCGCTGACGACCTTTTTTTGCATGCCTTGACAGTTCCGCTAAATGACCTTAGTATTGTAGCCGCCGAGGCCGCCTCAATCAATGTCATGCCTGGAAGCCAAAAATCTCGTCAAAAGCTACGGCCGGCGTGTCGTCGTCAATAACGTGGATATCCGGATCCGGTCGGGCGAAATCATCGGCCTCCTCGGACGCAACGGCGCCGGGAAAACGACGATCTTCCAGATGATCGTCGGCCTGGTCAAGCCGGACAGTGGACATATTATCCTGGACGGCACAGAAATTTCGCAGGCCCCGACGAACAAGAGGGCCATGACCGGGCTCACCTACCTTCCCCAGGAAAACTCGGTCTTCCTCAAGGCCTCCGTCGAGAACAACCTCCGCCTGGCTCTCGAGCTCCAGCCCTATTCCAGAGAGGAAAGGGAAAAAATCATCCGGGATTTGCTGGAGGAATTCGGCCTGCTGTCCTTGGCCGGGCAGCCGGCCCACAGCCTTTCCGGGGGCGAACGGCGAAGGCTGGAAATCTGCCGGTCCCTCGTCCTCAAGCCCAAATTCCTCCTGCTGGATGAGCCGTTCACGGGGATCGACCCGCTGACGATTCTCGAACTCCAGAAGATCCTGGTCCGCTTGAAGAACAAGGACATCGGGATCCTCCTCTCGGACCACAATGTCCGGGACACGTTCAAAATCGCCGGCCGCGCCACCATCATCGATGAGGGCGAAATCTTGATCGAGGACATCCCCGAACGGATCGCCGCAAACCCAAAAGCCCGGGAACGATTTTTGGGAACGGCGTTTTCGCTTGGCGCCGAAAGGCAGCCCTAATCTTTCGCGGAAACGAGACGGTCGCCCAGGGTTTCCCCCAGGAAAAACAGGAAAAGGAAGAAATACGCGACGAGCAGGACCAGATAGAAAAGGACCAGGGAGAGGGCCGAGACGGATGCCAATTTCAGGATCGGAACCGACATGATTCGGGAGGCAAAGACGAGCGAAATGGCCCAGACGATCAAGATGAAACCGAGGTCAAAGACAAGGGCTCTCAGCTTCGAGACAAGCCCGAGCTGAGGACGAGGAGTCTCTTCGGCCTTCAATTCCTCGGCCCCGACCTCCGCCGTTTCCGACGCCTCTTCCTCTTCCCGTTCCGCTTCCCCCGTCGGGGTGAAGGGCATGGCTTTGGTCACGGATTCCGGGAGGCCTACGCCCGTATGAGGAGATGCGTATTCTTCGGCCCAGCTTAGGACCTCTTCTTTGAATTCATAGGTATCTCCGGGCGCGAAGCTGGTCTCTCCTGCCCTGTCATGTTTTTCTTCGTCCCGCTCTTCCGAGGAGGCCGTTTTAGCGCTTTCCGCCCATAAAGGAAGCTCTTCCTTCGTCTCTAAAGCCGTCCCTCTCGCGGCTTCTCCCGCCGAAGGCTCGATGACCTTATCGGCCGCTCTCAGGCTCTCTTCCTCTTTTTGTTTCCGTTCAAGGGCAGCGATGATCCGGGCGATTTCTTCCTGTTCATCAAGCGGGGACCTTGCCTCCTCCGGCTTTTCGGAGGCGAAGAGTTTTTCTAATTCCTCGATGGTCGGCTCAGCCTGAAGCTCTTTCGGTTCCTCGGCGGCTTTTTCCGCGGCCTCGTCGATCTCGATGGTCGGCGGGGGAAGCTCCTCGCCGGCCGGGCTTACGACCGCCTCGTCTCTTGCCGATTCTTCCTCGAGCTCTCGAACGAGCTCTTGGGCAGGCTTTTCCGGGGCTTCTTCAACCTCATAGGTGACCGGCTGCCCCTCTCCTTCTGCTCTTTCTTCTTCTTCATCGCCGGGCAACGCCCCTCCCCCTTCGATGACTTCCTCGAGGTCGATCTCCTCCCGTTTGATGTCCTCGTCCTGGAAGTCGGAGGACGGCTCGAGCTCGTCCTTGTCTTCGAATTCCACGTCGACGATCTTTTCGCCCGGGATATCCTCCTCGACGAACTCATCCTCGGGGAAGAGAAGCTGGGTGCCGCAATTGTTGCAGTATTTCTGGGATTCGTCGATGATCGCTTTGCAGTAGGGACAGCGTCTGATGGCCATTAGATTATTTATAAAAGGAAAGGGGCAGAAAGTCAATAAAATCAAAAAATTGACATTCTCGGAAAATTCGTTAAAAATATCCGCGGTTGGGCGATTAACTCAGCGGCAGAGTGCTACCTTCACACGGTAGAAGTCACAGGTTCAAATCCTGTATCGCCCACCACTCCTTTCCGAAGACGCCTTCGAATCCCCCCTGATTGTTCAGGGGGGCAGGGGGGTTAATATTACTAAGAAAAAACGGTAAGGCGTCTTCGGCACAGGATGCTGACGATTCCCCCCTTCTTGGAAGGGGGGCAGGGGGGATAAGATCACTAAAAAAATCAGGAGGGCGTCTTCGGCATTTGACGCCGTCGATTCCCCCCTGATTGTTCAGGGGGGCAGGGGGGTTATTTATTTCTAGATAAATTCTTAAAGGCGTTTCGGGTTTTGCACGATCCCACGACTCCGCAAAATAACAGGTGTGCCCAAAAGTGTGCTCATTTTCGGGCCGGGGAGCTGGCCGACGACGTGGTGGAGATGCCTTTCGTTGAGGTGGGAATATATCTCCTGCGTCCTGATCGACTTGTGGCCTAAGAGCATCTGGACGGCCCGGATGTTGCCCGTCCTCATCATCAGATAGCTCGCGAACGTGTGCCGCCGGGTGTGAAGGTTCGCATTCGCAATGCCCAACCTTTCCATTGACCACGTCCCGAAGCCGGCTGTATCATCCTTTCGTGATGGGAGGCTCCCGTTCCGAGCCTGCAGGGCAGGGATCCCGTGAGGCGAGGGGGGAAAAAGCGGACTCCCCTTCCGGGGCATCTCCGGCAACGGAGATGTCGAATGGACGAGGAATACGCGGGGGGCCGACGGGGATCCGCTAGAGAGGCGTTCGAGCGAAGGATTTCTCGCCGAGGACGCGACATACCTTTTGACGGCTCATGTCGGCCGGATGGCCAGAGCCGCGACGAAACGAATGGGTGCCGAGTACGAAGACGATCTGGAGTTGGCCAGGCGCGTGTCGCGGGGCGACACGGACGCGTTCAACAAGTTCTATGCGCACCATGCCGATCTGGTGTTCGGATTCATCTTTCACCAGCTGAACGGCGCGCGAACGGACGCGGAGGAAATTTGGCAGGATACGTTCGTGGCGGCGATCCGTATGCTTCCGTCCTACCAAGGGCAAGGCCGGCTGCTCTCATGGCTATGCGGCATCGCCCGGCACAAGGTTGCGGACTACTGGCGACGACGGAATGTAACCGGCGGTTCAGCGCTGACTGCGTTGCCGGCGGACCTGCGGGAATTGATGGATAGCGGCCCGCTGCCGGACGAAGTGCTGAACCGATCGGCGCTGCGCGTCCGCCTCATCGAAGCCCTGGCAGAGTTGCCCGACGACTATCGCTTCGCACTGCTCGCCCGATACGCGGAGGAATGTTCGGTTGAGGACGTCGCCCGGCAATTGGGGCGCAGCTACAAGGCCGCGGAATCCCTGCTGTCGCGGGCGAAAGCGGCCTTGCGTGCAGTTCTGAGTGGCCGAAAGGAGGATTTCGAATGAACCAGCAAGAATCACCGTTTGACCGGAACCTGGAACGGTTGATCCGCTCGAGTTTCGGACCGGATACGCGGTTGACGCCGTCGGCGCGAGAACAACTCCATCAGCGACTCTCCGCTGCTTTGCGCGAAACGCGCCGGCCGAAGGAATTCCCGGCGGGGATTCTGGCCCTGTTCAGCAGTCTTGTTCTCTTGCTGGCCGCAACGAACGTTCTCTCGATATGGGACACGAGCATACGACTGCCATTGAGTTTCGCGTTGAACCCGGTTGGACTCCTTGTCCTTTTGAACTTGGCCTGTCTGCCAATCGCCAGCCTCGTCATCATCTTACGGAGGAAATCATGTCCGAGAACCTGAAACGTCGGTTGCCCGTTGCGGCCGCGATCTCTGTTTTGGCCGCCCTTATAGGCTTCATCGTCGTCAGCCAAACGCACCGTCGGGTGTCGTTTGATTCGGGCGAGACACGCCGGACCGTGGATGCCGCCGTGGCCGAGCTGCAGGCGATGCGGCCAAGTTCGCTTGACGATCCGGCGTTCCAGCAGGCTTTGGAGAAGCTCCGCCGCGCACGCTATGTCGCGGGGGTTTGGCTCATCCGTCCGGACGGTCAAATCGCTTTCTCAAACACAAGGTTTGCCGACCGGGGGCGGGTGGAAGAATGGGCGACGGAGGAGACGCATCGCGTATTGTCCGAAATGCCGGAGGGCTTTTTGACGCCGCTGCAGAGGACGGCTTTGCTGGCGGCTTCCGCCATCCAAAGCGAAGGCGAGCACAACGATGTGTTTCGGCAGATGGTCCGCCCGGTGCGCGCCAGCGATGATACCGAATTGGGAATCGTCGCTTTGTCCTACGATGTCAACCCGGGGCTGGGAGGCTTTCCGGGTTTTGGGTATGCTGTCGCGGTATTGGTGATCCCGGTAGGACTGATGGTGTATTGGCTGGCGTTGGTGGGGTGGGTATTCCTAGACGCAAAGGTCCGCGGCGAGCGCGCTTGGGTGTGGGCCATGTTTGTCCTTCTGGGCAATCTGGTCGCGTTGTTCGCCTACCTCCTGGCTCGGCAGCCGCACCCCGGATGTCGTCAGGGGAGCGTCCCGAACTCTTCCTTGAAATGAAAATGAAAACATCGTTACCCATCGTTTTGGCGTTTACCCTCCTCGTGTCCGGAGTCCTTTCAACAGAATCGGTCTCCCAGGTTGAATCGCAAAAGGCCAGGAACGGGACGATCCTCGAAATTGCGGGCGGCTTCCCTTATACAACCTATGAGCAGTGGCTCGACCGGGGGCGAAGTCAAATGGCCTTTGACGAAGCCCGGATCCGATCCCAGTTCCCCCCCGAGAAACTCTGCAAGACGACGCCCATTCTTCTTCTTCAGGGCAGCGATGATCAACGGTGCGTGCCCGAGAGCGCTCTGGACATGGGGCTGCAACTCCAGCGATCCCGCCAGCCGTTTCGGCTGATATTCTTTGAATCAGGCAGTCATGGTCTGTCCGAGCACACAGAGGAAGTGAACCGCCAGACGATTCTGTGGTTCGAGAAACACCTCCGGCGACGCACCGATTCAGATGTGCGAGGTCACGCGGCCGATGAATTCCAGATAATCCATCGTCTCCCGCTCGGCTGAGTCCTGACCGTACCGGTAACTGTGCCATAAAACATCGAAAGCCATCAAAAAATATTGAAATTCATCGATATCCGGAAGGTCTTTAAAACGAGCGTTCTACAGAGGAATTCCTTTATTTCTGCGCTTTCGCTTCCGCCATTGCCGCATACACACGGTAGAAGTCAGAGGTTCAAATCCTCTCTCGCCCACCATTCCATTCCGAAGACGCCCACGAATCCCCCCTGATTGTTCAGGGGGGCAGGGGGGTTAATATCACTAAAAAAATCAGGAAGGCGTCTTCGGCATCTGACGCCTACGAATCCCCCCTGATTTGCAAGGGGGTAGGGGTGGCTAATATCAATTACTAAAAGTCTTAAGGGCGTTTTGGGGTGTCTTCATCAAGCTTCATCGTCTTCAACAGAGCTATGAACCTGGGATCTTTCTGAATTTCAGGAACAAATATTTTGGTATAGATATGAACGAACGGCATCAAGGTATCACGCTCTTGGCGAGCCTTGTCAAAATATTCAAAAGCTCTATCGAAATTCCCCAGGGCTCCCGATAACCACCCGATGCACATGGATGACACATACGCTCTTTTCTTCTGCGCCAGCATATCGTCCAGGATTCGTTCGGCTTTCTCTCGATCGCCCTCGGAGATATGGATCAGGCCGAGCCATTGATCCGCCCAACCGGAATAAACCGCCAATTCCTTGGATTTTTGTAAAGCGGCGATCGCCTTTTCGGCTTCCTTTTTCAAAAAATATGCCACCCCAACATGGAAGTAGGCGAGTCCCGAATGGGGATCCATTTCGATGGCCTTTGGAAATTCTAAGATGGCGTCATCAGGTTTCCCGACAGACCAATGGATGCCCACAGAAAAAGCATAGAACAAAGGCATGAGCGGATCCAAATTCTGAGCCAGCTTGATTTCCCTGACGGCGTCTTCAAATCGCCTCCTGGCGACACATACCCAGGCATACAAGGCGTGTACGAGCGCATTACCGGGATTGATGGCCAGGGCTCGCTCAAAGCTCCTCTCTGCAGTTTCCCAATCCCATTCGTAATAAAAAGCTATGTAGGCCGTTTGAAAATGAGCTTCGGCCAGGCGGCTATCCAATTCTAGAGCCTTCCGGAAGGCCGTCTTAGCCTTAGGCAACATTTCGGCTGGAGCAGCCAAGCTCACGATCCCCATAGTTGCATAGATGGTGGCTATTCCGGCGTAAGCGAGGGCAAAATTCGGATCCGCGTCGATCGCTTTCCGAAAATAATCGAGAGCTTTGTTTGATGCCTCAAGGCTTGGTCTATAAGTGAAATAAAGCCCCTTGAGGTAAAGGTTGTAAGCCTCCGGATCATCCGTATGGCGTTTCTCGACGGCCGCTTTTTCTTGCGCCAACAACGTGATCTTCAAATTCTCTACGATCGCCTTGGAGATTTCGTCCTGGATGGCGAAGATGTCTTCCATCTCCCGGTCGAATTTCTCGGACCAGAGGTGAAAGCCGTCTTCGACTTTAATCAATTGCGCGGTGATACGCAGCGTATTTCCGGCTTTTCGGATGCTCCCCTCGAGCACCGAATCAACGTTCAATTTTCGGCCGATGTCCCGCAGGTCAACATCTTTCCCCTTGAAAGCGAACGCCGAAGTCCGGGCAACGACCCGCAAGTCTCTGATGTGGGTCAGGTTGTTGATGAGTTCCTCGGCGATGCCGTCACAAAAATATTCCTGGTCCTTCTGGGAGCTCATATCCACAAAAGGAAGAACAGCGATGGAAGGTTTGTGAGCGTTTGGAGAGGGCTTTTCAAAAGATTTCAAAGCCTCGGCTAAGGCCGCTGCGTTTTGGTAGCGATTTCCCGGGTCCTTTTCGAGGCATTTGTGGATAATCGTTTTGAGTTGAGCCGGAATCTCTTTCCCCTGGCGAAGGATAGGTCGAGGCTCCTCTTTCAAAATCGAATAGATAACAGCCTGATCATGCTCGCTTTGGAAAGGCCGCTGGCCCGAGAGCATCTCGTAAAATACACAGCCTAGCGACCAGATGTCCGTGCGGTGATCGACGACCTCGCCTCGTGCCTGCTCAGGCGACATGTAGGCTGGCGTACCCATAATCGTCATTGTCTTGGTCAGGTCAGCGCCCCGCTCGAGCTTCGCCAGGCCAAAATCCATGATCTTCACCTGGCTTTCCTCTGCGACCATAATATTGCCCGGCTTGATGTCCCGGTGGACGATCCCCCGGCCATGAGCACTCTTAAGGCCTTCAGCCACCTGGGTGGCGATATTCATAGCCTCTTGAATATCGAGCGGTCCTGACAAAATCTTATCCTTTAAGCTTTGTCCCTTAATATAGGCCATGGCGATATAAGTCTGGCCTTCAGCCTCATTGATTTCATAGATTGTGCCGATATTGGGATGGTCTAAGGCTGCCGCCGCCTGCGCCTCCTGATCGAACCGTGTTCGGGCCTGGAGATCTCCGGTGAATTGAGCCGGCAGAAACTTCAGCGCGACTATCCTCTTGAGCTTCGTGTCCTCCGCCTTGTAGACAACTCCCATCCCGCCTTCCCCGATCTTTTCGAGTATTTTATAGTGTAAGACTGTTTTGCCAATCATTTGCTGATGATCCCTAAAAAATATATTACCGGCTCAAGGACAAAGTCAAGAAAAGAAAATAGAGTGCTGTTTCGCTTTCCCTGCGGCTTCCTACACATGGCAGAAGTCAGAGGTTCAAATCCTCTATCGCCCACCAACCTTCTCCCGGGAATTGATCCCTGCTCACCAAATGCGGGGCACGAGGCGATAGCGGACTTCCTGTACGTATTCCTTGTAGCCCGGAAGCAGGCGATCCTCCAAAGAGGTCCTCAAGGTCATGAGGGCCGCTGCGGTGCCGCCGGGGATCAGCGCCCAAGAATATCTTGAAAAAGTCCAGCCCAGGCATTAAAATAAACGACCTTTTCTAAATTCTCTGGTCTGTTCTGAAAAAAGCCAAGAAAGAAGAAAATGAAGAGACTCATATTATTTTGCCTGGTTTCATCATTCGTCCTGTCCTCTTTTCTTGCGGCGGCCGAGCTGAAGGCCGTCCGTGTCAAAGAGGCCCCGAAGATCGACGGCAGCCTATCCGATCCCGTTTGGCAGGCGGCCACGCCCGTCGCCAATTTCCGAATGGTCGAGCCGCAGCCCAACCAGGAGCCGACAGAGAAGACCGAACTGAGAATCCTGTATGATGAGGCAAATCTCTACATCGGCATCATCTGCTACGACAGCGAGCCGAGACGAATTGCGGCCAACACCATGGCCCATGACAGCGGGGGCGCGCCGCAGGGCTGGGGATTCGGGCACGCTCCGCAAGCCCCCAGCGACGATCTCATCCGCGTCCTCCTCGATCCCTTCCAGGACAAGCGGACCGCCTACATCTTTTTTGTCAATCCCCTGGGCGCCCGAGGCGAGGGATTGGCCTACGCCGGAAGCTCCAGCCTCAACTGGGATGGGGTCTGGGAGGCCAAGAGCCGCATTCTCGAGAACGGCTGGAGCGCCGAGCTCCGCATTCCATTCAAAACGATCTCCTTCAAGCCCGGGCTGACGATCTGGGGCATCAACGTCGAGCGCTCTATCGCCCGCAAGCAGGAGACGATCCGGCTGTCCGGGACAAACAGGGACAGCAACTTCAACAACCCGATGGAAGCGGCCGGCCTGGAGGGAATCGAGGGCGTCGAGCAGGGAAAAGGGATTACTTTCCGGCCCTACGGCCTGGTCAGCGCCCAGAAAACCAGCGATGCGCCGGGGGACTATGACTGGAAACTCGACGGCGGTTTCGACGTTTACAAGAGCTTTACTCCTAATCTGGTGGGCGTCGTCAGCTACAACATGGACTTCGCCGAGACCGAAGTCGACGAGCGCCGCATCAACCTGACCCGGTTTCCCCTGTTTTTCCCCGAAAAAAGGATGTTCTTTCTGGAGGGATCGGAGACTTTCAGCTTCAGCTCGAGCGTCAGCTTTATGCCTTTCTTCAGCCGCCGAATCGGGCTCTACGAAGGTAAACAGGTGCCGGTCGTTTTCGGCACTAAGCTCTACGGCAAGATCGGCAGCACGAACCTGTCCATCCTGGACGTCCAGACCGGCAAATTCGAGGGCCTGCCGAGCAACAATCTCCTCGCCGCCCGGATGACCCAGAATATCTTCGCCCAGAGCAAGGTGGGTTGGATCTTCACCAACGGCAGCCCGACGGGAGAGAAGAACTCCCTGGCCGGCGCGGATTTCAACTACTCATCCTCCAAGTTCTTGGGGAACAAGAACATCATGCTCGCCGCCTGGGCGGCCTACAACTGGAACGAAAAAAAAGAGGGACGGCACCACGGCTTCGGCTTCCGGGCCGATTATCCCAATGACCTCTGGAACGTCCAGTCGACGTACGCTTTTTACGGAGAGGCCTTGGAGCCCGGCCTGGGCTACATGATGCGGACGAGCATGCAGACGGCCTTTGCCCGGGTCGCCTTCCAGCCGCGGCCGGAAAAGGGCTTCCTGGGCAAGTTCATCCGGCAGTTCTTCTTCGATGCCAGCGCCGATTATTACTGGGACCTCGCCTGGAATCTTGAAACGAGCCGCCTAACCGCTTCACCCCTCAGCTTTCGGACCGAGAGCGGAGAGAATATCGGCCTAAGCGTCGTCGCCAACCGCGATGTCCTGCCGTATGACTTCGAAGTCGCCAAAGGAGTGGTCCTTCCCGCCGGTATCTACGCTTTCACGAGCTATCGTTTCGAGTTTAGAACCTCGACCCATCGGCCAGCGGCTTTTGAAATGAATTACAATTTCGGGCGGTTCTATTCAGGCCACTACGACGACGTGAGCTTCGGGCTAACCCTGAAATACAAAGGATATGCCACCCTGGCTTTGGACACCAACCTCGTCCGGGGTCGGCTCCCCCAGGGACATTTCAACGAGAATGTCTACCAGGTCAAAGCCGATATTTTCATTTCGCCCGACCTCGGCCTCATGAACTATATCCAGTACGATGACGTCTCCAGGCTGCTCGGCTGGAGCGCCCGGCTCCGCTGGCAGATCTCCCCCGGCAACGATATCTACGTCGTTTATAACAAGAACTGGGAGAGGCGATGGGATCCGACCAGCCGGTTCTTCCCGATGGAAGAGCGAGGGGTCCTGAAGATCTCGCTCTCGCTCAGGCCCTAGAACGGAGCAGAACGGGGTCAAACCTACTCTTTACGCACAATATTCCAGGGGAACTTGCGTAAAGAGTAGGTTTGACCCCGGGTTTTTGACCCCGGATTGTTCATCTTTCGAAGGGCTAGCACCTTCCTCGTATCTAATATAATATAGAATGGGATTAAAGGTACCTTTAACGCGGGCTTCTAGCCTAGTATGTGCGTAAAGAGTAGGTTTGACCCCGGATTTTTCGAAGGAAAAGCATCTGCCCGGCGTTTTTTCGAGTTATAATGAAATGAACGGAGGCAACGATGAATTCCATCTCAAAAAAAATAGTCTTATTGGCGCTGGCCCTGATGCTTGCCGGCTGCCGGACCTTCAACACATTTTCGACGGAGAGCCGGGCGCTGGATCACCAGGTCATCGTCGACGGAAAGACCGAAGACTGGCAAGGCGACCTGTTCGTCGCCGAGGGAGAACGGATCGAGCTCGGCTTCCTGAACGACCGGGAGAATCTTTACGTCTGTCTTCTGACCACGGACAATTTCGTCCGGGCTCAGATACTGATGCAAGGCCTGACGGTATGGTTCGACCCGAAGGGAGGAACGGACAAGGTTTTCGGGATCAAATTTCCCGTCGGCCTGCCGCCCGGCGAGCGGAAGATGCCCTTGGGAGATAATCCCGAGGGGCCGGAATTTGAAACCCTGCCTAAAGTGCCCATGACCGAAATGGAGATCATCCGGTCGGAGAAGGAGCCGATCCAAAAATTGAATGTCGCGGAAGCCCAGGGGATCGAGGTCAAAGTCGTGCCGTCCTCCGGCCTGATCGTCTATGAACTCAAAATCCCACTGGTCAAAACGGAACAACATCCCATCGCCGTCGGGGTCGAGCCGGGAAAGACGATCGGCATCGGATTCGAAACTCCAAAATTCGATCCGAGCCAGATGCCTCGAAGGCGCGTCGGCGGGATCCCCGGTGGCGGCCGGCCGCCTATGGGCGGCGGAGCCGGACAGGAGGGAATGGGCGGATACGGCAGGGGATTTCAATTGCCCGAAGGCTTGAAAATGTGGGCTATCGTCAGCCTCGCCCAGGGCCAGAGCGGCCGACAGCCGGAGCTCCTGTTCTTATCTCATTGAAGCGGCTTCCGCGGAATCCGGGCATCGCTCATCGCCGCATGATAGGCGAATGAGGCCATGATCACGGCATTCTTCATCAAGTCCTCGGCGGGGAGCGTATCGAAAAAGTCGAGGTTGGTGTGGCCGGCGGTGCCGCCCACCCGGTCCTGGATGAACTGGAAGCCGGGCAGACCGACGGCATTGAACGAGACGTGGTCCGTGCTGCCCACGCCCTGGATGCTGATGGCCGTCATGCCCAGGTCGCGGAAGGGCTTCATCCATTCCTCAAAGATGCGGCGGACGTGCTCGTTCTCCTGCAGATAAATACCGCGGAACTGTCCCGCTCCGTAATCCTGGTTGAAATAGACGGAAAACTTCTCGTACTCCGGCATGACCTGTTTCTTGGGATCGCCGAAATGCTTGAGCACGTACTCCCGCGACCCGTAAAGCCCCTGTTCCTCGCCTCCCCAAAGGACGACCCGGATCGTCCGCCGCGGACGCGCGCCGATGGCTTTCAGGATGCGCGCCGCTTCCAGTGCTACCGCGCAGCCCGCCGCATCGTCGCTGGCATTGGGGCTGGCATGCCAGCTGTCGAAATGGGCGCCGATCATCACCACTTCCTCCTTGAGGTCTGTCCCGGGGATCTCTCCAATCACGTTGCAAGCCTTCTCGACCGTCTCCCCGATGCGGTTGCGGATTTCCGCTTCGATCTTGACCGGGATGCCCCTTCTGACGATCCTGTACATACGGTTGTAGTGCTCCGGTGTCACGGCCACGATCGGGACATAACTTAAGCTTTTTTCGCGCGACCACTTGTCGTCCTTGGTCCCGGGCCGGGCAAAGCCCCGCACCGCTCCGGGAAATCCGCTCTCACACTGCAGCACCACAGCCACGCCCTCGGATTTGAAAAACTCGAATTTTTCCTCGGGCCTGAGAAGGTTCGGGTTCGGCGGCGTCGGCGGCTTCACGCGCGGCGCCGGTGGAACGACGGCCTCTTCCAGTTTCTTCAATTCCTCTTCGGTGCGGCGCGTGACGCCTTGGGACAAGGCGGCCAGGTCGATAGTAAAGGGAGGTGTGGCCAGAACGGCGCAGCCCTTCAGCTTTCCACGGTATTTGTCCAGGTCCATCTTGGTCTGGACGTCGACGATGAAAGCCCGGCAGGTGATTTTTCCCGGCGTGCCGGGCGTATGGGTCAATGGGAAGCCGACGAGCGGCTGGTAATCCGGCTCGAGCATATGCAGCGAAAAGTATTCATTGTCCCAGGAGACGCCGTAATCCATGAACGGCTCGATGACGGCGTTCTCCAGGCCGATCTTCTCCATCAAGCCCCTGGCCCAAGCCTGGGCTCTCTTCATGTCCGCGGAGAGGGTCAACCGGGCGCCCAGAACATCGGTCATATAGCCGACGATCTCCATGACTTGAGAGCGCTGGAAGCCGTGCTCCCTGATCTTGGCGACCATCTCCCAATCCACGTTCGGCTGTTGGCTCATGGATTGTGCGGCGAAGGGCAAAAGGATGATCACCGCCAAGGCCGCTTTTCTAAAAATTTTCATGGAATGCCTCCTCTTCAAATGTCCCGGTCTCAATCCCGCTCGTCTTGATCATTCTGGAATAAGCCGGCGGCTTTTTCATCGAAGGGAAAAATACACGTGGGGAGAGATAAAGTCAACTTTTTGAGGGAAGATAATTTGAGAAGGCCAGAAAAAAGAAACTAAAATTCAATCGCCAGGCCGGCCCCGGCTGCGATCCCGCCGATATTGATTTCGAAATCCGCGGGCGTCATCTTACAGTAGGTATAGCCGAGGTTGAGATCGAGGAGCAGGCCGGGCACGATCCTGAAGAAGACCCCGGCTTTTCCGACATACCCGACGCTGTTTTTGCTCACATCGCCGATCGGATTGGATTCCTTATACTGATAGTAATTCACGCCGGCGCCCAGGTAGCCGGAGATCTTCCCGGACGTGATCCTGTACCTGAGACCTCCGCCCACCGGTTGAATGCTCAGGATTGTCTCTTCCCGGGTAAAGGTCAATTGACCCTTCCTTGAAAAATAGCCTCCCCCTGCCCACAACTCCAAACCCTTGAAAAGGCGAATTCCGATCTCCCCTTCGGCCATCCAGCCGGCCCCGTAGATATCCCGAAAATACCTCTCGGATGGGGAAAAATATTGGCCTTTGGCCTCGAGGACGATAAAAGAAAAAGCGCTGGTCGAGGCCATTAAAACGGCGAGCCCAATCACGACCATCTTTTTCATTTTTCGCTCCTGCTCACAATGCTCATTTTACCACAACGACCGCCGGGTCCCCTTCTCTCATCGTGCTGTTGACGGCGATGATTTGATAGGTATATTCCCTGTTCTTGCTCATCTTTCGATACCGGCATTCGAATTCGTCGGCCGCCAGGGTCGTGAGCAATGTTTTTTGGCCGTCTTCAACGAGATAAATCCGGTAATTCACGATATCTTCATTATCGGGGTTGGCGCTCCAGGTCAAGATATTGATGTATTCGGCCTGAGACAGGGACCGGTTCAAGACTTTCTCACCCTGGGCATTCGAGGGGGGATAGATGATCCTGAGGAAATTGGCCGTGACCGATTTGTCCGCGTTCATAGTGACGTTGATAGGATTGGCCGACCCCGACGCGTCGCCGTCCCAGGTGGTGAACAAATAATGGGTGTCCGGCTTGGCCGTGACAGTGACGACGGACCCTTCTTTGTACTGGTATTTCCCCGGGACGGGAATGGTCGTCCCTCCGACGGCCGCCCGCACGGTCAGCCAATAGTAGACTTCCGGCTCCTGCTCGGAGCGGTAGTTGGAGACGATGGGTCCGGTTTGTCTCAAGCTTCGGGCGTTGTCGCCATCGGCGGCATGTCCTGCGGGAACGCCTTGATATAAAATCGCCGGGCTCGAAAAATAGGGAACCTGGGCAACCGAATACCCATCCCACGTTTCCTGATAGGACATCACCGAGCAATACCTGGACCCGTTATTCCCGATCCAGCGCCAACCGGCCGAATAGGAAAAAATCCCCGGACCGGGCTGGGTGACCTGGTCTTTTCTATGATGAAGGCCGAAATTATGGCCGAGCTCATGGATCATGGTATAGGTCCAGGAAGCCTGCTTGACGCGCACCAGGGAAAAGGCATAGCTGGGTTGGCCGCCCGTCGACATCAACAGCCAGGCGATGCCGCCGGTATCCTCGACATCCTCAAAAATGTCCACCATATCGGCTCCATAGAAGTTTCGCCATTGGTGGACCTCGTCCATGAAGCCGTCGTTGGTGCTGGTCAAGCGGCTCAGGTCCGTGGAAGAGGAGCCGGACTCCGTATAACTGACCAACGCCGAATGCACCAAGCGGAGTGTAATACCTGCACTGCTGTTGTTTAAGGCCAGCTGGCCCTTTTCGACAGCCTGGGAGATCACAAGATTAATGCCGCCTTGCCCCGAAGCCCAGTTCATGGCGTTCGGTGTATAGACGATCATGAGATCGACATTGGGCTGGGCGGCGACATATAAAGAACTCGTCAAGGGTGGACTAGGCTCGTTCGCTCCCAGGGAAGATGGAATGGGCGACGGCCCGTCTTCCAGGGCATCTTTCGATTTCGGGTCCAGTTCCTGGACGATGTGGACGCCCCGGCTCGCGACATAATTGACCGCGTATTCCAGATTCCGTTCCGGGATCATCAGACTGCCGAGCGCATAGCCTCCCGCCGTGGACATCAGAAAATATCCAACCGTGGTCCCCTCCATGCGCCCCCTTATTGACACGACACCGTTGACGTCCGCCTGGACGCTTTCGATCATCGCGGCATAAATCTCGCGGCCAAAAGGAGAGATCAGGACCATATCCCCGGGCTTGATTCCGGCCGGCCGCAGGATCTTCGGGTTGATTTGAACGGTCCGGTAGCGAAATGCCCGCGGCGCGACGGTATCGAATCCATAGCATTCGACACCCGCCGCCGTAAACAAAGGCACAACCTGAAGGCGATAGGGGCCGAAATTCAGGTTTTGGGCTTGAATGAAAAAAATGGACAACAAAATAAAGGAAGCCGCCAGCGATATCCTGACGGCAATTTTCTGTCTATAGCCCTGATAAGGGTATCGACTCATGTGTTCCCCCTCATTTTTTCAGGCTTCCGACCGCGGGTAGATTGGAGAGGCACGTTCTTGAGTGAAGCGCTAATTTTATAGTCCTCCGAGCTTTTTTCTCTCTCCCATCATCAAGTCATACAGAAAAACTGTCAATTGTCTGGAAAGAGGATATTCGGGGTGATATTTGGGGGCAAAAAATCACCCCCTCGAGGGGGATGGCCGGCTCGCCGATATTGACGATAGAACCTTATTTTAATAAACTCCCATCGCTATCCCCAAGATAGAAAAAGGAGGCCGACGTGGGTCCCAAGAAAACAAATTTGTTTTTCTGCTTTCTTTGCAGCATTATTGTTATCGCGGCGCAGGCGCAAAAAATCGAAAATCCGCTACCTTCCGATGAGCTTAAAAAGGCCGGTCAGTTTATCGGAGAGCACCTTTCCAAAGGCAAGCTGCCGCCGTTTTCTTTTTTCTACGACGGGAAAGAGTCCGCGTCCTTCCTGACCCGATGGACATTCGCCGAAGAAACAAAAAAAATCGATGATCAGAAGACGCTGCGGATTTTGACCTATACAGATCCAAAAACGGGTCTTGTCGTTCGCGCGCTTTGCACAGTTTACAATGATTTCCCCGCTGTCGAATGGGTCTTGAAATTCAAAAATCCGTCCCGGGTCAAGACGCCGATCATCGAGAATATCCAGGCCGTGGACACGGATTTTCGATATTCCGGGGCTGGGAATTTTATCCTCCATCGTGCCCTCGGCAGCAATGCCGAGCGGGTTGATTTTGCCCCGATCGACGAACCCTTGAACTCTGGAGCGACAATTACGTTCGGCCCGCGGGAGGGCCGTTCCTCCGGAAACGGCGCCCTTCCCTTTTTCAACATCGAAGCCCCAGGCGAAGGGGTTATGGTCGGCATAGGCTGGTCGGGAAAATGGAAATCCACGGTCCGGCGCGACGCCGGGACGGCCATCCGTCTTTCGGCGGGCATGGAAAAAACGCACTTTGCTCTTCATCCCGGAGAAGAAGTCCGCTCGCCGAGCGTGGTTCTGCTTTTCTGGTCCGGCAGCGATCGTCTGCGGGGCCACAATCTTTTCCGACGGTTTATCCTCAAGCATCACACGCCCCAGAAGAACGGCCGCCCCATGACCTTGCCGCTGGCCAGCGGATTGGGTTTCGGCGGCCCGCGTCCCTGCAACGAATACAGCTGCGCCACCGAAACTTATGCCATCGCCATGGCCTACCGGCTGGAGCAGTTCGGCATCGTGCCCGAAGCCGGCTGGATCGACGCCGGCTGGTATGAAGGATCCGAGACAGGCTGGTGGCAGGGCGTGGGAAACTGGGTCATCAACAAGAAAAACTTTCCGAATGGAATACGGCCCGTATCGGACGTCGCAAAAAAGATGGGAATGGGCTTTGTCCTTTGGTTCGAGCCCGAAAGAGTCTATAAAGGAACCCGGCTCGACCGCGAGCATCCCGAATGGCTGGTCAAGCTATCGCAGAATTCCAACAGCCTGCTCGACCTCGGCAATCCCGAAGCACGTCGCTGGCTCACAGACTATATCTCAGGGATGATCGAACGAGAGGGCCTCACGGTCTATCGCCAAGACTTCAATTTCGATCCGCAGGACTATTGGCGCGCGGCGGACGCCCCGGACCGGCAGGGCATCACGGAAATCAAGCACATCGAAGGCCTCTACGAATTTTGGGACGAGCTTTTAAAGCGCCATCCTGGACTGCTCATCGATAATTGCGCCAGCGGCGGCCGCCGGCTCGACTTGGAAACGATATCCCGGAGCGCGCCGCTCTGGCGGACGGACTATCAGTACTACGAACCCAACGGATATCAATGCCACACCTATGGGCTCAATTTCTACTTGCCCTGCAGCGGAACGGGCAACAGCAACCCGGAGACCTATTTTTGGCGGAGTTCCCTGAGCAGCGCCCTGGTCTTCGGCTGGGAGGTCAACCAGCCCAGTTTCCCGTTGCCCCAGGCAAAAAAATCCATGGAGGAATTCAAGAAATTGCGGCCCTATTTTTACGGCGACTACTATCCGCTGACCGCCTACAGCGCTTCGGACGAAGCCTGGATGGCCTACCAGTTTGACCGTCCCGAATTCCAGGACGGCATGATCCTTGCCTTCCGGCGGAACCTCAGCAACGCCTCGACCTGCCAGGTCAAGCTCCACGGATTGATACCGGGCGCCGTCTATGCCCTGAATTTTGAGGATTACGGAATCAAGATTTCCGAAACGGGCAAAAATCTTCTTGAAAACGGTTTGGAAATCAAAATCCCGGCAACGCCGGGCTCGCTCCTGATCACATATAAGCAGGTTCTTAAGGACTAAGAGGATGAAGGCTCGATCATTATTATCTTTGGGATCATGTCGGCGTTGGCTCGCCGCTTTGATCTTGTCCGGCGCCGTCTCTCTGGGACCCACGGCCGCCGCCCAAAAAGTGATTCTCAACGAAGCCGATTTTAGGGACCGAGTCTATGCCTGCTGGCTGGGAAAGAATATCGGGGGCACGCTGGGCATGCCGTTCGAGGGCAAGAAAGAGATGAATAACATTTCTTTCTACACAAACCTGAAAAAGGGGGAGCCGGCCGCCAATGACGACCTGGACCTTCAGATCCTTTGGCTCAAAGCCATGGAAGACAACGGCGGCCGTGTCGATGCCCGCATTTTGGGTGAATACTGGCTGAAATACGTCCCGGTCGACTGGAATGAATACGGTGTCGGCAAAGCCAACATGAAAATGGGCTGGCTGCCGCCGCTTTCCGGTGAATACAACAACGAAAAATGGAAGCACAGCAACGGGGCCTGGATTCGTTCGGAGATCTGGGCCTGCCTCGCTCCCGGATGCCCCGCTCTCGCCGCGCGCATGGCGCGCGAGGACGCCTGCGTGGACCACGGAGCGGCCGAGGGGACATTGGCCGAGATTTTCACAGCCTCGCTCGAAAGCGCGGCATTTCTTGAATCGGACCGCGATAGGCTGATCGCCTACGGTCTTTCCATGATTCCGGATGACTGCCGAGTGGCCAAAGCCGTCCGCACCGCCATCCAGGCCAAAAAAGAAGGCAAAGACTGGCAAAATGCGCGGCTCGAAGTGATTCGGGTGACCGAAGATACCGGGTGGTTTCAAGCGCCCCGCAATGTTGCCTTCATGATTATTGGCTGGTTGTACGGCGAAGGCGATTTCGGCAAATCCATCTCCACAGCCATCAACTGCGGCGACGATACGGACTGTACACCCGCGACGTTGGGGTCCATTTTAGGGATCATCGGCGGCACGAAAGCCATTCCGGCTCGGTGGCGCGAGCCGATCGGAGAAAAAATCAAAACGGTCGCTGTCGCCGGTTTCCCCATTCCGGAAGATATCAACGCTCTGACCGATCGCACTTTGGCCATGACTAAAAAAGTGCTACCGCTTCACAATGCTCCGGTGGAGGTCAGAACGGCCCCCTCCGATTTGAGCGGGGCAGGCTCCCTCCTCGCTTCCGGCCCAAAAGAGGTGCGTCCGCTTTGGAGCCTTTCGCCATACCGGATTGATTGGAAAGAAACGGATCTCGCGTTGACGCTCGATTACGTCTCCGATCCTGTGATCCGGCCGGGTGAACAGCGGTCTATCCAGGTGACGATAGAAAATAGGACCGATTCAGAAAAATCGGTCCGCTTGGAATTGCGGGGTCTTCCGAAAGGCTGGAAAGTCCAGGGGTTGCCCTCGGGAACGATTAAATTAAGCAAGAACATTGCTCAATCGTTCCAACTGACGTTTGCGGCACCGGAGCTCGCGCCGGGAACCTATTCCATGAAACTAAGCGTAACAGGAACGCAAAAACCTTTCGTCATCCCATTGACCTTAATAAGCCCTAAACCATGAAACTCAAAAAGGAGTATGTCCGATGAACACCAAGCCCGTTTCACGCAGGGATTTTCTTTCTCAAGCGGCCATCGGCAGCATGGCTGCCGGGACGGTATTATGGGGCTCTTCGGGCGTTTCGGCTCATCCTGCCGCTCCCCAGGCCTCCCCCGCTCCGCCGGAAAAAGGCAGCCAAAGATTGAGCCTTTCCGAATTGCAGAATTGGGAATCTTGGCAATACGGGATGTTCATTCATTTCGGCATGAGCACCTTCGTCGGCCAGGAATTGCCCGACGGAAAGGCGCCGGCTTCGACCTACAATCCCGACCGGCTCGATGTCGATTCTTGGATTCAAATCGCCAGGGACGCCGGCATGACATACGCCGTGCTGACGACGAAACACGTGGCCGGGCACTGCCTGTGGCCGACCCGCTTCACGGATTACAACGTCACCAACAGCGGCAACAAGACCGACGCCGTCGAAGCGTTCGTCAAAGCCTGCGCCAAACATGGGGTCCGGCCGGGCTTTTACTACTGCTCATGGGATAACCATAACCGCTTCGGCAGTCAGACTCCCTCGGATCCCTCCGGATGGAACAAGTCATTTACGACTTCGCTCTACCAAACCTTTCAGACAAATCAAGTCACAGAGCTTCTCAGCCAATACGGACCCATTGCCGAGATGTGGATCGATATCCCCGGTGTGCTCGGGCGAGGTTATCGGATCTTCTTGTACCAGCATATCTCCCGGCTGCAGCCTAAATGCGTGATCATGATGAACAACGGCTTTTGGAATGAGGGGAAGTATGATATCGACTACGCCTGGCCTTCGGACCTGATCTCGATCGAAAGAAGTTTGCCTCGGCAGGCAAAATACGAAAAATGGCGGACCATCGAGGGCAAAACTTATTACGTGCCCGGGGAAATCTGCGATCCCATCGGCAAAAACTGGTTCTACGTGGAGGGAGAAAGCCCGCGGCCGGACCAGGAGCTGGTTCAATTATTCTTTTCAGCCCGAGAGCACCAAGTCAATCTTTTGCTGGACGTCGGCCCGGACAAACACGGCTTGATCCCCAAACAATTTCAAGCCGCCCTGGCCCGGCTGAGAAAAAACGTCGGCCTGTAAAAGGATCCTGGCGATTGCCGGAAATCGAGGGCATGTCGTTATCATAGTGGGCCACGCATGAAAAATAATGTCCTCCCCGCATTGCTCGTCTTCGTGGCTGCGGCCGTAGCAGCCGAGCGACAGGCGGGGACCGATCCCGGGATTTGGGTGGCCAATCTTGAAAAGTCCTACGCGGAAATCGAGAGCTACTCTGCCATTTTCCACAAACAAGAGCGCGTCGACGGAAAGCTCGGGGAAGAGGAAACGATCTCGCTCAAGTTCAAAAAGCCCTTCAAAGTCTACATGAAATGGATCAAGGCTCCCCATAAAGGCCGCGAGGCGCTCTATGCGGCGGGCTGGAACAAGAACCAGGTCAGAGTCCATGAGGGAGGCATCCTGGGCCTGGTCACGGTCAACCTGGACCCGAACGGGCGTCAGGCGATGCAGGGAAACCGCCACCCGATCACGGATACGGGATTGGGCAATTTCGTGAAAATCCTTCGGGAAAATGTTAGCAAGGGCCTGGAGGCCGGCGAGCTTGAGTTCAAAGAGCATGGCGAGGACATGGTTTATGGCCGCAAAGCCCAAAAGATCGAACTTGTCCTCCCCAAGGCCAGGGCCAAAGATTATTACTGTCATCGGGCCGTCATCCATGTGGACCTCGAGACGACGCTCCCCATCAAGGTTCAGATCTTCGATGGGAATGACCTATTGATTGAAAACTATGGCTTTGAGAACCTCAACCTGAAGGCCGGACTCACGGACGCCGATTTCGATCCCAGGAACCCGGCCTATAAGTTTTAGCGCTCCTTTTTCTTCGATATGGGGAAAGAGGCAGCCTCAAACCAATTACTATACGTTCCCTTTCTGGGAATATATTACTTGATATCATAATAGGAACATATTATACTTTTTACGTGAACGTCATTAAGAGACCGACGCTCATAGAATTCTATGAACGACACAAAGATGCGAAAGGCCCATTGGAATCTTGGTGGTATGAAGCTAAGCATTCTAAGTGGACTTCACCCGAGGACATAAAAAAACAATATAAAAATGCCAGCTTCTTGAGCGGTAACAAAGTCGTATTCAACATTGGAGGAAATAAATACAGGTTGGTCGTCAAAATCAATTATCCGACCAAGACGGTATTTATTAGATTTGTTGGGACGCATGGTGAATATGACAAGATCGATGCGGAGGCCATCTAATGGTTAATAAATTGATTAAAACAAAAAAAGATTATGATGCTGCTCTTGCTCGCATTGAAGAGCTTATGGACGCAAAAGAAAGAACCCGGGAAGCGGATGAACTCGAACTCCTGGCAAAACTGGTTGAGTTGTATGAAGAATCTCATTTCCCCATTCATAGTCCCGACCCGGTCGAAGCCATTCAATTTCGGATCGATCAGCTGGGAATGGGCCGAAAAGACCTTATCCCATTCATAGGAAGCCGGAGCAAAGTATCAGAGGTTCTGAACAAGAAAAAGCCTCTTTCCTTGGCCATGATGCGAGCTCTTAATAAAGGATTAGGAATTCCCGCCGAAGTATTGCTTCAAGAGCCGGCAGCCAACTTCCCATCCGATTTTCTTCAATTGGAGTGGAATCGTTTTCCGCTCAAAGAGTTGGCAAAAAGAGGACTTATCGACAATACCAAAGACATGAAGCTCCGGGCAGAAGAACATATACGGCGAATTATTCAACAAGCAGGAGGTCCGAAGACCGTGTCGGCCGTCCTTCTCAGAAAAAGTAAAAGCGCCAGACAAAACGCAAGAGCGGATCAATATGCTATTTGGGCATGGTGTCTGCATACTATGATTTTGGCACGGCAGAACAATCTAAAGCAAAACTATTTAAAAAAATCTCTGACCATAGAAATTTTAAGAGACATCGCGAAACTGAGCTATTTCGATAATGGACCAATTCTCGCCAAGGAATATCTTAATAAGATCGGCATCCTATTTTTAATCGTCCCCCATTTCTCCAAGACCTATCTCGACGGGGCTTCCTTTTTGCAAGAAGGCAGGAGGCCTGTAATCTCCCTTACTCTCAGGCACGATCGAATCGATAATTTTTGGTTCTGCCTTCTTCATGAACTTGGCCACGTGGTTCTCCATCTTGCCGAAGAAAATGAATTTATTATTGATGATATGGATATGCGTGGGCACAAAGCAGAGATCGAGGACAAAAGAGAACTTGACGCCGATCGCTTAGCGGAAGAAGCCCTCGTACCGAAGGATGAGATCAACAAGGCTTTTCTAGAGAGACCGGTTTCCTCGGCCGAGATCGATGCCGTCGCGAATAAACTGAAGATCCATCCGGCCATCCTTGCCGGTAGGATTCGATACGAAAGCCGGAATTACCGACTATTATCGAAGTATGTCGGTCAAGGGGAAGTCAAAGAACATTTTCAAGAATATAAGTCGCTCATAAAGAAATAATTTCTTTTCTCTCTATTCAATCGGCAGCAATTCTATTCAATATGAATAAGACTGGCCGGGTCACAGCGTCAAAAAAAGGAAATTGCCGCGACGCAGGCCGGCCCGCCGCACGGGGGGCAGAGCATCGGGCCCACTTCATTGACCTTCCGGATTATCCTGGCCCGGCCCCGAGACGGATTGACCTCATTCGTCATATGGAATAAGCTTCTCTCATCCCGGAACGCCGAGGCAAAAGCCGCCAGTGAACGTGACCTTTAACCAGCCGGCCTTCATTCCCTGGGTCGGGTTCTTGTGTACGAAATTCCTTGAGGAGGCCTTGAAGATGAGAATGCGGAACCTACCGGCATTGGGACTTTGGTTTTGGGCCCTTATCATTTTCTCGCCGTTAGCGGCGGCTCAGGAAAAATTGGATTTGCTGAGCGGCGTCTACACGCCGGAAAAACTAAAAGAAATCATCCTTCCTCTCCGAGATTGGCATCCGTTCCCGAAAGCGGCCGAGCCTGAAGAATGGCAGAAACTCCCCGAGAAAATTCGCGCCGCATACATCCGGCAGGCGGAAAAGCATTTGAACGGCGAGTGGGTAACGCCCAAAGCCTCCATCTTCCTGGATTTTGTCAGGAACGGAAACCGGAGCCGCTACGAGGCCATCTCCTTCGGCCGGAGGGCAAAGCTGGCCGAGCTCGTCATCGCCGAATGCATCGAGGCCAAAGGCCGCTTCCTGGATGATATCCTCAACGGCATCTGGACGATCTGCGAAGAAACGTACTGGGGCGTTCCCGCCCATATCGGGGCCCAGAAAAAGGGCTCCGGACTTCCCGATGTCACCGAACCGACCGTGGACCTGTTCGCCGCAGAAACCGGGATGCTCCTGGCCTGGATGGATTACCTCCTGGGCGACGAGCTCGACCGCATCTCCCCCCGTGTTCGGGAGCGCATCAATCACGAAGTCCAGCGTCGCATCCTCTCCGTCAACTTGGTGCGTGACGATTTCTGGTGGATGGGCCTCCAGGGTCAGAAAGTGAACAACTGGAATCCCTGGATTTGCTCCAACTGGCTGACGGCCGCCCTTCTCCTGGAAAAAGAACCGGACCGGAGGATCCAATCCATATCGAAAGTTCTCAAATGCTTGGACCAATTCTTGAACTCCTACCCCAAAGACGGCGGCTGCGATGAAGGCCCCGGCTACTGGGACCGGGCCGGCGCGTCGCTCTATGACTGCCTCGAGCTTCTCCACGGCGCATCCAACGGCCGGCTCAATATTTTTGACCACCCTCTGGCGCTGGAAATCGGGCGGTATATCGGCCGCGTCCATATTTCCGGCCGCTACTACATCAATTTCGCCGATGCCGCCGCGAAGCTGAACGCCAATGCCTCGGTTATTTATCGCTTCGGAAAAAGCATTCGGGATCCAGATATGATGGGTTTCGGAGCATTTCTGGCCAAACAGCAGAATTTGGGAGAGGATTATGTCCGAGGAAGCTTCGGCTGGCTGGGAAGGGTTTTGCCCGCGCTTTTCGTCCTCGACGAACTCACGAAGGCGACGCCGAAGGAGCCGCTCGGCAGGGATTTTTGGCTCCCGGAGCTGCAGGTCATGGGGGCCAGGTCCTTCGAGGGATCGGCCAAAGGACTCTATCTCGCCGCCAAAGGCGGCCACAATGCCGAGAGCCACAACCACAACGACGTGGGCAATTTCATCGTCTACGCCGACGGCTATCCGGTCCTCATCGATGTGGGCGTCGAAGCCTACACCGCCAAGACCTTCAGCAATCGGCGGTACGAGATTTGGACGATGCAGTCCGCCTACCACAACCTGCCCACAATCAACGGCGTGATGCAAAAAGACGGTCGCAATTTTCGGGCGACCGACGTCGCCTATAAGTCCGGGACGAAAGCCGTTTCTTTCAGCCTTGACATCGCCAAAGCCTACCCGGAGGAGGCCCAAGTTCAATCATGGAAGCGGGCCCTGACGCTCGAGAGGGGCAAGCAAGTTATCCTTCGTGACAGCTACATTTTAAAGAGCGCCGGACGGCCCGTCCAGATGACCTTGATGAGCTGGCGCAAGCCGGAAATGGCGGCCGAGGGGAAGATCAAGCTGGAAAACCCGGACATGCTCAAAGACACAAAACCTGTTGTGATTCTTTACGATAAAAGCCGGTGGAGCGTAAATCTTGAGACCGTCCCTGTCGAAGACGGCCAATTGCAATCTTCCTGGGGAGAGAGGGTTTACCAGATCTTGTTGACCGCCAAGCAAACCCCGCTTCGGGGCGAATCGTCCATCTCGATCAAACAATAGAACCTACGGGCTATAAAAAAGTCCCATTGATGAGGAGAAATATGTTACATAAAAAATTCCTTTCCGCTCTTATCTTGACCCTCATCTTCGTCCTGGCGAGTTATGCCTTCTCCCAGACCGCCATCGAAGAGCGCGGGGAAAGCCGTACCAATGAGCGGCAGCCGCCCGACAAGATCATGGCGGCCATCGGGGTCAGGACCGGAATGGCCATCGGCGAAGTCGGCGCCGGGCAAGGCCGTTTCACCGTCCATCTGGCGCGAAAAGTCGGGGAGAGCGGAAAAATCTATGCCAACGATATCGACGAATCCAGCCTGGAGCATTTGAGGGATCGCTCGAAAAGACTCGGCCTCAACAATGTGGACATCATCCTCGGCCAAGTGGAGGATCCGCTCTTTCCTAAAGCTTCCTTAGATATGGCTTTCATGATCCTGACCTACCATCATTTGGCCAAGCCCGTGGCCCTGCTCAAGAACCTCATCCCAAGCCTGAAACCCGGGGCCACCGTCGTCGTCGTCGACCCGGATCCTGAAAAGGACAACGACAGGTGGGGAAGGGAATCCACGTCGGAAGAAAAAATGCGGAAAGAGGCCGGGGAGGCGGGTTTGGAGCTCGTTCGCGTCGAAACGTTCCTGGAGAGGGACAATATCTTCATTCTCAGGGTCAAAGCCTCTTGATATTGGCGCGCCGTTTGGTTTATCGTTTATAATCTCGAGGCAAAAAACATTCACGTCGCTGCCGGCAAAATCCATCGTCCTAAGGAGTGAATCATGAATTCAGATGCTCCACAGAGCCATCCCCGAAGGATAGGAATCTCCCGGCGCGGGTTTATCGGAGCTTCGCTGTCCGCGGTCACAGGGCTCGGACTCTTCGGCCGCAAAGACCTATCGGCGCAGGCTCCGTCGACTCCAAAGGCGGCAGCCAAAATCAAGGAATACCGCAGCCTGGGCCGGACGGGCTTCAAGGTCTCGGACATCAGCTTCGGCGCCGGCGACCTGACCAATCCTCCCGTTTTGGCCGCGGCGCTGGACGCCGGCATCAACTATATCGATACAGCCGAGCATTACATGAGGGGGAATTCGGAGCGATCGATCGGGGAGGTCCTCAAGACGCGCGACCGGAAATCGGTCTTCCTCACGACCAAGTTGAACCTGACGTTTGGAAAGGCGGCGACCAAGCAGGACATCAAGGACCGCTTTCTGAAATGCCTCGAGCGGCTGCAGGCCGATTACGCCGACTGCCTGATGGCCCACATGTGCACGCTGGCCCAGGTGAAGCACGAGCCCTACCATGAGGTCATCCGGGAGCTCAAGTCCGAAGGCAAGGTCCGGTTTTCGGGGCTCTCCAATCACGGCGCCGATTTCAGCATCCACGGCGCCTTGAGCGATCCCATGGACCAGGTCGTCCTGGCGGCCGCCGAGGACGGCCGCTTCGATATCGTCCTTTTCGTTTACAACTTCATTAAAACGGATATGGGTGAGCGAATCCTTCAAGCCTGCAAGGCCAAGGGCATGGGGACGACCTTGATGAAAATGAATATTACCAAAACGGTCGAGAACGAAAAGCAGACGTTTCAGACTTATGAAGAGCGGTTCAAGGCGCAGGGAAAGGAATTGCCCGAACAGCTTAAGAAGTTGAAAGTCTTCACCGAGGAGCGCTCGGCGCAGACGGAAGCCTTCTTGAAAAAGCACGACCTGCAGGGACCGGAGCAGGCGCGCGACGCGGCCATCAAGTTCTGCCTGAGCCATCCGGATGTCCACTGCGTCTGCCCGACCATGAATACTTTTGAGGATGTGGAGGCGTTCGTCGCCCTGTCCGGCAAGAAGCTCGAAAGCCGGGAGCAGGCCATGCTGGCCGAGTACAAAGAGGTCTATGGGCCGTATTACTGCCGCCACGCCTGCGGCCAGTGCGAGGCGGCGTGTCCGCGCGGCGTCCCCGTGAATTCGATCATGCGTTTCGACCATTATTTCCGCGCCCAAAGGCGTGAGAAAATGGCCATGGCGGAATATGCCTCGCTCGGCCCGAACAATGCTTCCGGCTGCGCGAGATGCGCCGGGCACTGCGAAAAGACTTGTCCCTATGGCTTGCCCATCCAGGGGCTGCTCATTGCTGCCGATCTGAGACTGACGCTGGCCTGAAAAGGCGCATTATCGAAAAAAATGATTTATAATTCTACGGGATCGGCAGTTGGAGGCCGTGATCGAAGACCAGAGGGCTAAGGCTGTTTATGAGGAGAGGATCCGGGCCCTGGACCGGCAAATCGATCGGCTGAAGAGGTCCGACCGGCTTCTCATCATCATCAAGCTCCTGATTTTTTTCGGGGGGCTTTTTCTCGTCTCTCAATTTTTTCCCGCCAAGCTCGTCCGTTCCGTTGCCGTTTTAGCCCTCTTCCTGGTGCTCTTTGTCGTCGCGGCCGTGATCCATGAAAACGTCCTCCAAAAAATCCGCCGACATAAGTCCCTGCGCGAAGTCAACGCCCGGGAAGCGGCCGCTCTCTCGAGCCTTTTCATCGAGGGCCTTGACGCGGGCTCGGAATTCTCTGATCCAAACCATTCGTACACATCGGACCTGGATATTTTCGGCGAGCGGTCGCTTTTCCATTTCCTGAACAGGGCCGCGACCAGCATCGGCCGCCGGGCTTTGGCCCTTCGCCTTCAAAAACCGATCGACTCCTCTAAGCTCTTGGATAACCAGGCGGCTGTGAAAGAGCTGGCCGGCAAATTGGATTTCCGGCAGAGCCTCCAAGCCTGCGGTCTCGATATCGACGACACCGGCCAAAAGACGGACGCCCTTCGCCAGCTGACGGAAGAAAAGCCGCTTCTTTTGAAAAGGAAGACGAGCGTTCTCTGGCTTTACGGCCTCCCCCTGATCACGCTCACGTTTCTTGTCCTTTCGTTTTTCGGGATCCCCTGGCCGGTTTTCCTGTTTTTTGTCATCCTTCAAGTGGCGGTCAATAAAATGACCGGTAAAAAAGTGGCCTCGCTGTACCGCTCGAGCTCCCGCCATTTCAAGATCCTGAAGATCTACTGGAAAATCCTCCGAGAAATCGAAAAAGGAAATTTCCAAAGCTTGCGCCTGACCTCCCTGCAGCAGGAGTTACGGGCCGGGGAATCAACGGCTTCCCTTGCCATAAAAAAGCTGGCCGTGCTTCTCGAATGGCTGGATGCCCGCTCCAGCGAATTTATGCATTCCCTGCTCAACAACCTCTTACTCTGGGACCTCCAGTGTGTCTATCGCCTGGAAAATTGGAAAAGGAAATATGCCGCCAGGACCCGGCTCTGGCTCGAAGTCATGGGCGAGATCGAGGTCCTATCAAGCTTGGCCAACCTAGCTTTCAATCATCCCGATTGGGCGTTTCCCCAAATCCGGGCCGACGGCTTGAGTTTCAAGGCCTCCTCGCTCGGCCATCCTCTCCTTGCCGGCGAAGAACGGGTCGCCAATGACTTCTCCATGGACGGCCAAGGAAGCCTGTTCATCATCACCGGCCCCAATATGGCTGGAAAAAGCACCTTTCTTCGGACGCTCGGCGTCAACAGCGTCCTGGCCTTTGCCGGGGCTCCCGTCTGTGCCTCGACCATGCAGGTTTCGTTTTTTCAACTCCTCACCAGCATGAAGTCGAGCGATTCCCTGGACAAGCACCTGTCTCTCTTCTACGCCGAGCTGCAGCGCCTCAAACTCGTCCTGGATTCCCTTCAAAGCGGGCCTCCCGTCTTTTTCCTGATCGACGAAATGCTCAAAGGCACCAATGCTCTCGACCGCCACAAGGGCTCGGTCGCCTTGATTAAACAATTTCTCCGAAGCAAGGCCACCGGCATCGTCGCCACCCACGATTTGGATTTGGCCTATTTGGAGAAAGAATTTCCTCAAGTGAAAAATTTCCACTTCGACAGCCAGATCCAGGGCGAGGCGCTTTACTTCGATTTCAAGCTCAAGCCGGGAATCTGCGAGAGCTTTAACGCTCTGATCCTGATGAAAAAAATCGGCATCGAAATCTAAGCTTACCCGGAGCCCGACATGACGATAAAAAAGAAAGAGAGATCTTTTATGAAATATTTTTTGCCGGGAAACTCGGATATCAGCTGGAAACCCGATTATTTCTTTCTGATAAACTCAAGATTTGCGTGTTGATCCCGGGGACAAAAGAACCTGCAAAAACGTTCAAAAAAGGTAAGAAAGGCCGGATGGACGTTATTTTTTAATAGGCCTTTTGATCCCTATGATCTCCATGCCCATCATTTTCAGGACGCATTTGTCAATTACACCCTTCTCGTTCCGGGCGAACTCCAGTTCGTAGAGCTGCCCGGTGGAAGCTGGGGTGACTTCGAATTTGAGAAGGCTTCCCTTGACCGGCAGGATCTCCTCGGGTGTTTCCCCCACCGGGGCGCCGAAAAGCTTCCCGTCCTTCTCGAAGAAATTGATCGACATGCCTTGGCCCTGGAAATCAAAATCATAATCCCCGGCGATCTCGCCTAAAATTTTCTTGGTGTCAGCCGGCTTATCCTGGGCTTGAGATCCCGCATAGACGGCAGCCGACAAAAAAATCAGGGTGAGACCGATCACAAATATTGAGCACTTTGAACATTTTGGCATAATTGCCTCCTCATCTATAAAAACAGTTCTCTTCATTATACGCAAAATGGGGACCTAAAGTTCAGTTAATTTGATAGGTTCTCTTCCATTTCGTGTGGGTAGAAAAGAGAAACGATCCGGAGACGGCCGAAGCGACCATGGAGGGTTTAGCCTTCCCGAGTCCTCCTTCGAGGGCAGCCGGCTCGGAAGAAGCCCGCCGGACACTCTTGGAAGGAAACCCTTGATTAGGGTTTCCTTCCAACGTTCGCTTCGCTCTCTGCCTTCCTTCCAAGGAGCATGATCCGATGAATCCTTTATGGACATGGAGATTGGCCGTAAAATCAAGGCCGGGAAGCGAGTTCTTCGCCGCCGAGAAGGGGGGCTCGGGAACGGCGTGAAAAACCCGGATGGGGAGCGAGGCCGTTTCCGGATCGTTTCCCATACAATTTTCCCCATACGAAATGGAAGAGAACCAT
>Ga0315284_10000186_pt1 | contig 85680 bp, 90 predicted proteins | sample YL17G09_16_MG_FD_203696 | JGI IMG/M metagenome (GOLD analysis project Ga0315284, IMG submission 203696) | Sediment microbial communities from Yellowstone Lake, YNP, Wyoming, USA - YL17G09_16 | ecosystem: Environmental > Aquatic > Freshwater > Lake > Sediment | place: USA: Wyoming | collected... | reverse complement strand
TAATCTGGCATCATGGAGAAAGAACATTCCCGAATACATTAACTACTACAATACCGAACGACCGCACCTGGGACTTAATATGCAATCACCGCTTCAGGTGTTGCGAAGGTATTGAGCTAAAAACATAATTCCAACCGCTCTCTGTTCTTTTTGGTTTTTTAAAAAAATCCAGCTGTCAGGCTGAATTCTAACATTCGTAACGATTTGCGATTGGCGATTGGCTATTAGCCACTATATTCTGGCAATTTTACAAAAAAGGTAGACCCTTTATTTTCTCCAGCCGATTCGGCCCGAACTTGGCCCTTGTGCGCTTCCATTAAAAGCTTGGCCACGTAAAGCCCGATGCCCGCTCCTTCCGCGTGGAGTCGAGGGGCGTTAGGGCCGCGGACAAATTTTTGAAATAAATTGGCAATTTCATCTTGGGTCATGCCAAGTCCTGTGTCTTTGACCGAAAATTCCACAGAACCATCGGTTCGGCCAAGCCAAACTTTGACCTCGCCTTTCTCGGTATATTTAATGGCGTTATCGATCAAATTCAAAACCACTTGGCGCAATTTTTGCTCATCCGCTCTGACAAAATAATTTTCTTTTGGTTTGGCAAATTCAAAATTTAATTTCTTTTTTTCCGCCTGCACTTTCAGCTCTTCCACGACACTAGCCAACATTTCTGAAAAATTAACTTTAGTAAAATTAAATTCCATTTTTCCTCCTTCCATGTGCGACAGATCCAGCAGCGCGTCCACCAATTTGATCAACCGCTCGTTGCTATCATAAACATCTTCCAATTTCTGGCGCAGCTGCCCCTGCGCTTCCCCGTAAGTTCCTTCCAGCATCATGGAAACAAAACCTTTGATGGAAGAAAGAGGAGTGCGCAGCTGATGGGAAGCGATGGAAATAAAATCGGATTTAGCTTGGTCTAGTTTTTTTAACTCTTCATTTGCCGCGCGCAACTCGGCGGTGGCTTTTTCTACTTCTTGCTTCAAAGTTATGGTAAAATTTTTGGTTTCCTCATAAAGCAAAGCGTTCTCAATGGAAATCGCTGCCTGCGCCCCGACGGTTTCCAGCACCCGCAGGTCCTCGTCATTATACATATCGCGCGATTCCTTCGCCCCAAGCGCTATCAGCCCGATGGTTTTGTCTTTGACATTGAGCGGCGCCAAAATTTCCACTCCCAGGCCCTTTAGCATCTCAACCGTCACGGCTGAGTCACTAACCATTTCCTTTTTTATCTCCTCCACCACCATAACTTTGTTTTGCTTGGCGAATTTTGCCTGAAGCGCTCGGTCGTTGGGAAACTTTTTTTGTCCAGCCAAGTCAAAACCGTCGTTATATTGAACCAGATAGTCATCGCTTTTTTCATTAAAAGTCAAAAGCCCAACGGCTTTGGAATGAAACGCACCCTTGAGCGCGTCGGCGATGAAATAGTAAATTTTATAGGGTTCGAGCGTCGAGCGAAGCTTGTCGGTGAGCGAACTTATCACCTGGCTGCTGTCGTAAAGCGAAGAAAAAAAGTATTTGTTAGCCAGACGGTAAAAAAAGTTTCTGATAGCCGGAAAAACCGTAACGCCCAAAATCAAAGCCGCCAAACTCGCGGCAATAGTGGATTCCGGATAGATGCGGTCGGTGAGGTACAAAATAGCCGCCGCGGGAATGATAATCACCAAAATGGAACTAAGATAAACCGTGGACCGCCGCGCCACGAGTTTGATGTCCATGAGACGATGAGCAACGATTGCGTAGGCGAGAATTACGGCGAAAACCAAACCCGAACCGAAAGAAAAAGGATAGATGCCAATCTTATAAGCAGGCGCGTATGCGGTTGATCCCACTATAATCAAAATTAAAAAAGCCAAAAAGACATATTTGGCCTGTGTTTTTCCCAAGCCGGTTAAGGTTTTATTTATATAATAACGATAAAAATTTTTTAAAGTTAAAAAGAGAAAAAAGAAAAAATCAATCAGAAAAATATGATGGAATAACCTTGCTTGGGTATGAACTCCCCAAGTATATCTAAAGACATCGCTCACAAAATAATCAGTCCGGCTAATAATAAGGAAAATAAAAGAAGAAATATAACTTAATGTCAGTAATTTCCTTGGAGGTTTAGTCTTCGTAAAAATAAGGCTGAAATGATACATCAATGCAGGAACAAAAACCACGCCCGCGTAAATAAATCTATCCCAGAAAATCGCCACCTGGTCGCTCCCTGCATTTAGCATCTCGAAGGTTCCAAATAGCCAAACCGTCACCGCCAAACTCATCAAGGCAAATACCTGGTTAATTCTTGCTTTTTTATTTTTTAAAAAAACAAAAAGACCTAGCCCAAAAACAAAGATGGCACTAATTAAGGCAAGGATTGCAGTAAAGTAGACTTCCATTAATTTTATATAGTCTTATGTCGAGTTTCTATCTTTATTTTATAATTTTTTGGAAAGAACGTCAAAAGCTTGACAAGATAACAAAAATGTTGGTAGAGTTAGAACAATCTAAAAGTGAAAAAAGTTTTCCAGATCTTTAAAAATTTAACGAAAAGAGAGGTAAAAAATGATGCTTAATGAACCGCTTCGATTTTCAAGGTTTACTCATCTATTTAGAAAAGATGGAATTGTAACCATATTCCATGCTCTGAAACTAAGAACAGTCTTTTTCCAAGAAACTCTCTCGTCTTTAATCCAGGAGTTTCAATACGGAATGACTCCAGACAAAATATTAGCCCAGATCGGAGATGAAGAGAAAAAAGAAAGTTTTAAACAATTAATCTCGAAATTAGAAAGATTCGAAATCTTGGTACCCATCCACTATGATGAAATGTCTACATTGGAAAAAATTCAAAAAAACCACCTTCGAGTTTCAATCAGTATTCTCTATCTATTACTCACCGATAAGTGTAATTTTAGATGCGACTATTGCTTCGTAGAAAATGCCATGCCTGCCTCATATAAATTCTCTCAAATGAATCAAGGAACTACGAAGGCTGCTCTAGATTTCTTTGCTGAATGTCTCACTAAAAATCCAGAAGATTTTCAGTCAAAAGAAAAGACTATTATATTCTACGGAGGCGAACCCTTATTAAATAAAGAAGCTTTCAAGTTTGCCCTAGAATATATCCAAACTTTGCAACAAAACAACAAATTACCTGCAAAGCTTAAAATTGCTTTAAACACCAATGGCAGCCTGATTGATAAAGAAATCACCGGCTTAATCGCTCAGTATGGCGTGCGACCCTCGGTTTCACTAGACGGACCCCAAGAAATTCACAATAAATTAAGAAAAAGTTCTTTCGGAGAAAATACTTTTGAAGAAGTTATTCGTGGCTACAGAATGCTCCAGAGAGAAAAAATTCCCGTAAGTATCTCCTGCACAATAGGCCCCCATAATATTCAAAAATTAGAAGAGATTTTTGATTGGTTCAAGGATGAATTAAATGTTCGCGGCCTAGGCTTTAACTTGTTTTTAAATGCACCGGGGGTTGAAACCAATACTGAATATGCCAGAGAGGCCACTACCAAAATTATCCGGTGTTACGAAATTGCAAGGAGATTCGGAATCTACGAAGATCGAATTATGCGTAAGGTTAAAGCGTTCGTTGAAAGAAAGCCACATTTTATAGACTGCGGGGGTTGCGGGAGGCAAATAGTTGTTTCCCCTGATGGAAAAATTGGCGTATGCCATGCTTATACTGGAAGTAAAAAATATTTTGTTGGGGATATAACAAAAGCCTTTAATCCATTTACAGATTCAACTTTTGTTGAATGGAGCAAAAGATCCCCGCTAAATATGCCTCAGTGTTTTGATTGCGAGGCATTAGGAATTTGTGGTGGTGGATGCGTGCATAATGCAGAAATAAATAGTGGGAGTATTTGGACGACGGATAGAGTATTTTGTATCCATTCAAAAGAGATACTTCAGTGGCTTGTCTGGGATCTCTACGCAAGTGTTGCGAGAATGAAGGGAGGTGAAAAAAATGGAAAAGGGATGGTTTGCACCCAGTATTGAGGATAATCGTCAAATCCTCCAGGCTATCGACTTGTCGTCAGCATCAGCGGCACAAGTTTGCGCTTGCTACTGTGATTGTGTCTGCCAGGCGGTTTGCACATCATCTTGTCAACCCGTTTCCTGCGCGTGTGCCTGCTCTTGCGAAGGCGACGACTAATCGTTAACCTCTGATAGAGTCTGATGGGAAATAGATAATAAATCCTGTCAGACTTTTTTATTTGACCAAGTGGTTAATATCGCTTAAAATTAAATATCGATATGTTTAAATACCCTCTCCTTAAATTCAAATTAAATAAACAATTGGATAAAAAGATGGCTTTTGAATTTTTGAACTACACAAAGGGTGGTTTAAATTTTGGATCCAGTATCATCCGATTTCATCCTAAATTAGAAAAGGTGCAAAAATTAAAAAGTCTAAATAGAAAAAGGCGGTTGCTCAACCAATATATTGATCAATTTTATTCTAAAAACAGAAAAGAATTGCTTTTGGCTAAAAGAAATTTACAGGAATTATGGCTCCGCAATGATAACGATTTTTTCAAAATAGTAGATAAAATTTTTAGTAAAGCAGGGTGGCCAAAGGGGAAATATATTTGTTATATTTCTATTTTTCCCTCAGGTCCTAGATTTTTAGAAAGTAAAACTTTTCAATCCTTTTACAAAATTGGCGACCAAAACTTAAAGCAGATGCAACATGAAATGTTGCATTTTATTTTCTATGATTATTTAGAAAAAAAACTCACAAAAGAATTTATAAAAAATAACCAAGAAAAAGTCTGGATACTATCAGAGGTTTTTAATATTATCGTTTTGAAACAAAAGCCATATCCAGCTCACGAAAAACTAATTCCTTTCTATCAAACTCTTTGGAATTCTTCAAAAAATATAGATGAGTTTTTAAAAAAATCTTTATAAAAACAAAAAGGCCTCGGAGTTTTTGCTCCAAGGCGCTAGGCTTTAAAAGGCCTTTTTAATTTTTGTTTCTAATCCTTGCTATCTTTGTCAAAAAAATATATAAAATAAATAATGAGAATAGAAGCTCCAAAAAAATTTCATAACAAAATTCTACATTTCTCCTCGTTTATTAGAGAAAACGATCCAGTTGCTATTTTAGAAAAATTTTCAGGAAGGCGACTAAAACAAAAAGTAATTATAAAGCATAAGGCCCTAGGACAAGAGGCGCGATTTAGAAAGAATATTATCTTTGTTGATTTTAACAATAATATCAAGTATCTTTGGCTTTCTATTTGTCATGAACTAGCCCATATTATTTTAGAAAATCCTCCCTGGTTCAAAGGAAAAGATATTGCTGATTTTATTAAAAAATATATGGGATTTCGAAGCAAAAAATATAAATACAAATTCCATCAAGCAATAGAACAAACTCTAGCCATACTTCTTCAAGCTGCTTATGAACAAAAAGTAGGAATAAGAAAATTAGTTTGGAAAGAATGGGAACTAACTTTTGACTATATGGAAGTAAAAGATTATGGAAAAAAATTATGGAAAGACTGGCTTCTGTATTTAAAAAATACCCCTAAATACAGAAACATAGACGAATGGATTTTAGAAATGCTCGAAAAATATTTTTAGCATAATTATCTTTTGGCAATTAATGAATTGTAATTTTATCTTTCTCCCAATTTCAATAATTTTGCTTAAATAAAAAAGCCTCGGAGTTTTTTTCCGAGGCTTGTTAGGCTTGACGAAATGCCAAGCTAGTTAAATTCTGGCCTCTCCAGTCTTTAATTCGTGCCTTACTTTTAAAATTTGAGGCTGAGGGACTGAAAGCGACCTATTAAAAGAGGTGAAGGTTGCATGGCCGAAGCCATACTTTTCCGCCCATCGCCGGACCTCGGCAACAAAATCCAACTCAATGCTGCCGACATGGTGCGTCTTATCGCCTTCCCAACACTGCATCAGCGTCTCGGCCATACAACCGAAAGTATGATGAGGCGGTAAGCTCATCCACCAAAAGTTTATATCCTCTGGCACTCGAGCATAGGCCCCGTCAATCACCAAAACATCGGGCCTTTCATTGATCAATGTCTTAGACACATTACGAGGCTGAGACACCTCATAGATAATAGCATTGTGCTTGAGATGTTCTGCCCGGATAATCGCTTCTGGCCAGCTTGTCGCCGTTATAACTATATCAGCGTCTCTGACCAAGCCAATATTCGTAGCTAGTACCGCTTTGCCATTTTTAATATGGTCATCCATGGATTTCCGGAGACCTGCGAAGCGTTCCATTTTTCGACCGATCAAAATCAGTTTACGAGTAATCGGCGCCAACGCTTTGGAAAGCGCCTCACCAATTATTCCAGTTGCACCCACAATGGCGATAGTCGCCTCATCAAGAACGAGGCCAGCTAAATTTGCCAGCTTTTGGACGCCCTCCAGGGTTAACGCTGTAGCGTAGGTGTCACCGTGAGTGATAGCAGCCGTAACTTCCGGCCTGCTAGCTAGCCATTGGCCGGCATTAGTAACCGAAGCCGTGAGAGCCCCAAGACCGACAACATCACAATGGAGTTTGTTTTGGGCATAGAGAATAGTTTCCAAAATTCTTCTCCGTACCCAACCATTATGATTACTGGTCATCATCTGCGCGCCAGTCATCCAAATAACAATGATGTAGCCATCAACGTCGTCACTCACTCGAAACTTAGACCTTACCATAAACCCCAACCGACCCCTCAACTTCCAAAGAAGCCAAAGAATTGGACGCCGTAAAACCTTCGTGATAAGAAAGTTCGGCACAGGCAGGGTATGCGCGATATCATTAATGTCGCGCAAGTGAACGATAAAAGCGAACCTCTTTTTCATTTTCCACCTCCATACAAAGATATTTATTAAAAGAACTTTCAGTTATAAACTGAGCGAAAATGACTTTAGTATTCATTCGCATGGGCGCATTCGCATAATGTCCCGCCGTGTGGGACTTTGCGCTATTCGCATGCCTAAAATCACCTTGGCTCAATTGCCCAAATTTATTCGGGTGGGCGTATCTTGCCCCGTTAGATGTAAAACTATCTAATGGGGTGAGTATGAATTTACGCTACTTGCCCCGCACCGAACTTGTTCTGGTGCTGGGGTTCGGATGCTATTATTTACGCCAATATCGCTGGAACAGCCAAATCAGAACAATTAGCAATATGGGGATTGCGGCTATTAATATACCGATAAGATTGGCTTTGTTTAAAACCATGCCGGGTAGTAGAAATTCGATTTATTTAATCTCTTTTTTTGAATAAAAATATTCTTTGAGCATCCGTTTTAATAATCGACCACCTTGACTAGTTTTTAGATAATCCTCTCTTCGCTTGGCGTCTTTTTCATTACGATAAGCTTCGTAGAAAATTAGCTTCCAGGGTCTATGTGGTTTTGTGGAAAAATTTAAGCCGTGATTATGTTCTTTTAGCCTCTTATTTAAATCACTTGTATAACCAATATAAAGATTACCGTATTTTACGCTTTCTAATAAATAAACATAATAGAACATAATCGTTATCGAATTTTCACTACCCGGCGTGTATTTAGCCCGTTTTTAGGCTAAATTATGAAATTGTCTCTATTCTACCCACCTTCCAGAATCTTGTCAAGCATTTCCCGACAAAACTTATCCACAGCCCATTATATCCTCCAAATATCCGCTTAAAATCAAATTAAACCCGCTTTTAATCTTGTAAATCTATCTCTGGCAATAATTAGATTAATTCAAATTTTTTCTGTATTTGTTCAATAAAAACTGCCAGAAAAGCGAAAGCTTGACTTTATGCATTTAGAATATTATATTTGGTTTATTAGTATAGAGGCGCATTATGCCTCAAATGCACCCTAAAGGAGGTTCCTATGACTTTCATAAACGAGTTGTTCAAAGAAATAAAAATCAGAGGACATTTAGAAGATTTAAGAAAACTCAAAACAGTAGAGAGAAGGGCGACAAAACTGAATGAAATTGTGATTAATGTCAATATTTCTAAGAATGAGTTGAGTTTTTATTCTCCGGACGAACAATTATTTCTTTTTTATAAAATTCAAGAGAATAAAATTGATATGGGGCTCTGCCCACATTTCTATATTTTTTTCTCTAACAAAAATCAGCGGTTTCATCATGTTTGCAAATTGCTTGATAATCAACGCACAAAATGCAGAGGCCGAATAAACAAATGTGATAAAATCGCTACAGAAAAAAAATGACAAGAAACTTCTTGTCATTTTTAAATCTAGCCTTATTAAAACAATGCAAAAAATACCGCCCAGAGGCGGTATTTTACTATATTCTCAATCATTCTATTTATTTTTGTCTATCAAAAAAACCGCCGGTTTTATTTACCAAACGGCAGGAATAATAAAGAAATTAAAGGCGAGCAAGCATTAAAAAAGGAGGCATCTTCAATTTTTGAAATGCCTCCTTAATTATCATGAAGAAGTTTCTCTTCATATTCGTGGTAATCACGAAGAACAGTTAATTTTCCATCTACCATTAGGTAGGTTTTCGTTGCGCCTATTTGATCGATTAATTGCTACGTCAACTAAACGACCGTAAATATATGGGACAAAAGCGACCATGACAGATGACAAAATCGCCGCCCCCATTCCAAAATAAAGTTTGCGGCGGTTATCGATTTGCGCCCAGATTAAATTGAATTCTTTGGGAATTTTCATAAAACTTCTTTAATAAAAACGCTTTCTTATTATATCTCATTTTTAATCGCCTGTCAAAGTTCGCTAATTTTGTAAAATAAAATTTGACAAAGTTTGATTGAGGGCTTATAATCCCCCATTATGGAACTAATTGCTTTAGAACTAAGAAAATTAGGGTTAAAAGCCAAAGAGGTCAGCGTGTATCTGGCAGCCTTGGAATTGGGTTGGAGCCCCGTGCAAAAGATCGCCCAAAAGGCGGGAGTTTCGCGGCCCACGGCTTATGAGGTTATTCGCGGGTTAATCAAAAAGAGGCTCATGCGCCAAGTCAAAAGAAAAGGAATAATTCGAGGCGAGAAAACCTTTTTTGCCGCTGAATCGCCCGATAAACTTTTGAGGCTTTTGCGAATTCAAAAAAGAGAGGTTGAAGAAAAAGAACGCGAATTTATCCGCATTATCTCCGCGCTTCAATCAAAACATTATCTGGCCGGCCAATCCGAAATTCGCACCTATGAGGGCAAAGAACAGCTAAAAGTTCTGCTGGATGATTTTTCCCAAAGTCAAGACGAGGAAATCATTTTTTTGAGCGACGCGTCCGAAGCTCTCAAACCCTGGCGGGAAAAACTGCCCGAAATCAAAAAGCGGCTGGGCGGGCTGAAACTAAGTGAAATTAAGCCAAAAAAATCGTTCAAAGGCACGCTGATAATTTATGACAAGCTAGTCTATCTTTCCTCTTCTGCCAAACTTTCGGCACTACTGATAATTAATAAAGAAATAGTGGAGTTAATAAAAACGCTCATTTTCTAATCAATAACAAAAAGGAAAGAGGACAATAAAAATGTTAAAAGGAAAAAAAGTTCTTTTAAGACCGCTCAAAAAATCCGATTGTGCTTTTTTCGTAAAATGGATGAATGATCCAGAAATCACACAGTATCTAACGCTTTATCTCCCGCTTACCGAATTGGAAGAGGAAAAATGGTTCGAGAATTTAGCAACCGGGAGAAAAGGCATAGATGTAGTTTTCGCTATCGAAGACATCAAATCGAAAAAGTTAATCGGGAACTGTGGACTTCACAAAATTGACCCTAAAAATCACGATGCTATTCTCGGCATAGCAATTGGCGACAAAAAATACCATGGTCGCGGTTATGGAACAGAGGCGGCTACGTTATTGGTAGATTACGGTTTCAACCAGCTCAACCTTCACCGAATTGGGTCAAGCGTATATGATTTCAATCTTAGAAGTCTAAATCTTCATAAATTGCTCGGCTTCAGACAGGAGGGACGGCTGAGAAAAAAACATTTCAAGAACGGCAAGTTCCACGACGAAATTTTTCTAGGATTGCTGAAAGAAGAATGGAAAAAATAAAAATAATTTAAAATGGCCAGCGGCTATCCGCTGGCCATTTCTTTTTTTCTTAATAAACCAATCCCATCGCTTCCTTAACTTCTTTCAGAGTCTGCTCTGCCACTTCATTAGCCTTGGCAGTTCCTTCCTTAATTATTTTCATCACCTGCGCTGAATCCTTGGCAAATCCTTTTCTTTTTCCCCTGATTGGTTTTAGCATCTGCTCCAGAACTTCAAAAAGATATTCTTTAACAGCTGTGTCTCCCAACCCACCCTTTTGATAATGGTTCTTCATTTCCTGGACTTTCTTTTTGTCTGGCGCAAACGCATCCAGATATTCAAAAACTACATTACCTTCTATTTTTCCGGGTTGCGCCACATGAATATGGGCGGGGTCGGTATACATAGAAAATACCTTCTTTTTCAAAGAATCAGTCGGCTCAGAAAGATAAATGCAATTTTCCAAAGACTTGCTCATCTTGGCCTTGCCGTCAATTCCGGAAAGCCGCGGCACTTCCGAAATCAAAGCTTGGGTGGCAACCAAAACATCGGTTTTATAAATTCGATTAAAGGCGCGGACAACTTCATTAGTTTGTTCAATCATGGGCACCTGGTCTGCTCCCACCGGCACCAAATCTGCTTTGAAAGCCGTGATGTCGGCTACCTGACTTATCGGATACATAAAAAATCCGGCCGGCACACTCTTGCCAAATCCTTTTTGTTTCATTTCGTCTTTCACGGTCGGGTTGCGCTCTAGGCGCGCCACCGTCACCAAATTCAAATAATAAATCGTCAATTCTGCCAGGGCCGGAATGAGCGATTGGATAAAAATCTTGCTAGCTTTTGGGTCAATGCCGATTGACAAATAATCCAGCCCCAGCTCCAAAACATTTTTCTGGATTTTTTCTGGCTCCTCGGCATTATCGGTCAGCGCCTGCATGTCAGCGATGATAATGTATTGGTCGTATTCGTTCTGCAATTTGACGCGATTTTTGAGCGAGCCGATATAGTGGCCCAAATGCAAAGGACCGGTCGGCCGGTCACCGGTTAAAATGACTTTTTTTGTTTGTTTAGAATTTGTCAATTTATCTAGCTTTATTTTAACCGCAAATAGCAAAAAAATCCAGTCGCTTGGCTTTATTCCACGGTCACTGATTTGGCCAGATTGCGGGGTTTATCAACATCTCGTTTATTTAAAACCGCGCAATGATACGCAAAAAGCTGTAAGGGCACGACTGCCAAAATTGGGGTCAGCATCTCCAAAGTTTTGGGGATAAAAATCACTTCGTCGGCCAATTTATCTAAAGATTTATTGCCTTCGGTGGTCAAGGCGATAATTTTGCCGCCGCGGGCTTTAATTTCTTCAATATTGGAAACCATTTTTTCATAAACCGAATCCTTAGGCGCAATGGCGATAATGGGAAAATCTTTGTCAATCAGGGCAATGGGGCCGTGTTTCATCTCGCCCGCTCCGTAACCCTCGGCGTGAATATAGGAAATCTCTTTGAGTTTGAGCGCCCCTTCCAGCGCCAAGGGGTAGTTATATTTGCGGCCTAAATATAAAGCGTTTTTTGCCCGAAAATATTTTTGAGCGATTTTTTTCAAAGAATTATCTTGTTTTAAAATCTTTTTAATCTGGAGAGGTAAAAGTTTCAATTCCTGGGCAATGCGCCAGCCCATGACTAATGACATCTCTCTTTGCCGGCCCAAAAACAAGGTTAGCAGTGCCAGGACTGCGAGCTGCGAGCTAAACGCTTTGGTTGAAGCAACGCCGATTTCCGGGCCGATGTGATTATAAACGCCCGCATCGGTCTCGCGGGCAATGGTTGAGCCAACGGCATTAACAATGCCCAATGTTAGCACGCCTTTTCGCTTGGCTTCCTGCAGAGCGGCCAGAGTATCGGCCGTTTCCCCGGATTGAGAGATACAAAGCAGTGCCGTTTTTTTATCAAAGATGGGTTTTCGATAGCGAAGCTCCGAAGCGTATTCAACTTCTGTTGGCAAACCGGCATATTCTTCCAGCATATATTCGCCGACCAGACCGGCGTAATAGGCAGTGCCGCAGGCCACAATTATCAGGCGTTCGATCTGCCGGAGTTGTTTTTCGACATCTTGCAGTCCGCCTAATTTAGCCAAGCCTTCCTGAACAATCAGGCGGCCGCGCAGGGAATTAGTGATGGCTTCGGGCTGCTCATAGATTTCCTTCAACATGAAGTGAGGAAAGCCGCCTTTCTGTGCCTCGCTCAGATCCCATTCAACCACGTGATTCTCAATTTTAATTTTTTCTTTGGCTAAATTGGTGATCTGCAAACCGTCCGGTTTGATCACGCCAATTTCGCCATCATCCAAATAAACCACCTGTTTTGTGCGCGTGATGACTGCCGCGACGTCTGAAGCGGCTAAATATTCATCTTTGCCCACCCCAATTAAAAGCGGGCTGCTTTGGCGGGCGACCACCATTTTTTCGGGCTCCTGACTTGAGATGATTGCCAGGCCATAGGTGCCGACAACTTTTTTAAGCGCGCGGCGCACCGCTTCTTCCAGATCAATTTTGCCCGCTGCCAATTTTTGTTCCTCCTCGATCAAATGAGCCAAAACTTCGGTATCGGTTTCGGATCTGAATTTATGGCCTTTTTTTATTAAAGCTTTTTTAAGTTTTTGATAGTTCTCAATGATGCCGTTGTGCGCAAGCCAAATTTTGCCGGCGCAGTCCGTATGCGGATGGGCATTTTTTTCGGAAGGCGCCCCGTGCGTGGCCCAGCGCGTATGGGCGATGCCCAAAAAACCTTTGGGCATAGTGCCGGCTAATTTTTCCTCCAGTAAATTCACCTTGCCCACGCTTTTCAAACAGGTAATTTTTTTATCCAACACGGTCAAGCCGGCCGAGTCATAACCCCGGTATTCCAGGCGTTTTAACCCGTCGATCAAGATGGGCGCCGCCTGACTTTTGCCGATGTAGCCGACAATTCCGCACATAAATTTGAGTATTTTGATTATAAGCTTATTATTCAAAAAAATACAAGCTCATTGGCAAAATTAAATTTCTTGGCTATACTGAAAATAATGCCAGGTAGTAGAAATTTGACTGCGATTATGTTCTATTATGTTTATGTTCTTGAAAGTATAAAATACGGCAATCTTTATGTTGGTTACACTATTGACCTGAATAAAAGATTAAAAGAACATAATCGCGGATTAAATATTTCAACTAAGCCATACAAACCCTGGCGCATAATATTTTTTGAAGCATACCGAAACGAGAAAGACGCTAAAAGGAGAGAAGAATATCTGAAAACGAGCCAAGGAGGGAGATTGCTTAAGAGGATGTTAAAGGAATATTTATATAGCAAAAAATAATTAGTCAAACCAGGTAGTGAAGCTCAGCTCTACTACCTGGTCAAATTTTCACTACCTGGATGAAACAATCTCAGCTTGCCAGCAAAACTTTAAGAGAAGCTCCCAAAGACGAGCAAAGCGTCAACGCCATTTTGCTAACCCGCGCCGGTTTTATTGATAAGCTATCAGCCGGGATTTATTCGTATCTGCCGCTGGGCCTGCGCGTTCTGAGACGGATTGAAAATATAATCCGTGAAGAAATGAAGGCCGCGGGCGGCCAGGAAGTTTTGATGCCTGTGCTGCACCCAAAAGAAAACTGGGAGCAGACCGGACGCTGGAACGACTTGGACGTGCTTTTCAAACTCAAGGGTTCAGCCGACAAAGAATTTGCTTTGGGTGCCACCCACGAGGAAGTCGTGGCGCCACTCGCCAAAAAATTGGTTTTTTCCTACAAAGATCTGCCCTTTGGTCTGTTTCAAATCCAGACAAAATTTCGCAACGAGCCGCGTGCCAAATCGGGGCTGCTGCGCACGCGCGAATTTTTGATGAAAGACCTTTATTCTTTCCATGCCAGCCAGGAAGACCTGGATGACTATTACGAAAAAATGAAAGAAGCATATTTTAAAATTTTTGAGCGCTGCGGCCTGCGCGATAAAACTTACTTAACCTTAGCTTCTGGCGGCACTTTCTCTAAATATTCTCACGAATTTCAAACAGTGGCTGAGGGAGGCGAGGACACAATTCATCTTTGTCTCAACTGCCAGAAACTGGCGATCAATGATGAAGTTATGGAAAAAGAAATTAAGTGCCAAGCCTGCTCGGGCATGGAATTTGAAAAAGTCAAAGCAGTTGAAGTTGGCAATATTTTTAAACTCGGCACCAAATATTCCGCGCCCTTTGATTTGAAATTCAAAGACAAAGACGGCCAAGAAAAAACCGTGATTATGGGCTGCTACGGCGTTGGGCCTTCAAGATTAATGGGTACCATTGTTGAGGTCAGCCACGACAAAAATGGCATCATCTGGCCCGAAACTGTCGCGCCTTTCAAATATCATCTGCTGTCGCTGGGGGAAAGTTCGGAGATTAAAAAATACGCTGATGGCGTATATGAAAAATTAGTAGCGCAGGGCACTGAAGTTTTATACGACGACCGCGAGCTCTCCGCCGGCGAAAAATTTGCGGAGGCCGATTTGATTGGCATTCCTTGGCGTCTGGTGGTCAGCGAAAAAACTTTAGAAAAAGATTTGGTGGAGATTAAAAAACGGAACGAGAAAGAAACAAATTTGATAAAAATTTCTGCGATTTGATCTCCTCCCCCGCCAGGCCTTGGATTACTTCCAGGGCCTTTTTGTTTTTGGGAATACCATGGCCCAAAAATTCCAAGAGCTTCTGCTCAAAAAGAAACTTCACTTTGAGCAAGCTAAATTCACCTCTCCCGCTCCCTCCCCTTGCCAAGGGGAGGGCTGGGGTGGGGTGATTTAAAACTTCAAACGCTCTCAAAATCAATCGCCAAAGATTTTCGTCGTGCTCGGGCGCGATGACCAACTTATCTACGAGCTCGGCAAAATAAAAAGCCAGGGCCAGCGAATCCAAATTATGATGCAGCCACAAAAATTCTTTTATCGGATAAACATTGGTCAAAACGTCGATTGTCTTTGAACGCGCGATCAAAAATTCGCAAAGATTGAACGGCTCAATTAAGGATTTTAATTTTGATTCTTTTTTGCCGATGCCCTTGGCGCGTACCAAAATTTTTCCGTAATTTTTTGTGTAAATGGTTAAAAGCCGGCCTGCTTCGCCTAGGTCGGCTTTTTTAATAATGATGCCTTGAGTTTTATAGACTGGTTCTTCCATTACATTTTCTCCACCGATTATTGTGCGATTATTGCGCCACGCACTGATTAAATTGAGCAACCTGAGAATTGTAAGTGCTTATTAATTGTTTAGTCGTCGCCACTAAAGCATTATATTGCGCAATCAGGGCGTTATAGGCACTGACCGCATCATTATAAGCGGGGTTGCGACGGCTCATGTTTTCCAGCGCCTGTCGGCTCGTATTGACTACCGTAAGTGTGGAATCGAGCTGAGTCTGATTGGCTTGGATCTGACTTTTAATAGATTTATTGGGCGAGGGGCAGGATGCCAACGGCAAACCAAATTCTTGCACTGCCAGCCAAGTCACTCGCCCCTCAAAAGTTCCCTTAAGCACCGCCACACCGATATCCTGAAAGCGCGCGTTTAAAATGTTGGCGCGATGTCCCAGGCTATCCATCCAAGCCTGAACCAAACCCGCATCGCCATCATAATTGCCCAGCGCCAAATTTTCACCAATTAATATATATTGATACCCGACATTTTTAGCTAAGGTGTCGGGTCCCGCGCCTGAGAGCGAGATATGTTCAAAATATTGATTGGCCAGCATATCCTGCGCCTTGGCCAGCGCCGCCGCGTCGAGCTGCCCTTGCTCTTTAAGCGGCGCCAGGCCCCCGTTGTCGGCGCGCTGGTGGTTGGTCCAGGCAATCACACCCGCGCGTGTGAGATTGGCCAGGGGTGCTTCCTGTTGGGTGCGCAGGGGCGGGGGCGCGATGATCTGGGTGCCGATCTGATTGGCCAGATTTTGCAGCGACGTATTTTCAATGCCTGAAATTTTTTGCGTCAAACTCAAATAAAAATCAGCTAAATCGGTTCGGAAATAAAATCCGGCTGCCAGCAAAATCAAAACACCTGCTAATAATATTGTTTTTTTCATAAGCAAAGCTATCTAATTCCGGTATCTATGTCAAAATCCAGTTTCGTTATCTGATTTGACTTAATGGCGGCATCTTTAAATGGCAGCTGGCCAATGCCGGCAGGCGAAATTGTAACCAAATAATCGCCCGGCGCCAGCTGAACGCTGTAGCGGCCGTCTGTCTCAAGATTTTTTTGCGCCACCAAAGTTTTGCCGTCGGTTTGATAAACCACGACTTGCCGCAAGCTATAAGCATCGGGGGGAACCGGACAGGGCACGCCCGGCCGCTCCACAGGACAAAAAGGACCTATTGTTACCTGGCCCGCCAAAATACCGGGCAACGTCGTTTCCAGAAATTCAAAGTTGCTTTCGGAGACTCGCCAAACAACAAATGCGACAGCCAAAAGGATAATAACGATTAAAATTGTAACTTTTTTTGACATTTTTTTAATTTAACGATTGATTTGATTGTATCTGAATTTTTCGCACCGGGCAATGAAAAATTACTTTTTGATAATAATCATGGCGGTCGCGCCAGGCACTGATGGCAGATGATCGCCGGTCGGGTAATCTTGCAGTGCGGCGCCCAGGCGCGCGGCGCCATAACGGTATTTCTCGCCGTGGCGCGTGCCAATGTCATTGGTAATAAACTCATCGCTGCTGACATCATAACCAATGATCACGATCATGTGGTGTTCCGGGCCGGGTGGGGTGTAGAAAGGATTTTTGAGAATTTGGCCGTTGATTGGGACGATTATTAAATTGCCTCTCGAAATTTCAGTTTTGATATCTTGGCTGCCAATTTCCGAACGCACCTCAACATTTTGGTAGCCGTAATAATCTTTCAAAAGCCCCGCTGTGTCGGCAGCCGAGCGGTCAACGGCGGAACCATAGGTTTTATCTTCAAATTGCGTTATGACAGCAATATCAATTTTTGCCTGCTCTTTTGTTTCCAATATGCCCCGCACCCAGCTCATCGCCATAATGACCGCTGCTTCCTCGCAGCCATTTTGATATACCGGATCGCTCCATTCCCCAAGCGGCGCCTGGGCAAAAAAAGAAACATCCAACAGAATGCTTTGGGGCGGCGGCGAGGGTATGGGTGTGGGCGTGGGTTTAAGGGTTGGCGTGGCTGACTTGGTTGGAGCCGGTGTCGCGGTAAGCGCCGGACTTACCGAAGGAGAAAAAGAAGGAGACGGCGACTGGCTTTTAAACGAATTATCGCTCTGGGTCGGGGAGCGCTTGAATTTTTGGTTAAACCAAAAAACCCCTGCAGCGAGAATTAACAGGGTTAAAAAAGTTATTATTAATTTTTTAAAATTAAAGTTCATTAATCATTTGTTTAGCGTCCAGACAGTATAGGTCAAAAACGTGGCAAAGCCGACCCAGGCGGCGTAGGGAATCAAAAGCGATGCGGCCAGGGCCGATCCCGGCCAGATTAAAATGACCAGCGCCAAAACCGAAAGCCCCAGCACCGCCGACTCAAAAGTCGCTGCACCCAACCAATGCTGACTGAAAAATAGCCAACTCCAGAAAACATTTAAAATCGCGTTTAATATAAAAATTGCGACAATCAATTGCCAGCGACCATCATGCAGAAATTTATTCCAGAAAATCAGCGCGCAAATTGCGGCCAAAATAAAAAGGATGGTCCAGACCGCGCCAATGACCGAGCCGGCTGGCGTCCAGGAAGGCAATTTGATGGTTTTGTACCATTTCATGCCGCTTGAAGTCAGGAGGCTTCCTGAAAATGCGGTCAAGAAAGTAATTAAAGGGATAACGATATAATTTAGTTTCATATTTTAATCTTATGACAAATAAAATATTCTAGCAATTATTTTTAGCAAATTAGTTGAAATTTTCAGATTTTTTGTTTATGATACTTGATTAGCTCTTTATCCTATCTCAGAAAGGAGGCTTGGGGCGAAATGACAACAATCGTTCTTTTTTTGTTTCTGACCCTGTGTTTTTGTCCAGTAGAAGTTCAAGCCCAGCAACCCGGATTCTTTGACAACAATTACGTTTTAAGCTATTACGGAAATCCCAATTCAAAAAAAATGGGGATACTAGGCGATTATCCACCCGAAGAGCTGGCGGAGATCATAAAAGCAAAAGCAGCCGAATACGCTCTGCTTAATCCAGATAAGGGCGTTATCGGCGCCTTTCACATTGTCTACGCGACAGTGCATCCAGAAGGAAAGGTGGGTTATGTTGGTGAGTCAACGATCAAAAAATACATTGAGGTGGCCAAAGAAAATGGGATGCTCGTCTTTCTTGACCATCAGCTGGGCTGTCTTCCCCTTGAAAAAGCAATTTCTGATCTGGCGCGCTTTGCCCAGTTCCAAAATGTTCATTTCGCCCTTGACCCGGAATGGCGCACGGAAATGCCAGGCAAAAAAATTGGCTCGCTCAGCGGCCAAGAAATCAACCGGGCGCAGGAGGTAATGGCGCAGTTTTTGCAAAAAAATCAAATCAATGAAAAAAAGATTTTGGTTTTGCATCAGTTCCGCTACGACATGCTGACCGAACGCCACCTAATTAGAACCGACTTTCCGGGCCTGCAGCTGGTCCACACTATGGATGGTTTTGGCCCGCCGTTTAAAAAATTAGATACCTACAAATTCAATGCCCGGGCAAAAAACCTGCCGCTCAAGGGTTTCAAGCTCTTTTTCAATGACCGGGGTTCTTGGTCTTTTGACCAGCCTTTGATGAACCCAGCAGAGGTGCTGGCTTTGAAACCTCAGCCGGTGTTGATCATTTATCAATAGACTTTAGTATTTAAAATTAAAAAGGCCCGTCCTGCGACGGGCTTTTGTTTTTGAAATTCAGCTCATTTTATTTATGAATTTTTTCGCGAGCGGTATTTTTTCGCCCAGACTCGCTCGATATAAACCTTCCGCCACCAGAAGCGCCCGAGATAAAATCCGCCAAGGCCGCCTGCCAAAATCAGACCAATTTGCAGGATTGGCGGCAGAGCACAGCCGCCATACCAGGTTACATTCGCTCCCAGCCTTTGCGCTGAGTTTAAATAAAGCGTCTCAATGGTCGCGTGCGCAAATAAACTCAAAAGGATACCGAGAATTGTGGCGGCGATCAGATAGACAACGTGTTTTGGCCGACTAGAATTTAATTTGGCGTTAAAAAACATATTAGTCAAATAGCGATTTAGGCGTCAATGCCGACCAGTTATATCCTTTGGCCGGTTTACGCTTGGGCATCTCTGGTTTTGATGAAGGATAAGGCGGCTGGGTTCTGGTCAAAAGGGTATTGATCTGAGGAATTGGCAGAAGGGGCCGCGGGGAATCGTTGGCACCCCGGCTGAACGCAACACACAAACCGTTCAAATCCCTGATCATTCCCCGCTCGAGCCACCCGCGGTGCTTGCCATGAACATTGTAAATTTTGTTTTCGGAAATATAGCCTAAATTTCTCCCTTGGTGATCAACCAGACGATCATTTTCCAGCAGCCGAATCGTCGGGGCGCCGTGCTTGTCATAAAACCAAAAGTTTTCCATATTAAAAAAATATCAAAGATTATTTTTATTCTACCATTCACACCCCAGAGTGTACAAATAACATTCCAATATTCTCAAGAATATGAGAATACCATTTTCTGCTTTAAGTATATTTGATTTTTTCTAATAAAAGAGCCCCACCGAAGAACCGATGGGGCTTGATTGAGAAAGGTTGTCGTTTTATTTTCTGCTAATGCTGGGGACTGAATCTGCCAAAGCCAGCGCTGTACGGGCTAAGATAGGCCACGCCATGATCACCTGAGCCGGTGTCATTGTAAACTTCCTGAATTGTAGCAAATTCACCCCAGGTGTCAGGTCCGATTTCAGTACCATCCGCAGCATACCATACGCCCCCGACTTTTGTAGCGCCTGCCGGAACTGCCACAATTTTGACAAAATATGTCCATCTTTGTTTCTTACCTTTGCCATCCAAATATACGCCCTTCTGGTGATTTGTCAGCCAGGCGCCCGAACCGATATAGGAAGTATATCCAAAGTGCCGGTCAAGAAGCCCATCGCCATCGCAATCCTTGTTGCTTAGCCAGGCGTCATTCCATTTCATTTCAAGGTCAACGTCTTTATATGGTTGACACCACGCTGCATCGCGATAAGAATCGCAGTACATGCCATTGAAGATACGGGCCTGATAATTATAGCCCCATTGGTCATAGCCGGTCGTGATGAGCACATTAGCTGAGTTAACAAGCGTGCCATCCTGGATCGTTGTGCATGGAGTAGATTGAGTAGTTTGAGCCAAGGCCGCGTTGGCGAACAGGAACATAAAAGATACTGATACCAGAAACATCCCCTTTTTCATTTCTTCCTCCTTTTAAGTTTTGTTCTGTTGTTAATATACTGATTTTTAAAAAGAACTGCAGCGTTTCTGCCAGCTAAACCATATCCACATCACCTCCTTTTTGTAATTTACATTATATACTAGCCCTCTCGCGTTTTCAAGAATGATTTTTTGAATTTTTGTTAGCCAAGGCTTTGACTATTTCTATCAGCAAGGTGAGGCCAAAACCCAGGCCGAAAATGGCCAGCCAATGCCAGGCTAAAAGCGGCTTGGTTCCCAAAATCCAATTGAGGCTCGGCAGATAAATGGCGGCGAAAATGAGGGCAAAGCCGTAAATTACGCCCAGTATCAACAATTTGTTGTCAAAAAATCTTTTTGTTTTAAAAAGTGAGCTTTTTAGATTTTTGAAAGAGAAAACATAAATCAGGTCCACCGTGGCAATCGAAGCAAAAGCGATGGTTCGGGCCAGTTCTAAATTGCCGGTTTTGTTTCTGAAATACCAAAAAAATGCCAGAGCAGCCAGACCGGCTGTAATGCTGATGCTAAAAATCAAAAATTTCATGTAGCCCGATAAAATCTCGTCTTTTTTTATATCCCTTGGTTTCTCCTGCATCAGCCCTTTTTCTTTGCGTTCAAAACCGAGCATAATATCGGGCGGACCGTCGCAAATTAAATGAATCCACAAAATCTGAACAATGATGAGGGGTGCAGGCAGGCCGACCATTATCGCCCCGAAAATCAAAACGATCTCAACAAATGAATTGGAAAGGACATAGCCGACCACTTTTTTGATATTGGCATAGATCAGCCGGCCTTCCTCCACGGCCGCTTCAATCGTTTTGAAATTATTGTCAAGCAAGATAAGGTCGCTCGCTTCTTTAGCCACTTCCGAACCGCTGCCCAGCGCCACTCCGATATCGGCCGCTTTCAGGGCCGGGGCGTCATTGACTCCATCACCCGTCATGGCCACTGTCTCACCTTTGGCTTGAAGCGCTCTGACAATTTTTAGTTTCTGATGTGGCAAAATTCGGACAAATAATTGGATTTTATCAATTTTTTGAGCCAGCTCTTCCTGGCTTATTTTTTCCAGCTGGCCGCCCTCCATAATATTTTCGGGCAAGATTTCAAACCCAAGACGTTTGGCCACGTTTTGGGCGGTTTTGCGATAGTCACCCGTAACAATTTTTATTTTTATGCCCGCCTCCTGCGCCTTCAATATCGCGCCTTTAGCCGATTCTCTAATTGGATCTTCAATCCCGACCAGTCCCACCCAGGAATAATCTCTTTTTTCTTTTAAATTTTCTTTGTCTTTGAAAGCCGCCGCCACCACTCGCAACCCCTGATCAGCCCAGCTGTCAATTTTGGCCATAATTTCGTTTTTCCGCTCCTCCGCCATATTGCAAAAAGACAAAATGATTTCTGGCGCTCCCAAAATCAGGGCCAGCTGGCGGCCGTCAACCTGATTGATGGTCATACAATATTTCTTTTCGCTGTCAAAGGGTTCCTCATAAAGCCGCGGGTAAAGTTCGGGGATTTTTTTGTGATTAAATTCCCCTTTTTCCTTAAAATAATTCCAGAGGGCAATTTCCAGACTCGTTCTTTGATTGTTAACCAAGGCCAGAGCCAGATGGGCTTTTTTGCCGTCCGTAAAATCGGTAGAGACCACTTTCATCACTCCTTCCGTCAGGGTGCCGGTCTTATCAACGCAGATGACCGAAGTTGAACCCAGCGTCTCAATTGATAATAATTTTTTAACCAAGCCTTGGCGCCGCAAAATCCTTCTCATACCCAGCGTCAAAATGACGGTAATGGCAATCGGCAGACCTTCGGGGATCGCCGCCACCGCCAAAATAATAGAAAGCCTTAACATCTGCCAATAATTTTCGTTTTTTAGCACGCCGACCAAAAAAATAACAACGCAAACTCCCAGAATCATAAACATCAGGGTTCTGGCGAATTTTTCCAAACTAAGCTGGATCGGCGTTTTTTTGTCCTTGATCTTGGCCACGCTTTGGCTGATCTGGCCCATCTGCGTCTGGCTGCCGATTTTTTCCACTGACATAACGGCCGAGCCCCAGATGACTGTCGTGCCCATAAAAAGATTGATATTTTCTTCCGGATTTTTGGTGACGGCTTCTTCTTCCCCGGTCAAAATCGCTTCATTGACCAGCAAAGCCGTTCCTTCAATCATTTTGCCGTCGGCCGGTACGCGATCCCCGCCGCCCAAAACTACGAGATCCCCGGGGACAAGCTGGCTCGCCTCGATCTCTCTTCTTTCCCCGCCCCGGATGACGAACGTCTTTGGCTTTAAAATTTTTGTCAAAGCGAGCAAAGTTTTTTGGCTGCGGTATTCCTGAAAAAAACCCATGAGGACATTCAGCGCGACAACCGCCCCGATGAGCTTGGCGTCGGTTGCCTGGCCAAAAAACCAGGAGACCAAGCCGACCAAAACCAAAATATAAATCAGCGGACTTTTAAATTGAGAAAATAAAATAGAAAGCCAAGAAAGGCTTTCTTTGGTGGGCAGATAATTGGTCCCGAATTTTTTTTGCAAAGCAAAAACTTCGCTTTCTTTTAATCCGTTAAGAATCATTTTTGTTTTATTTTATTTTAACATAAACCGGGCCGCCGCCGCCAGCGAATTAAAATTTCTTTTTTCCCAATATAGCCAAACCAGTCCAAATAATACAAACATCAAAGCGACCCCTTGGCAAACAAGCCGATTATCAATATCCCCAAAAAGTTCAGCGCAAATGATAAAGGCATAAATATCGCTGTTTTCATTTTTGACAACCCCATCATGGCCAAGCCCAGCTCATCTGGCAACGGAGAAACAATAATCAGGGCACCGATAAACGGCACCAGCCACCTAAAAAGCCTGAGCCGAAAGATGGAAACAAATCGTTCCTGCCTGGTCTTTTTAATAAGCCAATTAACGTTCTCAAACATTCTGTCTTTAATAAATCTGAAAATCAAAAGATCGCCGATCATTGCGCCGATCCCTCCCAAAAGTGCCACTTCCCAGATAGAATTTACAGCGGCAATTTCAAAGAGCGCGACGCCAGCCGGAGCCACGGTAAATATTGAGACAAAAAACATGCCCGCTATCAAACTGCCAAAAAGTCCCCATCCTTGTGTGCTGGCCAATACGCCAGCCAATATTCCGGTTTTGGCCAGGATGATGGCAATAAAAATGCTCAAAGCAATTATTCTAAAATCCCGCATTATATTATTGTTTTTCTCCTTTTGCATATCTTACATCTTTAATTAAAAAGAGGGTGGAATTGTACAATTCCTATATTTCTCCGCCCGAGAGAGTAAAGATCGCTAAAGTCAGGCTGGTTAAAATTACGGCGAAATAGTAAAGCCAGGGCTGCCTGGTTCGGTAAAAATAATATAAAACTCCTATAACCAATAAAGCGCCGAGCAAAAAAGCAGGCAGAGACGAGGAAAATAAAAACATTCCCAACGTGACCAACCCCACGGCCACAGGGACTGGCAGATAAACTGCTTTTAAAAACACGTTAAGTTTTGAGCGAAAAACAAACCAGGAAAGTAGGCCAATGACAACCAAAAATAAACCGTGCATCAGGGGCGCAAACCAGCTAATCGTCATCATTAAATCAACCGGAGTGAAAAGTCTAAAAATTAGCCGCACCAGGCTTTGGAAAAGAAAGTCAAAAAGAAAGGTAAGATTCAAAAGCACAAAACCAAAGCCGGCCACGCCCAGGGCTGATAAGATTTTTTTGACAAACGGATTTTTAAACATAGATTTTTAAAAGTTCTTAAAATTCTGAATGACATTCTCACATTCTCGAGAATGTGAGAATGTCATAAATTATTCCGTGTCTTTTTCAGTTTACGGAATAACGTCACAGCCTTCTCTCTTTGTATGATTTAATGAATTCGTAAGAGGTAGACCAGAAAGCCCCGGCAAAAAAAGCCACGACGATTTCTTCCAGCGGCACGCCCAAAACTAAAATCCCCCAAAGATTTTTTAAATTATAGAAATCTTGAACCACGCCCGTGAAAATCTGAATGTCTAAAAATAGAGCGAAAAAATAAAGCAAACTAAAAATAAAAGCGCCGGCGACCACCTGCCGCCAAAGGTCCGGCCTAAAATAGACCATCGCCAAAGCACCGGCCGCTCCCCCTGCCATTAAAGCATAGATTGCGCTGTCAGGAAAAATATATAACAGCAGGGAAAAAACTGCCAGACTCACTAAAAAAGGCAGAGGGAACCGCTGTTTTCTGGCCACCATCTTGACAGTTTTTCTCCGACAAAGAAATTCATATACCACTGCCGCAATCCCGGATACCATAAAGAAAAAAATAAAACTTTCCAGACCAAATCCGTATTTTTTAACCAGCCCGAAAAGAGAATCCGGATGCCAGTAGCGCGGCACCAAAAAATAATCAGTGAAGCCCAAAGGCAGGCCCCAAAAACTCGCCCAGAGCATCTCGCGGCGCAAATCCTTGCGTGCCAGATATATCAAAAACCAAAATACAGCCAAGATGGCGCAAGCAGTGATATAAGCATATTGATACGGTAAATTTAGATTAAGAAACATTATGTTTTAAGATATTCTAAACCCTTACATTCTCAAGTTTGTAGGTATGTTATGTGAAAAGTATTTAGGATCCGCCTGCCTCCCCCGCCAGATTGGGTTAATTTATAATACCGTACTGGCCCGAAACCGGATCGTTAAAAAGAAAAAAGTGCGGCGGGTAAAAGGTAAATAGAACAAAGGCCAAAAATAATATTGTCAATGACAAAAAACAAACGGCGTTGAATTTTTGGGAAAACTCCGGCCGCGTCATAATTTTATAACTAACAATTTGGCCGATAATTACCGACAAGACAAAAACCGAAATATCAAACACCAAAAGATTATGACCTAAAATCGCTTTATATGAATAGAAAAACAAAACTATCAAAATCGGCATCAAATATGTTCCGACTGCCTTGGCCAAAAGAAAATTTGCCGCCGCACCTTTAAAAATCCTGCTTTCCAAAACCAGCCACAAAATAGCCGGCACCACCGCCAGCTTCAGATGCTCCCAGGTGCTCTCATTGACCGCCGAAAAAGCACCCGCCAGCCAAAACCGATTTAACCAGTTAAAAGTAAAATGCAGCAAGCTGCCAAAAACAGAAATGAAAACCATCCCCAATATTTCATATTTTAAAATTTTTGAGTTCATTTTTTTATTTAGACAGCTTTTATCTCATTTTTTTGCATTGTTTTCATTATAAAACAAAAGCCACTCAAGCAAAAGCTTAGTGGCTTCATAAAGTCGCGTCTGTTACCCTCCGCAATACATGCATTCAGGGCCGCCGGTCGGCTCGCATAGCGACGCGTTGTCAATGCATTTTAATGACAAGGAACGCTCCGCTTGTCTCAGGGCCTTCTTGTGCGCGCGGCTCAAGATTCTCGCCGCCGCTTTGAGGCACCCCTCCACGTCCTCGGGAAAGCCCCGGAACTGTAGGATGCAATGCAACTCGAGCTCCTGCCCTTTTGTAAAAACATGGGCCGAACGGATTAAGGTCGAGGGAGCATTTTCGTCATAGAAATTTCGATATTCTACGTTTTTTGAAAGCCGCTCTAACACGTCTCGATTAAATCCTTTTTGGAGATAAAGAACCATATCCAGGTCCGTGTTATTCCAGGAGTGGTGATAAATTCCGATGACAACAGAGTCCGAACCAATACCGTGGCGCTCGCAACGCTTCGCCACCAACTTCAACTGCCCTAAGCCTCTGACACGCATTTTTTCCTCCTTTTTGGAAACGGTGTATTCGTATGTTTAAAGAGCACGGCTGCTCTGTCGAATCACTCCGCAAGTAATCTACTCGATAGTTTCAGCTATATTATATCACATTCCTGCTATCTTCAAGTTTGTCGGGATACGTTAGCTTAATGCGCTGTTTTTTAACTCTTTTTTAACCGCTCGCCATTGTGGAAAAGTTTCTGCCACCAAGCTCCAAAAGCATCTGGAATGGTTAAATTCTTTGAGATGGCAAAGTTCATGGACAATAATGTAGTCTCTCTGCTTTTCGGAAAGGAATAATATCTTGTAATTGAAATTCAGATTGCCGCTTCTGGAACAGCTACCCCAGCGGGTTTTTTGATTCTTGATATTTATCTTATTAATTTTATATCCGTAAAATTCATTAAAATGAGAAACTTTTTCTTCCGCCAGCAAATGAGCCATGTCTTTATGCTTTAAATAATCTCTGCGGCCATGAGGCACGAGGCGTTGCCCTTTAAATTGCTTAAAAAAATTAATTTTTGCCAACAGCCATTCTGTTTTCTTCGCAATGAATCTTTCCACAATCGATTCTTTAAAATTATGCGGCATGGTTACAACAACAGACCCGTCGCAATACACTGCCAGCCGCATCCTGCGCGCCCTCCTGCTTTTTCGAAGAGTATAAGATACTTTTTTATTTTGCAATGTAATCTGTTTTTTCATATCAGAATTTTTTATCTCCGCCGCCGAATTTGGTATAAAATCCCGTCCCCTACCGCGTTTTTATTTTCAAATTTGTTATTCCAATGTTCTTGAGAACATGAGAATACCAATCAATGCGGTATCAACGAGGGAGAGATCACCACACGCATCCCACCAGGCACTTTAGGCCTGCCATGACATTGCTGTCAAAGCCTTGTCCGTGTCTCTCCCTCGCCAATGCTGCCAACTGCTTTTTATTGATATTCCAATGTTCTTGAGAATTTGAGAATACCAATTTTTGTATTTACTCACTTGCCCCGTTAGATAAGCTCGCATCTAACGGGGTGAATACGAATTAGACAATACAGAATTTTTTATCTCCGCCGCCGAATTTAGTATAAAATCCATTTTCATATTTTCATTTTATCACAAAACGCGTTTTTATCGAACATTAAAAGTTGAATTAACTTATATAAAAGAGCTCATAACATCGAGGTGTTATGAGCTCAAGAAAAATGCTTGGAACTAAGAACTAAGAAAAACTTTTGGCGCCGAGGTCGTCATGTTGCTCGATGCCGACGCGTTCGTTAATGGCGGACGCCGCGACAACTCCCGCTAAAAGCGCACCGGACGAATCGGACGAACCATCTGAAGAAACTTGCGTCTTTTCTGGAAACTCGCCACTCGCTCCAGCGCCGCCTGATAACCCACCGCCGGGCTCAAACTGCTCAAACTGCTGAATTTCGCGAGAGACCTCGCTATGCGGCATCAAAAGCTGATACCAGAGCCACATCTCCAGCAAGCTCGGTCCGGAATCTGACGAAATTTGCGGACGAGTTGGATAAGGCGGCGCAACTAATTTTTGCCGTTGGTCTGGCTGCTTCTTGCCGAATCCGGAGCGAAAACGATACGCTTGAGACTTCAGGGCCTCCTCGATTCTGTCTCTGGTTTCCGGATTCAACTTCTTTTGATCAACAGCCTGAAGTTTTTCGAGGGCTTTGATGCGCTCAGAAATTTCATCAAGGCGTTCGGTGTTACTCTTAATGAGATTTGTTTGCAGATCATGGATAGCCCGGTCGAGCTCTTCCACCTTAGCCCGGGTTTCGGGTTTTTCCTCTGAATTGTCAAGATACGAACCGAGATGGATCCGAAGTAAATCGAGAGGAACTCTTGGATCAATCTTGTCAGCGGAGGCGCCGCCGAAAAAACTTACGAGCTTACTAAAGAAACCTGACTTGGTTGGAATCGAGAAATTCGGAACTTCCCGGCGCAGCGCCTTGATAGTTTCTGCTTGAAGATCGGGAAGAAGCTCATTAACACAGTGACGGGCCATTTTCTGGCGAGTCTCGCGCAAAGAGCGAAGCTGCTCGCCAAACGATTCTTGCTTTTTAAGAATTGAGTTCCTTTCTGACTGCATGGCCTGAAGCAAGGTTTGTAATTCTTGTCTCATAAATCCCTCCTTTTTTTGGATTTGATTATTTTTTATCTTCTTGCCGAGATGCAAAATATTCTGCAAAGTAAGCGACCAGTTTGGGCTTATCCTGTAAAACATGGAGTTGCCATTCAAGCGGATGTCCGGGCATAGCCAGAAGGTCAATATCCGGATTGTAACCATATTCTGTGATCTTCCACATGCGGTGAAAATAATCGCGGCGGTCATAGTTGCCGTGCCACATGTGTCGAATTTTTCCGGAAACAACTCCGAGTCTTCCTTGGGCGTGAGACGAAAATACATCGCCCCACCGTTTAAGATGTTGAATTTGCCTGGAATCTTTCTTAAGAGCATTTTGTATACAAAACCCATAATGGCCATAAATGGCGTGGGCCATAAAATGGTCGGCGCTTCCGGTCACGGCGTGCTCATAAAGCCCAACGGAATCGAAAATCTCCCGGCGCATGGCCCAGGCATAACCAGTGTGTCCATGCATATCGTACCGGCCGCAATCAAGGGTAGAGATGTCCTGCGCTGTAACAGCCGCAAAAGAGGAAATGAGATCGTTCGTTTCGGGCAGCCCATTACCCTTAGTAAGCCAAAGGCAGGTTTCCCAAAGCTGAACGACTGGGCAGGAACCAGACATGAGATCGCAGGCTTCCTGAACCCAGTTTTGATTCTCGAAAATAATGTCGCAGTCTATCCACGCGACATATTTACATTTCGCCGGCAGATACGAAGCGCCGATATTAATGAGGCGTTCTTTCTGCCACAGGAGCGAATTGCTCCGAACCTTGATCACCTCCGGTGACGGAGGAAGTTCAAAAGGGTCGGCCCCAAACGCGCATTCTACCGTCAGGACGTTAATGCCAGAAGAGCGCATATTATGCATAAATGTGTCGTAGGTGCTCCGGCGGCTTTTGTAACCGCAGGGGTTGTAATAAACAACAACCACCCACAAAGACTCTTTTGACGCAAACTGTCTATGGTTCATGAGATCCTCCTCTCGAAATAGATTTTAAAAGGACAATAAAAAAGAATAGCATATTCCATCTATTCTGTCAATCTCGCTCTAAACCAGAATGAAATCCAAGCTTTTTGAATTTGTTATTCCAATGTTCTTGAGAATTTAAGAATACCAGCATAAATGACATCCTTACATTCTCAAGTTTGTAAGGATGTCATTGGGTAGCCGCCGAATTTGGCATATAATCCCGTCCCCTGACGCGTTTTTCTTCATGCGATATTTTTTGTAAATCTGCACCTCGGGTAATTTGAGCAACCATAAAATTTCCCAAACTTTCCTTCTTTTTCTACTAAATTTCCGCCACAATCAGGACATTTTTGTTCCTCAAATTTTGGTGCCGTAGCCTCAATATCTTTTTTCGCAAGCCTTATATATTTAATCAAACCGTAACCATCGACTAGTTCAATTGGTTTATCCTGCGCAAAATTTTCTGCTTCCAAGGTAAATTTATTTGTCGTAATAAAATAACCTTTTCCAGTTGCTAGATGATCGGCAATGGCTCCATAAAAATCTCTGACTGCACCAACCGAAACTTGCGATGTGATAAATTTTTTACATTGGATATAATGTTTTATTCCATCTTTTTCAGCAACAACATCGACTCCCTCATCGTAGGATCCTCCGGTAACTTGTGTTTTGTATCCAAGCCGCCTAAAAAGATCGGCAATATAATCTTCAAACTCAGCCGGTTTCATACCTCGAAGCCAACGTAATAGATCGCGGTCAGACCGCCAGCCTTCTCCTTTTTTGAATCTCCGACGAATATGCCAATTATCAATTTCTAAATCAAGCCAATCAAAAAATACCCTAACTGCAGCGAGAGCCAACAGAATTACCCAAAGCGGCCAAAACTTCCACAAAAGAAGCCATATATTTTTTAATATTTCCCACAAATCGATTTTAAACATAATTTATTTTTGAATTCTTGCCCCGTAGCGAATTTATTCTGCTACTGGGGTTCTTTAAATCTTGCCGAATGACTGCCGGGATCAACCTCCTACAGATTCCAAGCTTATTTCAACACCAAAATCCCACATAATCATATAATTTATTATTCTGATCTGCGCCGAAATATTTGCAATATTTCTGATGTATTTCTTTGGTGATAAAAATATTATTCTTATTAATGATCTTCTTTTTCCACGCGACTACTTTTATAAAATAATATATAAGGTCGTGAATTGAAGATGGTGGCCACCAATATAGGATATGTAACCAATTAATATGTGTATTGTTTTGGGAAAAATGACAAGATAAATTTCCGTGTAAATTCAAAAAAACATCTCTCATTGATTCGTCAAATTTTAAATAAAAATCATTGATATATTTTTTATTAACTTTGTCCCAAAATTTAACTCTAAAATAGAACCCGCCCTTCTTCCAGTCATGATTTAAAATGTCAGCCCTAATTCCGTCTTCTGTTTTATCAAATTCCTTTTTATCAATATAATATGTAATTTTTCTGCCGTTCATAATTACTCTCTTCTCATTTGCGTCCAATTTATCAAGTATTATTTTTTTAAAAGTTAACTCTTGCGATATCGCTTCAATCAAGGTGTAAAAATTAGCAACCATATCATGATCTGCCGTCACCAAAGTTACGTTTTTTTGTTCTAACAAACAATAAATTAGCGCTAAAGATAAATTTTTGTAATCGTTAAAGAATTTTTCAGGATTTGTTTTAATTGCCTGCTTCTTTTTCTTAAATGATATAAAAAATGATTTATCAATAGTTTTTTCAAAATCTGTCTTAGTTTCTCCAAAAGTATTTATTGTATTATTCTTTGATTTTACTACTTTGTCCATTATCCTCATCAAAGATTTTTTTTCATAATCATCAGCTAAATGTCCCCTCGCACGTTGCGCGATAAATTTTTCAAAAAAGAATGAGAGGCTATTAATGGTGGCTGGATTGTACATTTTGCTAATAAAATAATAATATAGGGGGCAAATTTCTGGATGGCGACATCGTAAATCCTCGAAATTTATTATACACAACCTTTTGTCTAATATTCTTATAAATTTTTTATTGGTGATCTGCTCACGCGCCTCATTATAAACTTCCTCTAAAACAAAATATGATTTATTCCAAGTAAATAATTTTTTTAATCTATTATCTATATCATATATCGGGCGCGCAATAATATTGGCGTCAAAAAAATATACATGTTTATATTTTATAAACGCGAGGGTTTTATAAAATATTCTAGGGAAAAAGTTTTTAATATTCGTTCTGTCATTTATCCTAGATATTTGTTGAACCTTTTTTTCAAATTTTCCGACTGAAAATTTTATCACTTTTTGGTTGCCTCTTCCTCAGCAATTTTAATCTCCTCCGGCGAGAGGCCATAGAGTTTATAAACTTTTTCGTCAATTAATTTATTGTTTTTTTGATATCTTCTTAGTCTTATCTTTTACTTTTAATATCTCGAATTCTGCGTCTCCGAATGTGCTGTTTTGTAAAATACCTATTTTATTTTTTATAATAGGCAAATAATTAGGATTGATTTCTACTCCGATTGAATTTCTGTTAAGATTTTTTGCTGCTAAAATGGTGGTGCCACTTCCTGAAAATGGATCTAAAACAGTATCACCAACGAATGTAAACATTTTTATTAATCTTTTAGGTAGCTCTTCTGGAAACATAGCAATATGAGAATCCTGTTTCGCACCAGCAAACTTCCAATGACCCTGAAAATATTCCGCCCACTCTTTTTCTGTCAATTTAGAAATCTCTTTTATCCCTTTTTCAAACTTTGGCGCTACACCAAGTTTTTTGAAAATAAGAATAAATTCATAGTCTATTGATACTATACCATTGCGAGGAAAAGGATAAGATCCCATCACAGAAGCCCCCCCTGTTGTGTTACAGGTTGTTCTTTTTTGCCATATTATTGCTCCCATATAATCCATCCCTAAATCTTTGCAACAATATCGAATTATATCTTCTCGTATAGGTATAATCCTATATCGCCCATAATGGATTGCCCGCAAAAATTGGTCTCCGATGTTTATACATAATCTGCAACCTTTATGTAAAACCCTATAACATTCTTTCCAGACATTATTTAGTTTTTTTATATAAGTCTCATAATTATCGTTGTAACCAATCTGTTCTCGAATTCCATAGTCTTTTATCTGCCAATAAGGGGGTGAGGTAACAATAAGATGAGCAGATTCATCAACAATAAAATTCATATTTTGGGCATCCCCTATAATAATTTTATGATAAGTTTTCATGTGGTTTTTAATCTTGAAATTTCTTTTCTAATATCTTCAATGATTTCTTTGTTGTGAATTATCTTCTTGTCATCTTCCTTAATTGAGAATATTGTAAAAACCTTTCCACCAAATTTTTCTGAAAATTTTTTCTGGGTTTTCCTTTGTATTTCCATTTCTTTTAATATCTCTGTTATATATGGGAACCCAACCGGCTTTATTTGCAATCCAATATATTTATCATTTATTTTAATGTAAAAATCTACATTGAATAGTCTATCCCACTCATCAGACGCTGGCTCTATTTTAATTCCGAGGATATCTTGTAATTGTCCGTAAATAGTCTCTTTCTCTGTAGTGTAACCATCGAATGTCCTATTAATAACAAGATTAATGACGTAGTTAATACAATCTTGTTCCTCGAGCTCCTCAATTTCCGCTCGACAAACTTCTGAAATTTTAATGTATAGTTTCTTCCCAATTTCAACTAAATGATTCTTGGGATAAACATTTTTGTAATAATATTGTTCCCAATCTTTCAACGTTTTGGGCGAACATTTTCTTATCGCCTCTGACACAGCTCCGACCATCTTTTTCTTCTGCAATCCCCATCGATTTATGGCTTGATTTAAAATCCATTCTTTTGGCATATTTTTGTTTATTAAGCGTCTATTTCTTCATTCTATCCCTCTTTTCTCTCAAAATCAAATAAAAAAGGGCAAAGATTTTTTGTCTCTGCCCCGCCAAGAACGGCTGATTGAGCCCCCAATCATGGGAAAGGAATTTCTCTATACAAGGTTGATGCTTTCTTAATGATTTTGCCCTCTTTTTTTAATCTATCAATTTCCTCCTGCCAAAACACATGTGCCTTTTTCCCGGCCTTCTCATCAGAACCTGCCGAAAATTCTATCAATACCTCCTTTTTTATCGGCATCAGATCATCCCTCGACAAAAGACATTCCATTTTTAAAAGACAGATAGCCATCTGAAACCTCCTTTCATTTAAAATCTGTCCCAGCCAACCCGATGGCTGCCCGGACCGGTCTGGATTCTCATACGATGCGCTGCCGCCCAGGCTTCTCCACCTCGATGAAGTTCTGGTGAACCGGAGTTTAGATAATCCTCGGCCATTCTTTTGTCGCCATACCGCATCAGCAAATTGTTCAGGGGCCTTTCTGTTCCCCCCACCCCTAATTTGACGATTAAAAAAAGAACTTTGAGCCGGTCGATCTGAATGAGCACGACCCGGATCATTGATGCGCCCAGGGTCTGGCTGTCATATTTTTTTAACATGTCGTAAATTTGCCTGCCTTTGGCTCGGTCAACCCAATTGGCGTTCCCATCCAGACAATTGGCACCGGTGAAAATAAGCTTGTCAACATATTCAATCTTTTTTGCCTCAGCCGGACTGGCCTGCTGAAGATTTGCCAGATTGGCAACTTCCGCGTCGGTTAACTTGTATGATTTGGCAATTTCTCGGCGCGCTTCCCCAACATGACTGCCTTTTGGGTTTGATCCGATGTATTCGCTGTAGGCGGCGAAATTATCAGCCTTTCTGGCTTTCTCCCAGGCCTGCCTATCCGCCGTGGCGCAACCGGCCAAACACAACACGATCACCAACGTCGTCAACAAAAATCCTTTTCTTTTCATTGCTCTTCTCCTTTCTTGGTATGGTATTTCGAAGCTAAATTGTTAAAAAACAATTATTACTAAAATATGGTATTTTCGCAAATATGTCAAGAAAATAAAAAACGGCCCTGCAGCCGTTCTATTCTTTTGTACTGACATTCCAACATTCTCAAGAATGTTGGAATGTTTTAATAAACCGAATAAATTCCTGACCATAGGGAGAAAGAGAATGCGCGACTTCCCTGCCCCGATATTTCTTATTGAGCAAACCGGCCTGAACTAACCGGCGCGTATGCTCGGAAACCGTTCTAAAGTTGCATTCTAGTATCTTGGCAATATCTTCCAGAATTATTCCGTCTTGGCTGTTAACCAATAATAAAATGTCTATCCGTCGGTGATTGGCGACCCCCTTGAAATGCCTTTCTAATTGTTTACTATTTTTAACTTCTCCCATTCAAACATTATACACAATATTCCAACATTCTCAAGAATATTGGAATATTATTTGTTTTAATCTAAAATCTTGGAATTCGTTGCGAATTTATGATTATCCCCCCTTTTATTTTATTCTGTAAACAAAAAACGGCCCAAACCCTTCGATGGACTCAGGGTAAAAAGCCGTTTTTTGTTATTTTTAATTTTTTATGCCTTCCTAAAATGCCGATACAGATAATTGAAGAGCGCGCCGAAAGCCGCCAAAAAGAAGATAAACCAAAAGATCCACCCAACATACGGAATCACGTGAATTATCCTTAAGAGCACCACGCCCGTAACGACGCTCCGCCAGTCTAGGGCAAATTCAGGTTTTTTCAAGATCAGCCGGAAAATCAGGGTACCAAACACCATCGGCGCAAAAATCGAGGTAAAAACACCCATCAGGATATAGAGCAAGATCCCCGCTCCGCCTAGCATTGCCCCGATCACTGTGACAAAAGAAACAATTGCCGCGATCGGCAAAACCACCAAAATTATGAATCCGCGCAGGGTTTCTTTGCCAAAATTGGCTAGGGTGTAGCTGACTGCCTCTTCCAATTTCTTACGGAACAAAAAGTAGACGACCAGAGCCGCGGTTAAAAATATGGCGAGTCCCACGAGCCAGGCAAGCCACCAGATTCCCCAAAGACCTTTTTTGGCTTGTTGCGCTTGAATTTCATTAAAGGTCACTTTGCCATTTATTTTGGCGCCGTCCTCAATGGTTAACTTTTCGGGAGCTTTGTAATCCAGGTTGCCCGAAATTACGGCGCTGCTGCCAATGACTAATTTTTGGCTTGCTTCGACCTTGACATTACCGGCGATCTTTCCGTCGATGCGGACTGAGCCGCCATACGCTGCCAGATCTCCCCCGAGCACGCCGTCAATCAAAAGGCTTCCACCGGCCAAAGTTGTGTTGCCCTTAACATCCAAACCGGAATTCAAGCTGATCTGCCCGCCGGCTGCCAGGAGCTCGCCGCCGATCTTTCCGCCGATTGAAAGATTCCCTCCGGCTATTCTGGCGTCATCGCCGATAATTCCATCAACCATGATGTTCCCGCCGGCTGCGGCCAGGTCCTGGCCGACCGTTCCCGACATTATGATCGTGCCGCCGCCAACGATCACATCCTGTTTGGCCTCGCCCAGAATATTGACGGTGCCCCCGCCCGCATAAAGATTTTTATTTATAACATCGTTTTTGCCAAGAGAGAAGTTCTGGTCTTGCCTAATTGCGGCCCAAGCTCCCAAAGGTATTATCAAAATCGCTAAAATCGCGATAAAAAAGATTTTTTTCATACCAGGTAGTGAAAATTCGACTTGTTATCAATTACCTTAATTAATAACAAATCTTTTTAGTTTACATATGCCAGATAATATATGCTAGCTTTTTTTGTCCCGCTTCGCGGGACGGTCGAATTTCTACTACCTGGCATATAGTTTATTATACATGGTTATAGTCCGACCTTTGCCTTAATTTTATGCTAAAGCATATTTTATCGTTTGGCAATAAATAGGGGCCGCTCTGAAGCTCAGAGCGGCCCGTCGGTTGGAACAATTTGTAAAGACCTTAATTGATCTCCACAGTCTGGCAGATAATTGATTTCATATCGGCTGAGCGCTTGATAGTTAATTTTTTCCGCTTGGCAAAAGCAGGTGGCCCGCTGATGGACACCTCAATTTCTGCCTGATTTTCGTCGGACTGATTCACTTTAAAATCCAGCTTTAGCTCATCGCTATGATAGAGATGGTATTTGTTTTCGTCGACCTCGGAAATCTCTCCTTCCATGTGAGGAACAGGCAGATCCAACGGCACGAGTAACCCGGTGTAACCATTTGGATCTGATACCAGCATTATTTGTTCTTTGGTCGCGGCGCTGGCATAAATGACAATCCAGATCTCCCGCTTACCCATTTTAAATTTAAATATGGGGAGATAACGGGTCGAGTAGCCGCAAAGTCTGGGCGGTGTCGCTTCGTGACTAAAGCAATCAACTCCACAGTAAGGACAGTCTGTACCCCAATTGTCCGACATAGGCGAGCCGCCATACTTCATTGCCCGTTCAATCAGCCCGCACTTGAAACAATACAAAACATACTCGTCGTAATATTCTACACCGCCGACATCCTGATGATAGCATTTTGCCGAACCGCCGCATCTTGAGCATTTCAGTTCCTTCACTTCGCTTCCCATTGTATCTCCTCCTTTCATCCGGTAATTTGGATTAGCCGACCGCAATACAGGCAAGTTCCACTCACCTGGCATCCTCGGCCGCCCATATTACAGCTGAAACTTTCCTGATGAAGAATAAAAGCGCAATCCGGATTTAAACAAATATGGGCATAATTGTCGTAAAAATCCACGGCTCCCAGGTCATCATATACACAAACAATCCGGTTGCCGCATTTGGGACATTTTTCTTCAATGATCTTTGCGTCGCGATAACGGCCAGGCGACATTCCGGGCGCTCTATCAATTGCCTCTTCAATGCTCATTTGGCGCATTTTTCCCTCTTTTCCTGTCCTTTGCACATGCGAATTGCCGCAATAAGGACAAGTTGAACCAGAATCATTTCCATAAAACGGAGAACCAGCTTTTTTTGTTTCGCTGACGGTATAACCGCATTTTTCGCACAGTAAGGTGTACTTATCATAATACTCGGCTCCGTCGGCAGCCTCTACAAAACATCCGGCAGAATCGCTGCCGCATTCTGGACACTTCAGTTCTTTTGTTTTACTTTCCTCGGTTCCCCTTCCAGGAAAACAAATAAGACACAGGTTCACTCCGGCCGGTCTTTCATCTTCATTTTCCACAAACGAAGTCTGCGCTATGCCCATGGCCAACGAAAACCAGTTTTGAGCGGTTATACCGCACACGGCGGCATATTCTTCGCACTCTGAATCTGCCGGAGTAAATGCCAACGACACCTTAGCTATTTTGTGACCTATTATAACCGGCTCTGAGATTGTCGGCTGTCCGGACCAGAAGATATCTCCAACCTTACCGTTCATCTTTTTCATCTCTTTACCCCCTTTCTTTTCATGGCATTAGAAGCTAAATTGTTAAATAACTATTAACAATATAATATGTTCTTGGCAGAGAAAGTGTCAAGAAAATTTAAAAGGGCCGCTCTGTGAAACAGAGCGGCCCAACTTGAGAAACTTTGATTTAATCAACCCAAATCTCTTTTACCATCATAACTATCCAGCCAACAACGGCAAAGACAAAAAGAATTCCTCCTCCAAGCCCTGATTTGGGCCAGATAAACGCGATGGCGCAGCCGATTAAAAGAACCAGGAATAAAACCCGGATATTACTCCAGAATTTTGGTTCTAAGCTTCCATCCTGTCTGGCCACCTTGATCCAGTTTATCACGATGTTAAAGACAATGGCTCCCCCAAAAGCCAGAGCAAAGTACCAAGGAGAAATACCCTCAAGCCAAGATGTGAAATAATAGATCACAACAGCCGCTGCTACCGAACCCACCATAACTATTGCGCCGCCCATATTTCGCCTCCTTTTTTTGATGGTTATTTCTGGCTGTTCTTTTCAATCATTTCTATGATCTCCTTAAGGTTAGTCAAATCGCTCGTTTTTGCAAAATAGAAATCCGCTCCTCTGGCGTTCGCTTCCTCCCAGCATTCAAGCAAACTGGTATTGAAAATTATCGGCAAATTGGGAAAGGCGGCTCGGACCTGTTCCAAAAGGTCAAAGGGTCCAAAGCCCGGGATTTTTATCCCCAAAATAAGCGCTTGGGGATATTCCTTTTTAATGGTCCCCAACAACTTTTCGCCCTGCTTGAGCAAGACCACTTTGTGGCCGAGTTCTTCAAATTCATCGTGATACAGAAGGGCGACATTTTCAATTCTCTCCAATACTATAATTTTCATCTTCCCCTCCTTTTTACAATTGGTTTTTAATGAACTGATATAAATCCGCCTATGAAACTTTTATTTCATTCTACGCCTCTTCCCCCTCAAAATCAATCCTTCGATTTCCCTCGACTCCGCTCAAGACAAGTCGCTCAGGATATATAAAAAAGCCGCGGTTGTGAGCGCGGCTTTTTGGTGAAAATCTGATAAACTCTTTTATCGTCTGGCCCGCGTTCGATCAATCTTGGTTAAAAGCTGTTTTCGCAAACGGACGCTTTGGGGCGTCACTTCCAGATATTCGTCATCCTGCATTATTTCAAGTCCCCGCTCCAGCGTCAATTCAAGCGGCGGGGTTAGTATAATCGCTTCGTCGGAACTTTTGGAACGCATATTGGTCTGCTGTTTGCCTTTGGTCGGATTGACCTCGATGTCATCGCCCTTGGCCACGTTGCCAATCACCATGCCTTCATAAACCGCCACATTGGCGCCGATATAAAGCGCACCCCGCTCCTGCAGGTTATAAAGCGCGTAGCCGAGAGCCTTGCCGGCCACCATTGAGGTCATCGAACCCAGCTCACGTTTTTCAATTTCGCCGACATAGGGTTTAAAGTCGATGAATCGGCTGCATAAAATTCCCTCGCCTCTGGTATCCACCACAAATTCGCCCCGATAGCCAAGCAAGCCGCGCGTGGGAATCTCAAAAATAATCCGGGTGTGCCCGTGTTCGGGCCCGATCTTAATGATGACGCCTTTTCTTTTGGATAATTTTGAGATGACCGTGCCGGCCAGTTTGTCAGGCACATCGATCGTCGCTTCCTCAAACGGTTCAAGTTTTTTACTAACTTGCCCCGAGACTGTCGAAGGGACTTCTTTGATAATGACCTTGGGCTGGGATACCTGCAATTCATAGCCCTCGCGCCGCATGTTTTCCAGCAGTATGGCGATATGCAGTTCACCCCGGCCATAAACTTTGTAATATTCCGAAGAAGAAAAATCGATCTTCAAACCAACGTTGACTTCCAGCTCTTTTTGAAGCCGCTCTTTTATCTGGCGGCTGGTGACGAATTTTCCTTCGCGACCGGCAAAGGGCGAATTGTTGACCAGAAAATTAAGAGAGATGGTCGGCTCGTCAATATTGATTGCCGGCAAAGCGGCCTGATCCGCGTCGGCGCAAATGGTTTCGCCGATATAGATGTCGGGCAGGCCAGCGATCATGACAATGTCGCCCGCACTCGCCTCTTCTGTTTCCTGACGCGCCAGACCCCGGAAAGTAAAGATCTTATTTATTTTTCCCTTACGGGTCTCGCCCGAAATGGTTTTGACAAAAACATTCTGGCCGGCTTTTATCTGCCCCTCATAGATCCGGCCGATGGCCAGCCGCCCCAAAAAATTGTCGTAGGCCAGGTTAAAAGGCTGAACACGCAATGGCAGATCGATCTTTTCCTGACCGGAGGCTAGCGGCACTTCTTTTAAAATAACGTCCAAGAGCGGCTTTAAATCCTGCGATTCGTCTGCCAGATCCATCTTGGCAATACCCTGTTTGGCAATGGCGTAGACGGTCGTAAAATCAAGCTGCTCGTTGGAAGCGCCTAAGTCCATAAATAGTTCCAGCACCATTTCATGCGCCCATTTGGGGCGAGCCGCGGGTTTGTCGATTTTGTTGATAACGACGATGGGTTTTAACCCCAGCTGGAGCGACTTTCTCAGAACGAATTTGGTCTGGGGCATCGGGCCTTCCTGCGCGTCAACAAGCAGGAGCACAGAATCAACCGAGCGCAGCACCCGCTCGACTTCCGAACCAAAATCAGCGTGGCCTGGCGTATCCACGATATTGATCTTGGTGTCTTTATAGATTATTGAAGTATTTTTTGAATATATCGTTATGCCCCGCTCCAACTCAATAGCGTTTGAATCCATGCTGACGCCGGCTTCCGCCATGCCGGTCTGCTGCATGAGGGCGTCGGTCAGGCGAGTTTTGCCGTGGTCAACGTGGGCAATAATGGCGATGTTCCTGATTTCCATACCGGGTAGTAGAAATTCGACAATAAAATTAATTTGCTGCCGGGCAGCAGTCGAATTTTTCAGGTAGTAGAAATTCGACTCCTTTTTCTTTCTGTGCCTTCGGCACAAGTCGAATTTTCACTACCTGATTTTCACTACCCGGCATTAATAAAACAAAAAGCCGCTCGTTTAGCTTTTACTGCCGCAATATAGAGCGACTGTTAGCCCTTATATATTAATATGAATTAAATGTTCTGTCAATCCAAGGTATCTTCACTTTTCCAAATACTCCTTCATTGGGCCCAAATAATAATCCTTCCAGCCTTCGGTGATGTCTTCAATCTCATCTGAAGGCATGCCCGCATGCGTTATTTTTATTTCCGTGACCCCTTTTTTCTCTTTTAATAGAATTGTCAAAATTGAGGGTTTCGGCCACTCCCCGCCAAACCACTCCTGAACCAGTTTTTTTTCAGGTACAACGTTGATGTTTTTACCCCAGATATCGCCGCCCCAAAGCGAAAACTTGGCGTCCTCAGCAGCGCTCATTTTGGCGGGTCCCCCACCCCAGGCCGCAATTTCATTTGGCTCGGTCAGGGCGGCCCAAACCTTTTTTGCCGGCGCTTTGATTTGATAGTTTTGTTTGATGATTTTCATATTTCTCTTTTAATAATTGTTATTTTAACCTATTGTTTGCCGCTGATTCAAAAATTAAATAAAGCATGCCTAAATTATTGACAATAGCTCCAAGCAAAACTTCTTGGTTTTTACTTAAGGCTTTAACCGGCATAACGCAATAAGCTTTTATGTTAAAATTTTCCTGCATTGAGGCCACCGTCCGGCACCCATCGGGATTTTTGCTTTCCAGCAAGTCATTGCTGCTTACTTCGCATTTGAGTAAAACAGCCGGGCCTCTTGCTTTTGTATATTCGGTCAAGGTTTTGCCGCTGGTCATATCAATTATCCGAAAAAGCACCCAGTCGCTATTCACTCCAGCCAGCGCTCTGTCAGCCAATGATTCAAACAAAAACTTAAAATCTTTTTTGCTTTCCGGATATTTGGTGATGATATCGGAAATTGAACGAATCTGGTCAACCTGCAAATTGACAGCTCCGATATAGTTTAACGTCTCGCGCAATTCCTTCTCTCTCTTTTTTAATTTTTTTTTGTATAGAAAATAAATAATGAAACCGACGACAACCAAAACAAAAAGCATGCCTGCCTCAATCATTTCTTTTATTGTTTCGTTCAAAATGGATGTGCCCCGGTTTATTAAAAGAGGTGTTGACACGATCAGTGCAAACAACAAAACCATTAAAGTAATATAAATGTTTCTCAACAAATTTTCGTTTTTCATAAATTAGTTTTATGGTTTTGTTGACGTTGCCTCCAAAAAAGCGTCCAGTTCAAGCGAAGGAATTGTCGCAATCTCTTTCCATTTAAATCCCCGACCGACAAATTCCTCGGGGCTTGAGATCGGCTCTTTGGTTCCCTCCTGTGTTAAATAATAAACCGTCAGCGCCTCAGGTGATTTTACCAAAGAGGAGTTATAGATTTCAACTTTTGTGCCAATGTCAGCCCAGTTGAAAATTTCTTCATCCAGTCCGGCGGGTAGCCGCACGCAGCCGTTGGAATAAGGAGTATCAATGATGCGGCCAGAAAGGGTGGTGGGTAGGCCATGGAGATAATAACTATTATAAAAACGAAGGCTTAGGGGCATGACGAGTCCGCTGAGCCCCGAAATATGTCTTTTATCTTTTAGCGAAATTTTAAAATTTCCGGTTGGCGTGGGCGCAACTTTGGGACGGCCAGCCGCGGCGATTTTTGCCTGTTTGAGCAGTTCGTCGTTTTCAATTAGAGTTAGGGATTTGTTATAAAGATTTATCCGGATGGTTTTGTTTGTTTCGGGCGTGAGCAGCGCCGCAAAGATATTTGAAAAATAACTGGCGAAACTAATCTCTTGCGGCCCAAGATAAAAAAGATAAAATTCAAAAAAGCCTAAAAAGACAATCGAGCCTAAAATCAAAAATAAAATCCGTTTTTTCATATTCTTAGTTTTATTTTATGATTTTTTTTGAATTGAAGCAATCCTTCGACTTCGCTCAGGACAAGTCCTTCCTCTCCGTTCCCCTCAATAAACTCGGGGTAAACTCCAGCAGGAATCCAGGTTTGTCCTCCTGAACCTTTGTTTTAAAATCTGGATTCCCCCGTATCTAGTACGGGGCAAGCTTAGTCGAGCCCGGAATGACAATCGGCTAAGGACAAAAAGCGCCCCGCCTATTGGAGGCGGGGCCAAGTATTAAATTTTTATTTTGGGGCTGGGTCCGGGCTGCTTGATTAGCGCATTAATCAGCTCGGCAAGTTTTTGTTGAGCGCTGTCGATTTTGATCTTTACCTTTTCGGCTATGTCGACAAGTTGATTAATTTTATCCAGAGCTTTTGTAGCATCCGTAACATTGATTTCTTTGGCCTCGTCCAATAAATTTTTGGCTTGAGTGATGAGCGCGTCAGATTCATAAACCGAAAGTTTAATTTTTTCGGCGCTCTGCCAATAGTAATCGTGCCGCCCCACAGCCTGCTGAATAAGATCCAGGGTGAACAGAGTGGTATTGTTTATTGACCGCATCAAATCGCAAAGATGCTGCACTTTCTGAAAAAGCTTTGCGTCCTGATCGTCTTCTATCTGGGCCACTGCGGGAGCCGCTGAGAATAACCAGAACGCAGAAACTAAAAGAAAAAATAGCCTTTTCATCCTAACCCCCTTTTTTTGTTTTTAAAAAACTGATTTGATTTGGGTGATTTTTCGCCCAAAAAAGAATTCTGTTTGCCGCTATTGTATCAATTAATCCCTCAAAAATCAATTATTTTATTTCATTTTGATAAAAAATGGTCCTGCGAAATCTTTCGCAGGACCAAATGCAGGGTGCAACATTACATTATATTGCGAGGAATTGGCGGAATATTGGTTAAACCTACGTCGTCGCCTCCTTGACGATTTTTTCACATTACAGCATTTTAGTCAGCAGACCTCGTCAATAATCTGACCAGGAGCAATCTTTTGCTTCTCCAAATACGCCCGCAGCTTCCCGTAGGTATTAACTTCTCTGGGAATTGGAATTCGAAGATGGCATTCTCGGCAAAGAATGACGCAGTGGGTTAAGGAAACAACTTTAATTTCGACGTTACCGCGGCAAACATCATGAGTGCCAATAATTTCGACAGTGCCAATGGACAATTCCAGTTTCGAATCATCGTTAGATCCAAAAGCTGGATCAGGCAGCAGCATCTCGTCAAATTCCGTCAGAACGATTGGTTGCATCCTTTTTCGCCTCCTTTTTTTAAAAAACTGAAATTGATTTCAGACTGACATTTTTGGATTTTTTTTATCATCCTCCGGGCCGCCCTCCAATATATCGTTAAGTTCTTCGTATAACTCATTCGCTTCCAAATCTTTATTTTTCATCTTGCGGATCGTTACTTCAAGCTCAAAGCTCTGCTCTTTGGCTAATTTGTAATCATGCTTTTTTTGAGCGAGCTCGATCGCGTCTAATGTCTTCTCGCCTTCGGCTATTAACATTTCGGATTCTGCGATCAATTTTTTTATTTTTTTAATTCTTGGAGAAAGGAACAGATCAGCCAGCTTATCGGTACGCACGAAAGCTTCAACTTTTGCCACATGGGCCAATTTCGCCTGATTGATGGCACTGAAGATCTTAAAAAATTGTCTCATGTCTTTAATCTGATCATCAGGAATCCATTCGTAGTTCCAATATACCAGGAATATTGTGACGAATGACAACAACAGCAAAATCTTGATTGCCCTCATTTAACCCTCCTTTAGTATTTTTTTTGAAATCTTAAGAACTATTTTGTTTTTTTGATCCCGATCTTCACTTTCCCTTCATCCAGCTCAAACTCTTTTTCTAAATCGGGCTTGAAACCTTCCAACGCCTCCGGCATTTGAGCCAGAGTTTCTTTTAAAATAAATCTCTGCCAGTTAGCAAAAACTTTTTTCAGTTTTAAATTTGAAGCTTGCCGCCCTGGGCGAGCCTCGCCTCTGGCGGAAGATTTGAAACTGATCGCAATCCGGTCTTTTCTGGTCAAACCCAACTCCTTCCTCATGTCTTGAATTTGCCTGACCAGCTCTCTGGCCGCTCCTTCCTCTTTCAGCTCTTTGGTAATTTTTTTGTCAAGTTTAACTTCGGCTTTGAGCGCGCCGTCAAACACGATCTTTTTCACGTTAACTTCCTCTTTGATCAATTCCAAGAGCTGCCGCTCAGCTTTTAGCTTTTCGCTTTTAACTGTTAGCTGACCCAGGGGTTGACGCACTTTAATTCCGATAGAGGCGCGCTGGGCCAGCGCTTGCGCCACGACTTGGCGAGCATGGGCCATTTTTTCTTCCAGGTTTTTGTTTATTGATTTTTTATCCGACTCGGGATAGTCGCAAAGATGGACCGACTCAATCATCCGGCCTTTTTTTAAACCCAAATAAATTTCTTCGGACAAAAAGGGAATGAAGGGTGCCGACATTTTAGCGCAAGCGAGCAGCACCTGATACAGGGTTTGGCTGGCTTCACTTTTTTCGGTCGCGTTTTGCGGTTTTTGAAATCGACGGCGGGCTCGGCGCACATACCAATTAGAAAACTCCTCAATAAATTCTTCAAATGCTCTGGCGGCGGAAACGACGTCGTAGCTTTCCAAATATTTTATCATCTGTAAATTAAGCGAGTTTTGGCGCGAGACGATCCATCGGTCCAAAAGATTTTTCGATCTGAAGGCGCGCCTGGGTTTTAAATTTTTATCCAGATAGGTTTTGAGAAAAATGTAGGTATTATAATATGTTCCAAAAAAACGGTTATATTTGTCGTTGATGTCTTTGAAATCGAAACGCTTGGGCTCCCCGGCCTGGTTGACGGTATAAAAATACCACCGGGCCACATCGGCCCCGTACTTTTCGATGACATCCATGGGTTTGACCACGTTGCCTTTGGATTTGCTCATTTTCTGGCCTTTGGCGTCCAAAACGTGGCCCAACGAAATTACGTTTTTAAAACTGGGACCTTTGCCAAGTAATGTCGAAATGGCAAGTAAGGTATAAAACCAGCCGCGGGTTTGATCCACTGCTTCGCAAATAAAATCCGCCGGAAAAGCCTGGCCCTCATCAATTTTTTCTTTGTTCTCAAAGGGGTAGTGCCACTGAGCGAGCGGCATGGAGCCGGAATCAAACCAGCAGTCAATGACTTCCGGCACCCGGTGCATCTGGCCGTTGCACTTGGGGCACTCAAAAACTATGGCGTCGATATAGGGGCGGTGAAAATCTTTCAGCCGCTTGCCAAGCTCCTTAGCCGAACCCACCACTTTTATTTCATCGCATTTCTCGCATTCCCAGACCGGTAAAGGCGTGCCCCAGTACCGCTCGCGGGATAAATTCCAGTCTTTCACTTCCTGCAGCCACTCCCCGAAGCGGCCATGTTTAATGTAGTCGGGCACCCAGTTGATCTGCTCGTTATTGGCTAAAAGTTCCTGCTTGAGTGCCGTCATTTTGATAAACCAAGCGGTCTTGGCATAGTAAAGCAGGGGCGTGTCGCATCGCCAGCAAAAAGGATATTCGTGCTCATACATTTCTTCTTTATAAAGCAATCTTCTTTTTTTCAAATCGGCGACAATTTCTTTGTCCGCGTCTTTAACAAATTTTCCACGCCACTGCGCCACCTCTTCCTTAAATTTTCCTTCCTCGTCCACCGTCATCAAAATCGGCAGATCATGGGTTTTGCCTGCCTCCATGTCTTCAATGCCAAAAGCCGGGGCCAGATGGACAATGCCGGTCCCATCCGCCACCGAAACAAAATCAGCGGCGATGACTTTATAGCCGGGCTTGTCGAGCTTCATGGGAAATACCGGCTCGTATTCCCGGCCGATCAAAGTGCCGCCCAAAAATTCGCCTTCAATTTCGTAGGACTCGTTTAAAACCGATAGTCTTTCTTTCGCCAAAAAATATCGCTGCTCGCCCACTTTTACTTTTACATAGGTGATGTTTTCGCCGACCGCCAGGGCAGTATTGCCCGGCAAGGTCCAGGGAGTCGTTGTCCAGACTAAAAAGAAAGATTGGGGCTCGGCCTTGACCGGCAATTTAAAATAGATCGAATTTTCTTTTATGGTTTCGTAGCCCTGCGCCACTTCGTGAGAAGAAAGCGAAGTGCCACACCTTGGACAATAAGGTACGACTTTAAAATCTTTATACAAATAACCTTTCTGCCAAATTTGTTTGATAATCCACCAAGCAGACTCAATGTATTCGTTGGCGCAGGTGATATAGGCGTTTTTGTAATCAAGCCAAAAAGCAATTCTTTCACTGAAAATTTCCCATTCTTTTTTATAAGTAAAAACGCTGCGCCGGCAGGCTTCGATAAATTTTTCTAGGCCAATTTTTTCTATATCTTTTTTGGTTTTAATTTTTAGTTGCTTCTCAGCCGCAATTTCGGGCGGCAAGCCGTGCGTGTCCCAGCCGGCTTTGCGGCCAACTAAAAAACCGCGCATAACTTTATAGCGATTGATTATATCTTTGAAGGCGCGCGCTTCCAGATGATGAATACCCGGCAGACCGTTGGCGAAGGGCGGCCCTTCAAAAAAAACAAAGGGCTTAGCGTTTTTGCGCTGGCTGATCGATTTTTTAAAAATATTCCGGCGCGCCCAGAATTTTAAGATTTTTTCCTCGATTTGGGGTAAATTCATGGCTTGTCTAGCTCACCGTACATTAATGAGCTGATGAATATTAATGGTATCAGCATAGCGCAAATTTGCTAAATTGTCAAAAAAAAGTATAATGATGGTGAGCTTATTTGGCTCAAATAAAGTAAAAATTCGCTATGAAGGAGTCGTATTTATACCAGAAATTAGTCCCCGAAAGAAAGCCTACGGCTTCTTACGGGGCAAGCCAAAATCGAGTTCGCTGCCTGACCTGCGCACACAACTGTTTAATTAGCCCCGACCAGCGCGGAATTTGCGGCGTTCGCGCCGATGTCGGGGGTAAACTTTTTGTTTTAAATTATGGCCGCGCCCTGGCCGCTCACATTGACCCAATTGAAAAAAAGCCGCTGTTTCATTTTTTACCCGGCAGCCAGACCTATTCTTTTGCCGCGGCGGGTTGCAATCTGCGCTGCGCCAATTGCCAAAACTGGGAAATTTCTCAGGCGCCAAAAGAGCCTAAAATTACCAGCCGCCAAGTCCAAGCAATGGGTTTTGAACTGACGCCAGAAAAAATCGTTGAGGAAGCAATCGCTTCCCACTGCCCGAGCATTTCTTACACCTACACCGAGCCGACAATTTTTTTGGAATATGCGCTGGATACAATGAAGCTGGCGCGACAGAAAGATTTAAAAAATATTTGGGTAAGTAACGGATTTTTAAGCGAGCAGACCGTCAATTTGATTGCACCATATTTAGACGCGACCAATATCGATTTAAAATCTTTTGATGATGAATTTTATCAAAAAAACTGCGGGGCGCGACTACAGCCGATTTTGGACGCGCTGAAACTTTTGAAAAAAAAGGACGTGTGGTTGGAAATCACGACTTTAGTTATTCCCGGGCTTTCCGATTCTGATGTGATGTTTAAACAGATCGCTCAATTTATTAAAAAAGAGCTTGGTGAGCAAACTCCCTGGCACGTTTCTAAATTTTCGGGTGAAATTTCCTGGAAATTAAAAAATTTGCCGGAAACGCCGACCCAAACCTTAAAAAAAGCTTATCAGATCGGCAAAGACGCGGGCTTAAAATATGTTTATTCTGGCAATGTGCCGGGTCTAGATTCAGAAAATACGCATTGCCCCAAATGCAACAGCTTAAACATCGAGCGCCTGGGTTATCGAATTAGCCGCCGCGACAAAAATGGAAAATGTTTTAAATGCGGCGAGGATTTGGATTTAACGCTTAAGTGATCTAAACAAATAAGGTAATCAAAGGCGCCCTTCCGCTCGAGCGGAAGGGCGCCAAGTTTTTTCTCAAATTCTTTGACTACATTTTTTTCGGCGCGGAAATTCCCATCAATGCCAAGGTGCTTTTCAAAACAATCCGCGTCGCCTCAACCAAGCTCAAGCGCGCCCGGGTTTTTTCTTTATCTTCGGATATCACCCGACATTCTTCGTAGAACTTATGGAACGCCCGCACCAGATCCAGCGCGTATTGGGGCAGGCGCTGCATCTGATAGTCTTTGGCCGTATCCTCAACAATTTCGGGCAACCTAATCAGCTGTTTTATTAAATCCATCTCGGAGGTTTCTTTTAGTAAGTCCAAAGTTTTAATTGGCACCTCAAAGCCCGCGCCCTCAGCCGCTGCCTTTTTCAAAATGCTGGAAATTCTGGCGTGGGCATACTGGACATAATAGACCGGATTTTTTTCGGAGCGCTCGCGGGCCAGATCTAGATTAAAATCCATATGCGTGTCGGTACTGTACATCAAAAAGAAAAAACGCGCCACGTCCAATGGGACTTCCTCAAACAATTCATCCAACGTCACAAAGGTTCCGGCGCGCTTAGACATTTTGACTTCTTTGCCGCCTTCAAACAGTCGCACCAGCTGAATTAGTATAATCTCCAAAATACCTGGCATCTCAAGCGCCTTCTTCGCAGCTTGCAGCCGCGCTATATAACCGTGGTGATCGGCTCCTAAAACAGTTATCACTTTATCGAATTTTCTTACATTAAATTTGTCATCCAAATACGCCGTGTCTGGTAAAATATATGTCGCCTCGCCGCTTCTTCCCTCTTTATCCGAAGTAATCACAACTCTATCCTTTTCGTCGCCAAACTCGCTAGCCTTAAACCACAAAGCTCCTTCCTTTTTATAAACCAAATCTCTTTCTTTTAGCAACGTCAATGTTTTTTCAATGGCTCCGCTATCGCGCAGATTTTTTTCTGAGAACCAATTATCAAATTTAATTTTCATCCGCTCCTCGATTGTCGGCTTTATCATGGTCTCCATTATAATTTGCGCTGCCTTAAAACCGATTTCCTTTGCTTTTTTATCCGACAAATCGTCCAGTTCTTTTCGTAGCTTTTCAATATATTCACCCCTGTATTGAGCTTTTTCATCACCCAGAATTGAATGGCCCAAAATTTCGACCTGATAGCCGGTATCGTTTACATAATATTCCCGAGAAACTTCAAAGCCGGCTTTTTTTAAAACATTGGCAAGTGCATCGCCGAAAAAACCACCCCGGCCATTGCCGAGCGTCAAGGGCCCGGTGGGGTTGGCGGAAATAAACTCCACCTGCACTTTTTGGCCCCAGCCCAGGTCGAGCGAGCCAAAATTTGTGCTCTCCTCCAGCACCTCTTCAACTTGTTCCCGCAGATATTCTTTGAGCAAATAAAAATTGATAAAACCGGGCGGCGCGATTTTTATTTCGGCAAATTTGATTTTTTCTTTTAGGCGTTTGGTTAAAATTTCGGCGATGGTTTGGGGCGGTTTTTTTGCCTGCGGCGCGATCTTTAAAGCAATATTGGTGGAATAATCTCCGTAATTTTGATCTGAGGGGCGCTCGACCAAAATTTGAGACGGTTCAAAAGTGGGCAGCATTTCCTGCATTTGATATTCTCTAACGACCTGCATGAGGGCATCTTTTATATCTTGTCTGGTCATGGTTTTTCTTATCTTCAGTTTATGTCAAATAAAGGCAAAAATAAAGGGCCGGGTATTTGTAACCCAGCCCGCTTGTTCTGTACTTATGAATTTACTATCCTCCTCGCGAGAGCATATAGCTCATTACTTAAAAGCTGATTGGCTCTTTCCCGTTCCGATATTTCTTTCTCCATTTTCCTGACCTTTTCTTTCAACATCTTGTTCTCATCTCTGATATACTGGATCTCTTTTGTAATAGAATCATAATGCTCCAAAAATTCTTTCAGAGGATGGCGCTCCAGATACTCTTTCAGAGAAGGAACTTCGGTTTTTGGCATATCCGCCGGTTTGCCGAGCGCAGTCTTCCTTTTCTCCTCAACATATCTATAGCTATGAAATTCGTCCAGAAATTTTTTTTCTAACTTGGTCCGGCCCCCTCGCCGCTTTTTCGACTTTCCTTTTCTCCTTTGGTAGAGTTCGATAATGCTCTCGGGTCTATCACCCGACCTTGCTACCAGCGTGACTCCATTAAAAAACGAAGTTACGCGTTTCCCTTCTACTGCCGCCATATTTGCCATTTTTATAGCCACATCGCTTATACTATCTCCGGTGCCACTTTTGTACGTTAAACCCTGAATCTTTTTCGTCTTCATAAAGAACCCTCTCCTTTTTATATGATCTGAACTCAAATTCTGATTCTAAAATTTAACATTTTAGATTGTCTTTGTCAAATCTGAAAATCGTGATAAAGTAAAGCCATGAAAGAATTCGTTTATAACCGCCAGGCATCCTATGAGTACGAATTCCTCGAAAAATATGAGGCGGGGCTGGTTTTGGCCGGCCATGAAGTTAAAGCCATAAGAGCAGGCCGCATCACGCTTCAGGGAGCCTACGTTGTGATTCGGGGCGAGGAAGCTTACCTATTAAATGCCTCCATTGCGCCTTATCAAGCCAAAAATACGCCCGCCGGATATGAGCCAACGCGCTCGCGAAAACTCCTGCTTCACCGATCACAGATCAGCTCGCTCATCGGACAAACCAAGCAAAAAGGGTTGACTTTAGTGCCGCTTCGCGTTTATAATAAATCAGGTAAAATTAAGCTGGAATTTGTCCTGGCGCGCGGCAAGAAAGAATTTGATAAACGGGAGAAAATCGCCAAGCGCGAAGCCCAAAGAAAGATCCAGCGGGCCATCAGAGGAAAACCTGAATAAATGGGGACGCTAGGCCTCGACAGTTAATTTCTTTAAAATGAGCAAGCCGAGTTTGCTAGAAACTCGTTAAACTTCAGCAAAACCAATAAGTGCCAACTTATTGAACAAAGTGAATACGGCTTTTACGCCGTCATTCGCTCCGGCTTTAGCCTAAACGCTTTAGCCCATCCGGCTTGTTGATTCTCGATAGGCAAAATCCGGGTGTTATTTTATCGAGATAGGTGGCATCTTTTCCGGGAGGTGTGACTGAAAATTTACTGGATAGGATCTATAATATTTTGCCTGATTTAAAGTTTTAGATCCGAAATAAAAAAATTGGGATATGCTTGTAGAATTATTTTAAAGTTATTTTCTGGACAGGGGTTCAATTCCCCTCGTCTCCACTCGACTCACCCTCGGTTTCAACCTCGGGTTCGCTCGTGGTAAACCACCTAGCGACTAAGAATTGCTGTGGTTTAAAGTCGAGTGCCCCGAGCAACGTCGAGGGACTAAAATGTATTTTGTCTACATATTAAAAAGTGCCAAGGATCAATTGTATATTGGCGTGACAAAAAATATAGAGAAACGACTTTATTGTCACGCAACAAATAGAGGTGCTGAGTTTACAAAATATAAAAATAAATTTAAATGCGTTTTCGTAGAAAGATATGGAACATTGGTGGAAGCTAGAAAAAGAGAAATACAGATTAAAAAATGGCGACGCGATAAAAAACAGTTATTGATAGAAAAATATTCGTTAGGATTGGAAACAAAATTAAAAAAATCTCTATTAATTTTAACCGAGTCAACAATCAAATAAGAGCGGCCGAAGTCAGGGTCATTGACGAAGAAGGGAAACAATTGGGCGTTATGCCGACCTGGCAGGCGCTGACTTTGGCCCGCGAGCGCGGGCTGGATTTAATTGAGGTAGCTGCCAAGACCGAGCCGCCTGTATGTCGCATTGCCGACTTTGGCAAATTTCAATATCAAAGAGAGAAACAAAGCCGCGGGCACAAACCCCACCAAGTGGAGATCAAAGGAGTGAGGCTCGGCTTCAACATCGCCAAGCACGACCTGGAAATAAAAGCAAGGCAGGCACAGAAATTTTTGGAAAAGGGTGACCGCGTCAGGGTCGAGATTATCTTGCGGGGAAGAGAAAAAGCTTTTGCCCACCTGGCAAAAAATAAATTGGAAGATTTTAAAAATTTTATTGCCATAGAAATAAACATTGACCAGCCCATCAGCAAACAACCGCGAGGATTTTATATGCTGATAAGCAAAGGGAAATAGCTTACGGATTTACAGATTTTTTACAGATATACAGATAATTTATTTGTAATTATTCGCGAGGCGGCCCACCGCCAAAAATGGAACACTAATTAAGTTCGATGGCCGCCAAAATTCGTATTTATTAGTAACGCATCATGGAATACCGTTTATTTTTATGAAAACCATAAAATTCGCATCAAAAAGACTGAAATTGACCAAAACAGGCAAAGTGCTTTTCCGGCCGGCCAAACAAAATCACTTTAACGCCAAAGAATCGGGCAGCCATACCCGCGGCAAACGGGGACTCAAAAATCTACCTAAAAGTCAGGAAAAAATATTTAAAAAAATACTTAGCTACTGAAAAATAATTATGCCAGGTAGTGAAAATTCGACAGTTTATCTAAGCTACTTGGCGCAAAAATAATTTTTCAAACTCGATAATTTAACTAAGACTATTCTTGCATCATAAGATGAGTAAATAATCGAATTTCTACTACCTGGTATGGCGAGAGTTAAACGCGCCGTCGGCGCACACAAAAAAAGAAAAAAGATATTGAAGCTGGCCAAGGGTTATATGTGGAATCGAAAAAACCGCTACAAGGCCGCCAAAGAAGCGGTCCGCCACGCCTTGGTCCACGCCTACGTTGACCGCCGCCGTAAAAAGCGCGATTTTCGGGCGCTTTGGAATATCCAGATCAATGCGGCCTGCCGCGCGCAAGGAATAAATTACAGCCGATTTATCGCCGGACTCAAAAAAAATAAAATTGAACTTGACCGAAAAATTTTAGCGGATCTGGCAATAAATAATCCAGAAGTCTTCAGCCAAATTATTGAAAAAGTAAAACCCCACACCTAATCGGGATTTAAAGAGACCTTTTCTATTTTTTAACTTTTCATTTTTTTACCAAAACAAATTATCTTTAGAAGCACTATAGGTGTTGGGGTAAATAGTTTTTTTAAAAATCCAATTTCAAGGAGGGGCTATGAAAGAGCGAAAATTACTGCATGAGTTTTACGCTGTAACGCAAACCTCTGTTTATCTGGTATCTGACAAAAGGGACAAAAACTTCGTACCGCTGGTTAAAAAAATCGCCCTAAAGGGCGAAAGTAAAATTCCCGTCGGCGGCCGCCTTAAAAAAGGAAATTTGGTTGGTATCTCCCGTTTTGGCATTATTCTCTACGATGATAGCAAGCGTCGAGATCCGGAGCTTAACATGGTGCTCTGGAGGGGCATAAGCTCTTCAATCACTGGCTTGTTTTTTAACAAAAAACAGGCCCTGGCTTGCCTGTATTCAAAATCCCTACAAATGTGCGACTGCCGCTGGCAACGACAAACTAAAGAAGTCGTTGAAGCGATTGGCAAAGATCATCCGGTCTTCGTTGTTTCGGGACTTGCCAGCCCTGTTGTTTAAGATTACCAGAACTTAAGGCGCCCGGCTAGCTAAGCCGCGGCGCTTTTTATTTTGAGATAGATCAAACAAAACGCAACCAAAAATATTCCCAAACTATCAAAACCCACATCCAGCAGTTTAGCCTGGCGTTCCGGCACGAAATACTGGTGCGCTTCATCAAAAAAAGCGTAGCCGACCGCCAAGACCAAACTCCAAATCAACGCTTTTTTAAAATTCGATTTCTGACCGAAATACAGCGCCCGCCAAATTAGCAAAAACAAAATTCCAAAAATGCCGGCGTGAGCCAGCTTTCTCAAAAATACGTCCCAAAAAGCCACCATACCAGAGCTTAAATTAGGTACACCAGATAGATAAAAAATAATGCCGGCCCAAAGCAAAACCGGCAGCCAATATTTTAAAAATTTAATTAATTTATCCATCAAGATAAAGCTTGAGTCGCAACAACCTCTTGGCTGATGCGACTCATTAATTTCACGTAATTTCTTTTTCTATTCTCTCTTGAAGCTCCTTCAATTTTTTGACGGCTTCTGACAGCTTCGGATACATCTCCGTTAGGCACAACTCAAAAATTTTATGATCATAGAAGTTATCTGTTTCAAGGCATTTAGATCTCATCCGTGATAGTTCCGTCCGAATCGATGAAAGCAGGGCAATCACTGGAGAAAGCCCTTTGTCCTGGATTTCTAAAAGAAATTTTTCCTGCTCTTCTCTCCCGGATACCTTTGCCATGGCTCCTCCTTTTTAACTAAAAATTTTATTCCCTTTAATTTTGACTCTTTCCCTCCTTAAAATTTTTATTTTTGCGAAAGAACCGCACCTGAAGCCGCCGATTTTACCGTCGGAACGGATAACGCGGTGGCAGGGAATTTTTGCGTCGCAATTTTTATTTAAAGCATTGCCGATTGCTCTGGCCAATTCGCGATTACCTAATTTTACCGCAACCTCTTGATAAGTCAAAACCTGCCCGCGCGGGATTTTTTTAACTATTTCATATACTTTCTTTTCAAAACCGCTCATCAATGTTACGACATCCGATGTCCTAACATTGCGCTAATTTTTTGACATCGGATGTCGCGCAATTAAAAACTCATTGGCTTTTTTTAAAATTTTCTTAGCACCGCTATAAGTTAATCCTTCTAAGGCGTCGTCGTAATCTAACCAAAGATAACCAATGTGCTCATGAGATAATTTTATTTGTTTTGTCTTGGCTTGCGACAAAAAGTAAGTGACGAACTTCAAAACTCCCTCGCCTCTTTTCCAGCCACGCTCCTTTATCTGATAGTCGTATTTTACTTTAAAAAAGTATTTTTCGGTTTCCTTAAAACCGTCGATTATTTCAAAATCTTCAATTCCTGTTTCTTCTTTAACTTCGCGCCTCGCCGCCTCATCGGGCTTTTCGTTTTTCTCAATCAAACCCTTAGGGAAGGCCCAGTGCTCTGCCCGATGCTGCAAAAGCAAATATTCAATTTTTCCACCGGGCGACCGATAAAACACCACCGCTCCGGCTGATTTTTCGACTGGCATACCAGGTAGTAGAAATTTGACAATTATTCATCGTCAGATGCAATAATAGCCTTTAATTAATTACCGAGTTTATAAAAAATTATTATTCACCAAGTAGTTCGACTAAACTGTCAAATTTTCACTACCTGGCATACTAACTAGACAAATAAGTTTTATTGATTAGCTTTTTCCCCACCGACCAAACCTCGCAAATTGAACCCGTGGGGCAAATCGGTTTAACTTTATGCAAATCATTAAAATTTCTTTTTGAGATTTTAAGGAGTGCCGCCAGAATCGGGTCGCGGTGCGAAACAAAAACTAAATTTTGGCCCGGATATTTTTTGATTTCTTTCTGAATGACTTTTGCCATACGAGCCGCCATTTTTTGTAAGCTCTCGCCTTTTTTTACTTTGGAAGGTTGGCGGCTATATAATAGCGTCTCTTTAGGATATTTTTTTCTGGCCTGCTCCCAGGTCAGCCCTTTCAAGAATTCCCCCCAACCTGATTCGCGCAGATCGCGTTCTGTTTGGATTCTTATTTTTCCTTTCGAAATTATCCGGCCGACGATTTTTGCCGTCTGCTCTGCTCTTTTTTGTGGGCTTGATAAAATAGCGACAATCTTTTTATCTTTCAAAAAAAGACCGGCCTTTTTGGCCTCCCTTTCCCCTTTCGGACTCAATTTCAGCGGCAGATAACCGTAAATTATTTTTTTCTTATTGACCACTTCTCCGTGGCGAACCAAAAAAATCCGCGCAAATTTATTTTTCACTTTCATCCTTTTTTCTTCAAAAATTTAATCAGCTCCTCATAACTCAAAGTATTGATAATGTCCCTTCTCTCTGACCAGCCGCGACGCGCCTGCGCTATGCCAAGTTCAATGTTTCTCAACTGTGTTTTGCTGTGAGAATCAGTGCCGATGGATAATTTTACTCCTGCCTGGACTGCTTTTTTGATGTGAACGTCATTTAAGTCTAGCCGATCGGGGTAGGAATTAATTTCCAACACCGTGCCCGTGCGCTTGGCGCACGCAAGCAATTTTTCAAAATCAACTTCATAACCTGACCGCCGCTGAATCACGCGGGCGGTCGGGTGTGCAATAATATCAACGTGCGGATTAGCCATGACGCGGCAGATCCTTTCGGTCATGTCAGAGCGCGACATTTTGAAATTAGAATGAACTGAGGCTAAAACAATATCCGCTTTGGCTAAAACTTTATCGGAAACATCAATTGTCCCGTCTTTTCTGATATTGGTCTCAAGACCTTTTAAAATTCTTATATCTTTGAGCGATTTATCAACTTTATCAATTTCGGCGAAATATTTCAAAATCGTTGGTTCATCCATCCCGCCGGCAATTCTCAACTCGCCGGTGTGATCGGTAATGGCAATGTATTCGTGCCCTAGTTTTCTGGCCGCTTCAGCCATTTGCTCAATTGTGTCGGCGCCGTCCGACCATTCCGAGTGCATCTGTAAATCGCCTTTAATATCAGCGTATTTCACTAAATTAGGTAGCTTATCCTCACGAGAGGATTCTATCTCTCCTGTATTCTCCCTTAATTCCGGCTCCATCCATTCCAATCCCAAAATTTTATAAACTTCCTGCTCGGTCTTGCCAGCCACCTGTTTTTTGCCCCGATATACACCGTATTCGTTAAGTTTCAGTTTTTTATTCTGAGCAATCTTGCGAAGGACGATATTATGGTCTTTGTTGCCGGTGAAATATTGGAGCGCCGCACCAAAACTTTCCAGCGGCACGACTCGAATATCGGCATCCAGACCGGCATCCAATCTTACCGAGCTTTTGGTCTCACCCTTGGCATAAATTTTTTCAACTTCGGGCATGGAACAAAAAAAATCCATTACTTTTTCCGGTTTATTTGAAATCGCCAAAATATCAATATCGCCAATTGTCTCTTTCATCCGCCGGATGGAACCGGCCGCGATGGCTTGGGAAACAGAATCTAAATCTTTGAGCCGTTTTTCAATTTGGCGAACCAACGGCAAAATAAAGCCCAACAAAAATCTGCCCTTGTCCCCTTTGGAAAATTCAATTCCGCGTAAAATATTTTCCTCTACCTTTGGCCCAAATCTCGGCAGTTTTTGCACCAAATGTTTTTTGGCGACCCTTTCCAAGTCAGCCACGGTTTTCACTTTCAGTTTTTCATAAAGCACTTTTATCATTTTAGGACCGATGCCCTCAATCGCGCTTAAATGCTCCAAATCAACCGGACAGTCTTCACGCAACTTTTCATATTCTTTGATTTTGCCGGATTTGATAAATTCTTCAATTTTTTCAGCCAGGCCCTGGCCCACGCCTTCAATTTCCATTAAGGCTTTTCTGCCGCCGCGCCGATAAACTTCTTCCAGGTCCTCCTCCATTGATTCGATCAGCCGCGCGGCCCGCTCATAGGCTTGAGGTTTGAAAGCCACGTCGTCCATGGTGTAGTATTCGGCCATTTGATAAAATATCTTTGTGATTTTAGCGTTAATCATAAAAATTTTTGCCTGCCCCGCCGAAGTCCCGCTATGTGAGACGAAGGCGGGCGATTTTTTGATTTATCATTCTTTTGGCGCCGGCGGCTCAATTATTTTAGTTTCGGGAAACAACGGCGCTTTTCCGTCTCTCAGGCGCATTTGTTTTGAGATAAAAAGAAGAAAAAAAGCGCTCAAAAATATGAAAGCGCTTATCCCGATAAAAAGCTGGTTAAAGCCGAAATTTTGGGCAATTATTCCGCCCAATGCCCCCGCGACACCAGTACCGATGCCAACCAATGTTCCTCTAACGCTCCATTCGTATGCTTCTTTTCCTTTATCAATGTGGCGCGTAAAAATTGCCGTATAGCCGGGCATATTCATACCCATGCCTATGCCATAAATTGCCTGCAACAAATAGATGTGCCAGGGCAGTTTAGAAAAAAGATAGCCCAAAACAGCAAAAGCCGCCAAGACATTTCCGATTATCATAAGCCACAGATCATCTTTCTCTCCCTTCCTCCGATCCAAAAATTTACCGAAGGGTATCATGGCGGCCGACTGCGCGATCCAATAAACAGCAGCGGCAAATCCCGCCACTTCCACGTCTCCGCCTTTTATGTTGGCGGTCAAAAAAATGGCGAAAATCGGCGCCACAAAACCTAGACCCGTCAATAAAGCCAGATCGGAAAGAATTAAAACTTTTATAACTTTGTTCATTGGCTGAAAATTATTTATTTTATAACTCTTGGGGCCGGATTTCAATGGTCTGGCCTTTTTGGATCTCACCGGATAAAATCCTGCGGCTGATTAGATCCTCGATCTTATCCTGAATCACCCGCTTCATAGGCCTGGCACCAAACTCCGGAGCGTAGCCCAACTCCGCGACTTTCTGTGCCAGCTCAATCGTTGGCACAAAATTAATTTCCTGCTCCGCCAATCTTTTCGCCAAACCTGCAAGCTGCAATTGTGCGATTTTAACTAAATTTTCTTTTGTCAAAGGTTCATAAATAATCACGCCGTCAAAACGATTCAAAAATTCCGGCCGGAAAATACCTTGCTTTTGAATATAATCCAAGATTTTTTCTTTGATTATTGCGAGATCTATACCGCCGGCCACCGTTTCGCGAATTAACTCGGCCCCGGCGTTGGAGGTGGCGACAATTATCGTATTCCTAAAATTGGTCTTCCGACCCCAGGCATCCGTCAGCCAGCCTTCATCCAAAACTTGCAAAAACAAATTTAAGATATTGGGGTGGGCTTTTTCTATTTCATCCAAAAGGAGCAGCGAGAACGGATTTTCCCGCACCTGAGTTACCAAATAGCCGGTTTCGCCCTGCGCCGTGCCGATCAGGCGAGCCAGGTCTTGCGCGTTCTGATATTCCGACATATCCAGACGGATCATGCGCTCCTCTTGCCCAAAATAAGCCTGGGCTAGCGCTTTGGCGGTTTCGGTCTTGCCCACGCCTGTGGGCCCCAAAAAGAGGAATGAACCAATCGGTTTTTTCTTTTCTCCGATGCCGAGCCTGGCCCGGCGCATGGCTGAAGCCACGCCGACAATGGCCTGCTCCTGATTAATGACGCGCTGATGCAAAACGCCCTCAAGACCGACTAGTTTTTCTTTTTCTTCTTTAGCCACCTCCCCAATCGGCACCCGAGTCTTTTCTGACAAAATAGCGTCAATATCTTCAACTTTAAGAACTTTCCCGCCTTTTTTTGTTGCGACATAAACCATTGATTCATCCAGCAAATCAATAGCGCGCTCGGGCATGGGCACGTCACCAAAATACTGAGCTGCCTTGCTAACAATTTCTTTAAGGGCGCCAAAGGTGACGCGCACATTAATTCTCGATTCGAGCTTTGGCGCCACGTCTTCTAAAATTAGAATAGAATTTTTTTCGTCCGGCTCCTGCACATCCACTCTTTCAAATAGCTTAAGCAGCGCCGAATTAGCTTCGATGTTTTTATGTAAGCCGCCGTTGGTCACGATACAGATCAATTGAATTTTATTAGAACCCAAATAAGGCATGATTAAGCCTGAAATATCTATTTTGCCAAGACCGGTTTGAGCGCCGACAAAATTGTGGAAATCGTCAATCACCAAAATAATATTGCCCGCTCGCACGGCTTCGCTAAATAGCAACTGGAGGCGCGCTTCCATTTCGCTGGTATTGGCGGCGCCAGCCAGGGCCGCGCCGACGCTCAGCTCCAGAACTCTTTTGTGCTGCAGCGGCGGCAAAACCCGCCCCTGATAAACAAAATCGGCAAAACCCTTAACCACGGTTTTTCGGCCGGTGCCCGCTTCCCCAACAACTAAAACGTTATTTTGAGCAGCACGAACCAAAATTCTTTCGATTTGTTCAATATCTTTCTCCCGGCCGATCAGATAACTTTTGAATTTTCTGGCTCTCGGCGCGCCCAGCTCAACCGAAAATTTATCTAAATTGGGGGTATAGGCATATGACCAATCTTTTCCGATGCCGCGCCTGGCTAAAAGATTCTCTTTTCTCCAAAATTCCCTTGCCAGCTCATCTTTTTCTCGCTCTCGAGAAACCCAAGAAACAATTTCTTTAAAATCTTCCTCTGACAATTTGCTTTCTTTTAAAATCGGTCCCACGTTTTCCGGTGTTAAATTCTGGCCCACATCGGCTTTGATACCGGCCCTCTCCCAGACCAAATCAAACCAGGGTTTATCCATCATCTCTGCCAAAGACATCGCTGAGGGCAGTTTCTTTTTGCTTTGATAATAAAAAAGCCAGGCCAAACATAAGGCCAAGCCGCCAAAAGCTAAACGCGAATAACCGGAGGCTACATAGTCTTTATCAAAAAGATATAGCACTCCGCTCAACAAAAGATAAATTATCAGCAAAGGAAAAAACAGCCAAACGAAAAATAAAAATAGTCCTCCCAGCAGCGTTATTAATTCAAGCAGTAAAGCCAAAATTATTGCCGTGCTCCTAATCAGGGCACCAATCAGCCGCGAAAGAATATTTAAAACCAACGTTTGAAAGAAAATCTCTAAATCGAAACCGCGCCCCCTGGGATTAACATCCCGTTTCCAGGGCGCAATAAGACTGCGCAGTAAAAGTCCTGCGGAAAAATAATCCCAAAAAAATCCAAGAAAATTCCGCCAAATAACTAAAAAATTTTTTATGCCTTGGCGATAATGCCAGATTAAATATGAAAGCATATTCTAAAAAATTATCCTTAATTTTAGTATACTACAAATGGCATTCCGCGACGAGCGAGAAGAATATCTTTAAAAAAAGGCCAGGAGATAAATCCTGGCCTTTTAAACTATTTGACAACTGCTTATTTTTGGTTAAATACTTGAGCCGTAAACACATAAATTTCTGTATCCTTATCCTTCCAACAATCCCAAGGCAGGCCGGCTTTTTGCGAGCAAAGCTGACCCATAAAAGTGTCTAAATCCCAACTGGTCTCGCTTGCCACCTGCGGCAAAAAAACACCCGAATTTGCTCCCTTCTTTATTTCCACACCATGTTTGCCCAGTTCAATTTTATGCCAATCATTAATTTTTTGGAGTGGGCTTAAAACGGAAATTTCGTAACCTAATTGGGGTAATTCATCTCCAGCGACCGGCGCAAAACGAGGATCTCCAGTCGCGGCGGCCACGGCCATTTGCTGCACGGTCAACCAAAGAGATAAGCTGCTGCTAAAGCTGCCAATACAGCCGCGCAGCTGGCCCTGTTTTTTTAAAGTTACAAACGCACCTAATTTTTGATTCAGGGCCGGCGTGTTTTCAGAAAATTTGGGCATCTTGCCTGTTTTTATATATGTTTCTGTGGTCAGTTTGGCAATTTCCAACAGTCTCTGCTGTTCCTCTAAATTTAGTTCTGAGCCGCGCTGTCCGCCATAAAAACCAATCGCGCCATAACCTACGACCTGAGATTTATCGAGCGCCGCGACTTGCCCGCCCGATGGCGGGTCACCAGAATTGGCGTATTTCAAAAGCCTGATATCGTTGGTCACCAAATCTTGCATGACCAACATCAAAACCTCAACCGCGTCTTGGCCGCACAAAAACGTCTGGGCGCCGGGGATTTTTTCATTTTCTAATTGAGTGATGGCCGCTTCTAATTTTTCCACCTGACCGGTCAAAATTGCTTCGTAAGTTTTTTTATCAGCGTAATTGGCCCCCTCGTATGGCGGATAATGAGACATGTCGGAGCTGGCGACGACTATCACATTTTTATCTTTGATATTTTTAGCGATTGCTCCAGCCAAGATTTCTACGTCCGCGAAATCGCCGCTGCCCATCAAAATCGGCACGATTTTAAAATTTTTTAGCACCCGCTGCAGAAATGGCAGTTCAACCTCGAGCGAATGCTCCTGGCTATGAACGCTGGTATCGGCTTTTATTTTTCCATTTTCGCTAATGATTTTTTGCGCCAAATCCGAATCGATTTCTACCTCGCCCAAAGGAGTTTTAAAATAGCCTTGCGGATAAACCGCCGCGCCTTCAAAATAGGCATGGTGGGAATTGCCGATTAAAATCACCGTATCAATATTTTGGTTTTCAAGTTGTTTAAAACCGTAGCCAGCCACCAAACCCGAGTAATCGTAGCCAGCGTGGGGCACTATCAAACCCAAAATCGCTCCGGCAGATTCTTGAGGCGAAGCCTCGACCAAAAAATCATCCACCCGGCCGGTTAATTCTTTTTCACGAGCCGGATAAAATGATCCCGCTACTGCGGGACTGCGGACATTTTGTTGTGGTTTAATCGTCGGGGTCATATTTAAATTTTGCTCTTTTTTATTATGCGCTAAAAACCAAATCCCGCCAACCAAAATCGCGCCGATTAAAATTACCCCGGTAATGATAGCTGTCAAAGTTCCTTCTTTCATTAGCGCTGATTTTGTTATTTTGCGATTTTTTTAAAAATCTTTATTTTCTCTACCTGTCCCATTTTGGCTTTAGTGACCGCCCGCTGCAAAATACTGATTGATTTTTCATAATTTTCTCGGTCAACCGGATAAGGATAGCCGTCCTTGCCGCCGTGGGCGAAACTGTAGCGCACCGGATCCTGATAGGAAGGCTTGGCGCCATAAATGATTTCCGAAACCAGAGCCAGAGCGCGCAGGGTTGTGGGCCCGACCGGCGTCTTACTTAAAAGCTCCTCAAAATCCAGCGGATTTTTTTCCCGCGCCTGAAACAAAACTTTCTCCACGCGCCGATAATCAAAAAACAAAATCGGCGGGGGCGATTGCTCATCCGAAGGTAAATCTAAAAATGGCAAAGGCTGTAATCCCTTCTGCTTGTTTCTGGCCAGCTGATGAGATAGCAAAGAACGCCGGTTAATATTTTTTAAATCCCGTAGAAGCGAATTAAAATTTTCTTTTATTAAACCCACGCTGTAGTCGCGAGTTTGATTGCTTTCTTTGGCAACCAAATTGAGGGGCTTGACCTTAACATCGGAACAGATAGCCGCTTGCGGCTCTTCAACAAAATTAAGACCAGCTTGCCCTGAATGTAAATGAAGGGACTGCCAATGATACCGCCGCGCCTGCTTAATTTCCGTATTCATTCCCTGCTGCACCACGCTCCAGGAGCCGGCTTTGGTAAAAAAGAAAGAGTGATGATAAAGCTGAAAGCCATCCTGAAGTGCCGCACTGTCGACTTTGGCGCTCATGCGGCTGGCATAAATAAGCTGCGGCGCAAAACTAAGAGCAAAACGCAGACCGAATTCCTCAATTTGCTGGGGCGTTTTGCGGGAAGTTTTTCCTTTGCCGCCGGCGACAAAAATTCCCAAGTCTCTTTCCGTGCCCCGCAGCGCTTCTTTGAGCGCACCGCAAAGTGTGGTAGTTAAACCGGAACTATTCCAATCAAACGCCAAAACCGACCCCAGCGACTGAAAGAAAAAGGGGTTGGCGAGACGTTTAATAAATTCTTCGGGGCCAAATTCATAGACGATTGCTTCCACGATTAAGCGCCCCAGCCTGGTCATTTTCTCAAATAGCCAGCGGGGGCAGGTGCCATAATCTAGCGGAATTTGGGCAACGCCTGAACGCATACCAGGTAGTAGAAATTCGACTAATTACTCATCTTATGATGCGATAATAGTCTTAATTAAATTACCGAGTTTAAAAAATTATTTTTGCGCCAAGCAGTTTAGACAAACTGTCGAATTTTCACTACCTGGCATAAATTTAGTTAATTTTAACAAAAATGACATTAAAAAAACAGGGCAGACCTTTTTGGTCTGCCCTAAAATAAACATTGGCTTCTCCTATATATACGCGTGGCGCCACCAGGTGCAACCTGAACCACAACCCAGTCTTTATCTTTTTTCACAATCCGCCCTCGGCAAACTTTATCTTCAAATAAATTGTCTTCCTCTCGCCGAAAAATCTTCTGAATAATGTCATCACCCAACAGCGGAACTTGACTTTGCACTTCGCGCAGATATTTATTATATTCTTTTCTATAATCAGAATTTTTTAATTTCACTCTTTCGAAATGTTCCCGTTCGCATCTCTCGTCATCACAATGAACTTTTTTGACTCCCGAACGGCCGCTGACCAATATCTTTTTATCAGTAAAACAACAAAAACATTGAAATGCCACCAGATACTTTTCCTTTCTTGGCATATTAGCCTCCTTCAAAGAACTTTACTAAAGATTTTATCTCCTAACTAGCGTAAAATCAAGTTGATTTTTATTCAAATTTTTTGCTTTCGGTGAAAATCTAATAATCAACTCTTTTGTCTTATCTATGAATTCACTCGCTCCTTTGCCGCTAATTAAAGCTTCTGGTCCGGAAAAATTTATAGGGATTATAAAGACATCGTTTTCTTTTCTCGCGCTTTTTAAAATTTCGTTTTCTTGTTGATTACGGCCTAAAATTATCTGCGCATTTTTAATAAAAAAATGCCGGCCGATTTTTATTAAATCAACGTCAGTTGCATCAAAATCTGGTTTATTATTTATCAATTCTCCTAAACGTTGTGTGAAGCCTTTCTGCGTTAGTGCGCAGCCGCCGGCGGGCGTCGGATAATTTTTGATGCGGTATCGCGCGGCCAGCTCCATTTGACGTTTACGACTTCGGCCGGAGATGTCCAATAATTTTTCGCGATCTACTCGCCCATCAATTTCGGGAATGGTCGGCTCCAGTAATTTGGCTGATAACGGCCTTAATAAAAATCCTCCCAGACCCGCTTCTTTCTCAACTATTTTGAGCGCTCGTTTGTGCTGCGACATGGGCCGCTCGCCCAAAACTTCGCCGGTTGCGACCAAATCAAATCCTTCGGCCCGCATAATCTCGCCAGCCTTTCTTAGCATCAAAGCGTGGCAGTCAATGCAAGGATTCATTCCCGCGCCATAGCCAAATTTTGGTTTTTTTAAAACCGCTAAAAAATCTTGGCGAATATCAACTTCGCGCAGCGGCACGCCAAGTGTCTTAGCTGCCGGCTGAGCCTTGGAGGGTCCGCAAAAATTCGTCCGAAAATTTATCGCTTCAACTTCAATTCCCTGTCCCAACAACAACTTCACGGCCAGAATTGAGTCCAATCCGCCGGATAATAAAACCAAAGCTCTTACCTGTTTTTTCATATCATTTATCTTATCTTAATTTTCATCTGCGGGCAACAAAAAAAGTCGCCGAGCCATTTTTTGGCCCAGCGACTACATCGATTTTTTAATCGATTGTGATTGTCTCGGTTTTTATGCCCGCCTCACTTGCTGCGCACATTAATTCTCCATCAGGTACCCCATCAGTAGAACCCATGATAGAAGCCCCTGTTTCACCCGTCTTTTTAATGATAGCTCGGGTCATTAACTGTTCTTCATTCTCCACGCCATCAAGCCATGTAACGCTGGGGTAAGAATCCCAAGAGCCATCTTTGTTTTTCACCTCGATCTTTCTAATCAATAAAACTTGATTCTTATTTTTGCCGCGAAGCGCCGGGTCATAATCGCAGTGACATGGCAGCCTTACTACATCTTCAGAATCAAATCGAAGCAAGACTTCTTTGCTATCCCCTCTTAAAAAATTCTTTATTCGCCATTCGCTAATCATCCCCTCCCTCCTTTCGAATTTATTTAGAGAACCACCGACTAGTTTAAAATGACAGCTAAAACTTGTCAATCAAAAATCCCGCTTTTGGGGCGGGATTTGCGATACCATCTTTACCGATTAAATCCTTCTTGTCGCTTTTTTTGATGACAATCGCGGCAATAGATGGGGCGATCGGGTGCCGGCTGAAATGGTAATTCGGTAATTTGGGCGCCGCAGTCAGCGCAAGTCCAATTGCCCTGAAACATTTGGCGTGGAAAATCGCCTTGCGGTCGCTGGCCGAAACTCTTTTGAAAGGCCATCGATATTTTAACTAAGTTCTCTACCCAACTTTGGGCCTGTTTGGTTGGCGACCGCTGTTGAATAATTAACTCGTTAACTCTTAAATATTAATACTGCTTAAATTATGAAGCCTGGTTTTTTAAAAGTCAAGAATTACGGTTTAAAGCAACGAAACCTGCTTGGAAAAACCTTTCCTTTCGCCTTCGTCAAAAATTTTTATTTTCCCGTATTCGCCGTCATAACCTGGTTCAATTTTAACTTTACCTTCACGTACGCGCCTAATCGCTTCGGCTAATTCGGGACTGGTGCCATGAGCCAGCTCGGCTTGTGAGGAATCCAGCAATATCTTAAACTCGCTACCAAATTTATTAATTAGCTCTTTATATTCTTTTTCCACGCCCTTTGTCCCGACACCCAGATCCAAAGATTCACCAATAATTTCCTCCAAAGGAATCAGGTGCCTAAATGGAATCGTCTTGCCCGGCTGGCCGCCCGAGGGTCGATCGGATAGCTGTTCAACCCTGTTCATCACGCCGATGGTCAAAGGCCGGCCGCAAACCGGACAAATGTTTTTATGCTTTTTTGATTCCTCGGGGCTGAAAACGATGTGGCAGTTACGATGACCGTCGTAATGATATTTTCCCTCCTCCGGAAAAAATTCAATTGTTTCAACTAGGCGATTGGTTATGGAAGCAGGTGCCATTGAACCAAGCCTTAGCGCTTCAATAATATATTTGTAGCCGGCTAATTTGCCTTCAAAAATATTCGCTTCCCGTCCGATGCGGTGGGGGCTGTGAGAATCGGAGTTAGAAATTAAAGTGATCTTATCCAACATTGACAGGCGCCAGTTCATGGCCGGGTCCGAAGATAAACCCGTTTCAATCACCCAGATATAGCGACTGTATTCCTCAAAACATTCCTCAATCGTATCAAAGCCCGATTCGGAGCCAAATATAGAAAAATGCGGCGTCCAGGCGTGCGCCGGTACAATCATTGCCTCGCTTGATATGTTTAAAACGATCTTTGCCAGCTCTTTGGCGTCCAGTCCCAATATGGGCCGGCCATCGGCCTTTAAATTTCCCAACCACCCTAAGTGCGCATTAATTTTTTCTACCACTTCAAAAGAAGGGACAAAAATCATCAGATGGATTTTCCGTGTCCGGTTATTTTTGCTGTAAATGCAACTTAGCTCGGTCGTCAAAATATATCTTAACGACTGCTCGCTATTACCGTTGCCTGGCAAATGCCAGCCGTTGTCGGCCTTTGTCTTCCCTGTCTGGCGCAACTTGAAAAAGCCGGGCTCAGCCGGCTCTAACTTTGTCCTTAATTCTTTAAACCAGACCGGATGAGTAAAATCACCCGAACCCAGAAGCTGAATGCCTTTAATCTTGGCCCAACGGTCTAAATTTTCCAAATCCATGTCGCGCGAAGTGGCGCGGGAATATTTGGAATGAATGTGAAAATCGGCGATGAAACGCATAATGTTTAAATCTTATCACGAACGAATAAAAATAAAAAGTTTACCCCGTTAGAAGCTTACCAAAAACTGTATGTTTATTTAAAATAAGCCGCAGGCGAATTCGCCGATAAACTATCCATCTAATATCAGAGCCGGCTGAGCTTCTAATGGGGTTGACGCAAAATTATTAAAAATGATAAAATAATAGTAACTTTACAACAAAAAAGCACCGGAGGAAGTGCTTTTTTGATTTCCAGTTCTTAAAATCTATCTCAAAAAGGAGGACAATATGTTCAGAAGAAGCTATCCGACCGCAATTAAAGTGTTTGCTGCTCCAGGCTCAGAAGAAATCGCCCAGAAAATATGTAACCATCTACAAAATCGCATCCCCAGGCACCTCGTCCCGTACGAAGGAGGTAAACTCCGGCTCGCCGAGGTAAATTATGAAATTTTTTCAAATGGTAACCCGCAAGCACAAGTTGAAGAAGTGCGAGACATGCTGGCTGTTATTATTTGCACGCAGGCCCAGCCGTTGGCCCTCAACTATCTGCTATTCCAGCACATGTTAAATGCTATGATTAATGCCGATGTCGCTGATATTATGCTTATCCACCCGTATATGTGGTTTTCACGCTCGGACAGAAAAAATGATCCGCGTATCTCCTCTTTTGCTAGCGAATATGCTCGTATGATTTCGGAACACTTCGGTATCCGTCGCGTTCTACTTATGGATCCGCACGACAGCCACTTGAAACACTATTTCAGGCCAGCTGCCAATGAAATCACTGCCGTCTACCTTCTGGCTGAGTATTTTAAAAAGAACTTTCTTGGTAATGGCAGAAAGAAATGGACGATGGTTTTTGCCGATGCCGGAGCGGCAAATAAATACGAGAAAATTGCCAATCTTCTCGGTTTACCGCAGGCTTATATGAAAAAAACAAGGAAAGACAACACCGAAAAAGCAGAGGTCCAGAAGATCGTCGGGACTGTCAGAGGACGCAACTGCCTTCTTTTTGATGATGAGATCCTGACTGGCGGGACCGCGATCGAAGATGCCGCAACTCTCAAAAAAAACAAAGCCGAGGCGATAGTCATGGCCGTTGTTCACCCCATTTTGGAACATAAAGAATTAAGCCATCAGGAGCTTTTGGCAAACCTCGAACGCTCACCGATTGAAAAATTCATTATGACCGACAGCGTTCCGATTGCCAAAAAGCTGGAGCAAAACCCCTCAAAGAAAATTGTGATCTTATCAGCTACAAAGCTTCAAAGCGAGGCAATCGCCAGAATGGTTGAAGGCCGTTCATTGACCGAACTGTTACGGCCTGAAAATGTTCACCTTTACAGCACATTCTAAGAAAAACTCTAATGAAAAACGCGTGGCGCAAACTCTGTGCCACGCGTATTATTTTTTCTCTTCACAAGCGTCCCTACGAGGAATTGAATCCCAGCACCAGAGCAAAGCTCGGTGCGGGACAAGCCTCTGGCTGATGTGCCCTCGGCAGGAATTTCACCCCCACACCTTTAGCGTCCCCAAGAGGAATCGAACCTCCATTTCAAGCTCCGGAGGCTTGCGCTCTATCCGTTGAGCTATGGGGACTAAAAGACAAATTTGCCAAAACTCCCAAAAACAGCCAAAAGAGAATCTGTCCCTGCTGCAGGTCCCACCAGAAATGGTCAAATAAGCCAATAGTAATTGTAAAATAGAAGATATAAATTAAGCAATTGGCGGGCGGTGAAATAGTCGCTTTTTTCGCCCTCCGCCATAAGATAAGCAAAAAAGACAAAAAAAATACCAAACCCAAAATGCCGGTTTCCGAACCAATCAAAAGATAAATATTATGAACCGGCTGATACATCCAACTTTCTAGCAGCCCCAAGGAGCTTGAGGTCCAGACAAAATTTCCCTGTCCGACACCAAAAATGGGACTGCCTCTTATCAGGTGCAAAGCAACATTATTATAATAAGTCCGCAGATTCAGCGCTTGGCTTTGACCGATGATGTCGGGATTGTAACGAGCGAAAGTCCAAGACCAAAAAATAATTGACAGTAAACAGAAAACAACAATCAGTGAAGCGAAAAATACGCTGATTTCGCGGCGATAATTTTTTTGGCGAAAAAAAATTATCATGACCCAGCAAATCAACGCCAATATTCCAATCAGCGTTACCCCTCGCGAAAAAGTGAAAAATAAAGCGGTCGAGTTTAAAACTAGCGCTGCGATATAAATTAATTTATGCCACTTTTTTAAACTCCGGTAATTTTTCAGAAATAAATACGCCAGACCGAAAAGTGCCAAGATCAAAATCGCTGCCAAAATATTGGGGTGAGGTACGAGGCCATAGGCGCGAATGATTTTTTGACCGGCGACATCGATCTTGGCGACGCCGGCAATTGAAGAGTTGAGCGGACTTTCAAATAAATATCTCAAACCCAAGCTTTTTTGATTTATAGATTGGATAATCGCCACCACGCTTTGCGCTGAGGCGCTTGTAATAAAAATTTGCCAGAAGCGCTCAAGGCTGACTAATTTTTTAAAATTTCGGCTGACATAAATAAAAAGAAGCGCCATCTCAAAAATTTTAACGAAACTATAAAAACTTAAATAAAATTTATTTGAGACAATGATCGAAAGAGCGCCAACGACCAAAAACACCCCCAAAACAATTTCTGTCGACCTAAAGCCGCGCTTAATGTTTTCCCAACGCAAATTTTTGTAATCCTTGAGTAGCCATAAAAAAATAACCGCGGCTATTAGAATGTCGGTTAAATAAAGATAAGCCGAAGTCCATTCGTTAAACTGCGTTCCGAAAATATGCCAAATTGCTCGACCCTGAAAAAATGCAAAAAAAACTAAAAGGTAAAAAACAATTTTTTCTATTTTTAAAAGTCTGTTCATCGACCGGAAAGATAAAAAAATTGATAGATAATTCCAAAGGAAAAAAGAAATATTAGCAAAATCCCTAAAATCCTTGCCCAGCGCAGCCGATATTCAGGATGGCGGTCACCCTCGCGTCGGGCCTTAAAGTAAATGAAAATCGTTAAAATTCCGTCCAGGCCGCTAAAAACCGCACCGATAAAACCAATAATCAAAATAAAGTTTTTTAATCCGGCTAAATACGCAATTAGCGGAACAAAACAAGCCAGCGCGAAAGCCCAAGTGCCGCGAATGCGGTAGTCTTGCTGAAAAATTTTTTTAATTGCCGTGCCTAAGACCAAAAAAGAAGTATAAACTGCAAAAAATCCAAAAATTGCCCCCAGCATTATCACCCAACTGCCAAGATATGGCACGAGCCCTTCAATCGCCTCCTGGGTGGTTTGGGAGCCAGTTACGCCAACGACTACCAGGGCAAAAAGAAGGTACAAAACCGCCGGGATCAAAGTTCCCCAAATAATCGCTGGTTTTAATTTTTTTTCTTCGCCTATCAGAATTTGGCGCATTTCCGGGATAGCGGCCGCGCCCGCCAAGGCAAACAAAACCACGCCGTAGGGCAAGAAAAATTTTGAAATATTGAAACTGCTAAAATTTGCTAACTGGACGAGCGGCGCCCCTTTAATCAGCAAAATAATGACGCCCGCCAATAGCAAAGCGACCATCCAAAGCTCATTTTTGGCTAATGTGTTAAGCCGCCAAAAAACACCAAATGCCCCGAGTAAAAAGAAAATTAGCGCCCATAAAAATTCTGAACCCCCAAACCACCTGCCAAAAATTATTGCCAAAAATTGACCGCCCAAAATTAAATAAACCAAAAGCGCGCCGTAATATTCAAATAAAAGCGTGACGCTGGCAATTTTTTTTACCCGCCCGCCAAAATATTTAGCGGCGTAGCCGACCAGACGATGGGGCTGATGCGTTCGCAATATTATTTCGCCATAAAAAAGATGTACCGCAACAACGGCTAAGGTCAAGGCCAGCAAATAAAAAAGGCCGATAAAAAAACCGGCTTGTGAAAAAACGTAAGGGATGGCGAAAGTCCCGGCCCCCACAATCATTCCAATTAAAAGAGCTACCGCATAAAAAAATTTAAAAATTTTAAAAATGCTTGGCATCTCGATAAATTAAAATCGCCAAAATAAGATATTGCGTCCGCGTGCTCCCAAAATACCCGGAGAATCTATCCATGTTTGATATAAGTTAAAATAGCCTCAACTTGATATTCGGCATAGGAGCTGAGGCAAATAATTATTCTAAAACTTTATAAACCTGATCGTTTTCTTTGACTTTCTGGGCAACTTTTATGCCGATTGCGTCGCCGCTCTTGGCGTTGTCAACATTTTGGTGTTCAATTTGCATGGAATCAACCGCTTGTTCAAAATCGGTGCTGGAACCCTTGATGTGAATTTTCTCGCCCGCTTTTAGGGCATCGGTCAACTCAATAATGCCGACACTGATGTTGCCAAAAAAATGAGAAATTTTACCAATTAATTTTTCTTCGGCCATTTTTCTCACCTCCTTTCGCCCGCCTCAAGGGCGGGAAATTCTAAATTCAAAGCACTAAATCCTAAACCGTTTTGAATTTTGAACATTCGAATTTTAGATTTGTTTGGGATTTAGAATTTCGGATTTCGTATTTTTTAACTATTCCCCTCCGCCTTTCCCTGGCGCAAATTCAACCTTCATCGATCTTTCTTCTTGTATCGCCTTTATTAATTTTGCAATCAACTTTTTTGGATCACAGTCATAGATAATTTTTCCAGAACCCCGATGTCCTTTATCGACTATCCCTTTTATTTCGTCGGCCATACCGCCGGTTTCAGTCAAAATTCCGATTGGCTTTTTATCTTCAAAAGCAATGGTAAACTCGTTAAGCGTTCCCAGTCGCCCGCAGACAATGACCACGGCGTCGGAGGCTCGTGTCAGAACTAGATTTCGGCCTGCGTATTCAAAGCCGGTATAAACAATGACATCATGATAATCAATGGGCAGATGATAAGTTTTAATATGCGCCTGTTCCGATGCCGCTGGTGAAAAACCAATGCAGATACCGCCCGCCTCTTTGGCTCCAATGGCCGCCCAATAAGGTACTCCTGTGGTGGCACCGGTCATCACCATTCCTCCCTGCTTAACAATCTGCCGGCTAAGCTCTTTAGTTTTTTCCATGGCGTCGGAAGCACAACAATCTGTCCTAGCTGCGCCGGAAACGCAAATTTTATATTTAATAAAGCTTTTGGCGATTTCGCTCATACCAGGTAGTGAAAATTCGACTTACTATTAAAATTTATTAGCTTTAATTACTTATCTCTATTTGCCGAGGTTGTAAAAAATTAGCAGATTTTTTCTAGAAAGATTAAACTGTCGAATTTCTACTACCCGGCATAGTTGTGTTTTTAATTTTAATTCAAAAATTATAAATAGTCTACCCCGTTAGAAGTTAATCCAAAAACTATTACAAACAACAGCACAAGACGTAAGGCGGCTTCGCTCCTTAGAAAGACTATTAGCAAAGGGTTTATTCGAACTTTCTAACGGGGTCTGCCCCGTTAGAAAGTTAATCCAAAAAGCTATCGTAAGCAGATTTATATTTCTGCGATGGTGCCAACATCCGGCACCTCGGCATCAACACCGAGTTCATCACGGACCAAGCCCATCAAGGTTTGAGCCGCTTTGGTTTCGCCCTGAACTATGAAAATTTTTTTAATCTCGTGACAGACATTTTGGTCTTTCGCATAACAGGCTTTTTTAAAACTGCGCAGCCAATCCATCAAAAATTGCTGGTCCGCATGGGCTGAATATCCTGAAATTTTTTCAATTTTTGCATTAATCGTCACTGCCTGATCCAAGATCTCAACTTTTTTGGCACCGTCAGAAATCAACCGGCCAAGCGTACCTTCGGCCTGATAAGTAACTAATAAAAGCGTGTTTTTGGGACCGGACAGATATCGCACTTCGTGGTGCACAATGCGGCCGCCCTGCGACATGCCGGAACCCGCAATAATAATTTTGGGCGGTGCAACTTCGTTAATCTCTTTTGATTCCTTAGAGCTGTGAGTGAAGCGCAGACCAGGAAAATTGAAAATATCGTCCCCGGAATCAATTTCAAAAGTCGTTTGCTGATTAAAATATTGCGGATATTTTTTGTAAATTTCGGTGATACGCGAAGCCAAGGGGCTGTCAATGAATACGGGGACGCGTGGAATACGATGGTGCTCGACCAGATTATTTAAATGATAAAGCAATTGTTGAGTTCGCTCCAGCGCGAAGCTCGGAATCATCAAAACTCCGCCGCGCGACACGGCATCCTCAATCACTTTTTCAATTTTAGCTTCGCATTCCTGGGGCGGTTCGTGATTTCTGTCGCCGTAGGTGGATTCAACCAAAACATAATCAGCACTGTCTAAAAAATCGGGAGGTCGCAAGAGCGGGGCAGGCGGATTGCCCAGATCCCCGGAAAAAACAATCCTTCGACTTGGTTTACCCCGAGCGAAGTCGAGGGGCTCAGGATAAATTTTTTTTTCAAAAATTTCCAACTCAATCACCGCCGAACCTAAAATGTGACCCGCTTCATGAAATGTGAAATATATATCGTCTGTCGCTTGAGTTCTTTTATAATAATTAGCCGCCACAAAATGCCGCATCAGCTCATCCACTTCGTTTTGCGAAAACAATGGTACGACTCCTGCTTTTTTTGCCTTTTCGCTTAAAACCCTGACGCTGTCTTCCAAGATCAGACGGGTAAAATCGATCGTAGGCGGCGTGGCATATATTTTCCCTTCAAATCCAGATTTGACTAATTGCGGCAAGCGACCGATATGGTCCAGGTGGGAATGTGAAACGATAACTGCTTTAATCTCTTTGGGGTCGTAGCTGAAGGGTTCGGAATTTTTATGCTCCAAGTCTTTGGAACCCTGAAAAAGTCCGCAATCAAGTAAAATTTTAGCGTTTTTGGTTTCTAATAGATAGTTGACGCCTGTCACAACACCAGCCCCTCCGCAAAAATGTAGTTTCATGTCTTTTTAAAATTACCCATATTGAAATTTTTACTGGTTTTTATTTTATTAACCGCTCGTACCTTAAGGTACCTGAAAGTGCTGGGCGTGCGATAAGCGGTTTTTCCTTTACCGGCTCTAGCCGAAGAATAGTTTTTCATATTACTATTATACCATTTTATTGCTCAGCTCATTATATCTTAACCCTTTAACACTCCCAACGGCCTGAGTCTGGCCACTTTTTTGGCTAAGCCGGCCCTTTCAACTACGCTAACTACATTATTAATATCTTTATAAGCCAATGGTGCTTCTTCTGCCAAACCTCTAAGAGAAAGGGTACGCACGACAATACCCTGTTCCTCAAGCTCTTTTTTGAGTGCTTGCCCCGAGCGCGCGCGAATAGCCGCGTGGCGGCTCAAGACTCGGCCGGCGCCGTGGCAAACCGAAAAGAAAGTTTCCTTGGCTGAGGGCGTGCCAACCAGAATATAGGAAGCAGTGCCCATAGTCCCGGGAATCAGAATCGGCTGGCCAATTTGGCGATAATCATCAGGGATGTCAGAGCTGCCGGCACTGAAAGCACGTGTGGCTCCTTTGCGGTGAACACATAGTTTTTGACCGTCATAATTCTCTAGTTTTGCTACATTATGCGCCACATCATAAATCAATTTTAACCCTGAGCTTGTCGAAGGGCCCAATACTCGCTGCCAAGTGTTCCTAACCAAATGCATAATTAACTGCCGATTGGCCCACGCAAAATTAGCCGAGGCCGCCATCGCGGCGAAATATTGTTGGCCATCAGGGGAACCAAACGGCGCACAAGCCAATTGCGGATCGGGTAAACGGATTTTATATTTTGGTAAAGTCCGATGCATTAGCGAAACGTAATCAGTCGCCACCTGATGCCCAAGTCCGCGGGAGCCGCAATGAATCATTAAGGTTACTTGGTCTTTGAATAAACCAAAAACTTTTGCCACCGATTCATCAAAAATTTCCTCCACTTTTTGCACTTCCAAAAAATGATTACCCGAGCCCAAAGTTCCCAACTGGTCCTGACCCCGCGCTTTGGCTCTCTCCGAAACCGCCATCGCCTGAGCGCCCGCCATAGCTCCCTGTTCCTCGCAATGCGCAATATCTTCTGGTTCGCCATACCCTTTGCTCACCACATATTTGACTCCTTGTTCCAAAACCTTCGCCAAACTTTCTTGGGTCAATTTCACTCCCCCGCCCCGACCCACGCCGGAAGGCACATCACGCTGAATCTGGTTCATTAAATTGGCAAGGTGCGGCTGAATATCTTTTGCCCTCAGCTCTGAACGCAAAACTCGTACCCCGCAGTTAATGTCGTAGCCCACGCCGCCCGGCGAAATTATACCGTCTTCCAGACGTATGGCCGCCACGCCGCCAATCGGAAAACCGTAGCCTTCGTGAATATCGGGCAAGGCAAAAGCGTAACCAACGATTCCGGGCAAAACAGCTACATTCACTAACTGCTCTAAGGACTTATCCTCAAAAATCTTTTGAAGCAACTTCTCATCGGCGTAAATTCGCGCGCTCACGCGCATATCAGAACGGAAATCTTTAGAAATTTCCCAAAGATAATCTTTAATTTTATATAAATTTTCTTTTGTAATCATACCAGGTAGTGAAAATTCGACTTAATAGTTAAGCTTTTTAATTTTGGTTATTTATCTTCCTCTGTCCAGGCTGTAGAGATTAACAAATACTGTCAAAAAATAATAATCTGTCGAATTTCTACTACCTGGCATAAAAATAAAAACTCGCCCTCTTAGGTTTTGCTTAGAAAAATTTAGGAGGGCGAGAGCAGTGCCAGTGTTGCACTGGGTGGCGCCGCTGTCAGCCGCGGTCTTAGCATATTTTACGGCTGGGGGCAGTTTTTGCGCCGTCAGGCTATGAACCCTCCAAGGGTAGTCATATCCACCCTCTCCGCTGCTCTCGCCCAACTTAAAGAACCCTAAATGTCAAAAATAACTATCGTTTCCCAATTGTCGCCGATTTTCTTTATTTCTAAATCATGATAAGTCACTGCCTTAATGTCAGTATTTTTCGCCTCAACCGGTGCACCTTTAATTCGTGCTTTAATTTTATAAGGATTTTCTGAAAATTCCATAATTTCAAAATCAAAATAAACTTTTTTATTAATCTCGCTCCGATACAAAATCTCGCTCAACCAATCCACCAAAAGAGCACTTAAATCATCCGACTCAAGTACAATCTCCTCTCCCGGCTCCTCGGCTGGAGCTGGCGATGGCGATTGCTTGCGAGCAATCGCCATCGCCATATTCACAAAAACTTCCGGCAAACTTTTCCCAAATGCCCTAATTTTCAAATCAGCCGGATGATCTAAAATTTTATAACTTTTCATATGTATATTATACATTAAACATGCCTAAAAAATAATGCCCTCCGTGAACTTTTTCATGAAGGGCAATTTATTTTCGATAGAATCTTTCCTTGCCTAAAAAGGGAATTAAGAACGAGACAAAGCAGTCTTGTATTGAAATCTGCTTTTTGTCGTTCTGTTGAAGCGACTCAAAGTCGTCGGTCTGAACATTTGCAATAACCTGATGGCTACCGGTGATACCGGGCCTGACCGAGGAACGCCATGCAAAGAATTTTTCCAGATCCTCCTTCTTATCTCTATGATTCTGAAAAAACCTATGTAATTCGCTTTGTTGAATTGGCCGCGGCCCGATAAGACTCATGTCTCCTTTCATCACGTTTATTAATTGCGCCAATTCATCTAAGCCGTGAGATCTCATCCATCTTCCAAACAAAGTGGGCTGGCGCGGTCCTCCTATGGGCATTGATCTAATTTTAAACAATACAAACTCTTTTTGCCCTAAACCAAGCCGCTTTTGCCTAAAGATAAACGGACCTGGCGCTTCACTTTTTATCTTTAGAGCACAAATAGCCATTATTGGCCAAAACATGCCAAATAAAAAAAGAGCAACTATTTTTTCAAGAACGCTTAAAATGCATCCCATCTTGCCCTCCTTCTTATAAAAATTTTCGTAATTCTTCAAGAACTACTTTTCTTTCATCCCACGGTATTTTTTTTCCGTTTTCCACGCACATCCAGACTTCTCCGCCCTTGCCGGTCAAAATTACAATATCGCCTACTTGCACCAAAGTCAACGCCTTTTTTATCGCTTGCCGCCTGTCAATAATTTTAAAAATTTCTTTATTAGTGACCCCGGCTGCTACATCATCAATTATCTGTTGCGGATTTTCGTCATAGGGATCTTCGTTGGTCAAAATAATATAATCTGCATATTGCGCTGCAATTTTACCCATTACGGCTCGCTTTGCTTTATCGCGACCTCCGCCTTGCGCGCCCAAAACCGCGATAATTTTACGCGGATTAAAAATTTTCAGAGTCTTTAAAACTGCTTCAAGCGAAGCTGGCTCGTGGGCATAATCGACAATCACGGTGAAGGGCTGACCTTCGTTTACAACTTCTAGGCGCCCGGGCGTTGGCTTGGCGTTTTTCAAAATTTCTTTTATTTTTTCCAATCCTATTCCTTGCGACAGGCCCACGCAAATCGCCGCGGCGGCGTTCGCAACATTAAATTCACCAATCAACGGCATTTCAAATGACTTACCGTCAAAATCAAACTCAGTTTTATTGGATAATAATTTTATATTTGAAATTTGGAATTGTTCTAAATCCTCCCTAACCCTCCCTTTAGGGAGGGAACCCCCCTCCTTTAGGAGGGGCTGGGGGAGATTTAAAGAATACCCATATTTTTTCACTACTGGAATCTTTAAAAAATATTCCGCATTTGAGTCATCCAAATTATAAACCCCAACTCCATCTTCTTTTTTCGCCACCGCTTCAAATAATTTCAGTTTCGCTGCCCGATAATTTTCAAAAGAGCCGTGGTGCTCAATATGCTCTGGCGACAAATTCGTAAAAACCGCAACCGAATAATCAATAAAGCGATGGCGATACTGCAAAATTCCTTCCGAAGAAGTTTCAATTACCGCGTATTGGCAACCTTCGCGAACCATTTGACGTAAAAGTTTCTGCAAACGAAATCGGCCCAGCATGGTTTGCTTGTATTCATTTATCCACTCCTTCTCGCCTATCCGAAAATTCACCGTTGTCGCCATGCCGGTCTTGAACCCCGCGCCCTGCAAAATCTGAGCAATCAAATTACAAGTTGTCGTCTTCCCTTTTGTCCCCGTCACGCCAATCACTTTTAATTTCCGGCTCGGGAAACCATAAATCACCGCGCCCAAAAAAGCCAGTTTCCAATGGTACAAACTGAAAATAAAATTTGGGATTAATTTTTTAAGCATTTTCTTCATAAGTCCTAACTTGTCATTCCTGGTTGTTTTGGAGACGTCCCAACCAAACCATTTTTTAAAATACTCCCCAATTTGCTCTCGCCGGATTCTAGTTTTGGTGTCGGATATTCAGGGCTAATAACACTAAAAGCTGTCCCCCTCTTATTTATATCCTCAACTTTTTCCATTATTTTCTCTATAATTTCAGGCGATAATTCTTTTTCTAAATTTTCGACTTCTGCCTCTTCTTGCGCCTCGCCGACAACTTTATCTTTCTCCTCCTGCGGCAAACCTTCAAATTTCTGCTGGTCTTCAATTTTTGAAAAATCAAATTTTTCTGGCATAATTTTTACCATGACAACATTCTCACATTCTTGAGAATATAAGAATGTTTATTTATTCAAAAAATTAATAATCAATTTTATCATTATTTCTTTCTGCTTCGGCTGGCTTTCGGCGATAAGCAACGCCAAAGCCACCAAAGCATTTTGGTTTATTTTAGAATCACCTTTTTTATCTCTTAATGGATAGCTGTTATGCGATAGAAACAAAAGGAAAAGCAACGCCGCGATCCGTTTATTGCCGTCCGCAAACGGATGATCTTTAATAAGAAAATAAAGCAGGTGCGCGGCTTTCTCTTCAACGCTAGGGTATAATTGATTGCCGCCAAAAGACTGACTAATTGAATTTAAAATTCCTTCCAATGAATTTCCTCTCTCCAACCCAAAAATATCGCTGGCTTCTTTCTTATTTATCAAATCCGCCTTCAACCCGACAATTGCTTCTTGCGCTTCGCCATAGTTTATGATTTTTTTAACATCTTTAGTCAACCCATTCATTTCCAGTTTTCCTTCGTCATATTTTTGAAGTAATAACCAAGTACGTGCGTAATTTGTAATAACATCCAAGAGGCCGCGAGCTTCGTCGTAGACAAAAGCTTTATTTTTTGTCGTTTCAACAAGTTCAAGCGCTCGCTCAAATTCTACCATCTGCTTGCCTTTCAACTCCTGAATTCTTTTTCGGTTTACAGTTATACCTTTAATCAGGTACTGCCGTAAAATATTGGTAGCCCAAATACGAAACTGCGTACCCCGTTTAGACTTTACTCTATAACCAACCGAAATGATCACGTCAAGATTGTAAAAATTGGTTTTGTACGTTTTTCCATCTGCAGCAGTTATCCGGAATTTCCGGATAACTGATTTTTGATTTAATTCCTTTTCTTTAAATATATTTTTTAAATGTTCATTGATTGTTCTTGTGTCTTTTGTAAACAAATCCGCCATTTGCTTCTGGGTCAGCCAGACTGTTTGCTCGTTTAAATGAACCTGGATTTTCGTCCCGCCTTTTTGCGTTTGATAAATTACAATTTCTCCTTTATTAAGTTGATTTTTTTCTTTCTTCATAAAATTTTATCTCCTAAATCTCTGCGCGCCCCTATACAATAAATACCACTTTTTATCGAGCGCAAAGTCCCAGGTGCCGATGTATTTGATTTCTCGCCCTCCAAAGCCGCGTTTAAAGCGCGTCACGCCCGGCCATTTTTTTTCATCAATTCCCCAAAAATCATATTCGGAGCAGCCATACCTCTTGGCCTCGCGAATCTGCTCCCACTGTAGCAAGTGGGGCGCCATCGAAGAGCGAAAGTCGTTGTCTGAGCCGCCGTGCAAGAATGTGGCTTTCTTGCCGAAAAAACAGACTGAATTGGCGGCGATTATTTTGTTTTTATACTCTGCCAAAAATAATTCAATTTTTAGCTCGCCGCTCATCTTAAATTGTTTTTGATAATATTCTTTAGAGTGAGTTTTGATTTTTTGTCTCTTGGCGGTCTGGGCGACCAGCCCCCAGAATTCCTCAAACTGATCGTCGACTTCCGGATCTTGGAAGTTTTTTATTATTACTTTCTTTTTTTGAGCCAAGCCGATGTTATAGCGCCATTTGGAATGCATCTGGGCCAAAATATTTTCTTGGCTTTTTTTAATTTCTAAAATTAAAGTTTTTGACGGCTCAATGTCGTAACGCAATTTTTTAAAACCAATAATTTCTAATCTCGCTTCCAATTTAATATCCGCCGGCCATTGGGGCCCGATTCTGAAAAAAATTATAGGCTCTTTATTGACTGCTTCTTTCATCTTTTCTATAAATTCCTCAATTTTTTTTGAATTTGGAATCTCGTCTTGAGAATTTTCAAATATCGGTCCTCGCGGACAATACCAATATTTTTTGTCCAGGGGCAAGGGCATCTCGATGAACTGCGCCTGCCAGTCGCTGTCGTTTATCCTAAATACTTTCCTACCTAGACCTTCCTGAAATTCACCCCATTCGTATGATTGTAAAAACGAACCGCTGCTTTTTAAGACAAAACGGTTCCAACTTTCTTTATCTGGTTTTTGCTCCAAAAACATAATATTAAATAAGGCGACGTCCAAACATCAAAATGCGTAATATTTGGAAAGTCGAATATCACCGTATTTAGCCTACTTCTTTCCTAACCTCTTTAACGTCTCCCTTACTTTATTTTCCACACCCCTAACCGTCTCGGGCACGGCTTTGAGCGCCTCGCGGGCTTCATAAACCTTGTAGCCCAGCGCTACCAGTGCGTCAATGATTTCAATTTCGTCGGCTACCTTGAATTTGTCACCCGTTCCCTTAGCTAGTTTTTTAACTTTAGTTTTAAGCTCAATGACTATCTTTTGAGCGACTTTTTTGCCAATGCCAGAAACACGGCTCAAAATTGTTTCGTCGCCCAACACAATCGCTTCCTGCAAATCCTCGACCGAAGCATAGGATAAAATATTAGCAGCTGTTTTGGGCCCGATGCCCGGAATTGTAATTAAAAGTTCAAGCATTTCCAGCTCCTCAAAAACCAAAAAACCAAACAGATCCCAGCCATTTTCTTTCACCGAAAGATAAATAAACAGTTTTACAGTCTGGCCGATTTGTGGTATTTTAGATAGAGTTTTTTCCGACAAATGAACGCGAAAACCAACGCCGGCCGCTTCAATAATGGCGTATTTTTCGGATTTAAGAGTGATTTTGCCTTCAAGCGATGAAATCATAATCCTTTATTCATCTTAACCCTTTTGCGTCCTATTTTCAATTAAATGTCCAAATTTAAATTAGTAGCCAATTTTAAACCTGCCGGCGACCAACCGCAAGCGATTGAGGCGCTGACTAAAAATATCCTTGATGGTGCCAAACACCAAGTGCTTTTGGGCGTGACGGGGTCGGGTAAGACTTTCACGATGGCCAATGTCATAGAAAAAATCCAGAAGCCGACGCTCGTGATTTCGCATAACAAAACTCTGGCTGCCCAGCTTTATCAAGAATTCAAAGAATTTTTTCCTGATAACGCGGTGCACTATTTTGTTTCCTACTACGACTACTATCAGCCCGAAGCCTATATTCCCCAAACCGACACCTACATTGAAAAAGATGCCAAAATCAACGAAGAGCTTGACCGTCTGCGCCATGCGGCAACGCAGTCGCTTTTAAGCCGACCCGATGCTTTGATTGTGGCTTCGGTCTCTTGCATCTATAATATCGGCTCGCCCGAGGAATACGAAAATTTAAGCGCGTCAATCAAAAAAGGGCAGCCGATCAATCGCCAGACTTTTTTGCGACAATTAGCCGCGCTGCAATACGTGCGAGCCGATATTGATTTTAAACGCGGCTCATATCGTGTGCGCGGCGAATCAGTTGAAATCTGGTTGGCCACGGGCGAACAAATCATTCGCGTTGAATTTGAAGGCAACAAAATTACCCAAATTACTTCACGAGCAATTGCGGCCACGCGCGATTTTTTTTTGGCCAAAGAAAAAACGGAAATTCATATCAGAATTTATCCGGCAAAATTCTGGGTTTCCCCGCAGGAAAAAATCAATCTGGCGCTCGCCAATATCCGCGCCGAATTGGATGAGCAGCTTGCCAAATTAAAAAAATCTGGAAAATTATTGGAGGCGGAAAGATTACGCCGACGAACTAATTTTGATTTGGAAATGCTCAAAGAAACCGGCTACTGCCACGGCGTGGAAAATTACTCGCGGCACTTGGAATTTCGCGAGCCCGGCGAACCGCCGTTCGCTTTACTGGATTATTATCTTTACCCCGTTAGAAAAAATTTTTCTAACGGGGCGAGGGATTTTTTGCTGCTTATCGACGAATCACATATGACCATTCCGCAGATTGGCGGCATGTATGAGGGCGACCGCTCACGCAAACAAACCTTAATTGAATTTGGCTTTCGTCTGCCCTCGGCTTTAGATAACCGGCCATTAAAATTCAGCGAATTTGAGAAAAAAGTTAAGCAAGTTGTCTATGTTTCAGCCACACCGAGGAAATACGAACTTGACAAATCCCGCCTTCGCCAAGGCTTCGGCGGGCAGGCGCAGGTTTCGAATCGCAAATCGCTCGAATTTGTCATTCCTACCCCCAATCTGTCATTCCCGCGAAAGCGGGAATCCAGCGCGGAGCCAACTCCATCGGGAATCCAGAATACTGGATCCCGTGTCAAGCACGGGATGACAAAAAAAAGGAAACGGCCTTTCCTCCCCCCTCTCCTTGATAAAAAGAGGGTTGGGGTGAGGTCAAAAGCGTTTATTATTGAACAACTCGTCCGTCCGACCGGCTTGCTAGATCCGGAAATCGAAGTCAGGCCGACCAAAAATCAAATTCCTAACTTAATTGCTGAAATAAAAAAGCGAGTGGCGCAAAAACAGCGAGCGCTAGTTACCACTCTTACCAAGCGCATGGCTGAAGACTTGGCCGAATATCTGGCTGAAGAAAAAATAAAGACGCAATATTTGCATTCGGAAATCAAAACGCTGGAACGGCCGGAGATATTGAAAGATTTGCGGCTTGGTAAATACGATGTTGTGGTAGGCGTCAATCTCCTGCGCGAAGGATTAGACTTGCCCGAAGTTTCGCTGGTCGCAATTTTGGACGCTGACAAAGAAGGCTTTTTACGCAACGAAACCACGCTGATTCAAACCATCGGCCGCGTCTCGCGCCACCCCTCGGGGCTGGCCGTTATGTACGCCGATAAAATCACCTATTCCATGCGCCGCGCGATAGAAGAAACCAACCGCCGCCGCAAGATTCAGGAAAATTATAACAAAAAGCATGGCATCAAACCGCAGGCAATTAAAAAAGAGATCAGACCAAGCATTGTCGAAGTCCAAAAACCAGCTGCTAAAGCCATGACGGGAAAAGAATATTTGAAAGATTATCTCAAAGAATTGCAGTTCAAAATGGACCTTGCCAACCGCAATTTGCAGTTTGATGAAGCAATGAAAATCAAAACGGAAATTGATAAACTCAAAAAATTTGCCAAAAGATAAAACATGTTATAGAATTTAAAATCTCAATAGTTATTTCAAAACAAAGGAGGACAATGACATGGAAGGCTTCGCATTCAATTATCTAGGAACGGATGGGGTCAGAAAAAGAATTGGCCCGTTCACGCAGAAGGAAGCGGAAAAAAGACAAAACCAGTTCGCAAAATCCGGGATGATATGTTCGAAAATCTTTCCAACCAAAAAAGATCCGCCCGCGAAAAGAAACAACTTTGCCGAACTGAAAATCGCAGAGTTCGAGGACTTTTTCCAAAAAGAAATGGCGCTCTTTAAGACCGAATCGATAGAATATGCTATCATCTATCAATTCCTGCTGACCCTGATCTACCACATTAAGCTATTTGTGGCGGAGCATGATTGGAGCAAAAGCCCCTATGCCGACATACTCGTTAAAAAGACCGGCCGTCCACCAAACTATTATCTAAGAGAGGTCGCCAAAATTATCTCTACGGAAGCCTCCCTCTATAGTCCAGCGGATGGTTCGGTCTGGGAGGATCTAGCCAAAGAGCTAAGAGCACTCGCCAGACAAGTCAGGTCGGGTGCTGCGCTTGATAAGAAAAAAGCGCAGTCAGATCTAATTTCTAACTTCAAGGGGTATTCTCTTTAACTAACCCCCAGCCCTTTAAAGAGCGCCGCTAAAAACGGCGCTCTTGTTTTATTATAAATTATGTGATATATTGTCAACATATTATTTTCCCCTATTTAATTCTAGCAACATGCCAATTAAAGCCTCCGCTAAAAAAGAATTACGAAAAGCGCTCAAGCGCCGGGTTTTGAATTTACAGCGCGCCAAAGCGGTAAAAGACACGACCAAAAAAATCAAAAAGCTACTGGTGGCCAGCCAAAAAGAGGAAGCTAAAAAATTAATTTCTGCCGCCTACCAGGCAATTGATAAAGCCGTCAAAAGAGGTGTCATTAAAAAGAATACGGCGGCCCGAAAAAAGTCACGATTAATGAAATTGATAAATAAATAAACAAAAAAATCCGCCCAAGGGCGGTTTTTTGTTCCCACAATTTTTAATTTTTAAATTTCAATTTTAAATTTACGATGTTATCTCCCCCACCACCAAATCCAGTGCGGCTCGCGGCTCGATCTGGCCGCTTTTGATGGCTAAATCGATTTCCATTAGCCGCTCGTAAATTTTTTTAAGCGCGGTATAAGAAAAATTTTTTGACTGCTCAAAGCTTTTGCGCAAAACATAAGGATGCAGTTTTATTTTTTTAGCCAAACTATAAAACGGCACGCCCTGCTCTATTAAGCTTTTGACTAACAGGAGATTCCTGAATTGATAAACCAGCATACCAAGCAGTGAAACTTCCGCCTCACCCTGCGTTAGATTGCGGTATAAAAACTTAAAGGCCGAAACCCGCTGACGGGCGGCCAGCG